>Ga0137403_10009796_pt1 | contig 10630 bp, 11 predicted proteins | sample CZOMad2_1_16fung_FD_122057 | JGI IMG/M metagenome (GOLD analysis project Ga0137403, IMG submission 122057) | Vadose zone soil fungal communities from Angelo Coast Range Reserve, California, USA - CZOMad2_1_16fungal (Hybrid Assembly) | ecosystem: Environmental > Terrestrial > Soil > Vadose zone... | reverse complement strand
AAGTGCTGGCTGGGCTTGGATTGCCGCACGCCGACTACATCATTTCCAGCCTTCCGTTTGGAGCCATGCCTGGTTCGGTGCGTCAGCACATTATGCGCGAGACTCGCAGCGCGTTGCGCTCGGACGGGGTGTTTGTCGCTTATCAGTATTCCGGGGTGATGCTGCCGTTTCTGCGTACGTGCTTCCGGTCGGTGGAACAGGGGTTTCAGCCGTTGAATATTCCGCCGGCGCGGATTTTCTCCTGCACACCCTGACGCTAGCCCCCAAAACGCGCGCCCATGCCCTTGTAGGATGAGAGAAATGCCTAGCTTGTAAGCCTGGGCCGCCCACCAGGAAAAACGGTCGAACCCACAATCCAGAAGGAATAGCACCGATGTCAAAGGTCCGTGTCGCGGGATTTGCACTATCGTTGGACGGTTTCAGCGCTGGAATCGACCAGAGCCTGAATGATCCATTAGGCAAGCGGGGAACCGAAATCTTTCAGTGGTTCCTTCACACCAAGACCTTCCGCTCCATGCATGGCCAGGATGGTGGAACAGTGGGTGACGTGGACGATCAATTCGCCCACCGGGCGATGGACAACTTTGGCGCGTTCATTCTCGGGCGCAACATGTTCGGCCCCGTGCGTGGTCCGTGGCTGGACAATTCATGGAAAGGCTGGTGGGGCGACAATCCGCCGTACCATGCGCCGACCTTCGTTCTGACCCGCTACCAGCGTGAGCCTTTGATCATGGAAGGCGGAACGACATTCTACTTTGTTACGGGCGGAATCGAGGAGGCATTGGCGCTCGCCAGGAAGGCCGCAGGCAATCGCGACGTTAAGATCGGGGGCGGCGTAGCAACGGTGCGGCAATATCTCAGGGCTGGATTGATCGACACACTGCACCTTGCGTCGGTGCCTGTTCTCCTGGGTCAAGGCGAACCGCTGCTTGACGGTCTCGACCTGCGTGCGCTTGGATTTTCCATAACAGATCGCAAGACTTCGGAATATGCGACCCATCTGACGCTGGAGAAAGGCTGACGACAAAGTTGTCCGCGAAGAGGCTGGCGCGTGGCGATGCACGGCCACCGTTTGGGGCTGCCTCGCCACCTCGCATCCCACTCTTGCAAAAGAATGCAGCGGCCTGCTTTGAGCGGAGCCGGAGGGATGGGGCGGGTAAGATTCCTTTTGCGGAAAGGGAAAGTCAAAACCGTGTAAAGACCTGCCCGCCAGCTCGTAACCTCTTTCGCTGGGACGGTGCGCAGTCCGAAAAGCTTCGGCGGTTCGCTGAGATCCAGAGTGTGGGATTCTTCGCTGCGCTCAAGAATGACAGGGACGTGGAGCGACGGGTATTGGTTGGCTTCTGATGGGTTCCGTGCGGATTGCGTGGGAGCTACAGCTTTTTCACTTCCTCGTTGTAATACTTGCGGTAAAGAATCTCCCACTCCTGGCTGCCCTCAAGGATGGTTTTTTTCTGACTTTCGATCTTCATTTTGGCGGCTTGATCGAGGCGCACGTCGTGGAGCAGGAGGGCCTCGATAATCTTGCGAGTTTCCTGCTTGATGGTGTTGGGATCTTCGACGAACTCGACCTGCTCCAACTGCTTGAGCACTTCCATGACGCCTTTGGCCATCATGCCCGCTTTGTCCCGGCTGATTCTCATGGTCATTATTTATGAAAGTACCGACTAAAGCACGGCCTTGTATTTCTTCACGAGTTCGTTCTTCACCTTGCGAAACATCTCCTGATAGTCCGCGCCGGAGTTGCGCATTTCGTCGGAATAGGTCTCCAGGATGATGCGGACCTCGTCGTTGATGCGGTCTTCGAGGCTCAATTCTTCGAGAAGGGCTCCGTTGACGCGCTCGGTGACGACCTGCAGCTCCTTGGCTTCGATCATCTGTGCGGCAACCAGTTTTTTTACAATCTCGCGGGCCATATAGGCCACAAAGTCTTTGGAAACCAGCATAAGGATCGCTAAGAAGTGCGGAACAAACATTCCATGTTACCACACGCAACCGGGCTCTTTGGGGCCGCATCCACTGGGCTGAGTGGCGCTTGCCGGACGAAAGTCTTACAATCGGAAGTCTTACGATCCGACAGAATCCAACTCCCATGGTCGACAATCTTTCGGTCCTCAAAGACGACATGATCGCCTTCATTGAAGGGCACGGCATGCGCCGCTTCCACGGCTACGCGTCTGAAGATGAGGTGCAGGCCATCATGTGGCACAGCCCGGACCAGTCGGATGGCTGGAAGGATTTTGTGGAGCTTGCCAAGCATTCGGGGGCGCCCTTTTTGACGATGCATGCTTCGACGCTGGAGCGCTCAGATCTGGATGACTTGGTGCAGCATCTCGCCGATGCGCGGTTCGGTGGCGGAGACGACGTCGAGGATGCGCGCTGGCTACGGCAGCACATTGGGAAGGTTGGATTCATCCAGCTTGGGTGGGCTTACCAGGGGAGCATGTTTCTTTACGAGGCTTCGACGGAGTGGTACGAGCAGTATCAGCATCTGCTGGAGTTTAGTGAGGAGATTGGCGGATTTACGTTGGGTGAGTCGAGTCCCGATGATGAACCCTAGGACTTCAGAGCGTGTGCCGCGGGCTCCTCGCCCGCGAGGTCTTTCAAGCTAAAGTCCAGGACTGCAATCCCGACAAAGCCTAAAACTGGACCACGCGGGCGGGGCGCCCGCGACTACACGGGCGCTTTAACCCTATAGGCGTTAACCTTTCTTGTGGGGGTTGCATCTAAAATAGAGCTAGCTAGTTTTGCTGCCAGGATTGCCCTTCATGAAGATGCGCACCAGATGGATTGCTATCGGTATTTTGTCATTGTCGACGTCCCTTTTCGCTTTCGCCGACCAGGGCGAGGGTCCGCTGAACCCGGCCAAGCCCACGGGAATTACCACGGAAGAAATCATTCAGCGCTTTGCCGCTAAGGAAAAGGATTTCAAGCTGGCGCGCGAGCACTACACGTTCCGGCAGAGCATCAAGGTGCAGGCCATGGACGGCAACACGGTGAAGGGCGAGTATCAGGAAACGTTCGATGTCTTGACCGACGACAGGGGCAAGCGCATGGAGAATGTGGTCTTTGCACCGCAGTCGAGCCTGGAAGAAGGAGGGTTGTCGATCACGAGAGAGGATTTGGACGACCTGCGCAACAAGCTGCCCTTCGTGCTGACCAGCGATGAGGTGGGCGACTATGACATTCTCTACGTGGGCCAGCAGCAGCAGGATGAACTGCACACCTACGTGTTCGACATTGCGCCGAAACAGATTGAGAAGGGGAGACGCTACTTCCAGGGACGCATCTGGGTGGACGATCATGATTTCCAAATCGTGAAAACGAACGGGAAGACCGTGCCGGACATTCGCAAGAAGAAAGATCAGGAGAATCTGTTCCCTAGCTTCACGACATGGCGCGAGCAGATTGACGGCAAGTATTGGTTCCCCACCTATACGCTGGCCGACGATACGCTGCACTTCTCGGCCCAGGACATCCGGATTCGCGAAATTTTGCACTATGAGGACTACAAGCGGTTCGGTTCGAGCGCGAAGATTATTTACAACGGGAAAGAAATTGACAAGGCTGAGCCGGGCAAGGATAAGGATAAAGATGGGCAGCAGCCGAAGCCGGATGACGACAAGAAGCCTCAGTAGTGATTGTCTGGTGAGTGGCTTTTAATCCTAAGCATCGCTGACGCGACGAGGACGGGCCTGCCTCATTTGCTAGACTGAGGTCCATGATTGGTGGCCGCGCCCGCTTATTCCTCATCTTTCCATTGCTGTGCCTATTGCTGTCGCTATTGCTGTGGGCTGGTAAAGCGCAGGCACAGGATCGCGGCGAGGGCGAACTCGATAGCGCACAGCCGAAGGGCCTGACGGCCGAGCAGATCATTCAGCGGTTTACCGTGAAGGAAAAAGAAGTGCAGGCCGTCCGGCGCGAGTACACCTTCCGGCAGAGCATCAAGGTGCATACGCTCGACAACGATGGAAAGTCGGTGCGCGAGTACCAGATCGTCGCCGACATGCGCTACGACCCCAAGAGCCAGTGGACGAGAACGGTGGTGTTTGCGCCGCAGCCGAGCCTGCCGGTATCCAAGGAAGACCTGGCGGACTTGGAAACGCGGCAGTCGTTCACGCTGAGCACCGATGAACTGCCGCTCTACAAAGTAACCTATATGGGGCAGCAACGGCTGGACGAACTGCATTGTTACGTCTTTGATGTTGCGCCGAAGCAAATCGAGAAAGGCCAGCGGTATTTTCAGGGGCGCGTCTGGGTGGATGACCACGATTTCCAGATTGTGAAAAACACGGGGAAGTCAGTGCCGGATATTCGCATTCAAAAAAAGAAACGCGTGGAGGAGAATCTATTTCCCAAGTTCACTACCTGGCGCGAGCAGATTGACGGGAAATATTGGTTCCCGACTTTTTCCTCGGCGGATGACACGCTGCACTTTGTGCATGAGGATGTGCATATTAAAGAGCTGTTGAAGTTCACGGATTATAAGAGAGTTGCGGCGGGGCGGTGAGAGGGGGGCACCGCGTTTGCTGCTTATTGAACCTTACCTCAGCGGCTAAAGCCGCTCATCGCAACGCCGTTATATGCAGCGCTGAAGCGCTGCTCCACCCAAAAGCAGGTCCCGCCACTACAGCCGGGATGACAATCCTGTTCCATCACAAATCCGTTCCATGAAAGCAGTCCTTCCAACGCTGGTCGGGATGACAGACCTATTGAATCAAAATGGAGATCCCTCCCGTTGGTCGGGATGACAATCCTGAAAAAGATGGACTGCACCCTCAGTAGAAGAGATACTTGCGCCACTTGTCGTCGGAGTGGCCCATCATGCGCATGATGTGGCGGCTGGTGTGGAGGTTGAACGAGCGGGGCTCGCGGAAGAGCTTCATATTGGCTTCGTGGGGAAGTTGGTTGCCCTTGCGGCGGTTGCAGCCGTGGCAGCAGGCTACGAGATTCTCCCAGCTAGACGCACCGCCGCGGGAGCGCGGGAGGACGTGGTCGAGCGTGAGATCGCCAGCGCCGAGAATGTCGCCGCAGTATTGGCATGTGTTGCGGTCGCGTAGAAGGATGTTCTTCCGGGAGAGAGCCCGTGTCTGGTGCGGGATACGGCGGTACTCGAGCAGACGGATGACCGAAGGAATCCGCATGGCTACGCGCGCGGCGTGCATGTAGTTGCCGTTCTCTTCTTCGGCGCGAGCGACGCCCTTGAGGACCAGGATGATGGCGCGGCGGGCGGCACAAACGTTGATGGGCTCATAGGAAGCGTTCAGGACCAGAACCGGGGCGTGCAGGGGCACGCGCGCTTCATGCGCGACGATGGCGTCCGGGCGCGCGTGGCCGCTTCCCTGGGAACTGATCGAGTTGTTGGTCCGCAGCGACATAGCTGATTAGGCGGCTTCCCGCGCTTCCCTCTGCATTCCGATTCTATCTGCTTTCAGCGCGCGAGCGACGGTGGCGGCGTAAACGGTGACGGCTCCGGCGCGGCGCAGAACCCGAGCACACTCGGAAATTGTTGTTCCGGTGGTGAAAACATCGTCGACGAGGAGGATGTCGCGGTCACGGACAGCATTGGCATCCCGCACGGCGAAAGCGCCGCGAATGTTCTTCCTGCGCTGGTGACGAGTGAGGCCCGCTTGCGGCACCGTCTCGCGCTGGCGAATGAGGCACTTGGTATTCAGATCTGCGGCAACCAGATGGCGCTTCAGAGCAGCTCGCGCGATGAGGTCGGACTGGTTGAATCCGCGCTGGCGCAGCTTGCGCGTGTGCAGGGGCACAGGAACGACGAGCCAGCTTTCCCCATCAAGGGGCGGAAGCTGAGAGAAGGTGGTGGAGAGCTTTGCGCCGAGGAAATCCGCCGCCGGAAGCACGCGGTCGTATTTCAGCAGATGGACTGTCTCGCGCAGAGCAGACTCGAAGGCGCCATAGGCAATGGCGCGAGAATACGCGGGCAGGGCACGGCGGCACATACCGCAGGGCTCCGGCTCAAGTTCGATGCGGGAAAAAGTGACGATGCGCTCGCCGCAAATCGTACAGAGGTTGCCCTGAATGGGCAGAACGGAATCGCGGCAGGACTGGCAAACCGGGAGGCGGGACGCCTGGATTAAGGGCTCTCCGCAAATGCGGCAGTCGGCGGGAAAAAGAAGCGAGAACGTAGCATCAACAAAAGGGCGCGTCGCTCTGGCAAACGCCACCTTGGCAAGCGTCGTCCTGGAAAACCAGGCGGCAACAGTTGCCCCGACACTTGCGCGGTCAACACCGGTAGCCCGAGCCTCGTCAACGCTACTGCTGAAGACGGCCTCCTGCACGCGAGCCCGATTAGAGGTTCGAGCCTGCCAGTTCCCAAAGTATAGCGGCCCCGGCAGCTATCGCGCAACGCACCAAAGATGCGCGACAGGGAGCTGCTAGGCGGCCATCCGGCGCGGGGGTTGCGGCGGTTCAGGATGCGCGACGCGCCCGGAGATGTCCCAAAAGACGGGCACGTACTGACGCCGAAAACAATCCGCACAACGTACCGGCTGGAGAAGGAAAAGGGGCAAAACAAAGCGCTCAAAAATGTTGCGTTTTCGCGAAAGGTGAGCCTGTTTACGGCCACAGTCGCGGCAGTGGAAGGTCGTCATTGGGGGCCCCTGGCCGAGAGACTGGGTGCTGCGGCGGCCAACTTGCTTACCTCTTTCATAACACAAAGGCGCGGGAAGAGTTGCGAATTCTCCGCGAAGAAAGTGCACGCCGGGAGGGCGGGTGGCTTGTAAAAGCATCGGGCGGCATGGTAACGTGCGCGGCGTGTCTAGAAATCGCTCTATCCTGAGGACTTAGCCGAATGACGACGCCAGAGATCCCGAAACCAGATCCGCTGAAGAAGTTTCGCCCCTTCGTCCCCGAGAACATGGAGATGAAGGAATTCACTCTTCGCGCCGTGCTGCTGGGGTTGGTGCTCTGCGTCGTGCTGGGCGCGGCGAATGCCTACCTGGGCTTGCGCGCCGGAATCACAATTGCCGCGACATATCCGGCGGCGGTGATTTCCATGGCTGTGATACGGGCACGAAAAGGCACGTTGTTGGAGGAGAATATCGCTCGAACTGCCGGATCGATTGGGGAGTCGGTGGCCGCGGGCGCTGTATTTACTCTTCCGGCGTTTGTCTTGGCGAAGGCGTGGCCGTCATTTCGTTTTGCGGATGCTTACTGGAAATCGACTGCATTGATGACGGTTGGGAGTATTTTGGGTGTTTTGTTCGTGTCCCTCGTGCGAAGGGGAATGGTGGAGGACCCTGACTTACCTTTCCCCGAGTCTGTAGCGGCCTCGGAGATTCACAAGGCCGGCCAAAGCAGCGCGGAAGCCGCCAAGTACCTTTTTTGGAACGTGGGTGTTGGCGGTTTGGTTTACATTTTGGGCAGCTTCGGACTTTTCGCGGCAGACCGGAACTTCAATTTCTCTGTCGGGAACCTGGGCCGGAGCCAGGTCCGCTTGGGAACGTTGGGGACTCCGAATGTTCTGAATGCCGGCGGATCGAGCCTGGTGGCCGCGCCCAGCATTAGCCCGGCCTATCTCGGTGTTGGATACATCATCGGACTTAGGCTGGCCTCACTCCAGTTCGCTGGCGGGGTGGTGGCCTGGGGGCTGATGGTGCCGCTGATCATGTTTCTGATGGGGCCGCGGATTCGAGATTTCATTCCTGCGGGCACCCCCGGCGACTGGGCAACGATGGCGGCAGCCGTGGGACGTTATATCGTCCGGCCCATTGCTGTGGGGGGCATGATGGTAGGAGCCGCCTACACCCTATATAAGATGAGGAACAGCCTGACCTCAGGGCTGAGCAGGGCCTTTTCCGATTTGCGGCAGACCTCCGGGCAGCGTGAGGGAATGGTGCGGACAGAGCGTTACATGAGCTTCAAGGTTGTGTTCGGATTGATTGCTTCGATGTTCGTGCTCATGTGCTTCCTCTATGTGCGGCTTTCGGGATTGCTTTGGCCGGCGATTCTGGCCGCCGTTGTGATGATTATTGTCGGTTTTCTCTTCTCGACCGTTTCTGGAAGCCTGGTAGGCATGATCGGATCGTCGAACAATCCGATTTCGGGGTTGACGCTCTCGACGTTGATCATCGCGGCCCTACTGATGGTCTCGCTGGGCGTTTCGGGAATTAAAGGAGTGGCGACCGTTCTCGCAGTCGCCGCGGTCGTTTGCGTTTCCGCTGCGGTTGCCGGCGAGCTTCTGCAAGATTTTAAGGTCGGTTACATTCTTGGTGGAACTCCCCGGTATATTCAGATTGTGGAACTAATTGCCGTGGTCGTGGCCAGCCTGGTGATGTACTTTCCCCTGATGTGGCTGCATGAGGGGAACTTGCGGCATGGCGGTTTGGGTTTTGGCGATCCTCTCATTCCCGCGCCCCAGGCGGGGTTGATGGCAACGCTTGCTCTGGGAATCGTTGGCGGGGATATGCCTTGGCCGCTGGTGGTGGTGGGCGTTTTCATGGGTATTGCTCTGATCATGATGCAGGTCAAGAGCCCGATGCTGGTGGCTGTGGGGATGTATCTTCCCTTGCAGACCACCGCAGCGATATTCCTGGGAGGTGTGTTCCGGTCGGTCGGAGATTGGCTTGCGGAACGTCGGGGATACAACCCCGCGCAAAGGGCGCGCGTGGAGAATGCCGGAATCTTAACCTCGTCCGGGTTGATCGTCGGTGAAGCTCTACTTGGCCTAGTGTGGGCGGGATTGCAGTTCATTCCATCCTGGCAACCACCTAATCATCCGCCGTCCATCTTTCAAGATCCGTCTTATGTCGTCGGCGGGATGATCGTACTTTTAGGACTTACGACCTTGATGATCTGGCTGCCGCTTTCGAGTGCGGGCAGTCCCGACGAACCGGCTCCGCCGACGGCGATGATGTAACCTTTCACCACGGAGACACAGAGACACGGAGGGGAAGACTGAAAGCCTCCGCAGCTGTCTGCCTCCGTGGTTTCCTTTTATGGGGATTGCGGAAAATGCTGCGGCCGTGCGCGAGCGAATTGGGGCGGCTGCGCGGCGGGCCGGACGGAATGCCGACGATGTTGTTCTGATGGGTGTGAGCAAGACGTTTCCTGCGGAAGCGGTGCGTGAGGCCTATGCGGCGGGCATTCGCGTTTTCGGGGAGAACCGGGTGCAGGAGTTTGCGGAGAAGTCTTCGAATTTACCCACGGGGCTCGACGGGTTGCGCGACGCGGAATGGCACTTGATTGGACATTTGCAATCGAACAAGGCGGGCAAGGCGGCGGAGTTGTTCGACGCGGTCGATTCGGTGGACTCATTGCGTCTGGCGGAACGGTTGAATGCTGCGGCGGCAACATTTGGCAAGAAATTACGAGTGCTGATCGAAATCAACATCGGCGGAGAGGAAGCGAAGGTAGGACTGCATCCTTCAGCGCCGGAGCTGGAGGAAATTCTGCTGGCTGCCCCGCGACTGGATCATCTGGAAGTTCGTGGTCTGATGACGATTCCTCCTTTCCGCGAAAATCCTGAAGATGCACGGCCCTATTTCCGCAAGCTGCGTGAGGTGCGGGATGGAATTGCGGCGCGGCAGCTTTCCGGCGTGGGGATGTCGGTGCTCTCGATGGGCATGTCGCATGATTTCGAGATTGCTGTGGAAGAGGGATCGACCTGCGTGCGAGTGGGGACTGCGATTTTTGGGACGCGGGCCTGAACGTTTGTATTCGATTTTGCCAATGAGACCATTCGTGGAACTGCCCGAGCCCCGATGGTAGGCTGCACGGTGAGAAGGCTTGCGAGAGTACAGTCACGGGTACTGTGTAGGGGTCTTTCGACTTGATGACAGTTTATTTTTTATTAAGGAGCCTCAGTGAGCTTTTCCGAACAGTTGCGCGAGATTCGAACGGGGTTCGAGCGGCCCTTCTGGGTTGCGAACATTACGGAACTGTTTGAGCGGCTTTCATACTATGCGGCGTTCGCTTCGCTGGCGCGGTATTTGCATGAGTCTTTGAATTTCGGCGTTGAGCGGGCTAGCAGCTTGACCGGGCTGTTCGGAGGGCTGGTGTGGTTTCTGGCGATCTTCGGCGGAAGCCTGGCGGATCGTCTTGGGTTTCGGCGGGCGCTGTCTTTGGCTTATCTGATTCTGGCTTGTTCTTACTTTCTGCTGGGCTCGATTGCTGCGCCCTGGCTGGCGCCGGTGCGCAATGCGGTGCCGCTTGTCGCTTTAGTGGCGTTTATTCTGATGCTGCCGGCGCTGGGAATTGCGATGGTGAAACCTGCGGTGGTTGGAACCACGGCACGGGCGTCCAAAGAGAGTGTGCGGTCGATCGGCTATTCCATTTACTACACATTGGTGAATTGCGGCTCGGCGTCGGGGCCGTTTGTGGCTTCGTGGGTACATTCACATTTGCGTGTTGAGAGTGTTTTTCTTGTTGCTTCGCTCAGTGTGTTTCTGATGTTCTTCGCGGTGCTGCTGTTTTTCAAGGAACCGAAGGGAGCGGGCGAAACCGAAGCGCCCAGTTTGGTCCAGACGGCGAAAAACTTCGGCACAGTTCTTGGCAATCCGCGTTTCATGTTGTTTCTCTTGATTTTCTCCGGCTACTGGATTGTGTTTTGGCAGCTCTTCATCGCTTTGCCGCTCTATGTCCACAACTACATTGACGCCACCGCCGA
>Ga0137403_10009795_pt1 | contig 10631 bp, 8 predicted proteins | sample CZOMad2_1_16fung_FD_122057 | JGI IMG/M metagenome (GOLD analysis project Ga0137403, IMG submission 122057) | Vadose zone soil fungal communities from Angelo Coast Range Reserve, California, USA - CZOMad2_1_16fungal (Hybrid Assembly) | ecosystem: Environmental > Terrestrial > Soil > Vadose zone... | reverse complement strand
ATGGCGGCGCAATTGATCGCCACGAAGGGCTTGTCGGCACGCGAAGAGTGATCGCGGATGAAGCGCGCATACACTTCCTTGCCCGTGCCGCTTTCGCCGGTGAGGAGCACGGTTGCATCGGTTTCGGCGATCTTGCGAGCCAGCGATGCCATGCGCTTCGATTCCGGATCGACCGCAATCAACTCGTTGCTGGTGAAGCGCGCGGCGAGCTGACGCCGCGCCATCTCGATGAGCGCCTGGGCATCGAATGGCTTGACGATGTAATCCGTCGCGCCGTCGCGCATTGCCGCCACGGCCTGCGCCACCGTGCCGTACGCGGTCATCAAGATGACCGGCAGATCGGGTCTCAGCCTCTTGATGGAGGTCAGGAGCTGATATCCGTTGGTACCCGGCATTTGTACGTCGGAAATGACGAAAGCGATGTCTTCCGTCTCGAGCAATCGCAGGGCTTGATCCGCATCCGCGGCCGCCAGGGCAGGCATCCCCGCGGCCCGTAGCGTGTCGATCAACGCCTCGCGCAGCGGGGCGTCGTCTTCGACCACTAGAACCGAAACATTGACTGTGCTCATGCAGCTTCCTCGACTGGTAAATCTATGACGAACGTGGCGCCGACGATCGATTCGGCCAGGTGCACGCTGCCCCGATGCGCCTCGACGACGGACTTCACGATCGAAAGACCGATGCCGTTGCCGCGAGTCCGCGTGGTGAAGAATGGTTCGAAAATGCGCTCGCGAATGGCCGCTGGAATGCCGGGGCCGTTGTCGCTCACGACGATTTGCGCGCGGCCGCTCTCGGATCGGCGCGCCAGCAACTCGAGATTCAGATCGGCGCTGGCCGCCTGCAGGGCATTCGTCGCGAGATTGAGGATGGCCGACACCAGCGACGGTGCATTGGCGCGTACCGTCAATTCCGGCGCCTGGGTGCGAATGGTCAGGCGGATCCCGCCGCGCAAGGCGGGGCGCAACCACTGGGCGACCTGCTCGAGCAGCGCGCTCACGCTCACGAGTTCGCGTGCCGCTCCGCCCTGCGCAAAGGAGAGCATATCGTTGACCAGCCGGTCGAGCTGTCTGAGGCTGTCGATGGTCTTTTCACCGCATCGGCGCAGATCCGCGTGCGTTCGATCCGGCAAGGTCATTTGCGACGCATAGAGCAGGGCGGTAGCTAAGGGAGTGCGGATTTGGTGCGCCAGACCCGCGGCCAGCTCGCCCATGGTCAAGAGCCGCTGCTGCCGCGCCATGAAGAGCTGCATCAGGTGCGAGTCGGTGATATCGGTCAACAACACCACCTCGCCGCCCCCGGCGAGGTCGCGGCGCGACAGGTTGACGAAACGCCCGCTGCGCAATTCGATATGGTCGCTCAAGGTGCCGCCGGCCGACTCGCCACGCTGCAGCACCGTCGACAGTGTCTCACCCAGCAGCGGTTCGCCCAGCAATTCAATCGCGGCAGGGTTGCACTCGACAACGATGCGCTGGGCATTGAGCACGAGCACTCCGCCGGGCAATCCCTCGACCAGCGCCGACATGCGCTCGGCCAGATGCTCGTTGCCGGCGTGCGCCTCCGTCAAATCGTGCTGCAGCTGCGCGACCTGGCTGCGCAGCGAATCGAAGGCGCCGGTCAATTGCTCGGACACCGAGCCGAAGGCGCGGAAGGCCGCCTGCAGATCGGCGCGCTGATCGCCCGTCACGTCGTGCTTTGTCGCTGACATACGGCAGGAGAAAGCAACTTCCGTGCCTTGTCAGCATTTCCTCATTCGATCAACTTGTTACGTCGATCGCGGTGCTGCGAGGATAAGCAGCGTCAAAAAACTGTCAGGCTGAGAGGTGGTACTTGCGGAGCTTTTCGACGAGCGTGGTGCGCCGTATGTTGAGCAATCGCGCCGCGCCGGCGACCGTACCGTCCGCATCGCGAAGCGCCTTGCGAATCAGCCCGATCTCGATGGCCGACATATGATTCTTGAGGTCGATCCCGCCCTGCGGCAGGTTCCCATCGATCGTGCCGCCCTCCGCGACTGCTGCATCCTCGGCCCCGAGGGCTTGGCGGGCTTCGACGCGTGAGTCAGTGTCGACAAAATCGATGGAGTCGATGGAGTCGTGAATCGACGCCACCGGCGTAGCACAAGCCTGCGCTGCGGATACCGCGGCAGCCGCGGCATTTGACGGAACGACGCTCACGCCGCTGCCGATCCAGACCGCCGTTCCGCGATTGCGGTAGCGCTCCGGCAGGTCGTCCGCGGAGATCGTCTGCTCGGGAAACAGCACGGCGAGCCGCTCGAGCAGGTTCGACAGTTCTCGCACGTTGCCTGGCCACTGATTGCGCGCCAGGCAGTTCATGGCCTGCTTGTCCAACTTGATGTGCCGGCCGGCCATCTGCTCTTGGCGCTGCACGAGATGTTCGATCAGCACGGGCAGATCCTCGAGCCGCTCGCGCAGCGGCGGCATCTGCACGGGGAACACGTTCAAGCGATAGAACAAGTCTTCGCGGAACCGGCCCGCGCTGATGGCGGAATCCAGGTCGCGATGAGTCGCGGCAATGATGCGCACGTTGCAGCGCATCGTCCGGTTGCTGCCCACGCGTTCGAAGGTGCGTTCCTGGAGCACACGCAGGAGCTTCACCTGCATTTGCAGAGACATATCGCCGATTTCGTCGAGGAACAGGGTGCCCCCCTCGGCAAACTCGAAACGGCCGAGCCGGGTCGACAATGCGCCCGTGAAAGCGCCTTTTTCGTGTCCGAACAATTCGCTTTCCAACAGATCCGCCGGAATGGCGCCGCAGTTCACCGGCACGAACGGATGGCCCGCACGGCCGGACAACTCGTGAATGTGGCGCGCCACCATTTCCTTGCCCGTGCCGGACTCGCCCAGGATCAACACATTGGTGTCGTGCGGCGCGACCTGCTCGATCAACCGATGAACCGCACGCATGGCGCGGGACGTGCCGCTCGGACGGAAGCGATGCGCGCCCGGTTGCGTGGGGTGACCCTTGCGGATGTTGTGTGCCTGATCCAGCACGGCCGACAACCGGCGTTGTTTCACCGGGTAGTCCAAGTGAAACCACACAAGATCGCCGCTGGTCTCCGCGATTTTCGGCAGCCCGTCGGCGCTCAGATAAATCACCGGGAGCGGCAGCGCCATCGCGCGCAACTCCGTAACGAGTTCCCGGCCCTGTTCCGCCACGGTCTCTTTCCCGACGATGAGCGCCAGCCAATCGTGCGATTCGGCCTGCTGGTACTGCCGGAACTCCGCCACATCGTGAACGTGCACCGGTTGCAGGTCCAAAAACCTCAACAATGTCGCCAGAGTTCGCGCCTGCGAATCTGAGGGTTCGATCACAATAACTTTCGCATCAGGCACTGTTTGGGACTCCTTCCCTGCAGAAACTGTGACGGAGTCCACAAAATCTCGTGTTCCGTCTTAAGGATAACTTCTAACTCATTGACATTGTTCAATCAATATCCGATTCGGAGTCGATACTAACTGATGAACTCGAGGTAGAAGCAGTGTGCAAACACCCGTAACGCGTGTAGGGGTATCTCGCAAATATGACTGCGGGGGATAACTGGCTTGAGGCTAGTGAGATGCGAGCCGTGCGCCGGCAATCAGGCGGCGGTGATGTCTGAAAATCAGTTTTTCGAGAAGCTCCACCGCGGCGTCGGAGAGACCCGCGAACTGAAGCCGTGCGACGCGCTGGCCGTCCACCGTTCCGACGGCGATCACGCTGCAAGAAACCCTGAACGGCTGCGGCAACGCCGGATTGATGTAAGCCGACAGGAGTCCCGTGAGGCCGGCGGCCGGCGCGGCCTCGCCGAACCACTCCAAGCCTCGCGACGATAAGCGGCAGCGCTGCGCAGGCGGCAAGGAGTTGTTGCGAACCGCCATCTCGGCCGTCAGGCGCAGCAGAATATTGAGCTTGAACTCGAGCCGTTGAAGCTCATGCACGAGCGCGGGAGATTCGTCCTTGAGCGCATCGTGCACGCGCACATCGTCCAACGAGGCTTCCGCACCCAGCAGTTGATGATTGTCGGCATTCATCCGTGCCAGAGCCAATCCCTCGATGAGCGGCCCGGCACTCCAAGCGAGCGGCAGGCAGTCCTCGAATATCAGACCATCGCCGAGGAACGGATCAGGCATGGCTCCCATACGCAGCCAGCGCCCGCCGTCCCGCGGACGCCAGGTCCATCTCGCGCTCGGTACGGCGCCGGCGGTGCTCCAGGAGTCCGATGGTCTCGTCGTTCAACTCGTTGATTTTACGCAGCATCAGACGCTCGTCGGCATCCATGTGGGGGAACTTCGCAGGCATCGAGTGTAGCAGCCGCAGCCGTTCAGCGTCGAGGTTCGCCACGGCCGTCACGTCGCCCCGTTCGGCAACCGCCAGCAAATCACGCGAGAGGGCGAGAGCGCGTGTCAGGTCCGCGTCGAGGTTGGCATCTTTCATCGTGCGTCCGATACGATGCCGTCCCAGCCGGTCTTGATCTCGCGGACCAGGTTCGACACCTCGGCCACGATGCGTGTGTCGTTGGAGGCATTGGCTTGCGTGAGCCTGACCAGCATGTACTCGTACAGCGAACGCAGATTCTCGGCGATCTTTCCGCCTCGCTCCATGTCGAGCGTGACGTTCAACTGACCGATCAGCTGGATGGCCTTGCGCATGGCGGCAAGCTTTTGCGTGACTTCGCTCAAGGGAAGATGGTTCTCGATGCGCCCCATGCACCCCTGTGCCGTCGCGAGGTTGGTCAATATGTGTTCGAACATGATCTGCACGAGCCGGGTGGGACTGGTGCCTTCGACCAGGCCGTGGCTGCGCACCGACCGGTATTGAGCCGCGCCTCTGTTGGATTGCATCATGATGGAATTTCCTTAGCTGCCGGTATTCGTGGTGCCGCTGCCCAGGCTGGAATTGCTCGACGTACTGCTCAAGAGCGATCCTTGGTTGAATTGCTGGGTGAGGTACGTCTGAGTCTGCTTGAGCAAGGCCACCGCGGTGTCCATGGCGTTGTATTCTGCGGTCAGCGTGGCCGCATACACCTTCATGCGGTCATTCAGCGCGGCCAGCTGCTTCGCGTTGTCGGTGAGGCTGCTCTTCAGGCCGTTGCTGATCGTATCGAGCAATCCTCCGGCCTGGGTGTATTGGGTGACGAAGGTATTGAGCTTCGTGGCGATGCCGTTCGGACCGCTCAACAGCTTGCTGACCGAGTCCAAATTTCCCGTCAAGGCATTGCCGAGCGTCGCCGAATTGCTGCTGTAGGTACCTTGCGCATTGGCGCCGATGCCGATCGCAGCGAGGGAATTCGGACCGCTGGTGATGCCGGCATTGACCTGCCCGAGAATTTTGTACAACTGACTTTGGAACGACTGGACGGCCGCGTTCCCGAGCAGCGGGCCCGCCGTTTGAGTGGTCGGATCGTAGCTCGCGAGGCTCTGAATGCTGCTCAGCAGGCCGTTGAGTGCGCTTACGAACGTGCCGATCGAGGTCTGGGCGCCGGCCGTGTCGTTGCCGATGGTCAGGGTGGTCGGCGTATATGTCGGAGGCGTTCCCGCAATCGCGGCGCTTGCCTTGAGCAGATTCAACGTCACGCCGCTGATCACCGAGGTCACCTGATTGCTGGCGCTCGTGGCGGCATAGCCGTTGACGGTAAAGTTCGCGTCCAGTGCCGCCTGGGTCTGGGTCAGGGTCGTGAGATTATTGGCGGGGTCGTAGACCAGCGACGCCAATCCGCCGTCACCGCCCGATTGCGTGACCAGGATGCCATTCGTGGCGCCGGTCTTGGTGCCGGTCAATACCAGCCGTGCGCCGTCGCTGGTGGTGAGAATGCTGGCGGTGACGCCGGGGTTACCCGGCGCACTGTTGATCGCGGCGGCAATGCCCTGAAGCGTATTGTCGGTGCTGTCGATGGCGATGGAATCCAGGACTCCGCCCACGGAAATTTGCAGTGTTCCCGTTCCAATGACGGCGGTGGCGCCGCCCAAGTTGGGTGCGGAGCTCAAACTGGCCGGCGTGGCCAGGTTTTGCACGGCAATCGAATATTGCCCGGTAACCGCGCCCGCGGTGGCCGTCGCGGTGGCGATGGTGGCATCGGCCAGCGCCGCGGTTCGCCCCGCCAGTTGGGCCGGATTCTGCAGTGCGGTCAACGTCGCCTGAAATGTCGCGACCGCGCTGTTGAAGGTGCCGAAAGCCGACACCTGCGCATTCAGCGCGGTGTTGCTGCGATTGATGGCGTTCGTCAACGGAGCCGCTTTGGCGGTCGTCAAGGATGTGACGATCGCCGCGATGTCGAGTCCGGACCCGACGCCTTGCGAGGAAATGACCGTACTCGGGGAGGACGCGCCGGAACTGGAAGAAATCGGTGTGCTCATGTTGGTCCTAAAGTTCCGCTATCGGGTTAATCAAATTATCGGCGATGCTCGGAACAACTTGAGCAAGACTCGTACCATGCTTGGTGCTTAGGCGTGCGCGTCGAGGAGCAGGCCGGAAATGCCAAGTGACTGCGCCAACGCCTTGAATTGGTTCGCCGGAATTTCACTGACCACCTCGCTGGTGTCGGGGTTGATTTCCTGAATCACTTGATGGCCCCACGATGAGTCGAGCCTGTAGTGGTTTGGGCGACCCGAGGATTGAAGATGCTTGTTCAACTGCGCGAGCAGCGCAGGCAAATCGGCTGGCGGCTTGGCGGAGTTGTCCGCCGGCTTTGCCGGTTTGGGAGTGGTTGTCGAAGCGGCGGTTGTCGAAGAACCGCCCGGCGGCAAGTACTTGCCGCTTGCCGGGTTGGCCGTTGCCGAGGCCGGCGAGTGGGTGCCCAGTACGAGGGGGGTGGTGGATGCTTTGACCGGAACTGCGTCGCTAGCCATGGTTACACCTATCAATATGTCAACTGTTGCGGAAATGCTCCTTCGCTTCATTGCGACCAAAGCCCGGGCGCTTGCGCGCCCGGGCCGTGGACTTCTTCAGATCACTCTAAGACTAGTTATCGGCTGTTACTGCAAAAGCTTGAGAATCAACTGGGGCTGCTGGTTGGCCTGCGCCAACACCGAGATGCCCGCCTGCTGCAACACGTTGGACTGGGTCAACTTGGCCGTTTCGGCCGCGAAGTCCGCATCCTGAATCGTGCTGCGCGACTGCGTCAGGTTCTGCACCGTCGACTGCAGGTTCGCCACCGTCGAGGTGAAGCGGTTCTGGATGGCGCCCAACTGGCTTTGCAGCGAGCTGACCGACGCGAGGGCGGCGTCAACTGCGTTGATGGTGTTGTTCGCACCGGTGACCGTCAACACGTTCGCATTGGCGAGAGTGCTCGCACCCAGGGAGATGGTGCCCGCGGTTTGACCGATCGCCGTCACGTCAGTGCCCGCGAGGCCGATGTTGGAGTTGGACTCCAGCGTCACCTTGCCCGAGTTGACCTGACCAGTCGGCAACGATCCGGCAGTGGCGCCGGCCGTTCCGGATATGCTGGTGTTGATGCCCGTACCCGTGGTGGTGCCGGCAATCGTCTGCTGGACAAGGATGTCGCTGCCGTCGGCCGCGGTCAATGTCAGCTTGCCGCCGGTGACGGACGCCGTCACGCCGCCGTCCAGTGACGAGTACAGATTGATCTGCGAGGCCACGTTGGCCGCCGTCAAAGTCGAGCCGGCCGCTACGTTGCCCGTACCGCCGTAAATGGTCTGACCGTTGATCGACAGGTCGAAGGTGCCCGCTGCGGATGTGGCACCGACCGACAAGGTCGAGAACGCAGTCGTTTCCGTGACCGCCGTGTTCGCGCTGGCAGTCAATCCGGCGATGCCCGCCGCATTGATGGCCGCCGACTTGGCATACGCGGATCCCGCGGTCTGACCCGCCTGGGAGCCGGCGACGCTCGAGCCGACCGTAACGGCCGTACCCGTGCCTACCGTGATGGTCAGGTTTCCGGTCAGTGCGGCGGTGGTCGCCGTGGTGGAAGCCTGTGCAATCTGCCCGATTTGATCGGCCCGGACGCCCTGCGTCAGGTTCACCGAAATCGTGCTGCCGACGTTGGCGCCGACCTGGTAGTTCGTCACGCCCGCGCTGCCGTCAAGGACGCGCGCGCCGTTGAAGTTGGTCTGCGCGGCAATACGCGTGATTTCCGAGATCTGCTGCTGCACCTGCTGGTCGAGCGCGGCGCGGTCCGCCGAGCTGTTCGAGCCGTTGGCGGCTTCCACCGCAAGGGTGCGGATGCTCTGCAGGTTGGCAGTCAAGGTCGTCAACGCACCGCCCGCGGTCTGAGCTTCCGATACGGCGTCATTGGCATTGTTCACGGCCTGGTTGGTGCCGTTGATCTGCGTGGTGAAGTTCGTCGCGATCGCGAGGCCGGCGGCATCGTCCGCGGCGCTGTTGATCTTCAAACCGGAGGACAAACGCTGCAGCGCCTGGGACAAGGTCGACTTGGAAGTCGTCAGGTTGCGCTGCGCATTCAGCGAGTCGATGTTCGTGTTTAATGTTAAAGGCATTGAAAAGGCTCCTAATAATGTTGATTCACCGGCCCGTCTTAGGCCCTACGTTGTGTTCACTTTCACCCTGTTAGGCGGGCCGGTGACCACACTCAGAAGGTTTATCGGATACACCCGGCGGTTCTTTAGGAAAACATCGGGTTGGGTGTAGAGGATTTCCGGCATCCAGTCACATTTGCCGCATTTGGCACCGGTCTTGCAGAGGTCCCCCTTGACCCGCCCGCAAGGGTGATATCGGCCGTATGACGCGGAATTGGAGGATCCCCTTGGAATTGGCAGTGCAATTGCGGCGGCCCTTTGACGCCATACACTTTTTTTTGACGCCGTTCGGCCTCGGCCTGCCGCAAGCCGGCACGTTGTTGCCGCCCACACACGCCAAGCCGACCAGGGCGCGGAAGTCGGGGGCTGGCGCTTGATGCCCCGACCGTCACCGACACCCGCGCCATCACCGAAAACGGTGCGGTCCTCGCGGCGCGGCAATCCACGCGTCGAGCGCAGGCAGTTCGACGCGCTGCAGGCCATGATCGCGCAGCAGCGGTATCCCGACGCGGTGGTCCTGGCCAGGACCCTTACCGCGGCCTATCCACGGAATGCAGCGGGCTGGAAGACTCTCGGCGCTCTGCTGTGGTGGTCGGGAAACCGCACGGAGGCGCTTCTGCCCATGCAGAACTCGGCTCGCCTGTTGCCCGGCGACGCGGAAACTCACAGCAATCTTGGAATGGCACTCCTGCACGCGAAGCGGCTCGACGACGCGGTGAAGAGTTTCGAACGGGCAATTCGGCTCGACGGCACGTTCGCCGCCGCACACTATCATCTTGGCATGGCGCGCATCCGGCAGGACCGGTATGCCGAGGCGCAGGCGAGCCTCCTTACCTCGGTGTCATTGAAGCCCGAGTACCTGTGGGCCGAAGTCGAGCCCTGTCACTCGGTCCTCCTCTTCTTGTTCAGCCACGATGCGTTGATTGATGCAGATACCTTGTATGCCGAACATCGCCGCTTTGGCCGCGAAATCGAAAATCGACTGTCCGCCCCGTTGCCGCCGCATTCGCACCTCGAGGACCCGCGACGACGCCTGCGAATTGGATTCGTGTCGGGAGACTTGAGAAACCATGCCGTCGCAAGCTTCCTCGAACCGGTCTTGGAGCGATTGAGCAAGTACGCCGGCGTAGAACTGCACGCGTACTACAATGAAACGGTCGAGGATGAAGTGACGGTGCGGCTGCGTGCGCACTTCAAGAGCTGGAATTCGGTCGCGCTGCTCGCGGATCCCGCTCTGGCCGATCTCGTCATGAGCCATCGAATCGACATCCTGATCGATCTTTCGGGTCCTTCCGGCCTCAATCGGTTGCACGCCCTCGCCCGCAAGCCCGCGCCGATCCAGGTGAGTTGGATCGGCTATCCCGGCACGACCGGACTTAGCGCCATGGACTACTGCCTCGCTGACCGCCATTGGTTGCCGCCCGGTCAATTCGACCGGCATTTTGTCGAAAAGCTGGTCTATCTGCCGGCGACCGGAATCTTCCAGCCGGAACCGACCGCGCCGCAGGTTGCCGCACTACCGGCGCTCGCGACCGGCCACGTCACGTTCGGCAGTTTCAACCGGCTCGGAAAGATCAATGCCGCGACCATCCGGCTATGGTCGAGGCTGCTGCAAGCGCTGCCCGCGTCGACATTGATCATCGCCGGCATCCCGCAGGGCGGTCAGCACGTCGTGTTGATGGAGCAGTTCGCCGCAGAAGGGGTTGCGTCCGAGCGGCTTACCTTTCATGCGCGCGGCGGGATGGACTCGTATCTCGCCCTCCATCACCAAGTGGATTTGTGCCTCGATACATTCCCCTACAACGGCGGAACCACGACCCATCACGCGCTCTGGATGGGCGTGCCGACCCTGACGATGGCCGGTACGACCCCGGCGGGGAGGCAAGGCGCATGCATCCTCGGGCTCGCGGGCCTCGACGATTTCATCGCCCTCGATGCCGACGATTTCGTTGCCAGGGGCCTCGATTGGTCCACTCGACTCACTGCACTCGCCGAGTTGCGCGCCGGACTGCGCGAACGCTGCCGGCAATCACCCGGCCAGCGGCCGGACGTGCTCGTCGCAGCGCTCGAGCGCGCGCTCCGGCGCATGTGGACGCGCTGGTGCGCCAACTTGCCTGCGGAGTCTTTTGAAATACCCGCGGC
>Ga0137403_10009794_pt1 | contig 10631 bp, 19 predicted proteins | sample CZOMad2_1_16fung_FD_122057 | JGI IMG/M metagenome (GOLD analysis project Ga0137403, IMG submission 122057) | Vadose zone soil fungal communities from Angelo Coast Range Reserve, California, USA - CZOMad2_1_16fungal (Hybrid Assembly) | ecosystem: Environmental > Terrestrial > Soil > Vadose zone... | reverse complement strand
AGGTTACTTCCCTTTCGGGGGTGCTCCGCCCTTCCTTCCGCCGCCGCTGAAGTTTCCGTGGGTCAAACCGAGCGGGTCGGGAGGATTGAGGTCCGAAGGCACGTTCGCCGTGTCGGGATCATTTCCGGTGCGATTGCCCTCTTCGTTAATCGGGGTAAGCAAAAGATCGAACCCGCCTTTTTTCAATTTGTCCGGCATGCTGCCTCGCTTTCTGCAGGTAGGGGAGCCTTCTCTGCTCCCCTGCCAAGCCCCAGTTACCCTGAAACTACTTGCGCTTGCCACCGCGCCGATGCTTACGACCTCTTCGAGCCATATGCGCTCCTCCTTCCCCCGCTACGCCTCTTGCGAGGCAGATCGCAAATAGCGGAAATAAACTCTTTAGTTAGCGACCGCCCTTCCTGCGTCCCTTGCGCGTGGAAGTCTCGCGGTCCTTGCGCCCCTTCACTCCGGTCTTGCCCATTTTTCTTCCACGCATCAGGCGGCTCCTTCCACAAGTTCCTGCGAAAACGGATTGCGCGCATCTCCGCAGCGGCGAATCACCGCTTGCGCCATGCGTCCCAGGTAGGCCATGAACTCTTCTTCTTTGGGGAATTTTTCGCGCACGCTCTTGTGCACATGAAACGGCACGGAAGGAACGCCGTCGACGGCGAGTTGCGCGAGAATGTATTCGCCGTGATTGAGACTGTCCAGTTCAATCAGCCCGATTTTTTCCACGGACAGGAGTGTCGTGTAGAAACTACAGCAGCGTCAATGCTTCGTGTTCCTTCATGCTCACTGATTCGTCGCTCAACAGCACCCACCAGCGCCCGGAAACATCCTGAAACACCGGAATGTTGACCGCCGCGAAGCGTCCTTGAATGCACCACTTCACGATGGCTCTCCGCGTTTTCCCGTAAAATTTAGCGGCGTACGAAGTCGAGCGCCAGTGCACCGGATATGGAGCGTGCGGCAAAAGCGTGGTGTGCGTGGTGCTCACTTCTTGACGCCTTTAGCCAAGGCGGCTAATGCCATTTCGCGTTCTATCGCATCCGCAATTTCGTCGGCTCCGGGAATATCTAGTAACTCCAGCGCATGTCTGGTATCTAGCATTTGTGCCTTTTTAAGTTCGATAACCATGGCGCGCAGCGCGGATTGCGACATTGGACGCACCGCGCCTTCCGGCACTTGTACTTCGTACTCATCTGCGGCCGAGTCCGGTTGCCACTTCACGGTCTTGTCTCGGTCGCGATACGTGCGCTCCTCGGTGAAACTGGTAGCCATGGTGTAAAAAAGAAGCTCGACGATTTTCTGTACCGACCACGCGAAGAATCTGGCGGTGAGCCGCGTGCCGCCTTGCGATTGCGAGACAGCGGCCTCGAATAAATCGGTGCCCACGTTGCCGGGATTCATATTGCCTTGCCGCGCCGGAGTCGCGCCGCGCAATTCCTTTTGCAAGTCCAGCAGCATCTTGGGGTACTGAATCATCTGCGGCGGGAAGGGTTGCGGGAACTTGATGTCGATGCCCGCGCCGGGCGCGGAGTTGGCGGCTACTACCACGATCTCTCCAGGCAGTCCGCCGAACGTGTTGGCGGTGATACCCGTCGATTCATGGATGACCACGATGCCTTGATTCAGCCGCTTGGCATTCTCGTAGGTGTTGGTCATCTGCTGCTCGGCGGCGTCCTGCAAACTCTTGGTGTACTTCATGGGCGCCGGACACCACACCGAATCCCACGGCGGAACCGCCCACACCGGAATCGCAGGCCACATATCCGGCAGCGGAATCCACGAATCGCCGTCGACGAGGATGGTGCCTTCGCATTCCACGATCATGCGCCCCAGCGGATATTTCGGAAGTTGATCGGGCACCGGAAGTTTTTTCTTGATGAACAGCACTTCTTCTTCGCGCTTCAGGTCGCGCATGGTGGTGTCGCGCGCGTAACAGGTTCTCCGCGTCATCAGCCCGTCGGTCGAGTAGGATTCGCCTTCCGGCAATCCGCGCACGGTGACCGACATAGGACCGGGAGGCATCTCTAGTGCTCCCGCTGCAGCACCCGATAAACTTTCCGATTTGGCGGCCGCGCGCTTGATGTTGCTGGCGTGGTCGGGCATCTCGCGCTTGATCTGGTCGAGATATACGTGGTCCTCGATAACCTGCCAGGACCAATCCTCCGGCCACGGGCTGCACGGGTCGCAATGCACGTCTTGCGGGAGCCGCGCGCGGCACCACACGTTGCCTTTGCCTCTGCGTGCCAGTGCGTCATTACCCGCCTGCAAGAAAGCGGTGCCGCAAAACTGCGCGTACACCTGGGCCATCAACATCTGCAAGCCCCAGAACTCCTGCTTCCATTGTTCCTGAAACGCCTTCTCGCGTTCCTTGTCGCGCTTGTCCTCGTGGTGGATAAACACGCGCATGTTGGTGTCGGTGGACTCGGCGGCTTCCTGTAAAAGCAATAACTGAAGTTGCGGGGCGGCTATGCGCGGCCGGAAGGTGGGCATCCGGCGCGTTCTCTCGAATAGCTGATAGAAGTTTTTTACGTCGTCGTCATGGTTGGGGCCGTACACGTCGCGGCGCGCAGTGGTCGACTGGCGCACTAATTCATCAATCTGCCGAGCGCGTATGTCTTTGGTAGAGGCGTCGTTGTCGGTCTTCGGCGAGCCGGTCGCCGGCATGGTCTTAAAATTTGTGTATGGCAAGGTTTAGGTGCCTCGTCCTCCTGCCTGACCCGCGTGCTGATTGTAATGCGTGACTTGGCCAGTGCAGAAACAGACGTAGCGCCGTGAGGTGACCTTATCGCCGTGCTTTACCTCATCCGCCACCTGCATCGGGGAGCGGCATAGCGGACAGGTAACTACTGCTTCTTTCAAGCCTTCCATGCAATGTATCCGAGGAGTAACAATTCCAAGAGCATCGCGAGTAACATAAATTCGTGATAGTGACGCTTGTGCCACGGGATCGGCGGCGGATCATTAAAAGTTTTGACCATTGCCTGACCGGGATACCCGAAATCTGCATGCGGTTGTAATTTCTCAGTTAGGTTTTCCATCGCTTAAAAACCCCCGCACTTCGTCGAGCGCGCTACCCGAGGTGCCCCCGGACTCGCTCTTGATTTCGCTCTCAATGCGCATGCTCAATTCCACGATGTCTTTCATGCTCATGATCTCGCAAAGCTGTCCGGCGTTCTCATTGAGCCTGCGCTGATACGTTTTCCAAGCCTGGGTCTTGTTCTTCTCGCGCAGATGGTTGAACTCGATGCCCATCTCGGTCAATACCTGGCGCGCGGACTTTACGAACCAATCGTCGATCTCTTCCGGGGTGCGCGCTCTTACTTCATCGTCCGCAGGCGCATCGGACTCTTGCCTTCTCTCGCTAGTTTTGCGACCGCTTGCCTTCTGGCCAGTTCGTCCTCGCGCTCGGCCAGTTCTTCGTCCGTGTGCACGGCCACTTGCGCCGCTTCTCTTTCCGCCGTCACTCTGGCTCTTTCGAGCGGGGCCGCGTCTATTGGTTTCACCCATGCTGAGGATTCCGGCTGCACTACAATCGCCCGACCGAAGTTCGATGTGGCTCGAAGCACAATATCACCTTTTCGCGAGTCGTAGTCAACGCAAAGCAGGCGTCCGGCGTCGAGCGAGTCGTACACCGAGGCTTTTACCCGCAGTTCCCCGCCGCTCTTTAGCACCAGAGCGAGCAGGATGCGCAGGATACTTTTCGGGTCGTTCAGGTCGGCGTTATGCGCGGGCAGAAGGCACCTCCTCAGAAACGAATGCTGATTTTTTAGGCGTGAAGATTAACATGGTCGGGGAATAGCCTGCGTGACGAATCCAAAGAACGCGATTGGGTGTAGGGTAGTCGGGAGAACTAAAGGAATATTCCGAAGGAATCATCTCGCAGAGTTTGGCGTAATCCATTCGGTTGAGTTCAATAATTTTGTAGTCGCTCACGAAACACCCACTTCGTCAAAATCCTGATCCGCGTACTGTCCGGCGTCGATCTTACCTTTTATTTTCTTCACATGATTTATGAGCGACATACTGGCTTCGTCGAGCACCTGGTCGCCTTTGGCACCCAGTATTTTGCGCACTTCCTCGTCTTCTTCTTTTTCGTGCGAGCGCGCCACGTTCATTACCCGAGGCGGAGCCCACTGGCGCATAGCCACGTTAGCCAGCATGGCGCCAAACAAAATATCGTCGTGCCCTTTCTTCACGTCCACGCGCCCGGTTTCTTTCCTGGTGCACATGCGGATTTGCGCGGAAAGCAATTCGTCGAAGATGGTCAGCCCGTACTCGCCGTTGGTGCCCGCGCCTTCGCGCAGTCCCGCGCGCATCAGTTCAAACAACATGGTGCGGGTGTGCATGGTGGTTTCATACCACACCGCGTTGCGGCCCGAGGCCCATGCGCCCACCTTGTCGTCCTTGCCTTTCCAGCGGTACAGATTGGGGTAGTGGAGCAAGTCGCGCAGAACGTACAGCGTGCCATACCCGTAGCCCCCGGTGAGCTCGCCGTTGGACATGGCTTTGTTGTAGTGCCGACCCAGCGAATTGATATAGCAGCCATGGACTTCCGGGACCACGAAGCCGGAGAAACGCGCCACTTGATTGCCGGTGTTGCCATCGAAAACAGTGGTGGCGGCAAAATCTCTTCCGTCTTTGCTGTCGTCGCCGCGTGCGGCGTCCGAGCCCATGTAGTAGTGGTGCCCTTCTTTGGGTTCTTCCCAGACGCAGTAATCGCCCTTGGCGTGCTGGCGCAGTTTCAGCGTGCCGTCGTCGGTGTGGTCGATGAAGCCTTGCCACTTGGGTTTGCGCACGTTGGCTGCGGCCCACTGCCGTTCCGCTTCCTCGAAAGCAGGAAATCCGGAACTGATAAAACTTTCCTCCCAAGTTGTGGGAAACTCCTGATGGAAAAGTTCCACCAGACCGCCGCACTCCGGAGAAGCAATCTTCATTCTGCGCCAGGCGAGATGCGCTTTGGTCAGCCCGCGCTTCAGCAATAACTTTTCTTCTTTGTCTATGGGCGCGTTCTTGGCGATTGAGGGGTCAGCCACGCAAGCCGGGTCGTCAATCCACGAAAGGAAGACCGGAGCGTACTCCGAGCGGTTGTGAATCGCGTCGAGCCACATTTCGTAAAAGGTTTCGCCGTCGCCGTCCATGCCGTTCGGGGTGGACTCTATAATGACGATGGTGTCCTTGTGGCTGGAGACCGCAGGGATGACCGAAGTAAAAATTTCGCCGACGCCTTTATAGTGTGCGGCTTCCGAGAGGTGCAACCCCGAGAGTGTGAACCCGCGACCGGAAGTATCTTTTCCGGCAGTGACGATTTGCATCAGCGCGTCGGCATCGGTGTGCGGGAAAGTGATTTCGCGTTCCACGTCGCGCAGGTTCAGGAACGGAGCTTGCTTGGCGAAACCTTTAGGAATCGAGAACAACGCTTTGCTCGACTTGAACTCGTGCGCGGCAATCAGGAAATGCGAGCCGGGGAGCCAGCAGCAGTGCGCGAAGGCCAGCCCTTCGGCCCACGAGGAGACACCCACGCGGCGGGATTTATCGACACAGATGCGGATGGGCTTGTTTTGCAGTTGTTGCTGGCGGGCGACTTCGTGTATTTTTTTCTGGTTGTAATTGAACGTGAAAGGTACTTGCTTATGTGAGTCGCGATCTCGGATCGCGAAGCGAGAGAGGAAGCGTTCTGCGCGGGCTAGGTCCACTAAAGGAACGCTTTCCCTGGACAGTGGTGTACGTGAATGTGCATCGAGTTTTTACTGACCACGCACCCGCATCCCTTGCAGACTACGGTATTGGCATAGCGTCGTAGAATCCATCGGACTAAGCGTCCTATCACTGCCCTGTGGTCCCCATGCTGCCCTGACTCATGCGAACATATTCTTGTTCGTGAAGAACGCAACAGAAGTACAGCGAGCGGATGATTTCCGGGTGAACAGGATCACGTAAATCCTTTTTAGCAATCCACTTGGGTCGGCCGCTGGGGTTGTTGCCTGACAAGTCGATGCCGCAGCGCGGCCCGGCACAGCGGATGGTGCGCTTATCCTCGCCGATTCGTTGATTCATGATGCGGCTGGCGTCTTCGCACACCTTGCGCAAGTCTTCGAGGTAAGCCATGGCCTGATTGATGGGCAACTGGTAGAAGGGCGACATCCACTCGTCGCGCTCCTCTTTGACCGACTCCCATCGGGCGAGCGCGGCTTTGCGCGCGTGTTCGGCGGGAGGCAGACGACGATGCACGGGCGCGGTTGCGGCTTTGGCTGTTTTCATTTATTCCCCCGCTGCGCGGATGTCTTGGATGGAAGCGCCGCAGTAGATACACACAACTTCTCCCGGTTTGTCGGGCGCGGTTCCGTCGAGTTGAATGATGTGGTGTCCCCGCTTCGTGCATAGCTTCTCTGCTATTTGTGCTGTCGTGGCGGTTACGGGCATTTTCATGTTTTTATCCTTTCGGGAGTGCAAAGCGAACGATTTCCGTGGGCGGCTTGCATTCGAGACACTCGACAATCACCAGATTTAATCTCTCGAAATACTTGACTTGATAGCGCGACTCGTTCTTGTGGTACATGCAGGAGATTACCCGACACATTTCGCGTCGTGCCACCTGCACGGTCTTGTTGTTATCTTCGGACAAGCGTGCCTCCGAGCGCGTACCCGCCGAGCAGCGCAAACGTGTGATCCAGCATTTCTTGTTTCATCGGCGCGGTTAGCGCGACACCGTAGCGGTCGAGGCGCACGCTTAATTCGTCGAACTCCTCGCGCATCACGTTGAGCACTTGTTCTTCGAGATTGAGCGGGGTCTCGCGCTTGGGACTGGGAGCGGCCGGCGCGTTTTCCATCAGCGGCGGGTCGGGCAACTCGCGCACCGCCACGGTTTCGCGCGGGGCGTCGGCGCCAGGAGTGATGCCGAACTGGTCAGCGAGTTCCTGACGAAATTTCAGGGCGGGCCTGCGCTGGCGTTCCGGCTCAGGCGAAGATGGTTTTCTTGCTGCGGCGGATGCGGTCGATCTCTTCGGATTCACGTTTTCGCCTCGCTGCCAACTCGAATTTGTTTTTGTCGCGCACGCCATCCTTACTAACCACCTGCACGGCCTTACAGGAAAAACACTGGAACACCCAGGCGTCGTCGGTTTCTCCGGTGAGACGGACGTCGGACTTGTCGCAGCCGCGATTCTTGATGCTGCGCGCGCAAAAGGGGACCTCAGCCATTGCTCATTACCAGTTCCTTGAATTTAGCTTGCATCATTTTAGGGATGTCGTGGCGGTAGTAGCGCACTTTCTGCGAGCCGTTCCAGCGTCTCATCCACTGAGCGTATTTCAGCGGAGAAGTGTTGTATCCGCGATAGGCGCGGCGGCGGATGCGGCTCCAGTTCTTGCCCACCACGTAACGCGGGCGCACGCCACCGTGAAACTCCATGAGGTATGCGCGGTAGCTTTCTTTTTTCACTGACTGCACGAAAAGAGTCTCTTTGTGGTTGAGGTTCTTCATCCGCCCCCCACCTTTACGGAAGATGAGGTCGCGGGCTTTGAAGCGGCGCTCGAAGGCTTCCTGTTTTTCGCGCAGGCGTTCCGCGCGGCGCTGGAATTGTATTTCCTTCGCGGTAGGCAGCCGACCAAGCATATGCGAGGGACTGTACCTCCGTTACTGAGCACATTGCAAGATTATATTGAACGCCGTTAGGGATTAGAGTAGGATGCGCGCATGACGATCACTGAAGAGGAGCGCGAACGGGTAATCGCGGAGCACCGGCGCGAGGAGCGCGAGAAGTTGCGCGCTCGCATGTCGCGCATGGGGAAAAGCCGCAGCGCCAAGAAGCGCAGCGCGAGCCGGCGCAACATGAAAGTCGCTCTGGCGACGCGCTGGAACAAGACCATAGACGGGGTACGCCCGAAGAGGAAACCATGACGCGCGCGATGTTTTTCAAGATGTTGGCGTCGCTGGGATTAGAACAATCGAACAAGGGCACTGGGTCTTGCATCATTACGGAACTTAATCCGTGTATCAGTCCATGCAAAGAAGACGAAGAAAGATGCCCGTTGGGGCATTGCCAGAAGCCGGAACTAGGACCAGTCTTCACAATTTTTGGCGACGAGAATCATTTAGGGGTATCAAAATCCACTACTCACACTTGTTCGGCCTGCGGAGTAGTTTACGTGCCGCGAGATTCCGCGAAGCGGAGTAAACCATGACTGCCGACCTCATCGAACAAAACCTAGAAGGAGTGGTGCCCTGCTTCCTGTACGGCGCGACGCTGCTGGAGTTAGGCTTCCAGTTGACCAGCGAAAGCGAGCAGATTGAGCGCGAGGAACTGTACTGCGTTACGAAGTTCGGCGTGTGGCGCGTCGATTGAGAACGAACGACCTAGCGGCCTACCTGCGGCAAGCACCGAACAACGCAGCATCGACGGCACAAGTGGTTAGCCTCCCAGAGACAGAAAAGGGGCACCCTTTTTGGAGCGCCCCCGTTATTTTGTACCCGCTTTGGCGAGCGGGTGAATTCGTTTGGTAGGTTCATCCTACCATTGAGTCCCACCTGTCCGTCAAGCCCGTAACCTGTGAAGATTTGTTGAAAAGATTCCAACTTGCGGCTTGAGTTGGAATGGAGCGCGGGTGCTGAAGAGGTCAAACAGGCACGTCTGGAAAACGTGTAACCGCCGGTTCGACTCCGGCCCCGCGCTCAGCACCCCTTGGGACAGGTTCCCTCGTAAAAATTGTGTTGGCATAACTTGGGACGTTTCCCTTTGTTGTTTTTGGCAGCGAGTAAAGACCGATTCTGCGACGCGCGACGGTCCAGCGCCACCGTTGACGGCGACGCCTCCGCATCTACCTTGGGCGCAGAAGTTCGAGTAAATCCCCGAGAGGCAGGAGCCCGCCTTGAATCCATAGGTACGTCTGAAACCCCAGAGCCGTCTTGATGGTCACCAGTCTCATCCTTCCTCGTTTCCACCGAACCTACTACGACCTTCACCCGCTCCCCGAAAAGCTCCGACTTGATCCACGTACCTAGTGGCACCAGCCCCGCCTTAGCCTGCAACTCCATGTACTGCGCCTCGGTAAGCAGGATAGTAAACCGATGGTCGGATGCCATATCTACCTATTATCATTGATTACCATTGGTGTCAACGCCTTATGCTGGGGTCCGGGGGTGCCGTGGGTCCGCATTTCCGCCCCCTAAAAATCTAGCCCCGTTAGTACACAAACCTTCAGTGAATGCCGATGGGGGCCCTCGATCTCGTAGCCGCGTCGCTTGCTGTTCGAGTAGGGGTTCGCTTCCGTCGACTTGGGGCACCCTAAACGCTTACAAATTTCCGCCGGCCGATCACGTTATAACATTTGACCTTTTATAAGACGCGCACTTTCCGTCACTCCGCTTGTAAACAAAGGTATTTAGCTAGCATGCTCCTCGACTCTTCGCCTTAGTTGCGCTCTTTGTTCGCCAGTTTCCTCGACACGCAATCCTCGTGCCATTCGCTCGCTGCTTCGCTTGGCTAGACTCCCCCTGCTTTCAAACCGCTGTCGATATTCTTGCGTGAGCTCATTCTAAAAAACTTTTTGTTGACGCGAGCCAAAGTCTAAATTTCCGTCAGTGTGGGATAGGATACGTCGCACAAGAAAACAGTTTAGGCACGCTTTGGCGAGAGAAAAGAGATGGACTGGCAAGCAAAAAGGAATTGGATTGACTCTTGATACTCGCGAGACGCTTAGTGAGCGCGTTCCCACGCGAGTTTTACCCATTGCGCTCCATACTCTGAAATAGTCTGGATTACTCTACCGCTTTCCCCTGTCTCCAGCGTCAAGATTTGCCCAAGCCGCACCTGATAAACGGGCATGCTTTGTAACGCGACGCGCCTTCTTGCGCTTCTTCCCCCTCTGTGCTCTTTGCCGTGATCTACAGAACAAAGCCAGCGCACTTCCAATGGCTTTTGATAATCGCTGTGATGCGCATGTACATTCTTGATTGTTCCGCAGACTTCGCATGGCTGCTTCTCGATTAATCCCATCTGGACCGCATACATCAATTTACGACGTGCCTGCTTTGCGGTTAGCGTCATCATTGCCTTGTCACTTCCTTTCGCTTTACTTTCTGTATTGACAAGCGTATGCCTGTATCATAACATGAGCACATGAAACGTACAAGCCTTTGGATTGACGACGAATTATTGAAGCAACTGGCGCGTTTATCGGAGAAGTCTGGCGCACCCGTTGCGGAACTGATTCGCCGCGCGATTGCTGCTTATTTGAAGCGACTCACGAAAAGAATAGGAGCGTAAAGGTCATGACCAGCCCGACTATCCTACAATCCCTCTGGACGCTGATAGGCGCGATGCTCGCAACTTTGGCCGCGATTGCCTTGTTGTGGATCGCGGAGAGTGAGGAATAACGTGACACGCAGAGAAGCTGTCGAATTACTGCAAGAATTAGTACGCGCAGAAACCCAGATCGTACATAGCGTCAACAGCGCTGGTGGGCTAACTAAGAAGGCTGCCAAAGAGGAACGCAAGGCCGTCGACGCGATATTTAAAGCCTTGACTGGCGATACCACTACGCCTGAGGAGTACAAAGAGATCAGTTGTTAACACGAGTTTACCCGCGTTCATCGGCGCGGGTGAAACGTCCGGGACAGGGACGTTAGCTGTACCGCTGGCCGCGCTGCC
>Ga0137403_10009792_pt1 | contig 10632 bp, 14 predicted proteins | sample CZOMad2_1_16fung_FD_122057 | JGI IMG/M metagenome (GOLD analysis project Ga0137403, IMG submission 122057) | Vadose zone soil fungal communities from Angelo Coast Range Reserve, California, USA - CZOMad2_1_16fungal (Hybrid Assembly) | ecosystem: Environmental > Terrestrial > Soil > Vadose zone... | reverse complement strand
GTGCCGCATGGTGTCGAGCTCGATGGCGAGAAGCTGTTCTACACGCATGTCCACCTCCACGGTGGTCCCGCCCCGGTACGGCGTTATCTGCCCAAACTCATCGAGCTCGTATGGAGCGGCAAGATCAACCCTGGGAAGGTGTTCGATTTGACGCTGCCTCTGGACCAGGTCGCGGAAGGCTACCGCGCCATGGACGAGCGGCGGGCCATCAAGACGCTGCTGCGCCCGTGAGGGGACCGAGGTCCTTGAGGGGAGCCATGCTCTTTGCCTTTGCGGCGGCAGTGGCTCCCAACCAGTTCGCTCACGGCGGAGATCGAGGCGCTGGGTTCAGCGCCTCGTCGATGGGACCGGGCGGGACATCCGTTCTACAAGGTGAAACGATGAAAACACGTCTGAAGGTGAATGGGAAGTCGCTAGAGGTCACGCTGCGAGAGAGCGAGACGACACGCGATTTGGTTTCATTATTACCGCTGACGCTCACGATGAATGATCTCTTTGGTCGCGAGAAGTTTGGTCATCTGCCGAGAGCTATTTCGGATTCTGGCGAGCGGACCCACAGCTATCAGGTCGGGGAAATCGCCTACTGGTCCCCGGGGCCGGACATTGCGGTCTTCTATCGCCATGACGGGCAGACGATTCCCGCACCCGGCCTCATTATCATCGGCAAGGTGGAATCCGGAGTGGAAACGTTGAACGTGCCCGGATCCCTCGAAATGACACTCGAACTCGCCAAGAATTAGTCAGGAAGAACATCGCATGGCCGTTTGGTTGGAGGAAGAACTGCAAAAAATCGCCGAGGCGGATGACCTGCACATCTCGCCGTTCCGAGAGGACGGCGCGACGTATGGCACCCCGACCTGGATCTGGTCGGTGGCCGTCGATGGCGGGCTCTACATGCGTGGATACAACGGCCAGAACTCGCGCTGGTATCAAGCGGCGGTCAGGCAGAAGGCGGGAAGGATCAAAGCCGCCGGGATGACCAAGGAGGTCACCTTCGAGGCGGTCGACGGCCGGTTGAACGATCAAATCGATGATGCGTACCGGGTGAAATACCGCGGCAGTCCCTATCTCGCGCCCATGATCGGCGCGCGTGCCCGGTCCGCAACGGTCAAGGTAATGAAGCGAGAGCCGGCCGACTGAGGCCAGGACCGCGAGTTTTCGTTTCAACAACGGTAGGAGTGAGTTCAGATGGATCTGTCTTTCAAAGACAAGGTGGCCCTGGTCACGGGAGCCGCTTCGGGAATGGGACTGGCGACGGCGAAAGCGTTCGCGGATGTGGGCGCGGCAGTCGCCTTGGTCGACGTTCAGGAAGAGGCTGTGCGCTCGGTCGCAGACGAACTGGCAGCCTCCGGCCATAGGGTCATCGGTGTCCGCTGCAACGTCGTCGACGAATCAGAGGTCGCAGCGATGGTCCAGCAAACCGTCTCGACGTTTGGACGGCTGGACGCCGCTTTCAACAATGCTGGCGTCCAATCGCCGGCGCTCGAAACCGCTGATGTCACCGGCGAGGAATTCGATCGGGTGAACGCGATCAATCTTCGTGGCGTCTGGACCTGCATGAAGCATGAGCTCCGTCACATGCGCGAACAGGGCAGCGGCGCGATCGTCAATTGCTCGTCCATCGGCGGTCTGATCGGTCTCCCTGGGCGTGCGGCGTACCATGCCACAAAGCACGGCGTGATCGGGCTAACGAAGAGCGCCGCCCTCGAATACGCCTCACGCGGGATCCGCATCAACGCCGTGTGTCCAGGGACGATCGACACGCCCATGGTCTCGGCGATGCTGGCCAAGGAGCCGGACGCCATGAAGGAGATCATGCGGGATCAACCGATCGGCCGGCTCGGCCGACCCGAGGAGATCGCGTCGGCTGTCCTTTGGCTGTGCAGCCCTGGCGCGAGCTTCGTAATCAGTCACGCGCTCGCCGTGGATGGCGGATTTACCGCACACTGATGGCGCATTCGCCCTGGCGAAATGGCCTGATACGCTGAGTGTTGATATAATCCGCCGAAGTAGCCGACGCTGCATCGCCTCAAAATGAGAATCAAGAGATTCGCATGAAACCGCATATCATCTGCCTCATGGCGTCCAGTGTCGATGGTCGGACGCTTCCCAGCCGCTGGCGGCCCAAGGGAGCGGTCGGGAATCTCTTCGAGCGGGTGCACGACGAGCTCGCGGGCGACGCCTGGCTAGTCGGTCGCGTCACAGGTCAGGAGTTCGCCAAGGGCAAGCCCTACCCGGCATCGACGAGGGAGAGTTTCCCCCGCGAACCCTGGTTTTCGCGACGCGACGCGAAGGCGTACGGTGTGGTGCTCGACGCCCACGGCAAAATCGGCTGGGGCCGTTCTGACATCGGCGGCGATCCGATCGTGGTCGTGCTTTCCAAGGAGGTCGCAGACGCTCATTTGGCGGGCCTGCGCAATGAGGGCGTGTCCTACATTTTCGCCGGAAAGACGAAGCTCGACCTCACCCTCACGCTGGACATCCTCAATCACGAACTCGGCGTGAAGCGCATTCTGCTGGAAGGAGGGGGCGGGGCCAACGGAGCCTTTCTGCGCGCGGGGCTTGTCGACGAACTTCACCTGATCCTGTGTCCAGCCGTGGACGGCGCGAAGGGGGCGCCGAGCGTCTTCGATTCCACGGAGACGGAGGCCGAACAGCGTGCGCCAGTCACGGCGATGCTGCTGGAGACCAGCCAGGCCATAGAAGGCGGTGCGATTCTGCTGCGGTACCGGATGCAGAACGCGGGTCCGCAGGCGAGCGGTCGATAGACTTCCAGCATGGCTCGACCGCAGACAGAACACATCGTCGTCATCGGTGCCGGCGCCGCGGGACTGATGGCCGCCCGCGAGCTCGGACGCGCGGGCAGGAGAGTGACGATCCTGGAAGCGCGGGACCGATGCGGTGGACGCATCCATCCGCTTCCCGTTGTCGAGTTCGGATACCCGGCAGAGGGCGGGGCCGAATTCGTCCATGGCGAGGCGCCCGTCACGCGCGGCTTGTTGCGCGAAGCGAGGCTTTCGCTGCTGCCGATCCAGGGCACCCAATGGACTAGGGAGGACGGAAAGCTCGTTCGCCGGGAATCCCAAGATTCTCATGAAGCGGAGCTTCACAAGGCGCTGCAAGAGCTGAAGGACGACCTTCCCGTCGCCCAATTTCTGCGACAGAATTTTGCGGACCCCAAGTATGATCGGCTACGACATTCAATCGAGCGGATGGTCGAGGGCTACGATGCTGCCGATCCGGAGCGGGCCAGCACCTTCGCGCTTCGGGACGAGTGGATGGATGGGGGACGGAGCACGCAAGCCCGCATCGCCGGCGGCTACGGCACCCTCATCGACTTTCTGGTGGCTGAATGCCGCGGCGCAGGCGCGGCGATTCTGCTCGACTCAACCGTCACGGCCATCGAAGCAATCGATGGTGAACGGGTCATGGTTCGCTGCGCCACCGGCGATACGTTCGTCGGCGATACTGCGGTCCTCACCGTGCCTCCTCCTCTCCTGCAGCAGATCGCACTGCCCGACGTTGTCCGGCAAAAGGCGGTCGCCTTTGAGCACATCGGTTTCGGCAACGTCATTAAGATCCTGCTGCGCTTCAAGACGCGCTGGTGGGCCGATCAGCGACCGGACCTTCGCGACCTTACGTTTCTGCTTTCTGATGAGAGGATCCCCGTCTGGTGGACGCAGTTTCCGGATGAGCGGCCCGTGCTCACCGGCTGGTTCGGAGGCCCCAAGACCGAGGCGTTGGCCCACCTTCAAGAAGATCAAATGATCGAAGCGAGCGTCGCTTCACTCGCCGAGATCTTTGGGCTTCCGCCTGTGCAACTTAAGCAAAGTCTTGTGGAGGCGCGGGCTATCAACTGGAGACACGATCCGTTCGTTAGCGGCGCCTATTCCTATGCTACGCTGCACACTCGACAGGCGCAGGCCGCGCTGGCACGTGCGGACGGAAGCGCGGTTCTCTTTTCAGGCGAAGCGCTCTATCGCGGGAAGGACATGGGCACCGTCGAGGCGGCACTGGCAAGTGGTCTGGAGACTGCACGGATTATCCTCCGCGGGTAAAGTCATTCCTCGACGAGGCACTCCGTGCAGGAATGTCACGAACCTCTGCCACGACCTAGCAAGAATCGGGGGCGCCGTTCGCCCAGGCCTCAAGACAATCGACGATGCCCGTGCCCTGCGCGAGCGATTGCTGTCTGCTTGCGAGTTGGCGGAGCGAAACGAGAGTGACGAGGTCCGCCAACGTCGCCTCACGACGGTGATCATCGGCGGCGGCGCGACTGGCCTCGAAATGGCGGGCCCTGTCGCCGAGCTATTGCGGCGGCCTGCGCATCCCAATTCTACCACTTATGGAAGCAATTGTTGTTCGAGCGTCTGACCGACATTGTCAGTTGCCAAGCTATCTGCACTCGGCGACGATTTTCTCCAGATTGCTTACTCATACGAATGAGACAGAACTAGAGTTTTCAGTCGGGCGCGCGTACCGCGTTGTAAAATAAAGAAAAAGCTGGCGCACCCGACACGATTCGAACGTGTGACCTTTGCCTTCGGAGGGCAACGCTAAGCGACCGCCTGAAATAGCAATTTGAGATGGTTGCATGTCCCTGATTTGAATCTATCCTTCGAAAGGATCCAAAGATTTTGGGGTAAGAATGGGGAAAATCTCGCAGATTCGGGGCGTGTGCGGAAAGGCGATACTACGCAGCCGCCTGCAGATCGGGAGCCGCGCGCCGGATCGTTTCGGAGGCAAAGGACGCCGGAATGTGACCGTAGTGCTTCGTAACCATGCGGATGTCCGAGTGCCCCAACGCCTCCGCGACCACAACCGGGGGCGCGCCGTTTCGCAGCAAAGCGGTGGCGTAGGAATGTCTGAGTTCGTGGAATGCTATCATCTTTACCTTGGCCTCCAGAAGCGCGGCCTTAAACGGTCTCTGATAGCTGCTGGGCTTCCATGCGGTGCCGCTTGGCTGCCGGAGCAGGGGTTCTTTGCAGTCTCGATCGGTCGCAAGCCTTTTGAACAGGTCCACGCCAGCCGTGCTCAGCCAGATATGACGTGCTTTTTTCGATTTGGATTCCCAGACGAAAAGGGAGCCGTTGACCGAATCGAAGTCGCTCACCCGAAACCTTGCAAGTTCTCCGAAGCGGCATCCGGTCATTAGGGCCGCCTCGATCAGGTCACGGATAGCCCCTCTGTCGATAGCCAAGAGCTTCCTCTGATCGGGAATCTCAAGATAGTTGACGCGCGGCTGGCCCACGTTTTCGAATGGCTTGACCGCCGTCCAGACCTTGATGACGGTCAAGTCTTCTTGACATGCGAAATTCAGTGCAGCCCTCAATGTGCTGAAAATCCGGTTCGCCGTATCCTTGCGCCGGTCACGGATCCTTTTGTCGTTAAGATCTACGACAACCGTCGTCTTCTTTGAGCGTTTACCGGCCCGCTGATGCTTGGGCTTTGTAACCAAGCCATTCCGCCAAGTCTTGATACGCTCAAGCGTTAATTCGCGAACCAAGACCTTGCCTAATGCGGGCCGAATGTGGAGGTTGATTCTCGAGTGGGCATCCTTGAGCGGTTTGCCAGTGTTGAATTCTTGGTCTTCCATGTACCTGTCGAGGGCGGCATTGACGGTCAGACCGGCTGCCGTGGACCCGCAGGCGCGGATGCCCTTGGCCCAGAGCCGGGCGGCGTCCTTCGCGTGCTCGTGCGACATCCCGTTGGTCGTCGCGATGTCATCTGCGCGCCCCAGCTTGGCTTGGATACGTGTCCCTGCCGGAGTGCGGCAGGATGCGAGCCACGTTCCCCCGCGTCCATTGGTGCCGCGTCCCCGGCGGTAGCCGAGGCGTACGCCGGGGCTGATGACCTCCCACACTGGCGCATCCGATGGCGGCAGAGCACTTCTACTCGTACGGCTTGTGAGGGCACTGCGGTGTCTTGCCATGAATCGCTCCTGACATTTTCGTTGCCCGTTTCGTTGATTCGTGCCCCACGAAACGGCCTGACAGTCAGTGAGATTACATGCGAGAAAGCCCTTGTAAATCAAGCCTCCAGGGTTGTCTCATGCGGTCTCATGTAGTACGAACCCCGCACTCTCACGGCGAAAACAGGAGTTCGATTCTCCTAGGGAGCGCCAAAATTCTCGATATTCTACGACATTGTACGATGCAACCGCTTGCGGAGACTCGTCCGCTCGACAATTGATTGATCGCTCAAGCCGCACCGCCAGACGTACAACCTTACAATCGGCAAAGTTGGTTGATCTGCGACCGTATTCTGCATATTGGCCGTTGAATGTGAGGAGCTGATTGAGAGCTACTTCACGCGCATTACAAATCGTCGCGCGGGCCGATAAACTGCAGCAAGGGGTCTAGATCGCCCTGATCCGCCGCCTTAAGCGCCGCAATGTATGCGGTGCGACGCTCGCCAATCTTTTGGAGATCGTGTCCGCCGGCCCAGTCAATCGGCTTTGCCTTGTAAACGCGGTCCAACATGGCGTCCGCCATGATGCGCGCATGCCGCCCGTTTCCATTCGGGAATGGATGGATTTTTACAAGCCGGTGATGAAAGCGAGCCGCGGCCTCGGAAGGCTGATAGGTCTTGTTGTCGGCCCAATACTTCGCATCATCCATGAGCGTACGAAGTTCTACAGGGATGTGAATAGGATCAATGCCGATGATTTTTCCGGTCTTTCGAAACTTTCCTGCCCAATCCCAAACATCGCCGAACAGGCGCGAGTGCAAAGTCGTCGCGAAACTGTCGGAGAGAACGTCCGCTCGTTGGCGGCCGAGCCAGCGCAGTCCAGACTCAATGTTGGCTTGTTCCAGCTGATTGAGTTCGGTTTGCTTTGTGATGTGCTTGTGTTTGAGGCCACCGAGCTCATTTGGATCGAGCGGTGTGGCTCCATCAGGGTACTGCATGTTCTGAATCATTTATCGCTCCAAAAATTCGGCGGCATTTCCTGCGCAATCTCGCGTGTGAGACGTTCGACCTCTTGGGCAATTTTGTCGTCCGGCAATGTCTGGTTTTCGAGGGCCATGTGTTTGCTGGCGGTGCCGACAATCGCCGTGGCCTTTTTGCGGGCTTGGGCTGTGATTAAATCTTCGATCCGTCCGGACGACGGGATGATCGCATAGACAAAGCGGCATCCCATCGCCTCCGCTGTTGCCTGCATGGATTTCAAGGTGACGCCGCCGGTCAGTTCGGCGTGTTCGGCTTGCGTGACGCGCGCACGAGTGACGCCCATCTTCTTCGCGACCTCAGCGCCGGACATGCCGAGGGCGCTGCGAACCGTGCGCAGCCAACCCTCCGGTGGGGTTTTGAGGCCTGCAATGGTATCGGCAGCGCCATCGACGATGCTGCGATATTGCTGCTGGACGATTGTTTTGACACTCATTTGTCAACTCGTATGTTTACACAAAAGCTGAAGTTGGATATAAAAATATATCCCAATAGAGAAAGTATGTAAACTTATATATATCCAAAATATTCTGATTTGACTATATATAAGTATTCAAAAAATCTGCGGCTGGCACGATCCGCGGAAACCGTTCTCCGGCCCGCGAATCAGACCGGCCGGGCGTAGGCGGTCAACGGGCCTCAAAAATTCTCGGCGCGCAGAAAAATTTTTTCCGGTGAGCTGCGGGTACATCGCCTCTATCCACACCAAGACAACCAGTTTTTGCGCTTGGAGATTCGTGAGGAATCACCGATGCTTGGAACAAATCGGGATCGGCGCTAAGCCCCTGTTATCCCTCTCTTTCCACCATATTTAGTATTTGATTCAGGAACCCGTACTACTTCTTGACGAGCGTCACGGTGGCGCCGTACCTTGCATGGAACTGAAACAGCGAAGCCGCCTAGGGTGGCGACCCGAAGCGGCTTCAAAGTTTCAGCCTGCCACTAACCCAGGGACGGGTCAGGCAGGTCGATAGGTAGGCTTTAGCAGGTTCATTAGAATCAAGTCCGCCCACTCGGTCAAGCCCGTCTCCTCGCATGCCGGAGTTGCCCTCCGGCTTTTCAAGAGGAACGGTAAAAATGCCTTTTCCCCTCAGACTCCCCGCTCTTTCACGAGGGCGGCAATTGAAGTCCTCTCGCCGAACCAGAACGGCGTGTACGGCATCTTCCGTCAGGATTGCTGGATCTATGTTGGCCGCGGCGACATCCGCGACCGTCTGCTCTCGCACGTCGCGAGAAACAATCCGGCGATCACGGCGCAGCGCCCCACGCACTTTGTGGCTTCAGTGACGGCCAACGATGTGGCGCTGGAACGTCAGCTCATCCTTGAGCTGCGCCCGGTCGCCAACCAGAAGGTCGGCTAATCCGGCGTTGAGCCGGTACCGTCGAAACGTCCGGTGAGACGGTCGAAGTAGTAGTCGCGACCGTCCACCGACAGACGAACGAAGAGATCATCAACGGCTACGGCGACGTGCTGCTTGGTGGTCTCGTCGGTGAACTCGACCGGCTGGATCGCCGCGGGCACGCCGAGCCTATTCAGCAGACGACCAATACCCATGCGCATCCGCGAGCCCAGAACATCGATCATGGTCGCGCCGTCGCGCGGTGCGCGCGATACCCGCTCGGACGGGAAGCCGATGATGTTGCTGCGAATCTTGGTCGCGGTCATGATCAAAGCCTTGTCTGTCGCCCTTAAGAAATCCTTGACGGACCCCAGTTGTTCCAGGGTCCCGGGGCAAGTCGGCGCCACAGCGCGATTGACTGTCTCACCCAAAGTTCTCTATTTGTTCTATTAGCCGACTTTTCCGCGGCCATGGACCGTGGTCCGGCGTCACCCGGACTCGTTCGTGGTGAAGGACGGCAACGGCAGTGGTTGCCACTGTGCATTGCCGGGGCGACCTGCAGAAATGGTCGTTCGGGCACGGCAAGCTCACGTCGCCCTTTGCCGTGGAATGCAAAACCACCGGACTTGAGGAGATAGTGAATGAAGAAGGGCGAAGCTGAATCGGCGATGCCGCACTTAGTTGAAAAGTGGGCGAAGGTGAGCAATGAGCCGTGGCCACCTGACGGCCGGTATCACTACGGCTTCGGTACGTTCTGGACGTGGCTGCAAAATAGCCCGCACTATTCCTACACGCAGTTTCGTGCCGTGCCTGACGCTCGCTACGTCGCCGAGATGTGGTTCGACAAGATCACGAGGCAGACATGGCGCAACTAGGAGCCGTCAGGTGTTTCGTTCTTTTTAGCGGCGGCGGCAGCTAGTTCTGCTTTGTACTTCGCCGCTTTCTCTTCCAACTTTTTGAGCTCTTGTTTGACGTGCTCGCTGCCTTCGAGCCCGGGCGAGACTTCGAGAATGTCGTGTACTTCATACACCACGACCGCCTCGCTTCTGGCGGTGCGGCCCGGGAGGGTTACGATATGGCCGTATGTGCGACCATCGGGCCAAATACGTGACATGCGCACCGAGCCACCTTTTCGGTACACTGCGATGTTCGCGACGTCACCATGACGGTCTATGCCGTAGATCGTGCCAGCGTACTGTTCAACGGCCTTCGTTCTTTTCGCCATCTCGGCCGTTAGTCCTTCAGCTCAGTCAGTTTGACGATCTTGCGCCGGTCGTAGATCACGTACTGCCGGTCAAGCCGCTTGGCGCAGAACGCCTTCACCTCAGCCGCAGCATTGAACCGGCCAGCGACCTCGATGCCGTGCTTGACGACAAACCGCTCCGACGGCTCGCCTTCGACTGTCAGTCGTGCAGGAGGATCAGTTTCGGTCATAGAACAGGATAGGACTGGGCGCGCGGGGCCACATCATCTTGTGAACGAGAACGCGGAGTTGGTGGTTGTTACCGACCTCGGACAGCTCGCCACCATAGTGTTTCTCGGCAGCTTCCTTTGCGGTGCTGGCCTCGACCTTCTGGTAATCGTCTTCGGACAGAAGCCGCACCTGAAACGTGGACATAGGCATCCCCCTGGAACGTGGTATTCGATTGCATGTAGGGAGCCGAAGTGCGGTTTGGTAGGAAGCCGGGTAGACTGTTTTTTTGTTTGCGGGAAAACCTACAGTCGACAACTACATAGCCGATCGATGAGGGTCCGCCCCTGGGCACCAAGTCAGATTTCGCCTGGGGATTTCGTGCCACTTTCTGCCCTACCGAGGGGATTGATCCGTCGCTGACTTCTTTTTTAGTTTGCGCGCTCTTCGCGACAGCCAATTACTTCATCTCTTCCAGCAGCTTCCGCGCTTCACCCAGCAACGTCTGAATCTGCCTTCGCTCGACGATCGCATCCCTGGTGAACAGGCCGTGCTTGCGCGCGTTCTGGTTTGCCTTTGGCGCGCCGGATCCCTGTGCGCCGCCGGCGAGCGGGACGCGCCGCCGGAACGGGTTTTGGCGCCACAACGAGGGCTCGCCAGCATAGGGCCGGTGTTGCGGGCATGATCGCTTATGGCTGTGCTTCCGGGCTTGGCATCATCGGAATCGTGCCGTCGCCTGGAGCCCGCGGCCTTCGGCGCATTCCGCGCCGCGGATGCCGGGCTCTTGTCCGAAACGATCACGCTCGCATGCTGAGTGACGTTGCCGACAATGGCCTTGCCGCCGTCCCCGACCGACACGTTCTGCACGGTGATGGCGGGCTCGCCATGACTCCGGTGGCGGTTGAGCGCGTCGATCTGGGCGGGAAACGTGCG
>Ga0137403_10009791_pt1 | contig 10633 bp, 11 predicted proteins | sample CZOMad2_1_16fung_FD_122057 | JGI IMG/M metagenome (GOLD analysis project Ga0137403, IMG submission 122057) | Vadose zone soil fungal communities from Angelo Coast Range Reserve, California, USA - CZOMad2_1_16fungal (Hybrid Assembly) | ecosystem: Environmental > Terrestrial > Soil > Vadose zone... | reverse complement strand
CAGGGTCCGGTGATGGATATAACCGCTACTGGCAGCGTTCAGTTCGGCGACGGCACTCTCGACATGCAAATCGGAATGTATCCGTTCGACACGGTGGATTGGGTGCTGAATAAGATTCCACTTATCGGCGAGCGGATCGGCGCGGGAACCGGCAAGCTGGTCGCGGCGTATTTTCAGGTGTCCGGCCCGGTGAGCGATCCGTTGATCATGCCGAAACCGATCACGTCGGTCGCGGAATGCCCCGGGTACCACTCGAGCACTGCGGAAAGTCCGCCCAGATCGATGGTTATCGGGAATTTAGCCGGATCGATGGGATGGTTGGGCAGCGTGAAAAAGTTTGAGTTGGCAACCTGGAAAACGCCGGTCCAGGCATCCAAATCGCTCTGTGCGTGGCGGCGTTCGGTATCGTTTTTTGCTGCAGCAAAGCGCTCCTGGTAGGGCTTGAGTACGACGGCCTTGTCCGCTCCCTGCATGGGGGCATAGATGTCGACGATGCGCTTGGCTACCGAAGCGTGCGCCCACACCGGCACACCCTGCGCCCCGTAAAAGGAATTCCCCGACGCGTGGTCGAAGTGATAGTGGGTGTCTAGCGCGGCTTTTACCGGGACCTTGCTCACGGTGCGGAACGCATCCATCTGAAAGGCAGCACCCGCCGGGTTGGCGAAGCCCTCGACCAGCAGCGCGGCCTCTTTACCCACCAGAAAGCCGCCATTGCATATGGTTGTGTAACCCTTCGACGGATCGGAAATTGTTGCGTAGAGCCCGTCACCGATCTTGCGCACGGATGCAAAGCCCTTGTCTACGATGGGAGTCTGCGAAATGCGCGAGTCCATCGTGGCCGCTTCGGACAACTCCGGCAGCCGGATGAGTTTTGCGATTCCGTAGAACGCTCCAAAGCATGAGCCGCGGGCTATGAAGTTGCGGCGGGAGAAACTCTGCGCCAGGTCGACCATGATTTGTTCCTCAGAACGACTGTGACAGTGCCCATTGGTTTGCGCGCCAGGTAAAAGCGAATTCGTGCGTTGGCCATTCTAGCAGAACGACACCTCAAACCGGCCAGCGTCGTTTGTGATCCTGCATAGTAACAGTAGATATAGAGTAACTGATGTCTTTCGGCCCCTGAGAGGTCAGTGTTCCAAAACTGGACCTCAGGTCAGGTGACTCAGGCTTAACGGGTATTTACCATCCCGCTCCAGTAAGCCAGCCCGTTACGACGCTAGGATGCCCAAGTCGGTAGCGTCTGCGAATCGTAAGTCACAGTCCTAGCGGTTCTTCGTTCGCTGTAGGTCGGATGCCCGATGTGTGTCTACCGCCAGCCCAGAGCGTTGCTCTGGGGACCACCGCGCTCCTTTGGGGAGGAGACAGGCCATGTCCCTGCAATTCGAAAGTCGCATCACGAGGATACAGAAGTTCCTTGGTCGAAAGAAAGTTGGTTTGTCGATCGGCGCTCTGCTGATTCTGTCCAGTGCGAGCGTCATGTTTGCGCAATTCGTCGTGAAGGATCCGGGAGTCCGCGCCGGATCGGTTGATTCCGGGTTGGCACTGCCGTCGGTAGCAGGAACGGGGGAGGCCGATTATTTTACGGATGGGAAGAGCCGTTTTCAGGAGGTCGAATCGGTCACGGGAGGGACGCACAACGGGCTCGGGCCGCGTTTCAACAGCAACAGCTGCTCCAGTTGCCACGCGCAGCCGACTATCGGGGGCTCCAGTCCGAGCTCGACCGTCTATCCGTTCGTCGGTCCCAATCCCGAGACATTGGTCACCAGTCAAAACCCGATCCAGAATCCATTTCCGTCGTTTATTACCATCGACGGGCCGGCGCGCGAAGCGCGATTCAAATTTTTCCTGAATCGCGACGGCTCGGTGAACACCAACAATCCCGATGGCGGGGTGCATGACCTGTTCGTGATTTCGGGGCGCCCGGACGCCGGAAGCTGCTCGATTAGACAGCCGGATTTCAACCATAACCTGCGATTGAACAACGTCATCTTCCGCATTCCCACGCCGGTTTTTGGCGCCGGTTTGATGGAAAATATTTCCGACGAAAACATCCTTGCGAACATGAATGCCAATGAGCGAGCCAAAAGCTTCATGGGAATCTCGGGCCATCCCAACCGGAATGGGAACGATGGCACGATTAGCCGCTTCGGATGGAAGGCCCAGAACAAGTCCCTGGAGATTTTCTCCGGAGAAGCCTACAACGTAGAAATGGGCGTCACCAACGAACTATTTATGAACGAACGCGCCAGCCCTGACGAGATCGGCCTGCCTCCCAACTGCAAACTGAATCCGACTCCGGAGGATCTGACCAACGTCGGGGCGATTCAGACCGTAGATGTGTCCAGCGACGCGGTGGGCTTTTCGATGTTCATGCGGCTGCTGGCGCCACCCACCCCGTCGACCACCGGCCCCGGAAGCGCCACTTCCGTAGCGAATGGAAGCCAGGTCTTCGGAGCGATCGGATGCGCGCTATGCCACACGCCGACACTCCAGACCGGCACATCGTCGATTACTCCCAGCCTGAACATGGCGAATGCCAATCTGTACTCTGACTTGCTCGTTCACAACATGGGCTCGAATCTCGCCGATGGCGTCTCGCAGGGTGGGGCGTCGGGTGACGAGTTCCGGACGGCGCCGTTGTGGGGTCTTGGGCAGCGCATCTTCTTGCTGCACGATGGCCGCTCCACCGACCTGGTAGACGCTATCCATCAGCACGCAAGCAGGGGATCGGAAGCGAACAACGTCATCCGCAATTTCCACCAGATCTCTCCGCAACAACAGCAAGATCTGTTGAACTTCTTGCGTTCGTTGTAACCACGAAGTTTGTCTCCAAGGAGCGGCGTCTCATTCGCGACCAGCGAGTGGGACGCCGGTTCGTTGGTGTAAGAGTGCGACCTGCCTAACAAAGAAATCACCATGCGCGGAGCCTGGATCGAAACCTCCCTCCGGGCATTTCTTCGACGAAGCGGGGACATTCGATGAGCGAATCTGCGCGCCCCGCTCGTCCCCGCTATCTAGCTCGTCACCAGCGGCAAAGAATCTGCCGAACCGCCCCAGTTTCCATACGAAACTCTTATGTTCACGAACATCGGCTCCGGCGGACTCCTATGCCAAGATGCTGTAAGGAGGCATCCGATGTACAAGCTCGCAGCGCTGCTCATCCTGGGGTTGACGCTTAATCTTGATTGGCAAGATCAAGATGCTCCCGTTACCAACCCCGAGATGGAACGCCAGGAGATTATCAACCTCGAAAACGAGGCGGCGCGCGCGATTCAAACCAACACCGGGACCTTTTTCAGGCGCGTTTACAGCGATGATTTCAATGGAACGCTATCACGTGGCCAACCGGTCAATAAGACAGAATTCATCAACGCGGTGCAGACCGCCGAAGTGAAATATGACGCGTTTAAAGCATCGGATATCAGCGTGCGGTTTTATCGAGATGCGGCGATCGCCTCTTGCCTGTGGTCGGCGCGGGGGACGTACAAAGAACAGAAGTTCAACAGCCAGATGCGGGTAATACACGTCTACATCAACACTCCTAGGGGATGGCGGGTCGTCGCCGGACAACTCACGATGCTGCCCCCTGGTGCGCAGCAGCCGCTCTAGTTACTCGCCGTCCGTTTCAGACATAGGTCGGCCCTAGCCTCCGGCCGCTAGAAATGCTACGCTCCCGCCTCACCTTTAACCTACGCATGCGTGCCGTTGACCTGATCCGAAAGAAACGCGACGCGGGTGAACACTCCCGCGAGGAGATCGATTTCCTGATCTCCAGCTATACGCATGGCGAGATCCCCGATTATCAGATGGCGGCGTGGCTCATGGCGACGTGGCTGCGCGGGTTGTCGCTTTCGGAGACGGCCTCGCTCACCGAAGCCATGTTGCATTCCGGCCAAATACTGGATCTGTCTGACCTGCCGGGCAAAAAGGTGGACAAGCACTCTACCGGCGGCGTCGGAGACAAGACTTCGTTGATTCTCGCTCCGATCGTCGCAGCGGGCGGGCTGACGGTTCCGATGATCAGCGGTCGGGGGCTCGGTCATACCGGCGGCACGCTCGATAAACTCGAGTCCATTCCAGGTTTCAACGTCAATCTGTCGCTGGACAAATTCCGCAGCGTGTTGCGCGAATGCGGCATGGGACTGATCGGTCAGACCGCCGAGATCGCACCCGCCGACAAGAAAATCTACGCCCTGCGCGACGCCACCAGCACTGTGGAAAGCATTGGTTTGATTTGCGCGTCCATCATGAGCAAGAAACTTGCGGAAGGGATTGATGCACTTGTCCTCGACGTCAAGACCGGATCTGGCGCATTTATGAAGCGCGAAGAGGACGCGATTCGCCTGGCGGAGATCATGGTGGACACTGGGAAGCGCATGGGCAAAAAGGTGGTCGCGCTTATCACCGATATGGACCAGCCGCTTGGCCGAGCCGCTGGGCATTCGTCTGAAATCGTCGAGTGCATTGATGTATTGAATGGCCGGGGGCCAGCCGATCTTCGCGATTTGAGCATCGAGCTGTCGGCGTGGATGTTTTATCTCGGTGAGCGCTGTAAGTCACTCGATGAAGGCCGCCGGCTGGCTGAGACGATGATTGCGAGCGGCGAAGCTCGCGAAAGATTCCGACAGGGGATTAAGCTCCAAGAGGGCGACCCGCGGGTCATTGACGAGCCGCAGCGTCTGCCCGCAGCGCGTTCCCGTGTGGAGGTCCCGAGCGAAAGCGACGGCTACATCAGTGGGACAAACTGCGAACACTTCGGCACAGCGCTGGCCATGCTCGGCGGAGGACGAGAGAAGAAAGAAGACACAATTGATCCTGGCGTAGCGTTGGAATTTCACAAGCGCGTCGGCGACCGGGTAAGAAAGGGCGAATCGCTGGCGACCATCCACTACAATGCCGATGCCAAGCTCGTAGAAGCAAAAATCATGGTGGGGGCGAGTTATATGATTGCGCCCGAAGCACCGCGAGAGAAGCGACCGCTCATCCGCCGCATTATCGGCGCGTAAGTGGTGGACTGAAATGTTCGGGTGGCAGGCTCGGCGTGTGAAGGGAAAGAGGCAAACCGCATGGGACGTTTAACCGGCGTGCTGGGCATTGCCGTGATTCTGGGGCTGGCCTACCTGTTTTCTACCGATCGCCGGGCGATCAAGCTGAAGACCGTTGCTTGGGGTCTTGGACTGCAACTCGCCCTGGGTCTCTTCGTTCTGCGCGTGCCTTCCGGCCAAGTGCTTTTCCAGTTTCTGGGCAATGGAGCAAAACGCCTGCTCGATTTTTCTTATGTCGGTTCCGCTTTTGTGTTCGGCGAACTTGGGAAGTCGGATTCCTCTTTGGGGTTGATTTTCGCTTTTCAGGTATTACCCACAATCATTTTCATCGCGGCCTTTTTCGCGGTGCTCTATCACATTGGCGTGATGCAGGTCGTTATTCGCGCTGCCGCATGGGTCATGACGGTGATTATGGGCGCAAGCGGGGCGGAATCGCTTAACGTGGCCGCCAGCATTTTCATGGGGCAGACCGAAGCTCCGCTCACGATTCGCCCGTTTCTGCCGAAACTCACCAAATCTGAGCTGATGACGGTAATGACCAGCGGCATGGCCCACATTTCCGGCGGCATGATGGCCGCTTACATTCGCGTGGGGGGCGCCGACGCGAAGAGCCTGCTCACTGCGGTGATCATGACCGCCCCTGGGACGCTGTTGATGGCCAAGATGCTGGTTCCGGAGACCGAGCAGCCGCTGACCGCCGGCCATGTGCAGATGCCCGCGACGGAAAAAGAGTCGAATGTTCTTGGCGCTATCGCGCGCGGCACCGTGGACGGCTTGCATCTGGCCTTGAACGTGGGCGCGATGTTGATCGTTTTTCTCGCGCTGCTCGCTCTACTCAACGCCATGATGGGTTGGGTGCATCTCCACATCGGCTGGTTCCCTTACAACTTACAGGAAGTGCTTGGTTGGATCTTTTCGCCGGTGGCCTGGCTGATCGGGGTTCCGTGGCGCGATGCCAGCACCATCGGCAATTTGCTCGGGACCCGGATGGTGCTAAACGAATTCGTCGCGTTCGCGCAACTAGGCACCATGAAAGCCTCGCTCGATCCGCGCAGCTTCACGATCGCAACCTTCGCTCTCTGTGGCTTTGCTAACTTCAGCTCGATTGGCATCCAGATCGGTGGCATCGGCGCGCTCGCTCCTGAGCAGCGCGATCAGCTCGCTAAATTCGGCATCCGCGCCATGCTGGCCGGCACGATGGCCAACTTGATTTCCGCCTCCATCGTCGGCATCTTTACGTGAAAAATTCGCCGACTGAGATTGTCATTCTGAGGAGCATCCGACGAGGATGCCCGAAGAACCTCAACCATGGCGTCTTGCCAACCAATTTCCGCGCAACTACTTTCTCCTCTCCGCTTCTTGAGCTAAATTACTTCCAACGTGCCTGCCAAGATCACCATCGCTGAATTCTCCCGCGCCACGCGCGCCGCCAAGTTTATTTTGGGTAAAACCAAACTCCGTCCCCGCATCGCTCTGGTTTTGGGTTCCGGCCTGGGCGCGTTTGCCGATGAATTTGGTGGCCCGACGAAAATCCCATACAAGAAGATTCCGCACTTTCCGCAATCGACCGCCATCGGGCACGCTGGACAGCTGGTTGTCGGAAACGTCGGGGATGTTGCCGTCGCAGGGATGCAAGGCCGCGTGCATCTCTACGAAGGTTACGCTGCCAAAGAAGTCGCGTTTCCTATTCGTGTTTTCGCACGAATGGGCATCAAAGCCGTGATCCTGACCAACGCCGCTGGTGGTATTAATTTGCAGTATTCCGAAGGAACGCTGGTTGCTCTCCGTGATCACATCAATCTCCAAGGCGCCAACCCGCTCATCGGACCCAACGACGACCGCTTCGGGCCGCGCTTCCCGGACATGACTCATGCGTACGATCCTGAATTCCGCCGCTTCGTCGCGGAAGAAGGAAGAAAACTAAAGCTCAATCTTCATGAAGGCGTCTATCTCGCCCTAGCCGGGCCCAACTACGAAACGCCCGCCGAAATCCATTCGTTCCGCGCTCTCGGCGCCGATCTCGTCGGCATGTCGACTGTGCCGGAAGTTATCGCGGCACGTCACAGCAATATCCGCGTGCTCGGTATCTCCTGCGTAACGAATATGGCCGCCGGTGTGACCGGAGCGCCGCTCACGGCCGAAGAAGTCTTTGCAACCGGTGCCCGGGTAAAGAATGATTTCATCGCGCTCCTCCGAGCCGTAATCCCCCGCATCGCGCATTCGTTGTAGCGGCGATTTTACGAGCACCATGCGTTGCGAAGGGGAGCGCGCACTTTTTGCGAGGAGTCGGAGATGGATCCACATTCCATCACCCGCATACAGAGTAAGGACACGGAATATGACCGACCATGACCAGCTGATCATCATTGCCAAACAAACGCGCGAAAACGCGCACGCACCCTACTCCAATTTCCGCGTCGGAGCCGCGCTTCGCGCCACCTCGGGCCGCATATTTGGCGGCTGCAACATCGAGAACGCCACCTACGGCCTGACGATTTGCGCGGAACGCACGGCCATTTTTAAGGCCATCAGCGAAGGCGAGCGAGGTTTCGACGCTATCTCGGTGGTCACCGATACCGACACGCTTACTCCTCCGTGTGGCGCCTGCCGCCAGCTCATTTGGGAATTCTGTGGTGACATCCCGGTAATTCTCTCTAACCTAAAAGGCAAAATTGAAATCCTGCAAATGCGCGACCTATTTCCGAAGCCCTTCGACTCCACCAACTTGTAGGCAAGCATCGTCGAACTCCAACTAGATGTTGAGTCAGGCATCGATATCGGATTCGATCAATGCATCAACCTCTTCAACAAAACGTTTCCTTCGCTTTCCGACAACACCCGCTTCCGGATCAGTGTCAAAATCAGCTCGTTCAACACATATTTTGGTTCGTTGCCCGGAGCGGTGTCGTTGTGTGCTACAGCGTCTTCTTCCAGAGCCGTGGCTTCGCGTGATGACTCTCCGCGCAACTCCTTGAGCCATTGCTCCAGTACCTGCATGCGCTCCGGCTCAATCTTCGTGAACGCCAGCCCCATTCCCATTCCCGACGCCGCATACGTCACCCGCCCGTCGGCGAGAAACGACATACTGCCCTGCACGATGCGGATCTTCACGTCAGCGCCCACCGGAAACGGATTGATCGTGTCGACGTAGCATCCGCCCCGGCTCAGGTCACTGATTCGGCCGTTTAGCCGCGTGTCGGCCTGCAGGTGCACCGCCTCGGCGGTTGCACTGAATGGGTAACGAGCGTCGGTGCGGCGCTCCTGTGCTGTCACTGCCGCGGCCCGGCTTTTGGCCAATAGGGAATCTTCAGACATCGTGAATGGGACACCTTCACCCAAGCGTTCGAGGGAAGGGTTTGACGGGAAGGGGGGAGTCAAACCGGCTTAAGGCCACTACAACTCTAAGTCCAGACTAACTTTCCTGCCCGAAAGCAACAAGCCTTCAATCCACCGCCATGCTGTAACTGCAACGCTCGCGCTGAGACGACCGTCGCCGCCTAGGGCTAATATCGCTCTATCGCTTTCTGCGGGTACCTCGTGGGGACGCTGGCCCGTCAAGCGCGGAAACGGCCTGCGATTCGAACTGGAGACTCGACACGATCTTCTCCAAATGTCCCAGAATCTTCTTCTCGTCGGGAGGGCGCGTATCCGAATCATCGGCAGCCCCGACGCCAACGCGAAGGAAGAACTCATAGCACGCTCCGTTCGTGAAGCCTGCGTAATCCCGCTCGAAAAATTCGGTGCTGGCGTCTCCCGCATCATTGTCCACCCAAGCAAAGTCCACCCCCTGAATGACAGCCGCGCCGCTACGCCCGTTCGAATCGCCCAATCGCGAAAGCAAGCTCTGCCGGCAACTCCCCGCAGTCAAGTAACGATTCACCGCAAACTGCAGTGACCCGCCCGCAAATGTGGTGTTGGGATACGCGTCATCCGGCAGGACCAGTGTAGCCACCAAGATCGCGCCAGGCTCTTCAATCTCGAATTCCTCTTGGCTGCGAATTCCGGAGTTATGGCCGCCCACAGTCTCTTCCAGAGCAAAATTCCTAGGGTACCGGAAGGCGACGCCGTAGTCCGGATTCGAATAAACAGAAAACGCCAAATCCCGCGCCGCCGGTTTAGCCACCCGTTCCGGCCGCCCACTCGGCGTCGTCCTATTGGGTGACGCCGCATCTGGCGCCTTTTTCACCGGCAACGCCGCCTTACTAGAGCACCCAATTGAGCCAAAGCTACAGCCCACCAAAATCAACAGTACGCTCGCATCCCATCGGATCATCGCCGCCTCCGGAGTTCGCCCTCCCCGAGAGTAGGTGCAGGTGGTTAGCCATCATTAAAGCTATGATTATAAAGGTCTTACGTCATAGGCTTAACCTCCGCATGTGGCTGCCGCCCCACGGACCGTGGTCGATGCTACCCAATCGATCTTGCCTCCATCCGCTCTCCGGCAGGTATACTCCCGATGGCCATTCGAGATGCCAATCGTGCGCGATTCTAGCCTTTCACTGAACGCCTACTCCGACATGCTGCGGCTCGCAATCGAAGAGGCACGCCTGGGTTTGGCCGAAGGCGGCATCCCCATTGGGGCGGCACTGTTTGGACGGGACGGCACACTCTTGGGGCGGGGACACAATCGGAGAGTGCAGGAAAACGATCCGTCGATCCACGGGGAGACCGACGCGTTTCGCAAGGCTGGCCGGCAGCGTACTTATCGCGACAAAATCATGGTGACCACCCTCGCGCCCTGCTGGTATTGCAGCGGGCTCGTGCGGCAATTCGGCATCGGCACGGTGGTTGTCGGCGAATCCGTGAATTTCCGCGGGGGCATCGACTGGCTGCGGGAAAATGGTATTCAAGTGATCGATCTGCATTCCCAGGAGTGCGTCGAACTATTGGCCAATTACATCGCTGCGAACTCCGCCGTGTGGCACGAAGACATCGGCGAAGAGTAGACTGGTCGCGCAGCTTTTTCGGAAGAGGCAGCGTGTCCGATCCACACGGCGAATACACCAAGCGGCTGGACACTTACCTCCAAATTGTTGCCGCAAAGAACCGTCTCCACATTCAAATCGGCAATTTCAAACTAGCCGTCGTCATCGTCGGCCTGGTGCTCGCCTGGTTTTGTCTTCATAAGGATGCGCTGCCTTGGTATTGGGTGCTGTTTCCCGTCGCGATGTATCTGGCGCTGGCGTTTTCGCACGACCGCGCCTTGCGCGCGCGGTCGCGAGCCGAATCCGCGGCGGCGTTCTACCGGCGCGGCATCGCGCGTATCGAAGACCGCTGGGCTGGCACAGGACAGACCGGAGACCGCTTTCGCGACACCGAGCACGTTTACGCCGACGACCTTGACCTGTTTGGCCGTGGCTGTCTGTTCGAGCTGCTCTCTACGGCGCGGCTGCCCATGGGCGAAAACCAGCTCGCAAAATGGATGTGCTCGCCCTCATCGAAGACAACCATTTTGGAACGCCAAGGCTTAGTGGCGGAGCTACGCCAGAAGTTGGACCTGCACCGGGATTTGGCGGTGACTGGGGACGAATTGCGCGCGCGATTGAATCCAGAATCGCTGATGGGATGGGCGGAGGCCAAACGCGTCA
>Ga0137403_10009790_pt1 | contig 10633 bp, 7 predicted proteins | sample CZOMad2_1_16fung_FD_122057 | JGI IMG/M metagenome (GOLD analysis project Ga0137403, IMG submission 122057) | Vadose zone soil fungal communities from Angelo Coast Range Reserve, California, USA - CZOMad2_1_16fungal (Hybrid Assembly) | ecosystem: Environmental > Terrestrial > Soil > Vadose zone... | reverse complement strand
AATCGGCAGACGCGTACGGCTCAGGACCGTATGGGGAAACCCGTGGAGGTTCGAGTCCTCTCGCGAGCACTAAGCCCGGTCCCACGTGCACGGAGCGACGAATATAGACGCTAAAATGCAGTTAGTAGGTTACTTCGATCCAGCTCTCCTTCTGGCTGCCCAACGCGCTTTCATCAGCTCGGAGAGCTTCCTTCGCCCGGCAGGCGTAAGTGTGCCTTTTTTCCGTGCAGGGGCTGTCTTCTTGCCAGCCGCTCTCCTCCTTGCTGCCCAGCGAGCTTTCATTAACTGCGACAGCTTCCTTCGTCCGGCAGGTGTAAGCTGGCCTTTTTTTCTCGCAGAAGTCGCTGTAGGCGCGCCTCCTCTTAGCCTTGCCCAACGAGCTTTGGCTGCAGCCGCAAGCTTCGCTCGAGTCGAGGGCGAAAAGTAACGGCGGCCCGTGGGGCGGGGTGTCGGCGGAGGTGCCCCTCCTCCCAGAATTGAGGAAAGGCGTTTTTCGAGATTATCAATTTGTCTGCGAATTGAAATCGCTTCTTCTAGAGCTTTAACAGATATATCCATATGTTGCTAGATAGCCGGAGTTTGGCAGGCTGGCAATCGCAATTTTTCCCGTAACAAGCTGATGGGTAACGTGCCTCTGCCGTCCTTATCTGGTAGTTACATGGAACTACCAGCATAATTAACTGTCCTAAAACTGTGAGCCGCTGTTCTATTAAGTCCTGAGATGAGCACGCACGCTGCGCGAGTTCGAGAAATGTTCGCCTCGATCGCCACACGCTATGATATCGCAAATCACTTACTTAGCTGCGGGATTGATTTCTATTGGCGAGGACGCGCGGCTGAAATCGTCAGCGACTGGCGGCCACACAGAATTGCTGATCTTGCAACCGGCACCGGAGATTTGGCCCTCGCGCTGCAAAAGAAGTTACCGGAAGCGGAAATCACAGCTGTCGATTTCCTGCCGGAAATGCTGGAACTTGCGAAGCGAAAAGGCGTTCACCAAACTGAGCTTGCTGACGCAATGAACCTGCCATTTCGGAATGGTTCCCTGGATTGCGTCACTATCGCGTTCGGGTTGCGCAATGTTGAAAACTGGGCAATCGGGCTTACTGAGATGTCGCGCGTGCTTACGAAAGATGGGCACTTATTAGTGCTTGAGTTCTCACTGCCCGCAACGCCAATCTTGCGCGCTGTTTACCGTTTCTATTTACATCACTGCCTGCCCTTACTTGGTTCTTTTTTAACAGGCAAGAAAAACGCTTACGACTATCTTGGCGATTCGATCGAGGACTTTCCGTCCGACGGTGCCATGTGTCAGTTGATGACGGAGAACGGTTTCGCCGGCCCGAGCTTCGAACCGCTGACTGGTGGAATCGTCACGATTTACACGGCGACGAAGCAGTAAGTGCAGAAAGGATCCGATGGCACATCACACTTTCTGCGTGGATGCCTGAGACCGGCGGTCCCTCGCTTTTTAGGAATTCCAAACCTTTCAAGCTTCGTATCAATCACTACTCCTTATTTCTTCGGAACAGGAGATGCCGTTGTTGACGGCGGCGATGTACCCGGCGTCGCAGTGGCTTGGCTGGCCAACGGCAATTTCAAAGCGTTCAAGGTCGAATTGCTAATCTCAAAGGTGCCTTCGCGTCCGTCCACGCGTGCGTACCACGTGCCGTCATTGTTTTGGGCGCCGATAGTTAATTTATGTGCTGCCTTGTTGTCCGGCGAAGTAGTGAAGGCGAGGACAAGCTGTGGCTTATCGAAGCCGTGTTGCGGCATCGTCGCTCCGAGCCAACGTACTGCGTGCAAGGCAGACAATGTGTTGAGGATTGATTGGAGATTAGCCTCGTTAATCTGACCACTTCCTTTCAGCCAGTGCCACTGGTTCCTCTGGTTGCGCTCAAGCGACAGCTCATTCTCAGCCGTAACGCTTAACCGATGAATTTGCTCCGGCTTAAACTTAAAGACCGACAAATCCTGCCATTGCAGTGGATCAGGTGAAATCTGATCCACCAAACCTCGACGCACTGCAACGACGAAGGGTTCATCGATCAGCCGCGCGTACACGTTATTGCCCTCTGCTTTTCCAAAGGTGATTGCCGCAAACGGCTGCTCACCCGCTTTGCTTTCAGCGGTGTTTTCCGAAGCAAATGAACTGAACGTCAATTGGACATTCGGCTTATCGAGCCCGTATTTCGGCAGATTGGAAGCGACGTCTTCTACGAACCTTGTTACTCGCTCATTTTGTAACGTGTCGATCAAGCGCCGAACGACACCTGAATCCGCCGGCGCATTGTTTTGACTTGCAATTGTCCAGTTTCCCTCTTTGCGCGCGAGAATGGTTTTGGCTTTGCCTGGAGTGTCGATTGTAATCCGATCGAGAATGTTTGTGTCGATGCGAACTAAATGATTGTCGCGCAGATCTGCCGGCTTCGTATTAACGATCTCTTCGATCTTTTTCGGCACGGTGTAAACGGATCCGCGAGGAGCGAAGCGTACATAAACCTCATCTTTTTCTTTTTCTGGCACGCTGCCGATCTGCAGCGTCTGACCTTTTTCCTCCCGCCCAAAGACCTTGATCGATTCGCCGAGCTCAACCTTCTGGTCTTTTTTTTGCTCCTGATCGTACAGCGTGATCGATCCACGCGGGTCCGCCAATCCATAAGGGTGGAGGTCACCGCGATCGTCGGCCACAAATTGTTGAATGCGCGCCGTCGTAATTTGTGAAATCAAGTCGCCTACTTTCCCGTCATCGGCCCGCGCACGCAGCGGTTTAAGGATCTCCCAGTGCTCGCCTTTCTTCTCCAGCTCCATTTCACCTGCAGGCGTTTTCAACGTGATGCGGCGCACCTGCGCAGTTGTCACATCAGTTAACTTTCTGTCGCGAAACTCCTCCGGCTTTTTGTCGATATCTTTCTTAACCGATTGTGTGGCGAGAAACGTTTCCTTTGAATTCTGGAAGCGCACATACATTCTGCCTTCCAGAGCGGCGTCTTTGCCAAACAAGATTTCCGGCGGTTTATCCCGGCCGAGCAGCTTAAGCTTTAGCTTGGAATTGTTGAGGCCGTACTCGGTCAGTTTGCTCTTGTCGGTGTCAATATCCTTGGCGGGAATGGTCCCCTCCTTCTGCCAGGTCTCCAAATCCGACAACAAACTCTCAACTATAGCGCCATCTGCTTGATCTTTGATGGGCGTTTCAAGTCGCCACTTGTTCTCACGGCGACGTATTTCGATCTTTTGATCGCCATTTTGAATAATGATGCCGTCGATCTTGGTTCGGTCGAAATTGACCACGTTCTGGGCCTGGCGCTTCGCCTCCTCGGTACTCGGCCGTTTCATTTCAAAGAGCCTGAAGTAGGCGAAGCCGGCGAGCGCAATGAGTGCGAGGATGAGGGTATTCCGCCAGCTCATACTAAACGCGGCGTTGCCACCACACCATGGTTCCGATCAAGGCGGGAAACAGCGGTATGAACACCAAAATAATCCAGCGCAGCCGGCGCAACGCCTCTTCATCAAGACTGAATGTGAGAGGCTTCGAGACCTTCGGCGCGATACCGATAAGCTGTTCCCGACTAAGCAGCCAGTTCACGCTGCCAGAGATGAAATCGAGTCCCTGCTGATCCTGGGTGATCGCATTGTCCTGAACGAAGCTTGCGTTGCTAACTACTACCAGACGCGACGAATTCACCTGGACCCGCTGATCCGCGCTGCCGCCTTTTTCAGCTGCCGCGCCGATAACTAACGGCACATTGCTGCTTTGGTTCGCGTCGGCCTGTAGTTTTGCCTGGTCGTCGGTGTTGTAATCTTTTTCGGCAAAATAACCTTTTTCTGCCTGGATCAGCGGTTCCACCCGAATGTTGGCTGAGCGGACTCGGTCCGGCTCTACCGTAAGTGAAGATGTGCCGCCCAGGAACAGCGTCCGTACCTCACCCAGCCGTTTTGTGATTGGACTATCGCCGAGGAAACGCGCCTGCACATCTCGCGTCAGGGCTAACTCCTGGATGCCGGTGCGCAGGAAGACCATCAGCCTGTCGTCATTCGCTTTGACACCTAGTTCGTTAACAAAGCCGCGGAGTTTCGGTGTTTTCGCCGCTGGATCCAGAAGAAGCAGTATCCGCCCCTGTTTATGCCAGAAATCGCGCAACAGTTTCATTTCCCGATCGGAAAAATCGTATTGCGGGCCGATAATCACGACGGCCTTCACGTCAGCGGGAATCGCATCCAGATCGAGCAGGTTTAGCTCCTGAAACTTAATGTTTTCATTTTCGATAAACGTTTTCAGCACTGAGATCGGGCTGGTGGCTTCTGAAAGCGGCGGTTCTTTGTGACCGGTAACGTAACCAAGTATCTTCTTTTTCCCTTCGACAAGGTCAATCATCGCACTGGTGATGGCTTGTTCGCCTTTGAATGCAGCCACACGCGGGCCTTCGCCAAACGCCATTCCGCTCTGGTCGATATCGGCCATCTCGGACGCCTTAACTGTTTTGTTGCGACCGTCGTAATCGAGCACCAACAAACTCTCGTCCGTGACAACTTTGTATTTGTCGAACAGCTCTTTGGCGCGGGAAAGACTCCGGTCGGGGTCGATGTGTTCGACATCGATTTTTCCCTTCCCCGCATATTGATATTCCGTCAGCAAATTCTGAACGTCCGCAGTGATCGGCGTATTCGGCGAAAAGAAAACCGTCACGCGCATCTTGCCCTTCAGCGTATCGAGGAAACGCTTCGTTTTATCTGAGAGCGCATATTTTTGGTCGCGAGAGAGATCCCACCGCACGTAGTGCTTGAATGCGAAGGAATTCAGCATCGCAACGAGAAATAAGATCAGCAGGACCTGCGCGAGAACATTGAAACCGATCCGAATCCGGCCAATTTTCTTCTCTGAGCGCCCCCAACGCTGCTTAGTCTTGTCAGCCATTTGTCAGAGCCTCCATTTACGGGATTGGAATGCCTGATATGTGAGCGTCAGCATCACGATGGTCATGCTCAAATAGAGCACTATTGGCCGCGTATCGATCACCCCCCGCGAGAAGGTCTCCATGTGTTCAATCACAGAAAAGTAGCCCAGCAGGTCGCGCGTTTCCGAGCCGATGTCGAGCAGTAAGAGTCTGATCAATCCCAGAAAAAACAGCACCGTGATGGCGCAAAAGGAAATGACGGCGGCAATAATCTGGTTCCCAGTGAGCACCGAAGTAAGGCAGCCGATCGAGAGGTAAAACATTCCCAGCAACAGAAGTATTAGGTAAGAACCAACGTATGCCCCAGCGGAATGCGCGGCGGGCTGGTGCGTGATCTCTTGAAAGATCCAGAAGTACAGCAGCGTCGGAAGCCACAAGACCAGGTAAAAGATCAGTGCGCCGAAAAATTTTGCCAACACGACCTGCCAGTCGCGCACCGGAACGGTTGTCAGGGGCTCAATCGTGCCGAGCTTAAATTCTTCGGCAAACAGGCGCATGGTGATCAGGGGAAACGCCAAAAGGAATGGGATCCAAAAGGGAACCCAGTTAAAAAATAGTTCCTGCACGGTGAATTGGATCTGTCGCTGGTTTATTGCGTTGATCAGAAGTTGGAAATTAACTCCGTTCATAATCAGTACGAAGATGAGAACGACATACGCGATCGGGGAATAGAAATAGCTGCGCACCTCGCGCGAGAGCAGGGTGTAAAACTTACGCATGGGCGCGAAGCGCTGGAGTGGTGGAGTGTTGGAGTGGAGTAGTGACGTACTCCTCAGGATCTTCGCCTATGCGCGCGACCCAATCTTCGTCATCGCGCTTTTGCTCCAACTTCTCGATCAAACGCAAGAGGCGGTTTTCGACTTCGTACTGCAGAACATTGACATCGTGGAAGCGCGCCTCGGTGATTTGTCCTGTTTGTCTCAAACCGATTGCGCGCGTTATTGTTTCAGACATTGAACCAAGCGCGTAATACAAAAATTGAATGTATTCGCTAAGCGAGCGGCGGCCGTATCCTTCAGAAATGTTTGAAGACACCGACTGCGCGGCATCGGCTAGTTGTGAGCGGAGCTTGAAATCAATTTTGGTCTCCGTGCAGACGAGTTCGAATAACTCCATGGCTTTTTGCCAAACAATCAGTTTCATGTAACCGCGATTTTTATTCCGAAGATCAGTTTCGTAATTCATAACTCCGCTACTCCACCACTCCCGTCAGACCAGGTCGGGATGTGTGAGCTCAACGAACACGTCCTCGAGCGTCGCTCGACGTTGAGTTAATTCGCGCACCGCCCAGTGGCGATCGGCGGCTAGCCGAAAGACCTCTTCGCGGACGTCGATACCCGACTCCACCCGCAGGGAAAATCGCTTCCAGTCATCCTCCCCGTCGGTAACCACGTCTCGCACACCTGAAATCTTCTTCAGCTCCTCTGCGCCGTTGTCGTTCCCGACTTTTGCTTCAAGCACTACGCCGCCAGCTTGCCTGATTTTCCCGAGCAAATTATCCGGTGTATCGCACGCCTCGATTCGACCTTTGTGAATGATGATCACTCGGCTGCACGTCATCTCCACCTCCGGCAAAATGTGCGTCGAAAGCAAAATTGTGTGGTGCCTGCCTAGATTCTTGATTAGCTCGCGCACCTGCCGGATTTGATTTGGATCGAGACCGATCGTCGGCTCATCGAGGATGAGAAGGTCAGGTTCCGCCAACAGCGCGTCCGCCAGGCCGACACGTTGACGATAGCCTTTGGACAGAGTGCCGATCAGTTTCTTTTTAACATCCTTGAGACCACAGAGTTCCTCTACATCACCGACACGTTCGGCAACGCGGCGATGCTGGACTCCCTTTAGCGCTGCACGATAATTGAGATACTCCGTCACGCGCATGTCGCTGTAGAGCGGCACATTTTCCGGCATGTAGCCGAGGTGCGCCCTCGCCTGAAGCGATTGCTCAAAAACGTCGAATCCCGCGACCGTAGCGCGGCCTGAAGTAGGTGGCATAAAGCCGGCCAGGATGCGCATGGTCGTGGTTTTACCGGCGCCGTTTGGCCCAAGAAATCCCATGATTTCGCCCTGGCTAACTTCGAAACTCAAATCCTGGATGGCAGACTGGCCAGCATAGCGTTTTGTCAGTTTTTCGACCTTAATCATTTTGCGATACTTCGATGAGACAATCGAACCACGATTGCGTTGCCAAATTTTTTAGCGCGCCGTCAGGCTCACGGTCGCAACCTGACGGTTTTGTTCATCGGCGCGAATGATGCCGACGATGAATTCCACGGATGCCCCGCTCTCCGCCGATCGCAATAGTTCCTCGACCTGACGAACGGAGGAAACGTCCGATTTGCCCACGCGATAAATCGCCATTCCGCGCTCAATTCCTGCTTCATCTGCCGGGCTGTCCGGTTCGACTGCAGTAATTAAGACCCCCCGCCCTCGCGTGTAGCCGAGCGCATCGCTCAATTCCTGGCTTAAGTTTTGTAGCTGCAGTCCAAATAACTTCTCTGCTCTCGAAATTGCTGTTTCGCTCGTTGCGGTCGCGCTTTTTGGCGCGGGCTTCATTTGCGCTGTTTTCTTGAATCGATTGACGCTCTCACGCACGACTTCCGCGGGAATGGCGAAACCGAGTCCCTGCGTGGGCACGCCCTGTGGCGTGAACGCCATTTTTGCCGAGGCAATGCCGACCAGCCGACCGGAAACGTCGATCACTGGCCCGCCGCTGTTACCTGGATTAATCGCCGCATCGGTCTGCACCAGGTCTTTGTATTCAGTCTCGTCCACTGTGATATTACGCTTCGCCGCGCTAAGAACACCTCGGCTGATGGAGCTGCCGTAGCCGACGGCGTTACCTACCACGATTACAGTCTCACCGAGCAGATTCGGAGAGATGTTGTCGAGATTGATGAATGGAAACGCCGTTTGGGCATCGATCTTAATGAACGCCAGATCAGTCTTGTCATCACCGGCAATGTAGTGCGCATTGTAGGTCTTGCCGTCGTTTGTGGTCACGTGAATTTTCAAGTCTGCGGCGCGCTCGACCACGTGCTGGTTGGTCACGATGTAACCAGTCGGATCGATAATGAAACCGGAGCCGAGGCTTTGCAGAGTCTGTCGAATTTGGCGCGGCCGGACGCGGTTGTACCCGAAGAATTGCGCGTAAACATCCTCAAACGGATCGCGCACCGTTCGCCGAACCACGCGCTCCGTGTTGATGTTCACCACTGCCGGCAAGACCTTCGCTACAGCCAAAACAGCCGGCTCCGAAGCCGGATCGGCTTGTCCAAAACAAGGCGCTGATCGCGCGAGGATCAACACGGCAAGAAACGCCGATTTTGCGTAAGGTCCTCCTATCCTGTATCGCCTGTTTCGCGCGGCCGGTAGAGCAAACATCGTCCTGAAAGCCATGAACGCAGCAAGTAACGAAAGCGCCTTCGCACTGTCAACTTGCCGCGCCGCGTAATCGTCGGACATTTTCGTATGCGTACATCAATTGATGCTCGCGCAAATATCGATCTCTTCGAGGAGAACTACCGGCGCTGGCAGCAAAATCCAGATTCAGTCGATTCGGGATGGTCTGCCTTTTTCGAAGGGTTCGAGCTCGGAAATCTTCCGCAGCGTGACGGGGCGACCGTGGCGGAAGCCGAGGCTCGCGAGGCAGCATTGCAGACACGTGTCGATGGTCTCGTTTACGCCTATTGCTCGCTCGGGCATACCATTGCACGCGTCGATCCGCTGGCAGAGACGCGACCACAGAATCCGTTGCTGAGTTTGCACGAGTTCGGATTTAACGAATCAGATCTCGACCTTCGCGTTTCATCGAAATTCTTCCTCGACAATCGGTCGATGACGTTGCGGGAAATGATCGCCGGCCTCGAGAGAATTTACGCCGACTCCATTGGCTCGGAATTCATGCATATCCAGGACCCGCGGATTCGCGATTGGGTACGGCGGCGGCTGGAAACTCGGCCGCACAAACATTCGACGCCCCGCGCAGTTCAGGTGGCGCTGTTGCGGGCGCTGCTCGAAGCCGAATCGTTCGAGACCTTCCTGCATACGCGCTACGTGGGGCAAAAACGGTTTTCCCTTCAGGGCTCGGAATCGCTCATGGTAATTCTTGATACCATCCTGCACCGATGCCCGGATGGTGGCGTCGCGGAAATTTGCATGGGTATGGCACATCGCGGGCGTCTTAATGTGCTGGCGAATTTTTTGCGCAAATCGCTGAAGGTCATCTTTACGGAATTTAGCGAGAATTACGTTCCCGATTTGGTGGCCGGCGATGGCGACGTGAAATACCATCTCGGTTATCGCGCGGTGCGCAGACTTGCTTCGGGCGCCGAAGTCGAGATTCGCCTTTCTTCAAACCCGAGTCATCTCGAGGCCGTCGATCCTGTGGTCGAAGGAAAAGCGCGTGCGCGACAACGGATTCGTGGAGATACCGAGCATCGCCGAAAAGTTTTGCCACTGCTGGTGCACGGCGACGCCGCTTTCATCGCGCAGGGGATCGTGGCTGAGACGCTAAACTTGTCGCAACTACCCGGCTACAGCACCGGCGGCACGGTTCACATCGTAGTAAACAATCAAATCGGCTTCACCACGCTGCCCAAAGATGCTCGGTCATCGGCGTATTCCACCGATATCGCCAAAATGATTGAGGCGCCGATTTTCCATGTGAACGGCGACGATCCGCTGGCTATTAAATTCGTGAGCGACATGGCGTTCGATTTTCGCCAGCGATTCGGGCGCGACGTGATGATCGACTTGTATTGTTATCGTCGCTACGGCCACAACGAAGGTGACGAACCGTCGTTTACTCAGCCCGATCTGTACGCAAAGATCGAAAAGCGTCCATCGGTCACTCAGCTGTATAAACGCGAGCTGCTCGAAGCCGGAACATTAAGCGAAGACGACGCCGTCTCGCTAGAAACCGAGTTTGCTCTGCGCCTGGAGATGACGCGAGACGAAGTCAGCGCCATTGAAAAGCAGAAGGCTAGCGAAAAAGCCAAGTTCCGGGAATCGACGGCGATTTTTCAACCGGAATACACAAGCACATCCGAACCGACGGCGATCAGTGAGCAAACGCTCAAGACCATTGTCGATGGTCTTACCCGCATACCAGAGGGTTTCGAGGTTCAACCGAAGATCAAACGCATTGTCCTCGATCACCAGCGCAAAATCTTTGAAGAGAGCGGCCCTTATGAATGGCATTACGCCGAGGCGCTCGCCTTCGGATCATTGCTGTTGGATGGGATCCCGGTTCGATTGTCTGGCCAGGATAGTTCCCGCGGCACGTTCAGCACGCGGCACTCGGTCCTCTACGACGCGAAGACGGGCAAACCCTACGTGCCACTTATGCACCTGGCTGAAAAACAGGCGCGCATTTGCATTTACAGTAGCCCGCTCTCAGAAGCTGCCGTCCTTGGGTTTGATTACGGCTACTCGCTGGATTACCCAAAGATGCTCTGCCTGTGGGAAGCGCAATTCGGCGATTTTTCCAATGCCGCGCAAACGATCGTCGATCAGTTCATCGTCTCAGCCGAATCGAAATGGCAACAGCCAAGTGGGATCGTGTTGTTGCTTCCGCACGGCTACGAAGGGCAGGGACCAGAACACTCCAGCGCCCGACTGGAGCGCTTTCTTCAGGCGGGCGCCGACGATAATATCCAAGTGTGCAATCTCACTAC
>Ga0137403_10009789_pt1 | contig 10635 bp, 10 predicted proteins | sample CZOMad2_1_16fung_FD_122057 | JGI IMG/M metagenome (GOLD analysis project Ga0137403, IMG submission 122057) | Vadose zone soil fungal communities from Angelo Coast Range Reserve, California, USA - CZOMad2_1_16fungal (Hybrid Assembly) | ecosystem: Environmental > Terrestrial > Soil > Vadose zone... | reverse complement strand
CGCGGGTGGCGACGTGCGCGTGCTCGCGCTCGGGAACCCGACGATCGCGAGCGGCCCCTTCTACGATGCCTTCACGGCGAACCGTGGGGGATGGGCGACGTTCACGATCTCCGCGTTCGACAGCCCGAACCTCCAGGGCCTCACACTCGAGGAGCTCCTGGCCCTGCCCGACGATGAGCTCGACCGCGCGCCCCGGCCCTACCTCGTGACCCGCCGCTGGGTGCGGGAGAAGTACGCGGAGTGGGGTCCGGGGCATCCGCTCTGGGAGGCTCGGGTGCTCGGGCAGTTTCCGAGGCAGGCTGAAGACGCGCTCATCTCGCTGGCGTGGCTGGAAGCGGCCTCCCTGCGCACAGAGAGCGACGCGCGCGGCCCGCTCTGCGCAGGGCTGGATGTCGCGGGCCCTGGAGAAGACGAGACGGTCCTGGTGGTCCGCGAGGGCTCGCGTATCGTCTCGCAGCTGTGCTGGACGAAGTCCGACCCGCGGGGCGAGGTCGTGGCCGCCCTGGCGCCCTACCGCGGCCGGCTCGAGACCGTGAACGTGGACGCTGTGGGCATCGGCTACTACCTGGGCAAGCACCTCGAGGACCTCGGCTACCCGGTGCGGCTCATCAACGTCGGGGAGGCCTCAAGTGACCCTGAGCGCTACCGGAACTCGAAGGCGGAGTTCTTCTGGGGCCTCCGCCTCCGGTTTCAGGACGGCGACGTCGCGGGCCTCACGGACGAGCGGACCATCGGCCAGCTCGCCGGCATTCGATACGGTCACAATGCTCGGGGCCAGGTCGAGATCGAACCGAAGGAAGAGGCGCGGAAGCGGGGTGTGAAGAGCCCGGACCGCGCCGAAGCCGTGATGCTCGCGTTCGCGACGCGGGTCACGAGCCAGTTCCTCTTCGATGACGGCGGGCTCGGGGCACCCGATGTGGCCCCGCTCCGGAAGAATCCCTACCGCCAGCAGATCGAGGACGCCTTCCCGGACATGTTCGATCCACCGCCGGAGCCCGGGGACGTGCCGCTCACCTGCGGCATCTGCAGCGCCTTCGGGCAGAAGAACGGCCAGGGATTCTGCACGATACAGGAGCTGTTCGTGGACCGGCAGGAACGGGTATGTGAACTCTTCGATCCGGTGCCCTCCGATGACCGCTGACCCCTGAGATCGGGCAGGCGGTTCGGGATCCGTCGCATTCGGCGAGGTTCACCTTGAGAACCGATCGAGTTACGCTTCTGCTGGTGTCGTCCGGGGCGGCGCGATATGAGTACGCTTCCGATGAGAAGCGTAACCGGAGGTGCATCAGTGGCTGCAAGGGAGCCTGAAGTCCGTCCGCGCCGTCAGCACGCCGAGGACCGGCAGCGCGCGCGGCCGGTTCGCGCTCGAGGCGTCGCGATTCAGCGCTGCACTGTCCACAAGCTCCGCAACCTCCAGGCGAAGGCGCCGGCGCGGCTGCGGGAGGAGATCGCCGAGGACTACCGGCGGATGATCTACGGGGAGACGCGCGAGGCGGTCGAGAAGGCGCGCGCCGCCTTCACGAAGAAGTGGCGCCTGCGCTGCGCGCCGGTGGTCGCGAGCCTCGAGGAGGCAGGGGACGAGCTCTTCACCTTCCTGCGCTTCCCGGTCGCGCAGTGGAAGGCGCTGCGGACGACCAACGCGCTCGAGCGCATCAACGAGGAGTTTCGCCGCCGCACGAAGACGCAGGGACTGCTGCCGAGTGAGGACGCCGTCCTCTTGCTCCTCTTCGGCCTCCTGCGCACCGGCCAGATCAAGCTCCGGCGACTCGATGGCTGGCAGGAGATTCCGCACTCGGTCCCGATCACGGGGAAGGCAGCGTAACGAGCAGCGAGAACAACGACCTCTCAACCGTGCCGGATGATGCCCTCAGATATTTTCCACCACTTGACCGACACCGCCCAAGTCCCCGTTCCGTCGTAAGAGATTCAACTCATGCAGACGGTCCACCGGTAGACGCAGTCATCACGAAGCCGCAGTGAACTTTGTCCTCGTCCGTGCGAACCTGCCAACATCGACGCGCGCCAACGGCTTGCCGACTCGACAGGCGGCCCGCTAGTGAGGCGTCGGGCCGGCCGATTTTAGCGCGGACGCGCAAATAGTCTTCTCTATCATATAGTCCGCTAGCTTATTTGCCAATTCGTGGTTGCCGTAATACTCGCAGCAATTGATCGCGTGGAGGATCATCGAACAGGCGAAGTTCTTCTCCGGAACATTCTGGTAGGTGGTCTCCAGGCTGCTCTTCATCGAGTTCTCCAGCCCGAGGCTTGCAGGAAACTGCTGGACCTTTGAAAGGTCTGCATTCAACTTCTGCGCGGCTTCATCCGCAGCCTTTGACCCCCCGAGCGGCGAAACCTGGCAAGGCGGGGGGGCCTGACGGTGCACGCATCCTCGCGCTCGACGTAGAAGATCACGCGCCCGCCGCCGACGGAGGGGGAGCCCGTCGGCGTGCAGATCGACCCCGAGCGGGTCTACCTCTTCGGGGAGGACGGGCGCGCGCTGGGGGATTGACCTCAGGTGCGCCGCGTATCGCAAATTCGGTCTTGACAGCCGCAAGCTGGCGGCGAGATCATCACGTCCGTGCGTGCCCGACTGGCCCTTCACGGCGTCCTGGCATGCACGCTTCTCCTCGCGGGCGCTCAGCCCGCCTCTACGGGCGTCCACGACCCGATCCAGTGCTGCCGTACGGGCGGGAGCGGCGCCCCGAAGTGCCGGGTGAAGAGCCGGCGTGCCTGCCAGAAGAACGGCGGCATGGAGGCGGGGCCGGGCACCTGCAACCCCGACCCGTGCGGTGGTGCCACGGCCACGTCATCGACCAGCACCACGACGACCTCCACCTCGACCACGAGCACGACCTCCACGACCGTACCGCCTTGCGGCACGTTCCTGCTCAAGTGGGGCGGCCCGGTCGACGGGGAGCTCTACTACCCCCTCGCCGTGGCGACCGACGGGAGCGGGAACGTCTACGTCGCCGATTCGCGTTTCAGCCGCATCCAGAAGTTCGACGCGAACGGCACCTTCCTCACCGCCTGGGGGAGCCCGGGTTCGGGCAACGGACAGTTCGGAGGCGGGAGCCCCAACGGGGCGTACGCCTACGACCCCTCCGGCGTGGCGACCGACGGGAGCGGAAACGTCTACGTCGCCGACGCGGGCAATCACCGCATCCAGAAGTTCGACGCGAACGGCACCTTCCTCACCGCCTGGGGGAGCCCGGGTTCGGGCGACGGACAGTTCAGGGGCCCCGAGGGCGTGGCGACCGACGCGAGCGGGCACGTCTACGTCACGGACTACTATGGCGGCCGCATCCAGAAGTTCGACGCGAACGGCACCTTCCTCACCGCCTGGGGCGGGTTCTCCTACCTCACCGGCGTGGCGGCCGACGCGAGCGGGAACGTCTACGTCGCGGACGCGGGCAACGGCCGCATCCAGAAGTTCGACGCGAACGGCACCTTCCTCACCGCCTGGGGACAGTTCGGCAACCCCACCGGCCTGGCGACCGACGGAAGCGGGCACGTGTACGTGGCAGAGTACTTCAACGACCGCATCCAGAAGTTCGACGCAAGCGGCACCCTGCTCGCCATCTGGGGGAGCCCGGGGTCGGGCAACGGACAGTTCTCCGCCCCCTCCGGCGTGGCGACCGACGGGAGCGGAAACGTCTACGTCGCGGATGCGTTCAACATCCGCGTCCAGAAGTTCGACGCGAGCGGCGCCTTCCTCGCCGCCTGGGGGAGCGAGCGCGCCCCGGGGGAGTTCGGAACGCCCCCCTCCGCCGTGGCGACCGACGGGAGCGGAAACGTCTACGTCGCAGATGGGGGCAACGGCTTTGACCCCTCGGCGGGACCGGGGCGCCGTATCGAGAAGTTCGACGCGAGCGGCACCTTCCTCACCGCCTGGGGGACGGACGGGCAGCCCCTCGGCGTGGCGACCGATGGGAGCGGGAACGTCTACGTCGCGGACGGCCGCATCCAGAAGTTCGACGCGAACGGCACCTTCCTCGCCACCTTGGGGAGTGAGGGCGACGCCATCGGCGTGGCGACCGACGGGAGCGGGAACGTCGACGTCCTGGAGCAGGCCCAACACTACGTGAACTACGAGACGGGGGAGGACGAGACCGTGGGCCACGACCGAGTCGAGAAGTTCGACGCGAGCGGCGCCCTCGTCGCCACCTGGGGGAGCTCCGGCCACGGAAACGGACAGTTCTGGTACCCCTCCGCCGTGGCGACCGACGCGAGCGGGAACGTCTATGTCGGGGACACTGGGAACAACCGCATCGAGAAGTTCGACGCGGACGGCGCCTTCCTCACCGCCTGGGGACGCTCCGGTTCCCGCAACGGCCCGTTTTTTGGGTTAGGCTTTGCGTCCGGCGTGGCGACCGACCCGAGCGGGAACGTCTACGTCGCGGACCCCAACAACTTCCAAATCCAGAAGTTCGATTCGAACGGCAACTTCCTCACTGCCTGGGGGAGTCACGGCTCGGGGGACGGACAGTTCGCGCATCCCCTGAACCAGTACCCCTTCGGTGTGGCGACCGACGCGGTCGGGAACGTCTACGTCGCCGACAAGTACAACTACCGTATCCAGAAGTTCGCCTGCCCGTGAGCAGGGTTCCGCCTGCCGCATAGCCTGGGTGCGTGCTCGACGGCGGCGCGAGGCCCCGAGCACTGGGGCGGCCGGCGGCGGCGTCAACCCATCGACGGGCATCGAGCTCGCGCACCTTTTGACGATGCGCAGGCGACGGTTTTAGGCTTCTGGACCGCGCGGGCCCGCTGCTCGGGGCGGTGTGGACCGGCGGCTCGCCGGAGCGGCTTTCTCCCCCGCAGATACCCAACGGGCTCGCGACCTTTTCTCCTTCGTGCCGATCCGGTACCCTCCCCGTCGGCGCGGGCCCGCTGCACGCGCGGTGCGGACCGGGGGCCGCGTCCCCGCGCGATTCGCCCGCCCGACACAGGGCCCAGCGGGCTCGCGCCCTTCCGCATCTCGCCGCCTGCAACGATCGCATGGTCGTAGTAGAGGCGCCCGTGGTTGTCCTCGCGAGCGCGCGCGCCGGCTCGACCGTGCGGAGAAACTCGCCCTCGGCGACCGTCGCCGACACCATGCCGATCCCGTGGCGCGCGACGAAGATCATGCCTCACCCTCGCGCGGCGCCTCGAGGTAGCGGCGCGCGGCGACCCGCGTCATCTCGAGCACGGCCTCTTTCACGCGCGATGGATCGACGAACTTTTGCAACACCTCGGCCATCGCCTCGACCATCGCGTCGAGGTGGCGGTCGGTGACCGCGCCCTGGGCGTCGAAGAGCCGGAGCTTCCGCGCGAGGAGCATGAGTGCCGCGATCCGGTCGCCGAGCTTGATCCCGAGCGAGGTCACGCGCCCCGTTCGCGCGTCGCGATGCTCGGTCACGCTGGCGACGGCGAGCCGCTGCTCGCGCGTCAGCTTCTTCGAGGGGACGAGCTGCACCCCCCGCGGCCCCCACTCGACGAGGTCGCCCAGGTCGGCGTAGGCGACCGCCATCGCCGTCGCGAGGACGTCGTCGGCCTCGAGCCGGAGCCGTTTCTTCTGCGCGGCCTCGAGGCGCGCGATCTCCGCCGCGACGTGAACATTCGTCAACAAGCGCGCCGCCTGCTCCTTGGCCGTCTTCGCGCTATACCCCGCCCGGCGGGCCGCGGCCGCGCCGTTGTGGTCGATCACGAATTGCTCGCAAAAGTCCCGCCGCTTGCCGGAGAGCGGCGCCGTCCCGTTGTTCTTCGCCATCGCCTCACCCGGCGCGGACGGTCAGGAATCGCCTGGCCGTCCGCGCCTTGCCTGACCTCAACATGCCAGGGCTAACCTCACGGCCCCACACCAAGCCCCACCTCACGTGGTCCGGACTGCGCCGTGCCAAGACCGCCCGGCCCGACGCCGGGCGGCGGGCGCCGCATTCGTGGGATATCGGCCTCGATACTGCACACTTCCTGCACACTCGGGCCTTGTGGAGCATCCCGCGTTGTTCTGGTCGATCCCGCGCCTCCATCACCGTGGGCGGCACCCGTGCTGGCCAGCGCAGGGATCGAGGTGGTCACGAGTGACGCTCGGTCATTCGACTACGCGAGCATCAGTGGCGTCTGTTTGTTGTACGTTCCCGGCGTCTGCCTTGACGAGGTCGTGCAACGAGCCACACAGCTCGAGCAGCTCGTGACCAACGACATCGACGACGCGCCGACCAGCCGCCGAGCATGCGAACAGACTGGATGGAGGTTATGTCCTCTCAACACGAGCGGCGCATTCTTCGAGATTGGTGAGCCCAGCGCAGTTCCAGGCGCTTCGTCTCATGAGGAGCTCTGGTTCTTGAGTGGGCCGGCTGGCTCTCGCCCTCGCTGTCTTTCGTCGACCGACAGACAGGCACTCTTCGATCCTGACGACGACGCGCCTTAGGCTGCCAAGGGCAACGTTATGAACGTCTGATCTACGCTGGCGGTCGGCTATCTGTAGCAAGGTCGCAGCGTCGCTTGAGCGCGCACATCCCCGTGACGCCTCCGCCGCAGAGCCGAGCGTACGCCACCGGGGCCCCCCGCGGGCGGCGCGCGCTTCGCCTCCGCGGCGGGCGCACGGAGCTGCGCTCAGCAAGACCGGGCACTGGATCGCCCCGCCGGCCATGGCGGGCGTCACGTTGATCCCGGGGCCCCGCTCTGCTCTGTTGGAGGAGTGGCGCCTCTGGTGAAGACGCTCGACGGCGCTGAGATCGAACGGGATCTCGAACACGCCTTCGTTACGCTCGCCCGGATCTACCTCGCGCATCGAGGCGGCGGGGGTCACGACGAGCCGGATCTGAACCCACAGCGGTTGGATCTGCTCGTTCGCAGGACCGAATCGCCGATCGACCTCTCCGAGGCGCGCAAGTTGTGCGCGATGATCGACGCCATTTCGGAACGCCCGATCGAGGTCTTCAACAACCTTGGTCACGTGTTCGTGCTGCTGGAAGCCATCCGTCTTGTTCGAGGCAGGGGACTCGAACCGACATGGTGCGCCCCCACACAGCAGTCGACCGACGGCCTTGGGCAGTCCACCCCGGATCTTCGTGGTGGCGATTGGGCGCTGGAGGCGTACGGCGGATCGGACATCTCGAACAACGGGAAGCTGGCCAAGGATCTGAGGTTCCTTCAGACGTGGCGAGCGGCAGGCAAACGGACGTTCATCGCCTGTCGCCGCGACGCTTGGAGGATCGCGGAGTCTCTCTCCGAGCACGTCGTCCAACGGACCAGCTCGCTGTGCTCCGCTAAACATGGCGGCCCGTTCAGGGCGTCGGCACAGGTGACGCTCTTCGCACGCTCCGCCAAGGTCGCCGTGATCGAGGTGGACGAGATCGAGATCACGCCCACCGCGCCGATCGCCAGTCCGACGTGAGCCTCCACCCCTCGTAGTGCATGCTCAGGCGCCTCGCATTTCTTCACCGGCCCGGGCGGCAGCGGCTGGAGGTCGACACCGCCTGCCGCAGCTCCTTGAGCCTGCGGCGTCTTTGGAAAGTGTTCCCGAAGTGACACGACCGCCCGCCGACCCGAACTAGGAACCCCAGCGGACAGGGATCGTCTCCCCGTTGATGCACACGCTCTCGGGCCGGCTCTTGCCGCCGGGAAACGCTACTGTCGCCAAGTGGAGCTCCTTGTGATGGTTGGGACAAAGGACGAGGAGGTTGTCCTCGTGATCGGGGCCGCCCTGGCTCACGGGCTCGATGTGGTGGCACTCACCGTACTCCTCGCCGTCAGCCTTGCGGAAGGTGAAGTTACAGAGCTGGCAGCGCTTGCCCCGTGCGGCGAGCACCTTCTGCTTCAGGCATTCGCTCCTGAAGTACTGAACCCGAAATTCAGCCCGGCCCTTGAGGATGAGGTCGGCACCGCCGCGGCGATCGAGAAAGACGCTCTGCGCCGTTTTGAGGAGCTCCTCCTTCAAGAGCTCGCTCCGCGTGCGCGGGAGGTCCGCATGCATGGAGTCTGAGATCGCCATTCCCTCAAAAAGCGACGTTTGGTGCGGCTCCGACGTGGGCCCGCGGGGCGTGTCCAGCCTCGCGAGCGCTACCCCGATGCTCTGCTCCTCAAGTCCCCGCCTTACCCGACGTTCCTGCAGCAAGCGCTCGCGCAGGCGAGGGATCGCGTCCCGGACGTCGAGGACGCCCAGTGCCCAGGCGGCGAAGCACCGGACGTACTCGTCCGGGTCAGACAGTGCTTCGATCAGGGCGTCGGGCACCGCGTCGTCGACACCCCCGACCTTCCCGAGCTTCCCGAGAGCCCGGGCCGCATACCATCGCACGTCGGACCGCGGGTCTCGGAGGCGCTCGAGGAGGCGGTCAACCGCCGTCGCTCGGTCCTTGCGGCGCGTGAGGGCCTCGATGGCCCACTCCCGCACGAGGGGGTCGTCGTCACCGAGCAGGTCGATCAGCTCGCGGGTCGCGGAGGCGGCGGGCGACTTCATGGCCGCGAGGACTCGTCCCCGTCGCGCCTCGGCGTCTTGGTCGGGCATGCTCCCCAAAGGCTCCGGGGAGGGCGTATGCAATTGCAAACGTGAGGTCAAGCCGAACCTGCTACGCGCCGCCGTGTGGGGCCGGAGGCGCAGTTTCGGAAGCGGCTGAGGGAACTGGTGCGAGAGAAGTACGGTTCGCTGGATCGCTTCTATCTCGAAACGAACTTCTCCAAGGGCCACCTCTCGCAGATTCTGCGTGGGCAGCGGAGTCCGTCGCTGGCGACCATCGTCAAGCTCGCGAGGGCGCTGGACGTCGAGGTCTCCAGCTTCTTCGCTCCGGACCGGTCAGGCTCCAAGGGCTGATCGCGTAATCCTCGGGCCCCGCCTATCGCGGGTGCGTGAAACGCCTTTGGGGCCGCATGTGCTGTAGTTCAGCGCGGGCAGCCGGTGCGGGCTTCTTCTCCGATGGGATTCCAGGCGCGGATCGGCAGGCACGGCCCCACCGGCTGCATGCTCGCCTCGTAGCGGTCGAGCTGTAGGAAGTACGTGTGTTGCCCAGCTCGTCCTCGCACTCCTTCTGGGCGAAGGCGCTGCCAGGCACGGCCGCCATGACGAGGAATGTCAGAACGATGAGACGCGCGGTGCGCATGGGCAGCTCCCCAAGAGCCGGCGTCTCCCTATTCCGGCCGGTCCGTCGCAAGTCGGGGGACGCCCCAGAATCGGGCGTTCTCCCGCCCCCACTCGACGACCGCCGCATGCGGCGGTAGACGTCGCACGTTGGGGAGGTGTACGAGGAAGGCGGGGTGCACGGCCGCCTCCAGTGGACAGGGTGTCCTGGTGCCCTGAGTCCACCTTCTTCCCCGCTGAGACTGAAGGATGCACCCTCGTACTCTGAGGGGTCGAAAGTCGCGCAAGAGCCCGCCCAACAAGCCCAAGGGACGAACTCACAGTCAGGAGTCCCCACAAGCTCCGAAACAACCACCCTCTCCTCCCGACGCAATTGTCCGCTTCGGCGCCCTCATCGCGGAAGACCTTGAAGCGATGAGACGGAAGGCAGCGAGAAGCCGCCCTCGAGAAGACCTGGCGCGGAAGGCAAAGTTGGCGGCGGCGCAAGCTGCCAGGTCGCGAGTGAGTTCCGAGGTGACTTCCGGTCCGCAAGAAGGCGCCGGCGCTGGAGACAAGCCGTCGCAGGCGCGCGCAAGGGTGGGAGCGCGAACGTGGAGCGACTTGTTAGAAGCCAACGCGATCGCCCTGCACGGTTGGCTCGAACAGAATGCCAGTGTGCCTGGGGCGAAGTTGGAGCTGAGCCGCGACCAGGTACAGTCGCTGTACCAACTGCTGATGTGGCACCAAGGGACGGAGCGCCGATTCAGCGAGTTGACCGTCCGCATAGCGCATGCTCAGCGACTCTTCGAGCACGGGACAGGCCACGATGCGACGAGGGCACGGGACGCCTTGCGATGCATCTTCCTAGATGCCCCAGCCCGGGGGCGGAAGGGGCGGAAGTTCGATGAAACCAGCGTAGCATATGACTACCATATCTTGACCACCCACCGTGGCGCGGTCACGCTCTGGAACACGACCGAGGCGGCTCTCGATCTGCCCGGCTTTCTTGTCAAAGGCTGCCCGCTTGACCCCTGGACTGCAATGGAGAAACTCGTCGAACGGCACGGTTTCAAGAACGCATCGGCGTGCCTGCGCTTTCTCCAGAGAGTTCGTCGCAAACGCCTGATGCAGGAGGAGAGAAGTAAGATCGTCGTGGCAGCCCTGCGCGCCGCCGGCATGGACTTGCCCGCTGATGTGCCGATGTCTGGCGCTGCCGAGTGGCTCAGCAAGTTGCCCCAGAATAGGTGAGATGCCGCCCCGTTAAGGATTCGAGATAAGGCTGCTCGCGCCGACTTGGCGCACGAGAAGCTGACGCCGCGACTTTTGGGTAACCCATAAGTCGCGTGCCGTTCTCCGAGTAACCCGCTAAGGCTCATCGTGATTGGAGGTGCACCACGGTGAGCGTAACGATCGCGAGTTCCCGGATCCACAGCGACACTGACGCACTTCTGCGTGAAGAGGACGCCGCCGCATTGCTGGGCTTCACGCCGAGGGCGCTCCAAGCTTGGCGGCACGCGGGCACCGGGCCGGCGTTTGTGCGCGTCTCTTCGCGTGCGATCCGCTACCGGCGAGCGGACCTGCTCGCGTGGGCAGCGGCGCGGCGA
>Ga0137403_10009788_pt1 | contig 10636 bp, 11 predicted proteins | sample CZOMad2_1_16fung_FD_122057 | JGI IMG/M metagenome (GOLD analysis project Ga0137403, IMG submission 122057) | Vadose zone soil fungal communities from Angelo Coast Range Reserve, California, USA - CZOMad2_1_16fungal (Hybrid Assembly) | ecosystem: Environmental > Terrestrial > Soil > Vadose zone... | reverse complement strand
GCCGGTTTGCTGATCAAGAGTGTGCTGAGGCTATCTAATTCGAGTGCCGGCTTCGATCCCAGCAACGTGCTGACGATGGATCTCAAGGTGTCGCGGAACCGATATAGAGGGAAAGGGGAGCTTGCGCGTCTACTGCAACAGCTTCTCGATCGCGTTGAGAACCAACCCGGAGTGGAGGCCGCCACTCTCTCGGCCACTTTACCGGGTCTCGGCGACTGGACAAATGACATCTTCCCCGAAGGCCAGGCTCCGTTGACGCCTGGAGAATTGATAAACGTCGATTGGGCGATGGTGAGTGCCGGCTATTTCAAGACGATGAGAATACCGATCTTGAAGGGCCGGACTTTCACGAGACAGGAAGATTCCGAAGGCAAGCCCGTCCTCTTGATCGACGAGAATCTCGCGCGGCAGTTTTGGCCTAACGAAGATGCTGTTGGAAAACACATCAAATATGACAGCCCCAACTGGCACGAAATCATTGGGGTGGTCAAAGAAATAAAGAGCTACGGCTCTGAAGCCAAACCCTTGATCAAGATCTACACGCCGATGGGCCGCGCCGCCCTGCAAAATCCAGTGCTCTCAGTGCGCACAACCAATACCGAGCCGCAGAATCTGTCGATGGCTATTGCCGGCGAGATTCACTCTCTGGATAAGGATTTGCCGGTAACCGAAGTCGCGATGTTCGATGAGATTCTTTCCCGAGAAGTCTCGCCGAAGCGATTCAACACCGGTCTGCTTTCGGTCTTCGCCGGCCTGGCGCTGGTGCTGGCGGCAACCGGCGTCTACGGCGTGACTTCGTACGCGGTGGCTGAGCGCACGCACGAGGTTGGCATCAGAATGGCGCTTGGCGCCCGCGAGCGGGATGTATTGCGGTTATTCATGAGTCAGGGAATGGAATTGGTTCTCTCAGGCGTAGCCCTCGGACTAGTAGGCGCGTTCGCACTGACCCGTGTGATGACGAGTCTGTTGTTCGGGGTGAGTGCGACCGATGCTGCGACATTCGCAACTGTATCGGTCGGTCTAACAACCATTGCGCTGCTGGCTTGCTATCTGCCGGCGCGGCGCGCAACAAAGGTAGACCCGATGATTGCGCTGCGATACGAGTGAAATGCTAACAATGGAGGTGGACGGGGGTATTTCGATGACCAGGCTTCGAGAGTTCGCGGCACGGATTCGCGGATTGTTCGGCAAGCATCGGCTCGACCAGGATCTTGACGAAGAACTGCGCGCGCATCTCGAGATGCTCGTTGAAGAGAACGTCCGCCGCGGGATGAGCGTCGAAGATGCACGCAAAGCAGCGCGCCGCAGCTTCGGCGGGATCGAGCAAACAAAGGAAGCCTATCGCGATCAAAGAGGATTGCCGATCATTGATTCCTTGGTCCGGGATCTTCGCTATGGATTACGCATGCTTCGAAGGCATCCGGGATTTACCGTTGTTGCTGTGCTAACACTGGCATTGGGTATCGGCGCTAACACAGCCATTTTCAGCGTCCTCAATGCCGTCTTGCTACATTCGTTTCCCTACAAAGATCCGGACAAGCTTGTGCTGCTGGCGGAGAAGAGACGAGAGATGAGCCTGCTGGCGTTCTCGTTCCCGGACTTTGTTGATTGGCGATCGCAGAATCACGTTCTTGAATCAGCCGGAGCGGTTCGTCGATGGAACCCCAACCTCACCGGCGCCGGCGAGCCTGAGCGTCTGCAGGCGGCGATGGTCACGGCAGAAATATTTCCGACGCTGGGAATCGCCCCGCGACTGGGTCGCGTTTTCGTTGACGAGGAAGACCATTCCGGTGCCGAGCGGGTGGTTATGTTGAGCTACAACTTCTGGAAGCGTCGCTACGGATCTGATGAGAGCGTCATCGGCAAGATTCTCACTCTCGATCAACAGCCCTACACGATCATCGGGGTGATGCCGCCGCGTTTCGAATTCTGGACGGCGGATGTATGGGCCCCGCTGGGTCTGATCGCCGACGAGATCAATCGAAGAGACCTGCACCCAGGGATCTACGCGATAGGACGGCTTAAGCCCGGACTAACGATCGCGGATGCTCGCGTGGATCTGGGCGCGATCGCAGCACGGCTCGAGGAGGCCTATGCGCCAACCAACAGCCAGATCGGCGCCGATCCGGTGTTGTGGCAGGAACAGGTTGGAAGCGATCTGAGACCCTCGTTGCTGATTCTGTTTGGCGCTGTTGCGTTCGTTTTGTTGATCGCGGGCGCCAACATGGCTGGTCTCCAGCTTGGGCGGGTGACCGGACGGCAAAGGGAACTCGCGATTCGCGCGGCGCTCGGAGCAACCCGATGGGGATTAGTAAGACAGTTGCTTGTTGAAAACACTGTGCTGGCTTTGCTGGGAGGCGCAGTTGGTCTGCTCGTCGTCGCATGGAGTCTCAACGCCATCGTCGCGTTGATTCCACCTAACAGCTTCACCGCCGAGGTCAGATTCTCGGTCGACGGCCGTGTGCTCGGGTTCACGGCGTTGGTCTCGCTCGCGACCGGCATCCTGTTTGGTCTCGCTCCGGCGTTGCAAGCTTCGCGCTCGAGCGTGAATGATCTGATAAAAGGGGCGTCGACTGCGCAGAAGCGCAGCCGTTACGCGCCACGCGTGCGCGATCTGCTGATCACCCTCGAGGTCGCGGTTGCGCTGGTACTGGTGGCTGGCGCTGTGTTGTTGGTCAAGAGCTTCGTTCGGCTTCACAACGTCGACTTCGGATTCGATCCGCACCAGGTGCTTCACGTCGGAATCAACCTGCCTGAAAGGTCTCATGATTCGCGGAAATCGGCGGACTACCTGCAAGCCATAGTCGATCGCGTTCAGTCCCTGCCCGGTGTCGAATCGGCTAGCGCGTCGGCATCCCTGCCGTTTGCGTCGATGCTCCGTACGGGCCCAGTCACGCTGCTCGACAGACCTTTGCCCGAGAGGATTGAGGACGCGCCGGTGTTTCAATGCGGCATCGTGAGCGCCGGTTATTTTTCGACTTTGCGGATTCCGCTCATTCGCGGACGATTTCTCGGCGAGCAAGACGGCGCGGCAAACACACCGGTGGCAGTGATCAATCAAACTGCGGCAAAACGATTTTGGGACAATGAAGACCCTATCGGCCAGACCATTCAGATCGGTCCCCCGGAGCACCTGGTCGAGGGTGCGATCCCGGCCGGTTTCCGCTTTCCGCGTTTTCAGGTTGTTGGGGTCATCGGCGACGTGAAGTTTGACTCATTGGATCAGCGGGTCGAGCCGCAGGCGTACTTCAACTTCGTGCAAAGCGCGGCTTCTGGCGGGCCTGGGCTATGGGGAGCGATGCGAATCGCAGTTCGTTGTAAGCAGGATCCAGTAGCGATGGCGTCTGCAGTGCGAAGCGCGGTGTGGTCGGTCAACAAGGATCAACCGGTTTCAAGCATCTCGACAATCGACGACCTTTATTCGCAATCAATCGACCACCCTCGCATGACTTCGACATTGATGGGTTTGCTGGCGGGTCTGGCGGTCGTATTGGCAGCGGTTGGAATCTACGGAGTGATTTCGTATTCCATAAGCGAGCGGAAGCGTGAAATCGGGATTCGCATCGCAGTCGGCGCCGACGCGCATACGATCTTCAAACTGGTTGTCGGTCGGGCAATGAGTTTTGTGTTGGGCGGCATCGTGATGGGGATTGCCGGCGCTCTTGCAGTGACGCGTTTGCTTGAGACCATGCTCTACGGAATGTCTCCGCGGGATCCAATCGTCATCGCCGGAGTCTCGCTGCTGTTGGCGGGAACCGCGCTTCTCGCGAGCTGGCTGCCGGCTCGTCGAGCAACCAGGATCGATCCCATGATCGTCCTGCGATCTGAATAACGAGGTTCAAATCTATAGGAGGATCGATGTGAATTGGATTCGTGTTCTTGCTTGGCGCGTACGCGGCTTGTTTGGCAAGAAGGGTCTCGACGACGATCTCGATGAAGAACTCCAGTCGCATCTGGAGATGCTCGTCGAAGAGAACGTCCGCCGAGGGATGAGCATTGGAGAAGCGCGCCGCGCGGCGAGGCGGAGCTTTGGCGGCGTTATGCAAACCAGGGAAATCTATCGCGACCAGAGAGGATTGCCTATCGTGGAAACATTCATACAAGACATTCGCTACGGCTTTCGCATGCTGCGAAAGAATCCCGGCTTCACCACAGTTGCCGTGCTGACCCTCGCATTGGGGATCGGCGCCAATACCGCGATCTTCAGCGTGGTTGATGCGGTGATGCTTCAAACGCTGCCGGTCCGGAATCCTCAACAACTCCTTCTTATGACATGGATGGCGAAGGGCTGGCCGGCGATAGTCGAAGACCTCGAAGGCACCAACCGCAAGGACCCGCAGAGCGGCGGGTGGATCAGCGAATCAGTTCCGTATCCGCTGTTCGACGCGTTACGCACCCAGAGCACCACCTTGTCTGATGTATTTGCTTTCTCGGCGAATGTAAACGGCTTCAACGTACAGTACGATGGCAAACCTCATTCGGCGGCGAGCGAGCCGGTGTCCGGGAATTACTTCACAGGGCTTGGCGTTCAAACTGTTCTGGGGCGTCCGATCCTTCCGAGCGACGATGTGGCCACGGCGCCGCCCGTTGCGGTAGTCTCCTACAACTTCTGGAAGAGTAAGCTGGGCGGGGACGAGTCGGTCGTCGACAAAACCATCGTGGTCAACAGTCTTCCATTGACTCTTGTGGGCGTCGCGCCGCCTGAGTTCTTCGGCACGCAGCCCGGCGAGGACAATGATATTTGGGTTACCTTGCACATGTTCCCACGGCTGGTTCGAGCTTTGAATTTCGCCGAGCCCGTGCAGTCTGGGGCCGAGGCAGAAGCGGCTGCCGCAGCTTATTGGGAGAAGGCGAGCACCTGGTGGCTGGTTGTGATGGGCCGGCTGAAACCAGATGTGAGCGCTCCGCAAGCTCGCGCCGAGCTCGACGTGATCTTCAATCAAAGCGTCGATGCGATGATCACGTCGGAGAAGCAGCAAGAGAACCGCCCGGCGCTCAAGCTCGCCGCGGGCAACAAGGGCCTGGACCAGCTTCGCAGGCAGTTTTCTGAGCCGCTGTTTGTATTGATGGGCGCCGTTGGGTTGGTGCTTTTGATCGCGTGCGCGAACGTCGCGGGTCTGTTGCTTGCGCGTGCAACAGCGCGGCAGAAAGAAATCGCCGTGCGCCTCAGCCTCGGGGCGAAACGCCGGCGCCTGATTCAGCAATTGCTGACCGAATCTCTTTTGCTCGCCGCTATTGGAGGAACACTCGGGTTGCTGGTTTCGCGCTGGATGAGCGAGTTGCTCGTCGCGCTGGTGGCAAGCGGACGGCAGAACATTGCGCTTCCACTTGGCGTGAATGGACGCGTGCTGCTTTTCACTGCCGGCGTTGCTGTTCTGACGGGTATTATCTTCGGTCTCGCGCCTGCGTTCAGCGCCACACGCATGAACCTGACGGCAGCATTGAAAGAAGGCGGCGCCGGCAGCAGGCTCGGGGCTCGGCGATCCAGACTGGCAAAGGCGCTGGTGGCGGCGCAGGTTGCGCTCTCTTTGGTGTTGCTTGTCGGCGCGGGACTTTTCTTACGCACGCTGCAAAAGCTCGAAAGCGTTCCGCTCGGATTTGAGCGAGAGCACCTGCTTCTGTTTTCAGTGGCGCCGGGACTGAACGGCTACAAGGGCGCGCCTCTCGCCGAGTATTACCGTCAGGTGCAAGAGCGCATCGCGGCAATACCCGGTGTGAGTGCGGTGAGTTTCTCGTCCCACGGACCGGTCGGTGACGGAGTAAGTTCTTCGAGCATCAAGATCCCCGGCGTCACATCGGGCAAGGAGGTGTTTGATCTTCACAGACATATTGTCGGGCCGCGCTACTTCGCCACGCTCGGCATACCGACGCTGTCCGGCCGCGTTCTCGATGAACGCGATAATGCAAGCGGGCCGAAGGTCGCCGTAGTCAATCAGACGCTCGCACGTAACGCTTTTGGCGAGGACAATCCACTGGGCAAGATACTGCGCTTCGGCAGCGACGCAAAGCCTCGAGACTTCCAGATTGTCGGGGTCGTAGGCGATGCAAAATACAATGACTTGCGGAGACCGGCGCCGCCTACCGCGTACTTTTCTCACCTTCAGGCAATCGATGTAGCTAGCTACATGACTTTTCAGGTTCGCACAAAGACCAACCCCGAGGCGGTCGTTCCCGCGTTGCGGACCGAAGTCGCCGCGGTCGACGCGAATATTCCAATCACTAAGATCGACACGCTCGTCCAGAGAATCGATAAGGCGTTGTTGTTCGAGCGGATGTTCTCGCGGCTCACTGGTTCATTCGGTCTGCTTGCGCTGGTGCTGGTATGCGTAGGCTTGTACGGAACGATGTCGTACTTCGTAGCGCGGCGGACGAATGAGATCGGCATACGAATGGCGCTGGGCGCGCAGCCTGTTGGTGTGTTCCGCATGGTGCTGGGCGAAGGATTGAAGCTGACGTCAGCCGGCGTTGTGGTAGGACTCGCAGTAGCGGCCGCCGGGACGCGCTTGATATCGAGTGTGCTCTTTGAAGTGCCCGCGCTGGATCCGTTGACGTTTGTCTTTGTGGCGGTGCTGCTGATCGCCATTGGGTTGATTGCTTGTTACGTTCCGGCTCGCCGGGCGATGAGAGTCGATCCAATGGTGGCGCTGAGATATGAGTAGAAAACGGCTACCTCGGCAGGTGGCCTGTTATGCTCACGGATGGCCCAATACGCAAAAACGCAAATGTGTGTTGGCATTTCGAACCAGCTTCGCTAACATCTCGCTTCGGAGGTTAACCATGAGATTTAACGTAACGCTTGATCGAGATGAGGATGGTGTTTGGATAGCCGAATGCCCTTCAATACCTGGGTGCGTGAGTCAGGGCAAGACCAAGCAAGAAGCGGTTGAGAGCATTAAGGAAGCTATTGCTCTCTGTCTGGAAGTGAGGGCAGATAAAGGTCTGCCGTTGACGATTGAAACCCAGCAGGTTGAGGTCGCCGCGTAATGGCTTCGCTTCCGGTCTTGAGCGGGCAGGAAGTAGTTCGCATCTTCGAAACCTTTGGGTGGACGGTGGCGCGTCAGAAAAGCAGCCACATAATTATGACCAAGCAAGGAGAGATCGCAACGCTTTCCATTCCAAACCATAATGAGGTAGCGAGAGGAACGTTGCGAAGTCTAATACGCTCCGCGAACCTCACACCTGATGAGTTTGTGAAAGCGATCTGAAGCCATTTCGCAGTCACGCCGGTCAATTTAACTACAGCTCTGTAGTTTGGCTTACGAGGCTCCTATTCTCCTCCGATCAGTGAAGGTCTCTTTCAGATCAAAGGTCTCGATTGGGTCTACATAATTTCTGTTACACCCACTAATCCCTCGCGTGATCAACAAACGCGATGATTCGAAGCGGGCCGCCACTGCCGCCTCTGATCTTCATCGGCATCGCGATCACCATCGCCACCTTCGCCGGCAGCCGATCGAGATTCGCTACGTTCTCAAACGCCGGAATGTCTTGTCCCATCAGGATACGATGGCTCTCAAACAACTTAGACTGGCCGTAGTCAATGCTCGCGGTGTCCAGACCGATCGCCTTGATCTTGCGGTTCTCGGTCAGCCACCGGGCCGCGTCCGGCGCAAGCCCGGGGAAGTGGAGCTCGGCGACGCCTTCAGCGCCACGCTTGTCGGTGCCGAGGTATTTCATCCGATCGTTCCAATGCACAGACCAACCAGTCTGGAGAAGCACGATCGCCGCGTCAGGGATTCTGCCGTTCTGCGTTTCCCAAGCCTCGAAATCGGCGACGCTGACTTGATAGTCGCGGTCCGCCTTCGCTTTCGCCGATACGTCCACCTTGATTGCCGGAGAGATCAGCCGGTCCAGTGGAATCTGATCGACGGACTTGCGTCCCTCGGCGAAGTGAACCGGCGCGTCAATGTGAGTCCCGCCGTGCTCGGCTGCGCTGAACTGATAGGCTGAGTAGTAACAGGTGATCCCTGATTCGTTGCTCGTTCATCCGATCCGAACGCCGCGCAGGGCACGGGCATTGCGAGCGTAGAGAGTAGCCGGCTCAAAGCGGTGTCCCCGGTGCAAGAACAGCTTGCAACCAAACTCCATTGAGTCTGTGAAGCGGCTTTGTGACCGGCCACGAGTCACCAGTGTCCGCAACGGGTACACCGAAGGGCCGATCGAAGGGAGGTCATTGGTCAAATGAAAAAACAGGAAGTGACACTGCCTGAACTAGCGCTAATAGCCGGCACTCGCGGAATGTTGGGAGCGGGGATCGGTTTGTTGCTGTCCGGCAAATTGAGCAGGGATCAGCGCCGGGCCGCTGGGTGGACCCTCGTTGCAGTTGGAGCTGTAACCACGATTCCGCTGTTGATGAGTGTGTTCGGCAATCACAAATAGGCCGAGGGGCCGCTTCGCAGTTTTGCGGGCACGATCTCGAATCCGACCGCCAGCGAAGGCGTGGCGACATTCGAAGGAGAACAAAGATGACTACGGTTGAAACCATTTCACGCGATGAACTGACCGAGAAGATTGCGCGGCGAGACCACTTTCGTCTCGTGGAGGTATTGCCGGAAGAAGAGTATCACAAGGCACACCTGCCAGGCGCGATCAATCTCCCGCCCGACCAGGTGTCGAGGCTGGCGTTGAAGCGTCTGCGAGACAGGAGCGCCGAGATCGTGGTTTACAGCGACGGATCGACTTCGCACTCGTCAGAGGACGCCGCGCGTGAACTGACCGAGCGAGGCTACACCAACGTGCGCGATTATGCCGAAGGAAAGCAGGATTGGATTGACACCGGCTTGCCCGTAGAAAGCGATAAGGTTGAGAGCGAGAAAGAGGTTGAGTAAGCCACCGGGGATCGCAGGGCGAACAGGGTGGCACAGCGATGAGTGATTGGGAAGTGGGCTTATGAAACTGACTTTGCAAACATACGCGTGGCTCACGGCAACGCTCTTGGCATCAGCAGATGTGTGGCCGAAGTCGGATCAAGTCAAGACCACGATCCAGGGCGTTAGAAGATTGTCGCTTGGGGTCCTCGGGTGGTTCGGTGGCATCGCTAATTTCTGCGTGCGATTGGTGAGAGCGGCGGTGAAGCCGCCTTACGAGGCGAGAGAGTTGGTGCGACAAATGGACGGAGTCGGGGCCAAATCGCTGCCGTTGGTTGTGCTTGCCGGCGCGGCCATCGGCGTCGTGTTGTCTCTGCACACGCGCGACAGTTTTACTCAATTCGGAGCGGAGTCAATGCTGCCGACGTTGATCATTCTCTCGCTCGTTAAGGAGAGCGGGCCAATCATAACGGCGCTGGTAGTCAGCGGGCGGGTCGGAGCAGGTATCGGCGCCGAGCTGGGTTCGATGAGGGTCACCGAGCAGATCGACGCCATCGAAGCCTCGGCGGTCAACCCTTATAAGTTTCTTGCCGCGACGCGCGTGCTGGCTTGCATGCTGATGCTGCCGCTGCTCACGATCGTGGCTAACTTCTGCGGGATCATCAGCGGCTGGATCGCGAATGCGCTTGTTGAGCCGATCACCTTGAAGCTCTTTTTTACTCTGGGTCTCAAGCAGGCAAGTTTCGCAGACCTGCTGCCCTCCACACTCAAGACCGTCGTCTTCGGGTTCATCATTGGGATGGTCGGGTGCTTTCAAGGCATGCGCGCCAAAGGCGGTACCGCAGGGGTCGGCCGCGCTGCGACAAGCGCCGTCGTGCTCTCATCGCTGTTTGTGATTCTGGCCGACGTGGTACTTGTGCGATTAATCATTACGTTTTTTCCGCAATGACAGACAATGGAAAGCAATAACTACAATCCGGCGATTCGAGTGCAGGGCTTGACCAAATCATTCGGCGAGCAGAGGGTGCTGGATCGCGTCGACCTCGAAGTAGCTCGCGGCGAGACACTGACCGTGCTCGGCCGCAGCGGTACGGGCAAGAGTGTGATGCTCAAACTGCTGATTGGTTTGCAGAAACCCGATAGCGGCGAGATCGAGATCGACGGCGAAGAGATAACCACGATGCCGCTCGATGAATTGAACAGGATCCGCAAGAGCATGGGCTTCCTGTTTCAGAATGCGGCGCTCTATGACTCCTTGACGGTGGAAGAGAACGTGGCCTTTCCGCTGCGCATGCGGCGCCTGCCCGAGCGGCTATCGGCTCACTTCGCCGGCGCCGGCCCAACCTCGCGCCAGGCGCGATTGCAATTGGGGACGCTGGGGTAATAGCCCTGGGGATCGTCGCAGTAGTACCGGGTCTGCGTTGCCGCTGCCGGCGCGGTATAGGTCACCGGCGGCGCGTAGACCGGCGGCGCGACGTAAACCGGCGGCGGGTAATAGGCCGGGGGCGGGTAATAGGCCGGCGCGTAGTAGTAGGCCGGCGGATAGTAGGGATAGTAATACGGCCAGGGCGCGACGCCGACACCGACACCCACGACCACTCGCGCCTCGGCCATTGCCGGGAACAGTACGGCGATGGCCAACAGCAGAGCCGTCAGAATTCTGGTCACGGTTAACTCCCGATGGTATTGCGCAGGGCGCTTTGCATTTATATAGGCGGAGGCGCTGCCCATAAATCCCCGCAGCGTCAATTACTACGATGTCATAACTCGGTACATGTTGACGGAGTCGCCGCCGACATGTCCGATGTGGCCGCTGCTGGTGCGCGACA
>Ga0137403_10009787_pt1 | contig 10637 bp, 8 predicted proteins | sample CZOMad2_1_16fung_FD_122057 | JGI IMG/M metagenome (GOLD analysis project Ga0137403, IMG submission 122057) | Vadose zone soil fungal communities from Angelo Coast Range Reserve, California, USA - CZOMad2_1_16fungal (Hybrid Assembly) | ecosystem: Environmental > Terrestrial > Soil > Vadose zone... | reverse complement strand
TGGCGCAGCATGTAGCCGGGCACCGTCTGGCGGAACCGCTCGACGAAGACCGGCCGCTCCGGGCGCGGGCCCACCACGCTCATCTCGCCGCGCAGCACGTTGACGAACTGCGGCAGCTCGTCCAGGCTGAAGCGCCGGAGAAAGGTGCCGATGGGCGTGCGCCGCGAGTCGCCCGCCTTCGCCCACACCGGCCCGGAGGCGGCCTCCGCATCCACCGCCATCGTCCGGAACTTGAGCATCCGGAAGCTCTGTCCGTCCAGCCCCATGCGGTCCTGGCGGTAGAGCACGGGCCCGCGGGAGGTGAGCCGCACCGCCGCCCCGAGGAGGGCGAGCAGCGGCGACAGCGCCACCAGCACCGCGGCGGAGAAGACCACGTCGAAGACGCGCTTGACCACCGCGTTCCAGCCGTGCAGCGGCGACTCCCGGAGATGGACGAAGGGGATGCCCTCGAACTCCTCCACCCCGCCCCGCAGCGTGGTGAAGCGGAAGAGGTCGGGCACCACGTGGATGGTGACCGGCTCGTCGCCGATGGCGTCGAGCAGGCCCGGCAGCCGGCTCGCGTCCTCATGGACGAGGGCGATGACGACGTGGTCCACCGGACGGGTCGCCAGCACCGCGGAGAGATCCGCGTACGCCCCCAGCCACGGCACGCCGCCCAGGCCTTCCTTGGCGTCGCCCAGCACTCCCACCACCTGGATGCCGATGTCGGGCCGCCCGCGCAGCCGCTCGATCACGTGCTGGGCCAGCTCCCCCGATCCCACCACCAGGCCGTAGCGCAGGTTGTAGCCGCGCCGGCGCGCGACCCGCATCCCCTCGCGGAAGACGTTGCGGGCGAAGGAGACGGCGCCGATGGAGAAGAGCCAGAAGTAGACGATGACCAGGCGCGAGTAGTCGTACTCGCGGAAGAGGAAGGTCATGATGGTCACGAGGACGACGGCGGCCAGCGAGGACGCCTTGGCCACGTCCGCCACCTCCGACAGTCGCGAGCCGATGCGGCGCGGCCGGTAGAGGTCGAAGGCCTGGAAGGAGATTCCCCACACCACCACGATGGGCAGGATCATGATGAGATAGGGGCCCAGGGGGGGAATGTCGTGGGAGACGCGCGCGGGGCCGAAGAGGTAGAAGCGCGCGACGTAGGCGAGCAGCCAGCAGCCCACCACGAGGATGAGATCCCCCGCCAGCATGAGATGCTCGAGGACGCGCGAGTAGGCCTTCAGCACGCGCGCGCCCGCGCCAGCACCGCCGCCAGATACCCTTCCACGCGCTCCTTGAAGATCGGCCGGTCGAAGCGCTCGGCGTGGCGGCGCAGGGCCTTGGGCTCGAAGACGGTGGCGCCGGACTCGAAGCGCCGCACCGCCTCCGCGAGGTCGTCGGCGGTCTGGCGCGCGAAGAAAATCCCGGTGGGCGGCTCGGCTCCCCCCGGCGGCACCACGGTCTCCAGCGCGCCCCCCTGCTCCAGCGCGATGACCGGACGGCCGGCGGCCATGGCTTCCAGCGGGGTGATGCCGAAGTCCTCCACGGTGGGAAAGAGCAGCGCGCGGCAGCGCGCGTAGAGCTCCGCCACCTGGGCGTCGTCCTTCCAGCCGAGGAACCGCACGGTGGGGCCGGCCCGCGCCCGCAGCCGCGCCTCCTCCGGTCCCGTGCCCACCACCACCAGGCGCCGGCCGAGGCGGCTCGCCGCGTCCACCGCAAGGTCAACACGCTTATAGGGAGCGAGCGCCGAGACCACCAAGTAGAAGTCGTCCCCTTTTTCCTCGAGGCGGAAGCGCGACACGTCCACCGGCGGGTAGATCACGTCGGCCTCGCGGCCGTAGCAGCGCCGGATGCGGTCGGCGATGAAGCGCGAGATCCCCACGAAGTGATGCACCCCGGCCGCGGTACGCCGGTCCCAGCGCCGGAGGGCGGCGGCGACGCCGGGCATGAGCACCCGGGTGAGTCGGCCCGCGCGCTCCCCGAAGTAATCGTCGTACAGGTCCCAGACATAGCGCATGGGCGTGAAGCAGTAGCAGACGTGCAGCGCGCCCGCGGGGACCCTCACCCCCTTGGCCACGGCATGGCTGGAGGAGAGGACGAGGTCGTACCCGGACAGATCGAAGCGCCGGATGGCGGCGGGAAACAACGGGAGATAGGAGCGATACCGGTGCTCCGCGTCGGGCAGCCGCTGGATGAAGGAGGTGACTATCCGCCGCCCCTCGATCGCGGGGGAGACGGAGCCGCGCACGTGAAGGAGGGTGTAGAGATCGGCGGCGGGGAACAGCTCGCAGAAGACCTCGAGGCAGCGCTCGCCGCCCCGCATCCCGGTGAGCCAGTCGTGGACGAGCGCGACTTTCACGTGCGCGGCTCCGCCCGAGGGCTCAGCGCGGCGCCGTGGGGATCCGCTGCCGCCAGTAGTCGAGAAGCTCCGTCAAGGTGCGCTCGAAGGGAATCTCGACCTTCCACCCCACCGCCCGCTCGATCTTGCCGGGATCGCCCTCCAGCTCCATCACGTCGGAGGGCCGCAGCCGCGCGGGGTCAATCTTGACCGCGATGCCCTTGACTCGGGACTGCCCGAGCAGGAAGTCGAGCACGTGCTGGATGGGCCACGACTTGCCCGAACAGAGATTGTACACCTCGCCCGGCTCGCCCCGCTCCAGCAGCGCCCAGTAGCCGCGGACGATGTCGCGCACGTCGGAGTAGTCGCGCCGGGGCTTGAGATCGCCCACGAAGATCACGGGCTCGCGGATCCCCGCCTCGATCTCGCTGATCTGGGTGGCAAAGTTGGACTCGACGAAAACTCCGCCCCGCCGAGGTCCGGTGTTGTGGACGAGGTTTCGCCCGAGCCCGGCATGGAAGACGTGGTCCTCGGTCTCGAAATCCCACACCTCACCCTCATAGGGAACCGGTTCGATCTTCTTGATCACGTCCTCGGGGAGCTCGAGATGACTTCCCCAGCGCCGGTGCTGCGGGTCGTTCGAATTGAGGTTGATCAGAATATATGTCCGACCATCCCGCACCTCCGTGTTCATGCAGATCCGTTGTCCCGTCGTACCGGCCACTAGGCAACAGAGACCGAGGGCCAGGATGGGGGACTTGGTCTTGAAGCTCTTGAACTCGTACGCGCCATGGCCGGCGCGCAGCCCGTCTCCCTCGTTGTACCCTCGCAGGAAGGCCAGCTTCGCGTCGGTCTGCGCGTTCAGGACGGACCGGGGTACGCGCTTGTTTCCGTCGGTGGCGTACGTCTGAGGACGGAGCCACTTCGCGAACTCGTCCGGGCTCCGGACGGTTAGACGCCAAACTCCATCATCGCCCTCTACGAAATACGTGCCGATCCCGAAGTGCTGGAGAAGGATTTCGGCGCAGCGCTCGAGTGGCTTACGGTCTTTGTTGTAGACCCGGATCCTCCCGCTCGTGATGCGCCCTTCCGCAGCGAAAAAGCCGAGCAACCATGCGACATCCTCGTGAAGCCACATGGCCGACGCACGCGGCAGTTCCACCATCGCCAGCCGATCGCCAAGCCGGAGGTCCCGGGCGGCGGCGGGTACGGCACCGTCCGCTCCTGGCACCATGATGGAATGCTCGCCGGTAACCTCGACAATGCCCGCGCTCGACACGAAGCGGAGGAGTCGGTCGCCGGGGCGGAGCGGATGGCACGAAACGTGGGTGATCTTCGTCCACTTCCCGTCGGCCCACACCGACAGGGAATGGCGACGCATGTCCCAGAGCGTCGTACCGTCGGCAAGCCGATTGCCGCCCAGGTACCCCGTCGGTTTGTACCTACGGATCTCGCCGATGTACTTGATGTCGATGAGACCTGACCGGTCGTCGCGCAAGAGGATCGGGGTGTATCGCCCCACGCTGTGATTGAAGGCGCGCGTGCGGATGATGGGCAGCCCATAGCTCTTGAAGTACTGATAGCCCAGCAGGTCCTGCGTCACCTTGCTCACCGCGTAGGGTGACAGCGGCCGCAGCGGGTTGGTCTCCTTGATGGGAAGCTCGTCGGGATGCACCAGCCCGTACTCCTCGCTGCTGCCGACGGCGAGGAAGCGGGGAGAGATCTTGAGACCACGCATGGCCTCGAGCAGGTTGACCTGGGAGATGATATTGGTGGTCAGGGTCTCCGCGGGCGCCTTCCAGGACGCGCCCACGAAGCTCTGGGCGGCCAGGTGCACCACGTGCGTCGGCTCCGCGATCTCCAGGAGGTTCCGCACCGAGGAGAGGTCCCGCAGGTCGCACTCGACCAAGGTGATGCGCGCGCGCAGGTGGTCGATGTGCTCGGTCTTGCTGCGCCAGCGCATGGAGCCGGAGACCTCGGCGCCGCGCGCCAGGGCGAGCTCCGTCATGTGGCTGCCGACGAACCCGGTGATCCCCGTGACCAGAAGTCGCATCCGCGCCCCACCCACTCCTCTCGCCCGCATCCCTGCGACGCGAGCCGATCGTGATTATACGCCACGGAGATGCGGCTCCCCGCTCAAACTCGCCGCCGCCTGCCGGTACACGTCCCCGACCTCGGCGGTCATGCGCGCCACCGAGAAGTCTCTCACCACGCGCGCGCGCGCGGCTTCGCCCATCCGGAGCCGGCGCGCGCCATCGGCGAGAAGCGCGTCGGCGGCCTCCGCGAGCGCGGGGGGATCGTGCGGAGGCACGAGGAGGCCCGTGACGCCGTCGGCGACGGTGTCCACGTGCCCGGACACCCGGGTGGCTACGACGGGCAGGCCGCTGGCCATGGCCTCGAGCACCCCGAAGGGCAACCCCTCGCCCAAGGACGCCGTCACGTAGACGTCGAGCGCGGCGAAGTAACGCGCGGCGTCGGGCAGCGGGCCGGCCCAGACCACGGTGCCCCCCAGTCCCAGCCGTCGCGCGCGCGCGCGCAGGCGGCCGCTCTCCGGTCCATCCCCCACCACCAGGCACACCGCGCCGGGCCGGCGCTGGCGCAGCCGCCCCATGGCCTCGAGCAGGGTCTCCAGCCCTTTCACGGGGTCAAAGCGCGCCACCGTGCCGAGGACGGGGGCGGTCGGATCCAGCCCCAGTGACGTTCGGGCGCCGGCGCGGGGCCGGAGCTGCGCCCGCACGCGCGCGGCGTCGATGCCGTTGACGATCACCCGGGCGCGCGGCGCCGGCGCGAGCCCGAGCGGACCCGCTCCCTCGGCCTGGCTCGCGGAGACGTGAATAATGGTGTGGGTGATCCGGGCCAGCCCTCGCTCCATCGCGATATACGCGCTCCGCGCGCCCAGCGGATAGCCCACATAGTGCAGCCCGTGGAAGGTGTGCACGGCGGCGATGCCCGCCCGGCGAGCGGCGAGCCGGCCATAGAGGCCGGCGCCCTTGCCGTGGGAGTGCACCACGCGAATCTCCCGCTCGCGAATCAGTCGCGTCACCTTCCCGAGCGTGAACGGCGAGAGCCGGTCGGCCGACACGTCGACCACCTCGGCGCCCGCGGCGCGGAAGCGCTCGAAGTATGGGCCGCCCGCGGGCACGCCCACCGTGACGGAGAACTCCTTCGGGTCGAGCCCGGCGAGGAGGTCCGCCACGTGCGCGGGCCCGCCGCCGAGCTGGCTCGAAACCAGCAGCTCGAGGACGGGAATGGGCGCCGAACGCGCGGCCATGTCAGGCGCCGGTCGCGCCACCCAGCGCGTGGCGCACGCGCCGACGCAGGGGCAGCGGCAGGGCGAGCGCCGCCGCCGGACGCAGCGCGTACACCGCGCACCACCAGGGATAGCCGCCGGCGCGGACGGCGCGCCAGCGGATGCGCGCCTCCGCCCGCAGGCGCGCCGCGTCGCGCACCGACGAGATGCGGCCGGGCAGAAGACGGCGCACCACCACCACCTCGGGGAGGCTGGCCAGGCGCGTCACGCGCGCCAGCCGCATCCAGAGGTCATAGTCCTGGGCCACCGGCACCGACTCGTCGTAGCCGCCCACCTGCTCCACCAGCGCGCGCCGGACCATCACCGCCGAGTGCACGAAGGGATTCCGGCGGATGAGCGCGGCCCGGAGCTGGGCGTCGGCGGCGGGCGGCACGCGCACCGCCACCTCGCGCCCGTCGGCGTCCTGCTCGCGGACGCCTCCGCCCAGCAGTCCCACGTCGGGGTGCGCGGCCAGGTAGTCGCGCTGGCGCGCGAGCCGCTCCGGGAGCGCGAGATCGTCGGCGTCGAGCCGGGCCACCAACGGCGCCCGCGCGAGGGCCAGGGCCCGGTTGAGCGACGGGGTGAGGCCGGTAGCGGAACGGCGGTCGACGCGGAGCCGCTCGTCGCGTACCCCCGCCAGGAGCTCGGGCGTGGCGTCGGTGGAGCCGTCGTCGATCACGATGAGCTCGAGGTCGCCGGCGGTCTGGCCGAGCACGCTCGCCACCGCCTCGGCTACCCACGGCGCGCCGTCGCGGACGGCCATGAGCACCGAGACCGCCGGTCCGCTCATGCCGGGCTCCGGCGCGACTCGACCGCGAGCACGCGGGCGAGGTGCCGAAGGCCGGGAAAGCGGCCCAGGCGCCCCTCGAGCCGGAAGCGGCGCTCGGGGTCGCGCTGGATCCGGCGCGAGTACGGGATCCAGAAGCCCGACACGCGGACGTCCTCGAAGCCGCCCCCCCGGCAGAGCGACACCAGCTCGCGGCGGGTGAGGAAATCGTGGGTGGCCCAGTTCCGCTCGTCGGTCCAGAACTCGCGCGCTCGGTAGGTCGACACGTACTTCCGGAAGAGACGCGCCGCCCGGAGCACGTTGTGATGGGGCTCGAGGAGAAAGAGACGGCCGCCCGGCCGCACCGCGCGGCCGAGCGCGGCGAACACCTCCGGCCGCCGGTGGAAGTGGTGGAGGCTCTGGATCACGAAGGCGGTATCGATGGAGCCGGCCGGCACGTGGCGGTCCAGCTCCTGCGCGGTGGCCGCCACGATCTCCACCCCGGCGAGGCCTTCCGTGCGACAGCGCTCGCCAAGTATTCGGGCGAGATCCGGCACCGGCTCCACCGCCACCACCTTCGTCGCGCGCCGCGCGATCAGCGCGGTGAAGTAGCCGCTGCCCGCGCCGAGCTCGAGCACGCGGCCGAATCCCTCCGGCGCCCACACCGAGTCGATCAGGCCCCGCGCGGGGTAGTCGTGCTGCGCTTCCTCGGCGTAGCCGTGGATGGCATCGTAGCCGGCGGCGCCCGCCCCGGAGTAGATCGCCTCGTTGAAGCCCTGATTGATCCGGTCGAGACGCGCCCGCGAGGCGGGAGACAGGAGCGCGATCTTGCGCGGATGGGACAGGAGCAGGTACAGGAGGTAGTTCCGCTCCCCGATCTCGATGCGTATCACCGCTTTCGAAAGACCAGGTTGAAGTACGGCAGGGCCAGCGATGGGCTCCGCCCCGCGGCGCCGAGCAGCCGGCACGCGACGCCGAAGGCGGGGAGCAGCGCGCGGCGCGTGCGGGAACGCGCGGTGTCCCGGAAGAAGCGCCAGCCATAGCCGGCGGCCTCGGTGACGTCTTCGAGGCCCGCCGCGCCCGCCGAGGGGAGGCAGTCGCGCCACGAGGCGTTTCGCCAGCCGGTACCGTCGGCGACGAACTGAGCATAGCCGACTCCCCGATAGCGACCGGGACGCCCCATTCGCGCGTAGCGCCACGCCAGCGATGCGGGCAGCCACTGGACCAGGGGCAGCCCCACCGAGTGCGTCTCCAGCGGGAAGGCGCGGTTCGGGGTGTCGAGGATGGCGATGTGGCCGCCGCGACGGAGCACGCGGTAGTACTCGTCCACCTGCGCGCGCCGGTTGCGAGGGGGCAGGTGCTCCACCACGCCGATGGCGAGGACGAGGTCGAAGGCGGCGTCGGCATAGGGCAGCCGGCGCGTCTCATCGTTGCCGAGCTCCCGCACGTCCACCACCTTGTCGAGACCCAGGTCTTCCACCTTGGCGCGCAGCATGGCGACGAAGTCGGGGTCGGTATCGAAGCTGCTGATGCGCTCGACCTCGGGCTGTTCGGCGAGGTACTCCGTGATGTGACCAAACGAGGAGCCCACTTCCAGCACGCTGAGGTCCCGGGCGCCGCGGCCGCGCAGGAACGCGAAGAGGGGGGCCAGGAAGTGGCGCCCGCGGGTCTCCTTGTACGGAAAGTACAGCGCGGCGCGGCGCGCGCCCTTCCGCTCGATGAGCATGCGGACCACCCGCTCGCTGTAGCGGGTGGCGTGCTCCTGCCCGCCGATGGTGAGCACGCGCCGGTCGCCGAGATCCTGGAGGCGGTACTCCGGCTCCGTCATCGCGCCTCAGTATAACAGCGGGGCGCGGCGTGTCAGCGCGCCCGCGGCTCCGGGCTCCGCGCCACGTCCTTGAGGAGCGCGATCTCGCGGACGACCAGGGCGCCGAGATCGTAGCGGGCCACGACGTGCTCGCGCGCGGCCGCCCCCAGCCGCACCGCCAGCGCGGGATCATCGCGGAGCCGCTCGAGACACGCCGCCAGCTGGTCCGGCCGCTCGGGATCGAAGAGCAGACCGGTCACCTCATGCTCGACGAGGGTCAGGTTGCCGCCGCGGTTGGACACCACGCAGGGCAACCCGCAGCTCATCGCCTCGATCAAGGCCTTGGGGTGCCCCTCGGTGAAGGACGGCAATACGAAAGCATGGACGGCGGCGTACTCGGCGGGGAGGTCGCGTTGATCGACCACGCCGCGGAAGACCACGTCGGCGTCGCGCGCCTGCTCTCGGAGGGCCCGCTCGAGCGGGCCCTCCCCGACCACCACCAGGGTCACGGACGGGGGAGCCACGCCGCTCACTCCCAAGCTCGCCGTCGCCTGCACCGCGGTGGCGACGTTCTTCTCCCTGGAAAGGCGGCCCACGTAGAGCACGCGGAGGGGGCCGCCGGCGACGCGCGTGCGCCCTCCCGGCACGAAGCGCGCGGTGTCCACGCCGTTGGGAATCAGCTCGACGCGAGCTCGAGGCGCGATCTCCAATGCGCGAGACTTCAGCTCGGCGGTGGTGGCAATCACCGCCGCCGCGTTGCGCAATGCCCACTTCTCGACTTGCTGCTTCAGGATCTTCTTGACCATCGAGTCGGACAGCGCCGCGTACGAGAATCCGTACGTGGTGACAAAGGGAACCTCCAGCTTTCGTCGCCAGCCCGCCGCCCAGTACAGTGGGGTGACTCCCGTGACCTGGAAGACCCGGAGCACGTGGCAGCGGCGCAGCTCCTCGCCTTGCTCGTCCACCATTCGGCGCGCCCATTGGCCGCGTGGCAAGGGTCCGGGAGGAGAGATGATCCGGGCTCGCTTCCGGATGGCGGCCTCCGGGGTGTATTCCTCGAGTGATTCGGGCAGATAGCTGAAGTAGACGACCTCGTCAAACGCCTCGACGTAGCGGCGGAGATAGCCGTCGACCAGCCGCGAGACCTGTCCCGTCCGGGCCAGCTCCCGGATCCCGCCCCCCAGCGCAGGCAAGAGCCCGAGGCGCATCAGCGGCGCTTGCGAGCGACGACGCGGAAGCCCGTGCTGTTCTCGGGATGCCGCAGCGCCGCCGTCCGCTTCCAGCGGCTGAGCCGGTGGTAGAGGCCCAGGGAGAGCCCGCCCACCGCGTCGATGGCGCCGGCCCAGGGCGTGTCCAGCACCACCGGCTCCACCTCGGAAACCGGCTCGAAGCCTCCGGCGGCCAGCTCGCCGAGGAACTCCTCGCGAGTGTACTCGATCTTGTGGTCGGGGTCCGAGTACGCGAAGAGCCCCGCCGCCCGCAGCGTCTGGCGCCAGCGCGTGTCGCGATTGGGGCCGGACACGAGAAGCCGGCCGTCGTCGCGCAGCACGCGGGCGATCTCGCGGAGCACCGCCACTCTCGGATGGATGTGCTCGATCACGTCGAGGAACAGCGCGGCGGTGAAGGTCCCATCGGGGAACGGGAACGCCCCGGTGATGTCCCAGGCAAAGATCCGCGCGTTGGCGAGGTTTCCGTCGCGGATGGCGCGGGCGGCATTGGGAAGCTGGGCCAGGTCGTAGTCGAACCCCACGATGGAGCGGCACCGGGTGGCCGCGCGCGCCAGATGCGCGCCATTGGCACACCCCACGTCCAGGACCAAGTCGTCGGGGCGGAGGTGCGGGAGATACCAGTCGTGCCAGGGCTGATCCACGAGGTGCTTGGGATGGATGGCATAGCCACGCTTGCCGGTGAGCCGGACCAGCCGCACGCCCACCGCCTTGCCGCGCCGGTTGACGACGTCCACCGCGCGCACCGCGAGCCGGGAGAGCCCGTTCACCGGCGCTTTCCCTTGGCGGCCCGGCGCCACGCCTCCACCGCGTCCTCGTAGACCCGCCGCGTGCCCTCCACGCAGCGATCCCAGCGGAAGAGCCGCTCCGCCCGCTCGCGCGCGAGCCGGGCGAGCTTCTCCCGCAAGGCGGCGTCGCGCAGCAGCGCGAGCAGCCGCTCCACGAAAGCCTCCGGCCGCCCGGGGTCGCAGACGAAGCCCCCCGTCCCCTCCGTCACCAGCTCCGGGATGGAGCCGCGATCCGAGGCCACCACCGGCACGCCCGAGGCCATGGCCTCCGCCACCGTGAGCCCGAAGCCCTCCATGGCCGAGGGAAAGACGAAGACATCGGCCAGATTGAAGTGGTCGGCCTTCTCCGCCTCGGGAACATAGCCGGAGAAGACCACGCTGGCGGCCACCCCCAGCCGCTCCGCCCGTCCCCGCAGCTCCGTGAGCAGGGGTCCCCCGCCCGCGATCAGG
>Ga0137403_10009785_pt1 | contig 10638 bp, 5 predicted proteins | sample CZOMad2_1_16fung_FD_122057 | JGI IMG/M metagenome (GOLD analysis project Ga0137403, IMG submission 122057) | Vadose zone soil fungal communities from Angelo Coast Range Reserve, California, USA - CZOMad2_1_16fungal (Hybrid Assembly) | ecosystem: Environmental > Terrestrial > Soil > Vadose zone... | reverse complement strand
TTGCCGAACATCGACTCGCCGACGATCCTGGTCACCGCGGGGCTGCCGGGCGCCGATGCGCAGACCGTTGCCAGCACCGTCACGACGCCACTCGAGCGGCAGTTCGGCCAGATACCCGGCCTGACGCAAATGACCTCGAGCAGCGGCACCGAATATGCTGAGATTACCTTGCAATTCGATCGCAGTCGCACCGTCGATTCGGTAGCGCAGGACGTGCAGGCGGCGACCAATGCGGCGGCAGGCTTCCTGCCACCGACGATGCCAAGCCCGCCGATCTATCGGAAGACCAACCCGGCCGACACGCCCGTCCTGATGATGGCGCTGACCTCGGAGACGCTGCCGCTCACCAAGGTCAGCGATTACGCGAACAGCATCCTGGCGCAGAAGATTTCGCAAATGCCGGGTGTTGGACTCGTCGGCATCGGCGGCGAGCAGAACCCGGCGATCCGGGTGCAGGTCAACCCGGCGCTGCTGGCCGCAGTGGGCCTTGACCTGGAGGCAGTGCGAACGGCGCTGGCCACGGCCACCGTCGACCAGCCGAAAGGCACATTGTATGGCGCGGGTCAGGCCTTCGCGCTGCAGACCAACGATCAGTTGATGACGGCGCAGGGGTTCAACGACTACATCCTTGCCAACCGCCCCGGTACCTTCGCCACAACCGCGCAGGGGATCAATGAGATCGCCAGCCCCGGCACTGGCACGTCCGGCATGAGCGGACCAGTACGGGTGCGCGATGTCGGCCGAGCCATCATCGGGCCGCAAGATGTGACCTTGGCTGGCTGGATGAACACGGAGCCGGCCATCATTATAGCGGTGCAGCGCCAGTCGGGCGCCAATGTCATCGCGACTGTCGACGCCATAAAAAAGGCACTGCCGCAGCTCGAAGCGTCACTGCCGCCTTCGCTTAAAATCCATATCGTATCGGACCGCACCCAGACGATCCGGGCGAGCGTGGCCGATGTTCAACACACCTTGCTCCTGACGATAGGGCTGGTCGTTGGGGTGATTCTCCTTTTTCTGCGCAAGCTTTGGGGGACTGTGATCCCCGCGATATCGGTGCCGATGTCGCTGATTGGCACCTTTACGGTCATGTATGTTCTCGGCTATAGCCTGGACAACCTCTCGCTTATGGCGCTGACGATCGCTGTCGGCTTTGTCGTCGACGACGCGATCGTGATGATAGAGAACATCGTGCGGCACATCGAGGAGGGAAAGACCCCGATGGAGGCCGCTCTGCAAGGAGCTGGCGAGATCGGTTTTACGATCATGTCGATCTCGATCTCGCTGACCGCGGTGTTCATCCCGCTGTTTCTGATGAGCGGCATTGTCGGGCTGTTGTTCCGCGAGTTCGCCGTCACCGTCGTAGTGGCGATCCTCGTCTCGGTTATCGTCTCGCTGACTTTAACGCCGATGATGTGCGCCCGCCTTCTGACGGCGGAGGGCGAAACGCGTCCCGGCCTTGTCTCGCGCGCGCTCGAGCGTTTTTTTAACTGGCTGGACGCCGTTTACGATCGTGGGCTGATCGTCGCCCTGCGCCACCGTTTCATCACGCTGCTCGTGATGATCTCGACCGTCGCCTTGACCGGCGTACTGTTCATCCAGATCCCCAAAGGCTTTTTCCCGCAGGAAGACACGGGCCTGATCCAAGGCATCGCCGAGGGCGCGCAAAACATCTCGCCGCAGGCGATGAAGGACCGCATGCAGGCGGTCCTCGCGGTGGTGACGAAGGACCCCGCGGTCGCCGCCGCGAACGCCTATATCGGACCCGGCGGGCCGACCGTGACCGAGAATGACGGCCGCGTGTTCATCACGTTGAAGCCTTTCGGTCAGAGGCCAGGCGTTGACCAGGTGATCGCGCGCCTGAACAAAGCGCTACAGCCGGTCTACGGCATCACATTGTACATGCAGGCCGCGCAAGACATTACAATCGGCGCGCGGGTTTCCAAAACCCAGTACCAGTACACGCTCGTCGACGTCGACAGCGACGAACTCAATCACTGGGCGCCGATCCTGCTAAAGAAACTGCAGACCTTGCCACAGTTGACGGACGTCGCCAGCGACCAGCAGAGCACCGGCCGGGTCATGAAGATAGAGGTCAACCGCCAGCTCGCCCAGCAGCTGGGCATCAACCCTTCGGTCGTTGATTCGATCCTCTATGATGCGTTCGGCCAGCGGGTCGCGGCGCGCATCTATACAAGGCTCAACCAATATTTCGTGATCCTCGAAGTCGAGCCCGATTTCCAACTCGGGCCGAACGCGCTGAGCCGCATTTACGCGACCTCGTCCAGCGGCAGAGAAGTGCCGCTGAGCGAGTTCGCCAAGATCACCTCTACCGTTGCACCGATTGCGGTCAACCACCAGGGCCAATTTCCGTCGGTGACGTTGAGTTTCAATCTCCCACCGAATGTTCCGATCGGCGCGGCGGTAACGGCGATCCAGCAGGCCGCGAAAGAGCTGCATCTGCCGGCCTCGATTGCTACGAGCTTCCAGGGCAGCGCGCAGGCGTTTCAAAATTCACTAAGCAGCACGCCGATCCTGATCCTCGCGGCACTGATCGCGGTCTATATCATCCTCGGAATGCTGTACGAGAGCACGATCCACCCGATCACGATCATCTCGACCCTGCCCTCGGCCGGCCTCGGGGCGTTGCTGACATTGATGCTGTTCGGCATGCCGCTCGACGTGATCGGCATCATCGGCATCATCCTGTTGATCGGCATCGTCAAGAAGAACGGCATTATGCTGGTCGACTTCGCGCTGGTCGGCCAGCGCGAGCGCGGGCTCAGCACCGAGGAAGCGATCCACGAGGCATGCCGTCTGCGTTTTCGCCCGATTCTGATGACGACGATGTGCGCGTTGCTCGGCGGCGTCCCGCTGATGCTCGGCACCGGCATCGGCTCGGAAATCCGCCAACCGCTCGGCTATGCGATCGTCGGCGGCCTCTTGGTCTCGCAGGTGCTGACATTGTTCACCACACCCGTCGTTTACATCTACATGGATCGCCTCGGCCGTCTGCTGGGGCGCCGCCGGGCCGCCCCTCTCGAGGCCAATGCCCCCGCGCAGTAGGCAGATGGTAGCAGCGAGGCGCCACGTAGCCGCGCGCCGGGAAGAGCGAGGTCGCCGCTGGATGTGGAGCTCGGCACCATCCTCGGCCGCTGCTTCCTCCGGCACCGAGCCATTGAGTTCCGCGGGTTCCTCGACCAGGTCGAGGGATCGGTGCCGAGCCAGGTGGGGGGCTCGTCAAGGAACGCCACAGATTCGGCAATTCTGATCTCACGGTTTCAGCCGTCGGTCTCGGCTGTTACGGCACCTCGGGGGTCTATGGTCCGGCGGACGACGCGGAGTCGATTGCCACCATTCGCTACTCGATAGGACAGATGCACCGGGAGACGTATGCGGATACACCCTGATCTTGTCGCCAAGATGGCGGGCTAGCCGCGCGTTGCATCCTGATGCGATCGCATCCGTGCAAATGCTCAGACTCAATCAGATAGTGCACTCGGAGTAACCCCACGTCGTCCATGCCCGGCCTTGTGCCACGGCTGTCCGGTTGAGCCAAGTTGGTTGTTTGCAGCAACCCGAGAACAACTCCGGATCCCCTTGACCGGGCTTGTCCCGGTCATCCACGGCTTCCCGGCGGTCCAGACAGCCTCCCTCCAAGACGTGGGTGGCCGGACCAAGTCCGGCCATGGGGAACTCTGGTTGTGTCGGTTATTTCCGGCACCTGCTCTCGGTTGCGGCAAAATACTGAACCGGGCAGCCGTGGCCTTGTGCCGGGTATCTACCGTGGAAGCTGGCAAGACGCCTGCCGCAGTCCTTGGATGCCCACGGATCAAGTCCGTGGGCTGAAGGCCCACGGGTGGAGCCCGGCCACGAACGAGAAGGTGTAGCTTGCGTTTGGGTCTGAGCACTAGGATGCCAAAAATGGAAATCGAAACGGCTGGGGCGGAATGTCGGCTGCATCAGGTTTCGGGGGATGACGTTGACAGCTGCCGGGAGCAGCAGATGGCTTCGCGCCGCTCGACGCTGCTGCGCGCCGCTAGCCTCGTGGCGAGTCGCGATCGCGCTGCCGGTCGCCGCGTGCAGTTACTCGCCGACAATCGATCTGCTCGGCTCCTACTTTCCGGCCTGGATGCTGTGCGCGGTAATCGGCATCGTCGCCTCCGTTATCATCCGGCACATCCTCGCTGTGGCCGGTATCAACGACTACGTCGTCGCCCCGCTGCTCACCTACGCCGCCCTCGCGGTGTCCGCCACGTTGCTTGCCTGGCTGCTCTGGTTCGGTCACTGAGCGATGTTGGCATTTCGCAAGGCGCTCGGCATCCTGGTGAGCTTGCTCGCGCTGGCCGGCCTCCTGGTGACCGTGGTCCTCGCAACGCGCCGGATCGATCAGCGGCCGCGCACCGACGATGCCTATCTGCAGGCCGACCTCGTCCACATGGCGCCGGACGTCAGCGGCCGGATCGTCGAGCTCGACGTGCGCGACAACCAGGCAGTGCGCAAGGGCGACGTGCTGTTCCGGATCGACCCGGACCCTTACCGAATGCGCGTGGACCAGGCTCGCGCGGCGGTGCGCGGCCTTGAAGCGAAGCTTGCCCTGACCGCCGACCAGGTCGCGGCGCAGACCTCCAAGGCTGGTGCCGCCGAACGCGGCATCAACAGCGCCGAGGCGCAGCGGGCTCTCGCTTCGAGCACGCTGGCGCGGATGCAGCCGCTGCTCGGGCCCGGCTTCGTCACTGCGCAGCAGGTCGACCAGGCGCGCACGGCGCAGCGCACCGCGCAGATCGCGCTGCAGCAGGCGCAGCTGCAGGCGGACGAGGCGCGCCAGGCCATCACCAACACCAAGCCCACCGAGGCGGAGCTGGAAGGCGCGCGCGCGACGCTCGCCCTCGCGGAGCGGGACCTTAACAAGACGGTCGTGCGCGCACCCTGCGATGGCCGGATCACCGCGCTCGATATCGCAGCTGGGGAGTTCGCCGCCACCGGCCACCCGCTATTCACAATCATCGACACCGAGCACTGGTATGCGATCGGCAATTTCCGCGAGACCGACCTCGCCGGAATGGAGCCGGGGCAGCGCGCGACCGTCTACGTGATGGCGCAGCCAAGCCGCCCGCTGCGCGGCCAGGTCGACAGCCTCGGCTGGGGTGTCGCGTCGGATGTGAGCGCCACGATTGGTGGCCTGCCGCATGTTGAGCGCACCCTCAATTGGGTGCGGATCGCGGCACGGTTCCCGGTACGCATCCTGCTCGACGCGCCGCCCGACGACCTGATGCGCTTTGGCGCCACGGCCGTAGTCGTGATCGATAAATGAACGGGCATGCCGAGCGTCGCGGCCCGGCCCCGGATGTGGACGAAGGCGATGCGCGCGACCTCGTTGCACTGCTGCGTCGTGAGCTGCGTCCAACCCCCGGCCGGCTCGGCGACTGTCTGCGCATTGTCGTCGTCCTCCTCGCCCTCGTCGCGATCGCGGAAACGTTTCGCATCTCCGAAATTGCCCTCTCGGGCTATATTGTTCTGTTCGTATCGGGTCGCGAGGCGGTCACGACGATCCTGACGGCGCTGCTCGCCGGCACCGCCGTCGTCCTGGCGATTTTCGTGACGATCGCGGTCTTCATGCTCAGCCTGTCGGAGCCGGCGCTGCGGATTCCGCTGATGGCGGCAATGACCTTCGTCGCGATGTTTCTGTCGCGGACCGCGACGCCGGGACCGGTGTTCTTCGTCGCCGGTTTCATCATCGCCTACGGGCTGACGTTGGGTGACCAGGTGCTCGGCCTCGCGCTGCAGCCGGCAACCGCGGCTAATGCGGAGCAGTTCGCCTTGCCGGAGATCGTCTTCGGCCCGCCCACCGAGGCGCTGGTGCGTTTTCTTCTCTGGCTGAGTCTGGCTGTTGCTCTGCCCATCATACTGGTGATCGTCGCCAACCTGCTGACCGGGCGCGACCCGGCGCGCCTGCTGTACCAGGCACTGGCCGAGCGACTGGCAACGGCAGCACGCTTTTGCGCCGGCGAGAGCGGAGCGGAAAGCCGGCTCGAAGCCCAGGGCTTCGAGGGCACAGCACAGCTGCACAAGCTGCACCATCTCGCCGGACTGCTGCACCGTGGCCGGACCCGCCCCGTCTGGGGCGCGTCGCTAATCGACGAGATCGGCCGGCTCGGCCTCCTGCTGCTCGCCTGGTTCCGCGTCTCGGCCGACGCTCGCAAGCCGCTAGCTTCGGCGGCGGTCGCATGCCGCCGGGCGGAACGCGCCCTGCAAGACGAAGAGGCCCCGAGCCTCAAACCGGTCACCATCACCGCAACCGGCGCCGCCCGACCGGTGGCTGACCGGATCTCGCGCACGCTGCGAACGATCGAGGAGACATTGGCAGGCGTCGCGGCCGGGCAGGAAGCGCATGGCACGGCAAAGGCGCCGCAACGGCTGCTGGCGGCGGATGCGTTCACCAACCCGGAATACGCCCGCTTCGCCCTCAAGGTCACGCTGGCGATGATGATCTGCTATTTCGCCATGAACCTTGCTGACTGGCCGGGCATCCACACCTGCGTCATCACCTGCTTCTTCGTCGCGCTCGGCACCGTCGGCGAGACGATCCACAAGGCAACGCTGCGCTTTATCGGCTGCCTGATCGGTGCGGCGCTCGGCCTCGGCGCGATCCTGCTGCTGATGCCGCTGATGACCGATCTTGGCGACCTGCTCCTACTGCTGGCGCCGGTGACCTTGCTCGCCGCCTGGATCGCCAGCGGCAGCGAGCGCATCGCCTATGCCGGCCTGCAGATCAGCCTCGCCTTCTATCTTGTCGTGCTGCAGGGCTACGGCCCGACGATCGACATGTATACCGCGAGGGACCGCACCATCGGCATCCTCTTCGGCAATATCGTGATCTTGGTGATCTTCACGACGATCTGGCCGGTGAGCGTGGCCAATGTTGTGCGCACGAGCCTCGCCAAAGCATTAGAGCAACTGGCGGCGCTGGTGGGATTGGGTGTCCGCTCCGATGGCGAGGTCTCGCAGGCCGCTCGGTCCGCGGCCGACATGGCGTTTGGGCAGGCGATCACGCAGGCGCGCGCGGTCCTGGTCAACGATCCGTTCGAAACGAGCGAGGTGCGGCGCGCCGTCGGGAGCCGGCCCATCGACTCGGCTGTGGTAGAGGAGGTGGGTAGGCTGTTCATCCCCGTCTCGGCAATCCTCGACCTGCGCGCGGACCCGGCCGGGCACGACCTTCCGCAGCCAATGCACGACGCGATTCGCGCGCATCACCGGGCGCTGGCAGCGTGGTTGCGGCAAGCAGCGTCATGGACGCGCAGCGGCGAGGGAGCCGGCGAGGTGGCAGGCGGTCTACCGGAACCGCCCATCCTACCCGGCCCGGGTGATCACCTCACGGCGCTCGCGACATGGTACGGCGTGCTGCACCATGACATCCGCAAAATTCTCGACGAGGTAGGTCCGCAACCGCGACCGGTGATCGCGCCGTCGGTCGGAGATGCATTCCATGCTACCGGCTAGGTTCCGACGCCTTGCCCTGGCCGGATGTGCGCTGCTCGGCGCCTGCAATGACACGCGCGACCTCGCGCCGGCTTCGCCCGACACCCCGTGGCAATTCCAGCCGTCCAAAGAAGCGCCGGCAACCCCTGCATCCGCTGTCGTCGCGGCCCGGCGGTTTGCGGTACCGGAGAACACGGCAGTCCAGTTGCCGTCGCCCGCCGATGTTGATCCCAACCATGCCTATTCGCTCGTCGAACTGATCGATATCGCGCAGCGCCGCAACCCGGCGACGCGCGTCGCCTGGGAACAGGCGCGGCAGGCGGCGATCGATGTCGGCATCGCACGCGCCGCCTATCTTCCGGCGCTGACGGCGAGTGCGGTTGCCGGCTGGGAGCACTTCGTGACGCCGTTCCCCAGCAACCTGGTTCCCCAAGGCTTCATCATTTTCAACGCTCAGGAAGTAATCCCGCAACTCGCCGTAAACTATCTGCTGCTCGATTTCGGCGGCCGCGCAGCCGCAGTCGAAACGGCGGGTCAGCTTTCGATCGCCCGGAACGTGGCGTTCACGGCGGCGCATCAGCAACTGATCTTCAACGTGGCCCGCGCATATTTCACGTTGGACGGCGCCGACGCCGCAGTACGCGCGGCGCGGCAAGGCTTGGCCGATGCGCAGGTGCTGCAGCAATCCGCCGAGGCGCTGTTCGGCCGCGGTCTCGACACCATCGTTGACGTCCAGCTCGCCCGGCGCGCGACGGCGCAGGCGCAGTACGATCTCGCGCAGGCCAATGCCGCGCAGCACGACGCGATGTACACGCTGCTTGCGGCGATGGACCTGCCGCCGACCACAAAGCTGCGCATGGCGGACGCGTCGGCGCGTCCGCTGCCGCCGCGCACCGCACGCGCTGTCGACGACGTGCTCCGCGAGGCGCTGCGGCGGCGGCCCGACCTGCTCGCCGACGTGGCGAAGCTGCGCGCGACGGATGCGGGGATCGCGGCCGCCCGCTCCGCCCTGGCCCCCAAAGTTTCGCTGAGCGCAAACGTGCAGGGCAATATAGGCCGGCTAAACGTAGACAATTCGCCCTATTCCTCGGTCGCCAAGCCGCAAGGCGCCGCGTTGCTGAAGTTCGAATGGCCGCTCTACACAGGCGGACTGCTGCAGAATAAGTTGAGTCTCGCCCAGTCGAAGCGCGAAGAGGCGGCGGCCGCGCTGCAGGAGCGCACCGACCAGGCTTTGCGCGAGGTGGCGCTCGCCTACGACCAGGTCGATACGGGGCTCCAGCAATACGATGCCGCCATCGCCCTGCAGACTGCATCCGAGGCCGCCTTCCACAGCGCCAGCGAGGCCTACGCGCACGGCGTCGGCACATTGACCGACGCGACGTCGGCGCAGACCGGGCTCGCGACAGCGCGCGCCGCGGTGGCCCGGGCACACACGCAGTCGCTGATCAACGCGGCGGCGCTCGCCTTCGCGACCGGCGAGCTAACGTCAAGTACGGATTTCGCCACCACGACACCCCGGTGATGCCGCTGAACGGAACGGGTTGGTGCCTCGCCCGTCGCAGTTCGATTGGGTACCACAGAACGGCCGCTTTCGGCGCGTCGGCGGAGTTGCTCCGTAACCGACTTCGGACGGGTTTGAAGACTTGGCCTTCTCAAATCGTCGGGCGCAATGGACCTTGCGCAAGTGCCAACAGAGCTGCGGCGAGCGCCGCTGCGGCGTTGTCCGGCCTTGCCTTTTCGTAGATCGCGAACTCGAGGTCGGGTAGACGCGGCAGGCCTTCCTCGGCATCGAGAATGCGCAAGCCCGCGATGACTGCGCTCACCGGAAGCGGCGTAATGGCGAGGCCCGCTAGCGCCGCCGCGCGCACGCCTGTCAGGCTGGGGCTGGTGTAGACGATCTCCCAGGTGAGCTCGGCGTCTCGGAGCGCAGCCAATGCTGCCTCGCGTGAGCAGGACCGGCCGCGATACAGCGCCAGCGGCAGCGCTGCGCCGGGAACGAGATCGAACGTATCGGCCGCGGCCCAGACCAGCGGTTCTCGCCACACCAGACGCCCTTTCGACGTTCCGAGCGGACGTTTGGCGAACACCACATCGAGCCGTCCCGCATCGAGTTGTTCGATCAACTCCGCGCTGACGTCGATCTGCACCTCGAGCTTGACGCCCGGATGGAGCGCGGCGAAGCGGCCGAGTGCCGAAGGCAGCGAGCCCCCAGCGACCTCCTCGACCACACCGAGACGCACCGTGCCGGACAAGCGCGGCGCCGCTAGGCGCTGACGGGCAGCTTCCTCGAGTTGCAGCAAGCGACGCGCGTCGCCGAGCAACATCTCCCCATCATCCGTCAGCGCGACGCTGCGTGTCGTGCGCCGGAACAAGGGACGCTCGGTTTCGAGCTCAAGTCGCTTGATCTGCTGGCTCACCGTCGACTGCGTCAGGTTGAGCCGCTCGGCCGCTCGGTGGAACCCACCGCAATCAGCCACGGCAACGAAGGCGCGCAACAGCTCGAAATCCAGCATGGATTTGATCCGTAATGACGATCAGTCATATTATATAATATCGATTTTATAACCAACGATGTCTCCTACCTTTCTCCGCAGAGGGGCGGCCGACAGCCTGAACGGACCGTCTCGAACCCTAAAGGAGACACATCATGAGGCGGCTTCTGCTCAGCGGCGCGGTATTCAGCGCCATAATCGGCTTAGTCTCACCTGGACCCGCAGAGGCATGGGATCGAGGTGATGTCCACAACTTCGCCACGATTCCGGCTTTTGCCCCGAGCGGCCCCGGCGCCGCCTGCCCGAACGAGGCGAAATCATGCACGTCGGATGTTGAGGGCGTGACGGTGGCGCCCGATGGCACAGTTTATTCGGCCTCTTACGGCTACAACAGGGACGGCCCACTCGGCGGGTATGGCGAATTCTTCGTTTTCGCGCCGAACGGCCGGCTCTCAACCCATTTCCCGGTCGTCGGGTCGAGCCCGCATCTAATCGGGTTGGAGTATCAGCAATCGTCCAAGAGCGTGCTGATCGCCGATCTCGGCAAGGGCGTGGTGTGGAAGGTCGACCCTGAAAACCGAACAACGTCGATGTTTATGCAGGCGCCGACAATCGTAACCGGGAAATCACCCGGCCTGAATGCCCTGACCTTCGACAAATCGGGCAA
>Ga0137403_10009784_pt1 | contig 10638 bp, 9 predicted proteins | sample CZOMad2_1_16fung_FD_122057 | JGI IMG/M metagenome (GOLD analysis project Ga0137403, IMG submission 122057) | Vadose zone soil fungal communities from Angelo Coast Range Reserve, California, USA - CZOMad2_1_16fungal (Hybrid Assembly) | ecosystem: Environmental > Terrestrial > Soil > Vadose zone... | reverse complement strand
ACGGACAACCGTTTCCGACGAACTATACCGATGGCTACGTGGCGCTGATCCAGGCCGTCCGCAAGACTTACTCCCATGCCAGCATCGTGCTTCTGCGCGGCGGCATGTATGGCGGTGCACAGAGCCAGCCGCTGCGCGAGGCCTGGGAAGCGGCGGTCGCGCAACTCGAATCCGCCGACAAGGGCATCAGCCATTTCGTCTTCAAACATTGGACCCCGAAACACCCGCGCACCGCCGACGACCGCATCATGGCCGACGAATTGACCGTGTGGCTGAAGCAGCAAAATTTCATGCGGCCCTATCTTTAGGCGACTTGCCGTCCTGTAAACCATTGACGAGCGGGCCCATTCCGGTTTTCATCACTTGTCCCGGCCCGGGACAAATGACGCCTGAATTCGCGACATGAGAATCACCTTGTTAATTCCGTGTTTCGTTGATCTTGTCCATCCACAGGTCGCCATCAGCATGGTGCAGATTCTCGAACGGCTCGGCCACACGGTCGAATGTCCCCAGGATCTCGCCTGTTGCGGCCAGCCCGCCTTTAATTCCGGCTATTGGGACGAATCCCGCGCCATTGCCGTTAACGTCCTGTCCCGCTTGAAGGACGCCGAGGCCGTCGTCGTCGCGTCCGGCTCCTGCGGCGCGATGCTGAAGGTCTTTTACCCGGAATTGTTTGCCAAGACCCCGCATCTCGACGCGGCAAAATCCCTTTCCGCGCGCACCTGGGAATTTTCTGATTTTCTCGTGACTCGGCTTGGTGTCAGCGATGTCGGCGCGCGATTCCCGGCGCGGGTGACGTTTCACGACGGCTGCCACGGCTTGCGCGAACTCGGCATCAAGCAACCGCCACGCGTGTTGCTTTCCAAGGTGCGGGACATTCAACTTGTGGAAATGAAGGAGGCCGAGACCTGCTGCGGTTTTGGCGGTGCTTTTGCCGCCAAATTTCCGATGATCTCCACCGCCATGGGCGAGGTCAAATGCGCCTCCGCCGCCGAGACCGGCGCCGAATACATCGTCTCCAACGATTCCAGCTGCCTCATGCACCTGCAGGGCCTCCTGAGCCGCCAGGGCAAGCCTGTCAAAACCATCCACCTCGCCGAAATCCTGGTCCGGCAATGAACACCTTCGCCGCACAATTTCGGGAACAATCGCTCCGGCTCACCCGCGATCTCCGGCATCGCCTGCTCATCCAGAATGCGCTCGGCAAATATGAAACGCAGCGCGACCACCGAAAAGCCGCCTTCCAGGACTGGCAATCGGCGCGCCAGGCCGCCGCGGAAATAAAATGGGAGGCCATCAACCACCTCGATGTCCACCTCCAGGATTTCGTCAGCCGCATCGAAGCCCGCGGCACGGTCGTTCATTGGGCGTCCACCGCTGCGCAGGCGCGGGACATCATCATCGGCATCGTTCGCGACAGCAAGGCGCGCTCCATCATCAAATCCAAGGCCATGACCTCGGAGGAGATTCACTTGAATGAAGCCTTGGAGGAGGCTGGATTTGAAGTTGTCGAGTCGGACTTAGGCGAATTCATCGTCCAGCTACGGAAAGAGGCACCCTATCACATTGTCTTTCCGGCCATGCACCTGACTCGCGGTGATATCAGCGAACTGTTCACCCGCGAGCTCGGCAGCGCCCCGACACAAAATCCGGAAGATCTGACCATGATCGCCCGTCGTGTTCTGCGTCAAAAATATATCAATGCCGACGTTGGGCTAACGGGCGCGAACTTCCCCATTGCTGAAACCGGGATGATTTCCATCACCGAGAATGAAGGCAACGCTCGTCTCACCGCGGCCTTGCCGAAAGTAATGATCAGCTTGCTCGGAATCGAGAAGGTCTTGCCCAGGCTCGAAGATCTCGCGTTGTTTCTCCCGCTGCTGGCGACTGCAGGGACAGGCCAGCCGCTGACCTGTTATAACTCGCTTTACGGCGGGCCGCGCCGGGCGGACGAATCGGACGGCCCGGAAGAATTTCACGTTGTTCTGCTGGACAACCATCGCACCGAGTTGCTGGCCGATGCCGAGCAACGCGACGCGCTGCATTGCATTCGATGTGGCGCGTGCCTGAATGTCTGCCCGATTTTCCGCAATGTCGGCGGCCATACTTACGGGACGACCTATTCGGGACCGATTGGCTCCGTGATCACGCCGCACCTGCGCGGTTTGCAGGATTGGAAGCACCTGTCTTATTCCAGCTCGCTTTGCGGGGCTTCCACCGAGACCTGCCCCGTGAAAATTAACCTTCACCACCACTTGCTGCAGAACCGCCGGAATGCTTCCAGACAAAAACCGTCTCGAATCGAAAAATTTGCTTTCCGGACCTACGCAGCCATCGTGAATCGCCCAGGACTTTATCATCTGGTCAAGAAGGCAGGACGAGTGTTGCAAAAGCTCCACCCGCTGGTTCGCGGAACGCGCGCCGATCCTGCGTACGGCTGGACCAAAACGCGTGACCTGCCACCAATCGCCCGGCAGACATTTAAAGAGTATTGGAAAGACAGGAACATCAAATGAGTGAGAAGGACCAAATCCTCGCTCGCGTTCGCGAGGCGCTCACGAGTCCCGCGCCCCATCCTGGGGATGCTCATACTAATCCACAACCTGCATCCGCTTTGCCGCCCTCCAACAATTCCCGCCAATGGCTGCCGGCGGTAGGTGAGACGTTCCAGGATCGGTTGGAACTTTTTCAAAAGAACGCCGCCTCTCTGAAAGCCGATTTTTATCTCGTTGAGCGTTGGGAGGAGGCCTCCGGCGTACTGGGGAAACTTCGCGACCAGGAAGGCTGGCAATGTGTGGGCGCACACAAGGGGGATCTCACAGACGCAGCTTGTGCCGCTCTTGGGTTGCCCGTTTGCCGCACAGATCATCCCTACGATGTCGCTGCACTCGAGTCTTGCGACGCCGGGATCACAGAATGCGATGCTTTAGTAGCACAAACGGGCAGCGTATTGGTGACTAGCCGCAGCGCCGGCGGTCGGGCGTTATCCGTTTTGCCGCCGCACCACGTTGTGCTGGCTCGCCGCGAGCAGTTATTACCAGACTTGTTGGCGGCCTTCGAGTTGCTGAAAAGAAAGTACAGCGACAACTATCCGAGTTTCATCTCCTTCATTACCGGTCCCAGTCGCACCGGGGATATCGAGCGCGTTTTGGTCCTCGGCGCGCATGGCCCGAAAAAGTTGAGCATTATATGTTTCTAGCAGCCGATTCACTCCGGACTAATGACGTCCCCTTTTACCGGCGAATAATTAATCCGCGTTTCTGTTTTACTATCTTTGCTCAGCACCACTCTTGAGAAAACGCATTTTATCCCCAAACCATCCTGCAGCACCGGCGAGTGCTGCAGATGATAATGAATGTGAGGTTCGGAAGAATTGCCTGAGTTGCCGCACTGTCCCAGAACTTGCCCGCGTTTAACCCGATCACCGGCCTTCACATTGATCGTGCCTTGCTTGAAATGAGCAAGCACAGAAACTTCATCCTCGCGGTGCTGGATGACCACGCAGTTGCCAACTCCGGAGTACGGATTCATTGAGCCAGGTACATTGTCGCGGACTCCTCCGATTACGTCGGTCACTGTTCCATCGGCTGGTGCGAGGACTTCGCGGCCGAAGGCGTAATAATCATCATTTTTCTTTCCCTCGCCTCGGTGAGTTTTTTGATCGGGGCCGACTCCGAGCAGGTCGAAGGCAAACTTCTGGTTAGGAACTTCATGGTGATGATTCAGTTCGTGCGTATCGCCGCCCCAGAAAACAAGCCATCGATCACGAAACGGCAGCGATAGCTCTGTTCGATGCTTCTCCGGCGCCGGCTTGGTGGAGACATGCGGTTTGAAAGCGAGACCCGCGATCTGGTCGTGGTCGTTCAAGGAAAGCTGCAAATCCAGCAACCCATGGTCGAAGTGCGCCGTGAATATTACCGCAGGCGGTGGCGTTCGCGGGGGCTCCAGTTTCTGAATTTTGCCGAACTGTTGCTCGAGACCTTTGAAAAATGCGGTTGATTTGGTCAAAGGCAACGCCTCGCTCATTTCTTTGCTAAACAGGGACTGGATGGCCGAATGATCTCCGGAATTGATTAGCTCGACCAGGTGATTGGCTACTTTGGTGTAACGCTCCATATCCTGGGCAGACGTTCGCGGAGAAACAAGCGCCAGCAGCAATAAAATCGTGAGCGGAGAGGTGAGTTTTGGCATTTGACTTGTTATAACCAGAGTTTCACCAACTGCAAAGTACTGCGTCACGAAGCCGCCGCACGCTGCCTCAAAGCGGCTTCGAGTTGCCGAAGATCCTTAGGCAATTCGGCGGTCCAGGTCATCCGTTTTCCCGGCTGCTCAGGATGTTCAAGGCTCAGAACTTCGGCGTGCAACGCCTGACGCGGGAACTCGATGCGGGTGGCTGCATGCAGCTCTCCGCGATATTTTGGGTTATACGTTCGGTCGCCGATTAACGGCAGGCCCGCATTGGCAGCTTGGACTCTGATTTGATGTTTGCGGCCGGTTTCGAGCCTGAGCCGTAATTTGCTGACGAAGTCTTCGCCGTTGGCGAGTGGATATACCTTTATGGTTTCATAATGCGTGATGGCCTCCCGGACCTCCGGCACATTACCAATCGGACGGGCCATGGCAGCTTTGGCCAGCTCTTCGGTCAGGACATGCTGGCGCATTTCGTCCCTGCTCAGTTGCAACCATTGCCGCCAAGTGCCTTTTGTCGCGGAGGCGCGGCCTTCAACAAAGGCCACATATTCCCGCTGCATGCCGCGGGTCTTTAGTTGCTCAATAAGATTCTCGCGAGCGCTGGGATTAAGGGCCACGCAAAACACACCGCTGGTATATTGATCGAGGCGATGGACAGGCAGAGGCTGAAGACGACGAAAGGCGGGCGGCAGCGACTTCATGGCGATGGTGCGGTCCCGAGGTCTGAGTTTCCCAGCCAGGTAATCGGCGAGAATGCTCAGGGCTGAAAGATCGGCACCTGAGGCTGGCACCGAAATGAGGCCCGGGCCCTTATTGATGATGGCGAATGAGGAATCCAGGTACAGCAGCGAGACCCGTGGATGAATCGCCCACCCGGAGCCGCAGGCCAGCGTGGTCGCGTGACGATCCAGCAACTCCAATCTATCTTCCGGGTCAGGGATTATTTCATGAGGTTTGCGGATAATCACGCCATTCACGCTTACGCGACCCGCTATAATCCATTGTTTGGCGCGTGTTTTCGGCGTTTCGGGATGCTTCCTCAGCAGCCAATGCAGCAGAGCGTTGGTCTTCTTCAAATCGGCGCTTCGGTTGTTCACGCCTCAGTCTTAATTGCATTTGGTCGATACCGCATCAAGAGAGCGTCTCATGACCATAGCGGGGAATCGAGGGGGAACTTCTGAAAACGCGGCAACTGGTTTCAAATAAACGCTCGAAATTCGTTGGCCGATTGCCGAAAGTAAACGGAATGTCTGTCATCGAGCGTTCAATCCAGGTCGGCTACCGATTGCGAGTACATTTCACTCAGGATGTTTTCGGTCCCACCAATCCCGTGCTGAAGGAGATTCTCGTTAATGATGGGCCGCAGACGATTCATAAAGCACTGGTCGTGATGGATGAGTCGCTTGCCCAAGCCCAGCCGGGTCTGGTGAACAAAATTGAAGCTTACTTCGCCGGGCATGGCGATTGCCTCAATCTGGTCTGTCCGCCATTTATTATTGAGGGCGGCGAGCGGACGAAAAACTCCTATTTCCATGTATCGGAGATTCATTCGCGGATTGATCGTCATCATATCGATCGCCATTCCTACGTGATTGGCATTGGCGGAGGCGCGTTGCTGGACATGGTGGGCCTGGCTGCCGCGACTGCCCACCGCGGCGTGCGCCATGTGCGAGTGCCCAGCACCACATTGAGCCAGAACGATTCTGGGATCGGCGTCAAGAATGGCATTAATGCGTTCGGCAAAAAGAATTTCATTGGCACATTTGCTCCGCCCTTTGCTGTCATTAACGATTTCCAACTGCTGGCGTTTCTTTCCCCGCGCGATAAGCGGGCGGGTTACGTCGAAGCGGTGAAGGTGGCACTCATTCGCGACAAGGATTTTTTCGAGGCCATAGAACGCGACGCCGGTCTGTTGCGCGAGTTCGAGCCGGCAGCCATGCAGCGGTTGATTTATCGTTGCGCCGAGCTCCACCTGGACCACATTGCCACTTCTGGCGATCCCTTCGAGTTTGGTTCGGCTCGTCCGCTGGATTTCGGCCATTGGGCGGCGCACAAGCTGGAGCAGATTTCCGAATACCGCTTGCGGCATGGGGAGGCGGTCGCCATCGGGATTGCGCTGGACACGATCTATTCACGAAAAATGGGACACCTCGATGCCGCATCAACCGAACGCGCCCTCAAGCTGCTCGAATTGCTGGGTTTCGAATTGTACGCCAATGAACTGCTGCATGCGGACTCAGGAAATTCATTAATTGTGCTGGAAGGCCTGGAAGAATTTCGCGAGCACCTTGGCGGTGCTCTGGCAATCACCTTGCTAAAGGGAATCGGTCAGGGGTTCGAGGTGCACAAGATCAGCTTGCCCAAAGTAATCGAAGCCATTTATGAGTTGCGGGACCGGAACGCCCAGCGCGCACAAAAACTCGCGCGCGCGATTGGGTGAGTTCTAAAAGCGATGCAACGCACCGCTGTTATCAACGTTGTCGGCCTCACGGAATCGCTGATCGGTCCCGACATGCCCCGCATCAACAGTTTCCGGCAGCATGGAGCGAGCGTAAATATCGTGCCCGCGCTTCCCGCGATAACTTGCACGGCGCAATCAACCTACCTTACCGGAACTTCTCCCCATGCGCATGGCATCGTGGGCAACGGCTGGTACAACCGCGAACTGGCTGAAGTCCAATTCTGGAAGCAATCCAACCATTTGGTTCAGGGCCGCAAGCTTTGGGAAGAACTGCGCGAACGCGAACCAAAGTTCACCTGCGCAAAATTGTTTTGGTGGTACAACATGTATTCCACCGCTGATTATTCGATCACACCGCGCCCTATGTATCCAGCGGATGGGCGGAAAGTGTTCGATATTTATACCTGGCCTTATTCAGTTCGAGCCGAGATCAAGAGTGACCTAGGGGAGTTTCCTTTCGCGACATTTTGGGGGCCCGCGGCCGGTCTGCAAACGCCGCAAGGTCCGCCGGAGGCTGCTTCTCGGTGGATTGCGGAATCCGCCCGGTGGATCGAAAACAAATACCATCCGACATTGAGCCTGATTTACCTGCCGCATTTGGATTACAACTTGCAGAGACTCGGGCCACTTGAAGCCCCATCGAAGCTTAACCCTGCCATCATCCCCGATTTGCGCGCGATTGATGCGATTGTCGGCGATTTGATTGATTTCTTTGAAGCACAATCCGTTCAGGTCATCCTGCTTTCGGAATATGGCATCATCCACGTGGATCAACCTGTTCATTTGAATCGGCTGTTTCGCCAGGCAGGCTGGCTGACGGTGAAGGAGGAACTCGGGCGGGAAATATTGGACTGCGGCGCCAGCAAGGTTTTTGCTGTTGCGGATCATCAAATCGCGCACGTTTATCTCAACGACCTTTCGTTGGGGAAAACAGTTCGGGAGTTGTTGCAGAAACAAGCAGGCGTTGCTCAAGTGTTGGGACAAGCAGAAAAATCTGCCGTTGGAATTGATCATCCGCGTGCAGGTGATCTAGTCGCCCTCGCCACAGAGAATGCCTGGTTCACCTATTATTATTGGCTGGACGATCGCTTCGCGCCGGATTTTGCACGGACCGTAGATATTCACCGCAAGCCAGGCTACGATCCGGTGGAACTGTTCCTGGACCCGGCGATCCAATTTCCCAAGATGAAGATTGCCTGGCGCCTGCTGCAAAAGCGCCTTGGCTTTCGCATGCTGATGGATGTCGTCCCGCTGGACCCGACTCTGGTTAGAGGCTCGCATGGCGGCAGGCCCGCAGCCGCCACCGATTGGCCAGTGCTCATTTCTCCGAGGCCCAACCTCCTTCAGAGTTCGCGCATTGAAGCCACCGATGTCTATCACGTGCTCAAACGGCACGTTCTTTCGTCATCAGTTTAGCGAGGAACTTCCCTCAACGCCGTCAGCGCATCCTCAAAATCGGCCGGGCGCGGGGCTTCGAACATCGACCGTTTACCTGTTCGAGGATGGGTGAACGATAACCGGGACGCGTGCAACATGTGCCGCGGTGCAGTGTAGCCGGTTAGGTCAGTTAGTCGGTTATTCTGGCGGTTGCCGTACGTGGGGTCGCCGACAAGCGGATAGCCCAGGAACTGAAAATGGACACGAATTTGGTGGGTCCGGCCTGTGTGCAGCGTCGCCTCAGCCAATGTCGCGCCACGCAGGCGCTCGAGCACGCGATAACTCGTTCGAGCCTCGCGTCCCAAATCATCATTCACCGCCATGCGCCGCCGGTGCGAGCAATGGCGGGCAATCGCGGCTCGAATCTCACCCCGTTCCCGTTGAATTTCACCGCAGACAATCGCATGATAAATTTTGTTGATTTTCCTTGCCGCAAACTGAGCGGAGAGTGCCACGTGCGTTTCGTCGTTCTTGGCCACGACCATGCAACCGCTGGTTTCTTTATCGAGTCGATGGACGATGCCTGGCCGGGCCACCCCACCGATACCACTCAATTCCTCGCCGCAATGGTGTAGCAACGCGTTGACGAGCGTATGGCGCTCGTGGCCGGAAGCGGGATGTACCACCAACCCCGCCGGTTTGTTCAATACCAGCAACGCTTCGTCTTCGTACAGGATGTTCAGCGGAATATCTTCCGGGTGTGCGCTCGCCGGAGCCGCCTCGGGCCAATGCACCTGCACTTGCTCACCGGCATGAGGTGTATGTGTCGCTTTCACCAGCTTGCCATTGACCAGAATATGCCCCTCTTCGATCAACCGCTGAATCGCTCCGCGCGAAACTGCCGGAAACTTGGAGCGCAGGTAGATATCCAGCCGCTCCGAAGGAAGCGTTCTTTCAATGGTCAGAAATTCAGTCCGCGAAGACATTCTGAAGACGCCAGGCTCTCGGTCGCAGGTGAGATCAGGGAGTTTCCTTGAGGCGAATCCTCCGATATTCCATTTGCCCTCGGTCAGCTTCGAGGCCAATGCCTCCGGTGGAGGGCAGCCGAAGAGCTTCCTCGAGCACTTCACCGTTGCAAACACAATGTGCCATACTGTCCTTTACGGTTACCTCAATCTCATTCCAATCCTGCGGCTTGTAGCGTTTGAGCTGTTTGTAAGGACCGGCGATGAGATAATCCCGAACTTGTAGCTGCGGCTGGCGGAGGAAAAGACCGCTGTCCGCATTCACGGCGGCGCGAAATTCGAGTTTGAGCGTAAAATCCTTCGGGAATTTCCTGGTTGTCCATAACTGCTCCACCCGGCGCGGTTCCCTGGGATGCACCACGAGAATGCCATTGGTGGCGGAGTATCGCCCATCGTCACTCTCGGTTTTGCCATCAAAATTATTCGTGCGATAACCCCAGCCGGTGAGATCCTTGCCGTTAAACAAGCTGATATAGCCGGGCTCGACTTCGAATTCGCCGGCCTTCACCGGCGTCAGGCCGAGAGCGAGGAGAAGCAAAACGGCGATGCGGACATGGGAGCAGTATGCTGATTTCATCATTTTGAGCGTGGTCGCTACGACAAGATTGGTTTGATCACTTCACCGCTAACATCCGTCAGGCGGAAATCGCGGCCTTGCGCGCGATAGGTCAGTTTTTCGTGATCGATACCCAGCAGACGGAGCATGGTTGCGTGCAAATCATGAATGTGGACAGGATTTTCCACGGCGTTGTAACCCAGTTCGTCGGTGCCGCCATAGGTCATGCCCCCTTTGATGCCTGCACCCGCCATCCAGATGGAGAAGCCCTTGATATGGTGATCGCGTCCATCGCCTTGCGCCATGGGTGTGCGGCCAAATTCACCTCCCCAAATGATTAGCGTATCTTCCAACATGCCGCGAGCCTTGAGGTCTTTGAGCAAAGCAGCGGAACCCCGGTCCACCAGTCCGGCCGTAGTGGTGACTCCGTTTTTGATGCCGCCGTGGTGGTCCCAACCGCGATGATAAAGTTGTATGAACCGCACTCCCCGTTCCGCCAGGCGCCGGGCCAGGAGGCAGTTCGATGCAAACGACCCATCGCTGCCTTTGGTGCCGTACATTTCGAGAATGCTTTGCGGCTCGTCGGAAATGTCCATCAGCCCGGGAACACTCGACTGCATTCGGAAAGCCATTTCATATTGGCTGATGCGCGTGGCGATCTCCGGGTCGTGCGCCGAACGGTCAAGAATTTGGTCAAGCGAAGTGACGGTCTGGATAACTGTCTCCTGGCTGTCGTCCGAGACGCCGCGCGGCTTCTTGACGTAAAGCACCGGATCACCGCTGGAGTGGAACATAACACCCTGGAACCGGCTCGGCAGAAACCCACTGCTCCACTGGCGTGAGGCGATGGGCTGATCCTGACCGCCCCCCACCGACACCAGGACGACAAAACCCGGCAGGTTTTCGCACTCGCTGCCCAGTCCGTAGAGTATCCATGAGCCCATGCTCGGCCGGCCGGCAATCGCCGTCCCGGAATTCAGAAATGTGTGTGCGGGATCGTGGTTGATTTGCTCGGTGTGCATCGAACG
>Ga0137403_10009783_pt1 | contig 10638 bp, 9 predicted proteins | sample CZOMad2_1_16fung_FD_122057 | JGI IMG/M metagenome (GOLD analysis project Ga0137403, IMG submission 122057) | Vadose zone soil fungal communities from Angelo Coast Range Reserve, California, USA - CZOMad2_1_16fungal (Hybrid Assembly) | ecosystem: Environmental > Terrestrial > Soil > Vadose zone... | reverse complement strand
ACAGCTTCGGCCTCGTGAGGGAGGTCTGGCTCTCCGCCGACTTCCAGCGAATCTTCAGTCCGGCCTACAACGCCGACCGTGGTCCGGTCAGCGCCGTCTCGGCGCGGTTTCACTACGGGTTCTGAGCCCGCGCCGCTCAGACCAGCTTCGGATGGACCACGGCGAGGAGCTTGATCTCGCCATCGACGTGGCGCAGCCACCATACCGAACCCTTGGCGAAATGCCAGTCCGCCTCGGCGCGCGCGAGCAGGGTCGCCGCGATGCGCCCCAGCGTCGGCTGGTGCCCGACGACCAATACCGCCTTCGAGTGCGCCGGCCAGCCGATCGCGGCTAGGACTTCGGCGGCCACCGCGTCCGTGCCCACCGCGGCGGTGGTCGTGAATCGGACGCCGAGCGCCGAAGCCGTTTCCTGCGTGCGCGTCGCCGGGCTCACGAGCACTTCGCAGCGCTTGGGAAGGCGTGGCTTCAACCAGGCCGCGATGCGCTGCGCCTGGTCCCGGCCGTGCTTGGTCAGCTTTCGCGCGGAGTCGGGGCTTCCGTCCTCGGCTTCCGCGTGCCGCCAGAGAATCAAATCCATTGGAGTATTATCCCGGAACGCTCTCGTCTGAAAAGGGGCGAACCCACTCAAGGAGTCGAACGATGGCCAAAGCTGACGGAGTCTACCGAATCACGGAGGTAATCGGCACGAGCACGACCTCGTGGGAGGATGCCGCGAAGAAGGCCGTGGAAACCGCGTCCAAGACCCTGCGTGATCTGCGCGTCGCCGAGGTGGTCAAGCAGGACATGAAGATCGAGAACGGCAAAGTCGCCGCCTACCGCACCCGAGTGCTGCTGTCGTTCAAATACGCGAAGTAGTTTCCGCTGACTACTCCTTGCCGCTGGCCGAGATGGCCTTGCGCATGAAGGTTTTCCGCTCGTTCTTGTCCTCGATTTCCTCCGCGATCAGGAGGTAGAGCTCGGCGGCATCGCGCGCCTTGGCCGCGGCGCGCCTCACCACCACCTTGGCGACCGCGCCTATGTACTGGGCGAGGGCGGCCTCGGCCTTCGCGAGCGTCTGCGCGTCGATGTTCGACGGACCCGACGGCGCGGAGGGCGTCGAGCGCGCCAGGGTGGGATTGCCGGTGGGGGTCGACTTGTCACTCGAGAATCTCTTGACGAACGCCGCGCGCTCTTTCTCGTCGGCGATGTCGGCCGACACGATTTCCGCGAGGCCGGCCACCGTGAAAGTCTTCTTCGACGCGGCCCTCACCACGACCGGAGCGATCGGGCCTATGTGCTTCGCGAGCTCGGTTTCGATTTTTTTCAAGGTCTCCCGGTCGAAGGCCACCCCCGTCGGCAGCGTGGTCAGCGGAGCCGACACGGGAATCGACCTTTCTATCCTCACGGTCTTCTGGTCGGTCGTGCCGAGCCCGGGAAGGACGGAGCGAAAGTCCGACACCGACTGCGGCCGGCTCTCTTCGTGCGGCGTCAGCGCCCAGTCGACCGCCGCGAGCAGCTCCTCGCTGAAGCGGCTGCGATCGGCGGCCTGCGCCGCGGGGGGCAGCATGTCCTGGCGCACTCTGGCGACGGCTTCGACCGGCCTCTTGCCGGTGATCATCCAGTAGAGCACGCCGCCGATCGCGTAGAGATCGCTCCAGGGCCCCTGCTGCCCTTGCGCGTGGTATTGCTCGATCGGCGCGTACCCCGGGGTGACGATCGCGGTGAGCTCCGCGCCCGAGGTGGACGAGCGGGCGGAGCCGAAGTCGAGCAGCACCGGCGAGCCGTCCTCGCGAATGAAAATGTTGCTCGGCTTGATGTCGCGGTGCAGGTAGCCGGAGCGGTGCACGACCTCGAGACCATCGAGCAGCGGGCCCGCGATCGCCAGCACCGCGCCCTGTCCGAGCGGCCTGCGGCTGCGGATCCACTCCCCCAGAGGCTCTCCCGACACGAACTCCATCACCATGTAGGCCGTGTGGTTCGCTTCGAAGAAGCGCAGCACCCGCACGATGTTCGGATGGCGGAACGAGGCGAGGGTGCGGGACTCGTCGAGAAAGCGCGAAAGGCCCCACTTGAACGACTCGAAGGCGGACTCGGCCTTCGGGCGAACCGACTGGTCGTCCCCTCGCTGGGCGAGGTCGCCGGGCAGGTATTCCTTGATCGCGACCTTGAGATTGAGGTTCGAGTCGGTCGCGAGGTAGGTCAGCCCGAAGCCGCCGATCCCCAGCGTCTGCTCGATCTGGTATTCGAGCAGCGCATAACCCTTGGGGAGAGCGATCTCGGCGGCCATCGCAATGCGGTTATTTCTGATCGATCAGGCTGATCGCCTTTTCGAGGCTTCGGCGCATGCGGTTGAACGACCTCGCGAGCAGCGACACCTCGTCCCGGCCGGAGTCGTCGAATTCGGGAATCTCCAGGTCGCCCGTGCTCATGCGGTCCGCCGCGTCCGACATCACGGTGATCGGACGCACGATCATCACCGAAAGCATGAAGTTCAGGATGACGAACAGGACCGCGAACACGCCGGTCAGCGAGGCCATGAAGGTGTAGAAGGCGCGGTTCGCGTTCTGGATCGGAAGGGACATGGGCACCGATACGACCTGCGCGCCGATGACCTCGTTGAGCTTCCAGCCGAAGCCGTTGTTGGTGCCGTAGAGCTTGACCATCGACGCCGGCGCGATCTCGGCGGTGGTGTGGCAAGACAGGCACGCCGGGTCCTTGATCTGGAAAGGCCGCGCGAGGAACAGCGACATCCCCGTGGGCGTGATCCGCGTCCCGGAGATTTCGCCGCGCGCCGGGTCGTTGCGGAACGCGGTGACGATGTCGGCCTCCCACTCGACCGCGCGGTCGCGCGGGTTGGTGGGGTTGAGCGCGGCTTCCTTGTACGCGTAGTCGGGATACTTCTTGCGCAGCTGGTTCATGATTTCCGTGGCCGCGAACGCGGGCACGCTCTGCGGCAGGAATTCGTCTTCCTTCTGCACCAGCTTGTCGCGCACCTGGCTGACCGTGTACTGGCGCATCGAAAGCGCCGCCTCCATCATGACTCCCGCGTTGCGCAACACCTCGTCGCGCGCAGTCTTGTGGAGCAGGTCGTACGACACATAGCCCGACACCCCGAGCCCCAGAATGAACACGAACAACAGCACCAGATTGAACTTCAGTCTCAAGCCCATGATTCCTCCCAATTTCCCCTCGGGGTCCGGCGCGGGGCAGGGCCCCATTATAGACAGATAGCGCTGCGCTCTGAACCCCAAGCGACTTACGGGCCAGCGCGCGATTCGGATACGGGCCGCATATGAAAAAAGTCCGCGGGACCCGCGGACTTACGAAGCTGTCAGCTGCGCGATCCGCCCTTGTGGGGACAGTTGGGCTTGGTGCAGTCGGCGTACAGCTGCAGGGAATGGTCGCGGATCGCAAACCCGCGCTCTTTCGCCACCTTGGTCTGGCGTTTCTCGATTTCGGCGTCGTAGAACTCCTCGACGCGCCCGCAGGTGATGCACACCAGGTGATCGTGGTGGCTGCCCTCGTTCAGCTCGAACACCGCCTTGCCCGACTCGAAATGGTGGCGCTTGAGGATGCCGGCCTGCTCGAACTGGGTGAGCACGCGGTACACGGTGGCGAGGCCTATATCCAAGCCATCGCCGATGAGCATCCGATAAACGTCCTCGGCGGACAGGTGCCTGACCTTGCTGTTCTCGAACAGCTTCAGGATGCGCAGGCGCGGCCCGGTCGCTTTCAGGCCGCTGGTCTTCAGGTCGTGGACGTTCGTCACCGGGAATGCTTCGGAGAGGGAGGCCGTTTCCGCTATGATATAGCGTTTTGCCGCCGTGGAAACGCTGTGCCGCGAATACTGATACTCCTCCTGTCCCTTCTCGCTTCGGCCTGCAGTCTGCTCACGCCCTACCGGATCGAGATCCAGCAGGGAAACTACGTGACCCAGGAAATGGCCGCTCAGCTCAAACCCGGTCTGACCCGCGATCAGGTGCGCTTCGTCATGGGGACGCCCCTGCTGACCGACATCTTTCATGAGGAGCGCTGGGACTACATTTTCGTGCGCCAGCGCGCCAACAGCAACGTCGTCGAGCAGCGCCGCGTAGCGGTGTTTTTCGAGGACGGGAAGCTTAAGCGCGTGGACGGAGACAGCGTGGCCGCCGCCCCGGGAAAGCCCGAGCGGTGAGGCTGGTCATCGCCGGCGCGGGCGGCCGCATGGGGCGCGCCCTGATCGAGATGGTGCTGCGATCCTCCGACCTGCAACTCGCTGCGGCGGTGGAGGTGCGAGGCAGTCCGCTGATCGGCAAAGACGCGGGCGAGCCCGTCGGCATTCCCAGCGGCGTGAAGATCGCCGCCGAGTTCGCGAACGGCGATTGCCTGGTCGACTTCACGCGTCCCGAGGGAGCGCTCGCGCATCTCGAGCAGTGTCTGGCCAAGCGCATGCACATGGTGATCGGAACGACCGGCTTCACCGGGGAGCAGAACGAGCGCATCGCCCAGGCGGCGAAACGCATCGCCATCGTCCAGGCGCCGAACATGTCCGCTGGGGTCAATCTCGCGTTCACCCTGGCCGAGACGGCGGCGCGCACGCTGGGCGAGAGCTACGACGTCGAGATCATCGAAGCGCACCATAGGCACAAGGTCGACGCGCCTTCGGGGACCGCGCTCAAGTTCGGCGCCGTCATCGCGCGCGCCCTCGGCAGGGACCTCGGCCGCGATGCCGTCCACGGCCGGAAAGGGCAGGCCGGCGAGCGCGACCCGCGAGCGATCGGATTTCACGCCATTCGCGGCGGAGACATCGTCGGCGAGCACACCGTGCTGTTCGCCGGGGAGGGCGAGCGACTCGAGATCACCGTGCGTTCGGGCAGCCGCGCCAACTACGCCGTGGGCGCGCTCAGAGCTGCGCGCTTCCTCGCGGACAAGCAGAGCGGTCTGTACGACATGCAGGACGTGCTGGGTCTTCGCTAGCGGGCCGGCCTCTACGGATGAGGATCTAGCGACCCTGCTTCAGCGCGCGCAGGGCCTGTTGGGTCCAGGCCTGGTCGATGCCCTCGAGCAGCTCCTCCGCGCTCTTGTAGCGGGCGCGGGGATCGACGGCGAGCATCCGGTCGAGCAGCACCTGAAACTCGGCGAGCGCCTCCGGAAGCTTCGGCCGGGGCGCGCTGATGTGCATGGCGATGAGGCCGGACACCGATTCGGCGTCGAAAGGCCGCTGCCCCGTCAGCATCTCGTGAAAGATGATTCCCAGGGAATAGATGTCCGACTGCGCGGTCGCCGCGTTGCCCTCGATCTGCTCCGGCGACACGTAGTAGGGCGTCCCGTACAGCTCGCCGTGGCGCGTGCGGCCCATGTTGTCGTCCAGCCGCTTCGCGATGCCGAAATCGGCGAGAACGATGCTACCGTCGGCGCGCGCCATGAGGTTCCCCGGCTTGATGTCGCGGTGAATGATGCCGCGGCTGTGGACCTCGCGCAACGCGCTCGCGCCTTGAGCGAGCAGCGACAAGGCCTGCCGCTCGTTCAAGCCCTGCCGGATGACCTCGATCAGGCTGCCGTTGGGAAAATACTCCATCGCGATGTACGCATGGCGGTCGCTGAAGCCGCGGTCGTAGATCTTGACCACGTTCGGGTGATCGATCGAGGAGATGATGTCGAACTCCTGCACGAAACGCTGCAGCAATCTCTCGTCCAGCCCTGCGGTTGCGTCGAGGATCTTGAGCACGACCTGCTGCTGGTCGCTTTCCCGCTCGGCGAGATACACGACCGACGACCCGCCGCGACCGATTTTCGAGACCACGCTGTAGCCCTGAACCGAGAGGAGCTTCTCGTTCAGGTCACCGGTCATGATGCTCAGGGTGATGCCCAGCGCGGCCTTTGCCGCCTCGGCGGCGATTCGCGCGTTCTGGGCGAGAGCCTGACGCATTTCCTCCGGGATATGCACCGAAACGTCGTCGGTGTCGCCGGCCGAGATGCCGATGATTTCATGGGCCTGGACGGGCGCGCTGCGCCCGCGCAGTTGCACTTCCTTTTGCGAGCCGACGGAGATCACCGAGCGCGTGAGATCGACCGTGGCCTCGCTCGCGACCACGGCCCATCCCAGCCGCTTGGTCTGGCCCTCGAGGCGGGAGGCGATGTTGACGGTATCGCCGACCACGGTGAGCTCGCCGCGGCCCGGTGTGCCGACGTGGCACAGAAGGACTTCGCCCGTATGGATGCCCACGCCGATGGAGAAGTCGGGCAGGCTTCGGGAAGCGTGGCGTTGCGCGATCCACTTGCGGAAATCGAGCGCGGCGAGCTGCATCGCGAGGCCGGCGCGCACTGCGCGGTGCGCGTGATGTCCGCTTTTTTCATTGGGCCGCGTCTCGAACAGCGCCATGACGCCGTCGCCGATGAACTTCATCACCACTCCGCGGTGGCGGATGACGGGCGCGCACGCGGTCTCGAGATAGGCGTTGAGCAGCTCCGCGATTTCGTCGCTGGTGAGCCGCTCCGAATAGGTGGTGAAATTGCGGATGTCGGAGAAAAGAACCGTCGCTTGAGTGATCTTTCCGGTCAGGGCTTCGGAGTCGGTATCCTCGAGCGCGGCGGTGCCGTCGCCGCCCGAGATCTTCTCCCGGAACTTCTGCGTCAGGCGGTCCTGCTGAGGCACGAGCCTGGCCGCGAGCGCCTGGGTCAGGGTCTCGAATTTCTTCAGGCGGCTGTTCACCGCCTCCAGGAGCTCGTTGCGCGTGAAGGGCTTCGGCAGATAGTCGTCGGCGCCGAGGTTCATGCCGCGGCGCATGCTGGAGCGGTCGTCGAGCGCGGTGAGGAAGATGAACGGGATCTCGGCGAAGCGCGGCTCGGCGCGCAAGGCCTCCAGCACCGCGAATCCGTCCATCTCGGGCATCATCACGTCGCAGAGGATCAGGTCCGGCGGATCGTTGCGGGCGAGCTCGACGCCGATGCGGCCGTTTTCCGCCCCGACCGCGGCGTAGCGCTCGACCTTGAGCATCAACATGATGTTGTTGCGGATGCTGGGTTCGTCCTCGATGACGAGGACCTTCTTCGGGACCCGGGCGTCCATCAGGCGACTCCCACGGGCTGATTCACCGGCCGCAGCGGAAGCGTCACCGTGAACCGCGTTCCGGAACCCACGGCGCTTTTCAGGGTGATCTCGCCGCCGTGGAGCTCCACCGCCTTCTTGACGATGGCGAGCCCGAGCCCCGTCCCCGGGCGGTTCTCGACGTTCGAGGCGCGATGAAAGCTCTCGAACATCCGCGGCTGGTCCTCCGGAGGAATGCCGATTCCCCGGTCCTGAATCTCGATTGCGGCCTTCTCTTCGCGCCGCTCGAGAGAGAATGTCACCTCGCTCCCCGGGGGCGAGTACTTCACGGCGTTCGAGAGCAGGTTGTTGAGGATGTGCCGCAGCAGGCGCTCGTCCATCATCGCCTCGAGGCGATCGAAGCGGTCGTCCAGGGTGATCACGTGTTGCTTGCCTTGCGCAATGCGAAACTCCGAGACGACCCGGCTGCAAAGCTCGCGCAGGTTCGTCGGGCCGAGGTTCAGCTTGAGCACGCCCGATTCGGCGCGCCCCAGCGTGAGCACGTCGTCGATCATCTCGCTCATGCGCTTGGCGCTGCTCTGGATGGTCTGCAGGAGGTTGCGCTTCTCGTCCTGGCCCAAGCTCTCCGAGTAATGCTCGAGCAGCTCCGCCGAGGACAGCATGGTGGCGAGCGGCGTGCGGAACTCGTGCGAGGCGGTCGAGACGAATTTCGATTTCATCTCCGACAGCTCCTTCTCGCGCTGCACCGCGGCGAGCAGCTCGGTCTCCGCGCGCTTGCGGTCGTCGATGTCGACGTTGACGCCGGTCATGCGCAGCGCGCGTCCGGCCGCGTCGCGCTCAACCACTCTTCCGCGGCTCAGGCTCCACACCCAGCCGCCGGCCAGGGTCTTGATGCGGTACTCGGCGACGTACTCCGACTCCTTGCCCTTCAGGCAATTGGCCACGGTCTGTTTCACCTTCGGCAGATCGTCGGGATGCACCATTTGCGCAAGCTGGTCGATGGTCAGGGCGCTTGTCTCCTTGCCCACCTTGAGGATGATCGACCAGCTGCCGCCGAGAAAAACGTCGGTCTTGCGCGCATCCCAGTCCCAGATGAGGATGTTGGCCGCCTGCAGCGCCAGATCCAGGCGCTCCTTCGCCTCCTTGACCTGCTCGAGCAGGCGCTCGTTTTCCTGGCCGAAGCGCAGCGTTTCGATCAGGGCGCGGTTGGAGGACAGGTAGAGGGCGAGGAGCACCGCCGCGAACACCAGGATCAGGATCCCGGCGGACGTATTGAACGCCCCGCCCTGCGAGAAGAGCAGCCCGATCATGGGCGCGAAGATGGGCACGATCAGGCAGGCGAAGGCCTTGGGGCTGGGGGCGAGGGCGGGAGGCAGCCCCATCGCGACGCTGCCGATGAGGAACGGAATGAGGACTTCGTGCAGCTGGGCGCGCGCCGGGTAGAGCAGCAGGACGGTCAGCCCCCAGGTGGCGCCCACCGCCGCGCTGGCGAGGCAGAAAAATCCTTCCCAGCGCTCGGCGCCCTCGGACCCGGGCTGGCGCATGCCATAGGCGCGGTTCAGGGCCACCCGCACCAGGCTTGCGACGACCAGCCAGATCAGCCAGGCGGCGAGCAGCGAGTCGCTGATGTAGCCCCAGAGAGCGAACGCGGCGATGCCCGAAACGATCGATATGGCGGGCACGTCCTTTCCGGCCAGCCGGTACAGGAGCGATACCCTCTGCGGCAGGAATTCCGCCGAAGACAGGGCGGCAATGGGTGCGGGGCGCTTGGCCAAGTTTTCTTTTGCGGGGAAAAGCGAACCGCCAATTCTGGCACGGTTTCGCGGAGCGTGGCGGCGAGCTCGGCGCCTGCGCGTGAAGCTTGGTAGCGCGGGGCAAATAACGATATAATTTTGCGCTCGTAGAGCGGGACCGGTGCAGACCGGTCCCGCTCTGCACGTCTGGCCCCAAAATGAGCCTTCCGCCGTGCCCGTCTCCCCGCCCGCACTCCTCGTATTAGCCGACGGAACGGTCTTTCGGGGCGACTCCGTCGGCGCCGTGGGCCTCGCCGCCGGGGAGGTGGTTTTCAACACGGCGATCACCGGATATCAGGAGATCCTCACCGATCCCTCCTATTGCCGCCAGATCGTCACCCTCACCCATCCTCACATCGGCAACACCGGCGCCAACGCCGAGGACATGGAATCGGCAAAGGTTTTCGCCGCCGGTCTCGTGGTTCGCGACGTCCCGGCGAAATGCTCGAGCTGGCGCGCCGAGCGCGGCCTCCCGGATTTTCTCGCCGCGACCGGCGTGCCGGCGATCTCGGGGCTGGACACGCGCCGCTTGACCCGCATCCTTCGCGAGAAGGGCGCCCAGAGCGGCGCGCTCCTCGCCGGCTCCGACGACGTTGAGCGTGCGCTCCAGGCCGCGCGCGCCTTTCCCGGCCTTGCCGGAATGGATCTCGCCAGGGCGGTCACGACGCCCGTGCCCTACCAATGGTCCGAGGGAACGTGGCGACTGGGCGGGGGCTTCGCCAAGGCGGCGCAGCCGCGGTTTCACGTTGCGGCCTACGACTACGGGGTGAAGCGCAACATCCTGCGCATGCTGGTCGAGCGCGGCTGCCGGGTCACGGTGCTGCCGGCGCAGACGCCGGCCGCGGAGGCGCTGGCGCTCAAACCCGACGGCGTGTTCCTGTCCAACGGTCCCGGCGACCCCGAGCCCTGCGACTACGCCGTACGCGCGATCCGCGACATCATGGACGCGGGCGTTCCGACTTTCGGAATCTGCCTGGGCCACCAGCTCATGGGCCTCGCGTCGGGCGCGAAGACCCTGAAGATGAAGTTCGGGCATCACGGCGCCAACCACCCGGTGAAGGACCTCGACGACGGGACGGTCGTCATCACCAGCCAGAACCACGGCTTCACGGTCGATCCCGGCACGCTTCCGAAAAATCTGAGGCCCACTCACGTTTCGCTGTTCGACGGCAGCCTCCAGGGCCTCGCGCGCACCGACCGGCCGGCGTTCTGCTTCCAGGGGCACCCCGAGGCGAGCCCCGGGCCGCACGATATCGGCTATCTGTTCGATCGCTTCGCGAAGTTGATGGAGGAGCGTAAGCGTGCCTAAGCGCGCCGACATCAAGAGCGTCCTCATCATCGGCGCCGGGCCGATCGTCATCGGCCAGGCGTGCGAGTTCGACTATTCCGGGGCGCAGGCATGCAAGGCGCTGCGCGAGGAAGGCTACAAGGTCATCCTGGTCAATTCCAATCCCGCGACCATCATGACCGATCCCGAGATGGCCGACGTGACCTACATCGAGCCGGTGACCTGGCAGATGCTCGAGGCCGTGATCGCGCGCGAGCGCCCCGACGCCCTGCTGCCGACCATGGGCGGCCAGACGGGCCTGAACTGCGCGCTCGATCTCGCGCGCAACGGCGTGCTCGCGAAGTACGGCGTCGAGATGATCGGCGCGAGCAGCGAGGCGATCGACAAGGCCGAGGACCGCGAGAAATTCAAGCAGGCGATGGCGAGGATCGGCCTGGGCTGCCCGAGATCGGTGCTCGCGCACTCGATCGACGAGGCGCTGCGGATCCAGCCCGACATCGGTTTCCCTGCCGTGATCCGCCCGTCGTTCACGCTGGGCGGCTCGGGCGGCG
>Ga0137403_10009782_pt1 | contig 10638 bp, 10 predicted proteins | sample CZOMad2_1_16fung_FD_122057 | JGI IMG/M metagenome (GOLD analysis project Ga0137403, IMG submission 122057) | Vadose zone soil fungal communities from Angelo Coast Range Reserve, California, USA - CZOMad2_1_16fungal (Hybrid Assembly) | ecosystem: Environmental > Terrestrial > Soil > Vadose zone... | reverse complement strand
TCGTCCATTGGCGACAACCACATTGTAAAGATCAAGCTCGAGAGCTTCAGCGTCATCCAACGCCACCCGTGTGGCGTAACCACGCAGCTCGGAAAACGCGGCCACAGCGCTGCGCAAATAGGCCAGCGGTCCCCACGTCCGCTTCATTTCCGGCGTGAGCTTTTCGTCCACCACGCCGCTGAATCCGCCTGAGGAAATGTTTATGAAATAGCGGATTTGATCGCTCGTCACGCGGACCAGATCGATGCCGCGGGTTTTACCTGCCATGATCTGTTCGATCGCGGTCTCGAGATTATTTGGAACTCCGAGAGTCCGCGCAAAGTCGTTGCCGGTCCCGAGCGGCAAGGCCCCAAGCGCAGCATTGCATCCTCCTCGCGCAATCCCGTTCACCACTTCGTTTAAGGTTCCATCGCCGCCGGCCGACACGATCAGCTCGAAGTCCGCAGCTTCACGGGCGAATTTTTCCGCGTCACCCGCCTGTTCGCTGATGCAAAAGCGCTCGGGGTTTAACCCGCGCAAACGTTCTCGAATCGCGCCAATGTCCTTCGCCCCGCCTGCGATCGGATTGAGAATAATGCAGGTTCGCATCGTACTGCGACATTGCGTCGCCCGGGCGAATGAAGCAATGCGGCCTTTTCGGCTTGCCTGGCGAGCGGATCAATGATTGATAAGCGCCCGGTATGGCAAACAGTTCCTCGGAGCCGTTAAGTGGCTACAAAATCTCGGAAGGCCCGGTGACTTCGTCATCGTCGCCTCGGCGAAACGTGGAGGAATTGACCGAGTTGCCAGTGCACTTTGGCAAGCCGCTGCTGGTCGCGATCGCGCGTGATCCGCGGACGCTTTTTGTCTGCTGGAGTGTGGATTGGCCGGCTGCCTTCGCTAAAGGCCTACCGGCCGATCGCTGTGCTCATTTACGTATTCGCCAAAACGGGAATGAGAAAACGGTCGCGGTCGAGCCGTTGAGTGGGAGCTGTGCTATCGAAGAACTCGAGCCCGGCGAAACTTATTCGGTCGAGCTTGGCTATTACGCGCCGCCGGAGACCTGGAACAATGTGGTCACCGGCAACGAAGTGATGATGCCGTTCGCTTCGGAATCGGACGAGATGATTGATGTAGCCACCGTCCCGTTTCATCTCGCTTTTCAACGGATACTGGATGTTTTTCGCGGGTCGAATGGCGATGACCTTGCGCAAACGCTCGCGCAATTCCAGCAACGAGCGAACCGGTCAGAACTTTCGCGCAACGAAGCCGAAGTATTGCGCGCGCTCGACCTATCGCCGGAAGATTTGCAAAAGACAGCCGCCGCCCGCGAATCGTTAGCAAAATCGGAGCGACTGCGCGAACGCGGCGAAAAACTGTTCGGTGGCGCAAGTCCCAGCGAGGGTTTTGGCGGCAGCAGTTGGTAGCGAACCGACGTAGAGACCTTTTAGTTCTAGCACGACAAACTTCGGGTTCTTATTCTTCATCCTACTCTTATTCCTATTCCCCTCGGTTTCCGTATTGCTCAGGCGATTCGAAAACGCCCACATCCGAATTAGCTCGGATTAACCCGAACAACATTGACACCATCTTTACCAGCATGGTCTTGCCTTGCTGGATGTCGTCCCTTTCAACAAACTGTTTCGCGATCATCACATCGAGACAAGCGGCACACTCGAGCGCAGAGCCACGGGCATTGTCGAAAAAATGACAACGATCAGCCGAGGTAAACCTGCCGTTTCCTTCGGCGATGTTCAGCGGAATTGAGGTCGACGCGCGATCGAGTTGATTCCGAACTGACGCGGTGCGGGGCAGTTTGTCGAGCACCGGAACTGTCCAGGCAATGAATTGAAGTGACTGTTGGTAAACGTCCAATTTTTCGTGATCGAGAGCCGTGTGCACGGCGGGAATGAAGTTAATGAATAGGAATAGGAATAAGATTACGATTAAGAATAGGACTAAATTCGGACGTGAGTTCTTCGCCCACGTAGGCTTTGATCATCTTCGCGCTCCTTTTGAATCTCGGCCGCGAGAGCAAAATGGAGTCCGGCGCAGCTACCGGGTCAGCTTTATTCCCTCTGGCATCTCCGGTGGGGGCGCGTTGATGCGGCTGTGGCTCTTGCCGTAAGTGAAGTAAAAGACCAGCCCGATTGCGAGCCAGCCAATTAGCCGCATCCAATTCGTCCAACCCAAGCCGTAAATCATGGCGCTGCAGACGACGATTCCAAGGGTGCAGACAACGGGCGCCGCCGGCACCCGGAATCCTCGTTCGAGCTCAGGACTGCGAACCCGCATGATCCAGATACCTGCGCAAACAAGGATGAAAGCAAACAACGTCCCGATACTGGTCATTTCGCCGGTGACATCGGCGGGCACGAATGCAGCGAGCAGGCCGGTAAACACGAAAAACAACATGTTTGATTTGTAAGGCGTTCGATACCGAGGATGGACGTCGGAAAAAACCTGGGGGACAAGTCCATCGCGACTCATCGAGAAGAAGACGCGTGATTGGCCTAACAACATCACCAGGATAACGGAGGAAAACCCGGCCAGAATCGCAACCGTGACCGACTTTGAAAGCCATTCGTAGCCGTGCATGTATTTGCTGATCGCGAACGCGACCGAGGCTTCACGACCGGCACTACGGAAATCCTGCACCGTCGCAACTCCGCTGAGCACATAGGAGAACAGCACATAAAGAATAGTGCAGAAAACGAGCGATCCGAGAATTCCGATCGGCATGTCGCGCTTCGGATTCCGCGCTTCTTGCGCGGCGGTGGAAACGGCATCGAAACCGATGTAAGCGAAGAAGACAACGCCGGCGGCACCGAGAATTCCAAGAATTCCGCCGTAGGCGTGGTTGATGCCCTGGGGCGTGACGTAAGTCGTTGGGGCAGGAATTATCGGGGTGTGGTTTGCCGGATTGATGAACCCCCAGCCGATGCCGATGAAGAGCAACACTATGCTGACCTTGAGGACAACGATGATACCATTGACGAAAGCTGATTCTTTCGTGCCGCGGATAAGCAGGAGCGTGAGGAGAAGGAGAATGAAAACCGCCGGGATGTTCATCATTCCATGAAAACCGCCGGGGTCATGCTCGAAAGGCGAATGTGTCCATTGGTACGGTATCCGCAGCCCGAACCAATCGAGCACGCGATTGGCATACTCGCTCCACGCGATGGAAACTGTGGATGCCGCGACCGCGTATTCGAGGATTAAATCCCAGCCGATGATCCAGGCGACGAATTCGCCCATGGTGGCGTAGGAATAAGTGTAGGCGCTGCCCGCAACTGGAATCATCGAGGCAAACTCGGCATAACAAAGACCGGCAAAGGCGCACCCGATGCCGGCGACGATAAAGGCAAGGACGACCGATGGACCGGCGCGATCAGCAATGGCCGCCGCGGTGCGGACAAAAAGACCCGCCCCGATGATCCCGCCGATTCCCAGCGCAATTAAGTTAATCGGTCCGAGGGATCGCTTCAGGCTGTGTTCGCCAACTTCTTGCGACTCTGCCATCAACTTGGCAAGAGGCTTTTTCGCGAATAGATTTGCCATGAGTCGTTAGTTTGATTCGGTTTCGGCGGATTGGGCGGCTGCGACGGCTGACCTCCGCCACAGGAAATAAATCGGCACCCCGCTCAGCACGATGATAAGGCCAGGCCAGGTGGTTGCAGTTTGATAGATGAAAAGCACGGCGAGAATGACGCTCGCGCCGATGATATAGAGCAGGGGCACTACGGGGTAACCGAAAGCTTTGTAGGGGCGTTCGGCATCGGGCCGTTTTCGTCGAAGCATGAAGATCCCGAGAATCGTAAGAATGTAGAAGATAAGCGCGGCGGAGATGACGTAGTCGAGCAGATTGCCATATAGATTTCCGTAACCGGCCACTGCGCCGGTGGCGTCCCTCTTTACCGTCCGCGGCAAAACGAGCAGGCCCGCCCAGATTCCCTGCACAACCAGACCCCAGCCTGGCACATGATTCCGGTTCAGCCGACTAACCGAGCGAAAGAAGAGTCCGTCGCGTGCCATTGCGTAATAGGCGCGTGCGCCGGCCAGAATCAGTCCGTTGTTACAACCAAACGTTGAGACCATGATCGCGACCGCCATGATCGTGGCACCGAGGCCTGGGAAGATGACATTGGCTGTTTCTGAGGCGACGCGATCACTCGGCGCATTTTGAATTGCGGAGAACGGCAGGGCGGCGAGGTAGGCTACATTTGCCAGCAAGTACAAGCTGATCACCAGGATCGTTCCGAACGCCAGTGAGAGCGGAACATTACGCCGTGGGTTGACCACTTCGCCGGCGGTAAAGGTGATATTGTTCCACGCATCAGCAGAAAAGAGCGAGTTCGTTTGCGCGACGCAGATGCCGACGAACAGGCCGAACCCAGTTGCCGCGGTGAGGCCCTTTCCAACTTCTTGCAATCCGCCGCGCAAACTCCAGAAATCGGAAAAATTCGCCGCGCCCGCCCCTGATCGGAGGCCGACCACGATGCCGAGCAGGATCAGCGCGATGAGCGCTCCTGTCTTTGCTGTGGTGAAAATATTCTGCACGATTTTCCCGAGCTTCAGTCCGAGCGTGTTCATGAAGGTGAGCAGCGCAATAAGCAGCAGGCCGACCAGTTGCGCGGTCGAGAGCGAGATTGCGTAGCCGCCCAAACGAATTGGTTGAATGAGATAATTCGATTCCGAAACCCACGGCACAAGTACCCCCATGTAACGGGCAAATCCGACTGCCACCGCTGCGATCGTTCCCGTTTGAATCACGAGGAACAACGTCCAGCCGTAGAGAAAACCCCAGAGCGGCGAGAACGCTTCTCGCAAGTAAACATATTGGCCGCCGGCTTTCGGCATCATCGCAGCGAGCTCGCCGTAGGAAAGCGCGGCCATTAACGTCAGCACACCGGTCACAATCCACACCACGAGTAACCAACCGGGCGCGCCCACCTGCCGCGCAATGATTGATGAGACGATAAAAATTCCCGAGCCGATCATCGACCCAGCGACGAGCATGGTCGAGTCGAGCAAGCCCAATCCCCGAACGAACTTCTGCTCGGGGGCTACGGGTGTTGTCGCTGTGGTGCTGTCCATCAAAGGCCTGTATCTTGTAGCTGCTCGCGTGCCCCCGCGCAATCTTGCAAAGATCGATTCTCGCTTTCAAACCGCTCGTGGTATCCTTCGACCGCGATGATGTCATTTTGCATTCGCTTGCGTAGGTCGATTTTCCTCTACTTCCTCGCTACCCTGTTCTGCTGGGCGTCGTCGCCGGCTCAAGGCCAGTCGGCTTCGCGCCGATCGGCTGCCGAACGGACAATCTGGCAACGCAACAATCCGCAGTTCGAAGCTCTTCCGCTCGAACTTTCCCCGCAGAATCACCTTATCGTTCGCGCTTTTATTAATGGAAAACTTGCCTTGCTCGGAGTGGATACAGGAGCCCCCGTTAGCGCCATCGCCGTCAGTCGTCATCGGCACTACGGCCTCGATTCAATTTCCAGCACCTCCAAGTTACCGCCGAAATTGATGATCAACGGTGCGTTGAATACGGTCGGGATCGCGAAGTCACTCCGGATCGGTGCGCTTAATCTCGTTGACGAACCGATGGTCGCGATCGATCTCGGTCCGAAGAGCCGCAGCGCCCGTCTTGGCGAAGAGGAAATCGACGGCATTCTCGGCGCCGATATTCTTTTTCCCACTCGAGCGGTGCTGGATTGCCGGCGCCGGCTCCTGATTTTGAATTTGGAGCCGCAATTAGAAGCAATTACGCCGGGTGTGGATTATCGGGGGATGAGCAGCATGCCGATCCATGTGAGCGATGGCTACAATTTGTATGTGGACGGTGCGATTAACGGCGCACCCGCGCTTCTGATGGTTGATACCGGTGCTTTCGCCACCCTGTTGCATCGCTCATTTGTTAAGCGCATGAAAATTCCCTTGCGCGATACCCCGTTTAGGTCTGCGGCGGTGAACCTAAATATGCGCGATGTGCAAATTGCGCGCATTCGGCGCTTGTCCGTGGGTTCGGTTGACATCGTCGGTCACAATGTTGGCGTTATTGATCTGGGAGGACTCATTCACGGCGGGTTGCTGGCGGGTAAACGGCCCGTCGCCGGATTACTCGGCAGCGAACTCTTACAGCGTCATCACGGGATCATCGATTTCGGGACGCGCCGGCTTTATTTAAAAGGCTAACTCGTTTAACTGGTCGACACTTTGATCGGGAAGCGGCGCTGAATCGCGAAGCAAGAGTTTGTTCACGCGTTCCAGGTGCAGGGTCTCCGTACCGGTTTTCTGAGCGTGCAATCGTTCCATTTCAAGGCCGTCTACATTGATCGCGACGAGGGACGGCCGCGCATCAGCGCGCTCGTAGGAAAACTGCACATTTTGTAATCGCAGGGTGCGTGCATAACTAACAAACAACGCCGCCGCAGGCGCGTAGGCGAAAGCTTTGTGAGGATGGCCTCGTGGCTCGGGCAGGGTCCATTTGACCGGCTTAGCCCCGCCGCCAGCCGAGACAACTGACACCTTCTGCAACGTAACGTTGTCGATGGGTGATTCTGCCTTCCCCACAATGATTGCGGGCGAAACGGGTACATCGCGAGGTGGTTTGGAGTCGGTCGAGGTCAGATCAGAGATGGCGATGTGGCGGATCGCGCCAATATGCCTGTTTGCTTCGCCACTGCGCAAACGAGTGGTCACGAGCATAAAGATCGGGCACGCTGCCTTCCTGACGGTAATTTCCGAATAACGAATGTTCTCGACGATGGCCCCATCAGCAGACGTTAGCCCAATAGCCGCCTTCCCTGCGCGGGCGATACTGACGCGCGAAAAGCTGACATCTCGAATATCACCCACGGTCTCCGAGCCGATTTGCATGGCATTGGCAGCGCTTTCGACATGGCAATCGGTAACCGTTATGTTGGCCGACGCGATTTTTCGACCAAGCGCGTAATCGCTCTTCAATGCGATGGCGTCGTCGCCGCACCCGGTTATATTGCAGTCGCGCACCGCAACATCGCGACAGCTAACGACATTAATACCGTCCCGCGATTGTTGAATCGCCACATGATCGATCGTCACCTCGTCGCAATTGTTGAGAAGATAGACAAAATGCGCGCCGGTCCGATGAACGATGTTCTGAAACAACAAGCGACGGCTACTCTTTAAGGCAATAATTTTGTCGCCCTTTCCCGGTGCTGCATCGTCCTCCACCAAATGACTGCCATCGATGCGTCCGCCGATGATGGCAAAGTTCTCGATGTTTTCGCCCCATAACAGTGCGTTGTGAAAATGGCTGTGACCGAAATCCTGAAATCGGTCGAAAGGATTTGGCTCCGGCTGATCGTACCCGTCGGCGGCGCCCGCAATCACAGCCTCAGCATCGAGCAGGAGCCGCACATTACTGCGCAGGTGAATCGAAGCCGCGGAGTAAACTCCAGCTGGAAATAGCACCGTGCCACCGCCACTGCTGCTGCACTTTTCGATGGCAGCATTGATGGACGCAGTATCATTATTCCTTCCGTTACCGCGTGCGCCAAAATCGCGCACGTTGAACTCAGCCGGACTGAACGTCGGAATCTCCACCGCCGAGACCGGTAGAGCAGCGGCCAAGATCAGGAGCGACAGGCGGTGTATCACTCGATATCGATTTCGCGCACGCGTTTTTGCATGCGCACCTTCTCAACGGCGTTGCGGATCTTATCGCCCAAACCCGCCTTTATCGGCACCGCATCGACCAGGACGAAAGGCGTCGAGACGTCAGACGTGTTGACCTGCACATTTTCCAAACCGCACATCCGCGACCAAAACGGCTGGCGCGTTTCCAAGTCTTTCACTCGGTAAAGCTCGAGTGTATCGGTCACTTTATTGAAAACACCTTCGGTAATTTTCAGTCGCTCGCTCGTAAGTTCGTATATTTTGTTTTTCGTCTGGAGAAAACGCGAAAGCGCGATGAAGATCGGCACGATGGCCGGCGACAAAATGTACGGACTAAAGTCCTTGGCTGATTCATTGCGCCAGAGAAAAGCGAAGAGAAGAAAAAGGACGCAAAGGCACAGGGCGCAGAGGGCGAACGCGGCGGCGTTTTTCACTTGCGAAGAGGTACCGCGCCAGACCGTTTCTTCCGCCATGACGCAATTTGTAGCCAAGCCCTGCGCGAGCACAAGCCGGTGATAACGCGCGCCTTCGTCCTAGCTGCGGGAATGGGAACCCGTTTACGTCCGCTTACGGACGCGTTGCCGAAACCGCTCGTGCCAATTTTTCAAAAACCACTCATCACCTTTGCGCTCGATCACCTGATTGACGCGGGCGTGAACTCGTTCGTCATCAATACCCACAGGCTTCCTGAATTATTTGCCGCTTTTTTTGCGCGTAATGCTTACGCCGAGCACCCGGTCACGCTCGTGCACGAGCCGGACTTGCTTGAAACCGGCGGCGGAATTAAAAATGCCGAACCTCTTTTTGCTTCCGAACCCTTCCTAACTTACAGCGGGGACATTCTCACCGACGTTGACCTTAGGCCGTTGATCGACGAACATTTTCGGCGGGGAAATGACGTCACGCTCGCCTTAAGAGAAACAGGTCTCGGCGCCGATATTGCTTTTGCCGATGGCAAAGTCATAGATATTGCCAACCGACTCGGCATCGCTGGCCGCTACGATTTCGCTAACATCGCCGTGTGGAGCCCCACGGTTTTTCGACGAATTCCGCCGGCACAGAAAATCTCTTTCATCCCCGTAGTGACCGAATGGATCAAGGAAAACGGCAGGATTGGCGGAGTCATTCTGAACGACGGGAAGTGGTTTAACGTTGGATCGGTCCGCCAATATCTGGACCTTCATCGCACACTCGCCTCAGAAAAATGGAAACCGCACTACGTTCGGATGCCAGAATGGCCTCTGGCAGTGGCGAGAAATGCCCGCGTGGACCCAACCGCACAGGTGCTCGGCTGCTCTGTCGTGGGAGAGAACTGTTGCGTCGATAGCGAAGCCAAATTAGTGGACACGATCCTCTGGTCCGGTGCACAAATTGCTTCTCGAAGTGTGCTGGAAAACTGTATTGTCCGCACTCATCGGACCGCGGCCGGAACCTTACATGACGCCATTGTTTGAAGTGAAAACCGATTTGCTTCTTCGCCAAACGCGCCGGCGTTTGCCCGCCTTCAGCGAGGGACAAATCGAAATCGCCCCGATCGAAAAGGGCGGTTCTGATCGGCGGTTCTACCGCGTTCGTTGTGTGCCGGAACAATCACTCATCTTGGTAAAATACAATCTCGAGGGCGCGGAAAACCGGCACTATGTGCGCATCGCTGAATTTTTGGCGGAACACAGAATTGCCGCGCCAAAAATCTATTTTCATGACGCGGAGGAAGGGTTGATTTGGATCGAGGACCTGGGTGAGAGCGATCTTTTCAGTTTTCGCGACGACACCTGGTTGGTCCGGAGCGCGCTTTACCGGTCAGCCGTGGATGAAATCGCCAAGCTTCACGATTTGCCTGAGAGGGAATGGGCCGAGCTGGATGGCGAAATGCCACCGGAGTTTAACGCCACGCTTTATCGGTGGGAGCAGAATTATTTTTTTGAAAATTGTCTCGGCCGAATCTTTAGGTTGAATGAAGGGAGACTACGCGAGCTCGCCTCCCTACCTGCTCTTGAAAACATCGCGGAGCGACTGGCAGAGTTGCCGAGGGTGTTGGTGCACCGTGATTTTCAGTCGCAAAACATCATTGCCCGAAGCGGACATGCTTATCTTATCGATTTCCAAGGGATGCGTCCGGGCCTGGCTGAGTATGATCTGGCATCGCTGTTATTTGATCCGTATGTCCGGTTCTCGGCGGATGAGCGGGAGGAACTTTACTCTTATTATATGGAGCGCCGCGGCCTGTCATCGACTCCCCAAATGCGGGAAACGCTTCGGCTATGCGCAATGCAACGCTTGATGCAAGCGCTTGGGGCTTATGGCTTTCTCGGACTGGTAAAAGGCAGCCAACATTTCCTGGCGCACGTCCCGGCCGCGCTCCGCTCTCTGCGTAACCTGATCGCCGATATTGATTTACTCGAGCCGTTGGGTGCGGCGCTTGCTTGTCTGCCAAAGAATGGCTGGAGTAATTAGCGCAGAGGCCTCTTTTTCCATCCCGAGACTCCGAATCCGACGGCCTGGGATCGTTTTGTCCAGATCGGACGGTGTGGACCCTTTACAGCGTTGGGTTGCTTGGGGGGCGATGCTCACCGCCAGCGTCGTTCCGATGATTTTCAGTCATTCCACCGGCCACGGCCCGCCTTATTCAGTGCCGGTTGCGCAAGCGCTCGTCCTTGGGGTGGCGGCCGTCATTGTAAGCAGATCGAGGCGGCTGAGCCCGCTGACCGGATTTCTTTTCACCCTTGCAATCTTGCGTCTGGGATGGTCCGTAATTGCGCCGATGCTCGGCGAATGGGGGCCAATCCAAAGCTTCGCCACTGGGATGAGCTGGGGACCAAAGATTTTCATGTCGCGTTTGTTGAATGTTGCCGGCGTGCTCCTGATACTCACCACTTTCATCGGTCGCAATTTCACCACGGACGATCTTTTTCTGCGCATTGGCCAGCTTGATGCGCCGGCCCAGCCAGAGCCTATCCTGTGGTTCCGCAAGCCGATACCATGGAGCCGGTTCGGCCCGCA
>Ga0137403_10009780_pt1 | contig 10640 bp, 9 predicted proteins | sample CZOMad2_1_16fung_FD_122057 | JGI IMG/M metagenome (GOLD analysis project Ga0137403, IMG submission 122057) | Vadose zone soil fungal communities from Angelo Coast Range Reserve, California, USA - CZOMad2_1_16fungal (Hybrid Assembly) | ecosystem: Environmental > Terrestrial > Soil > Vadose zone... | reverse complement strand
GCAGCATCGAGCACCCGCCGCGAATCTTCTGCGTGAATTGGTTCCGCAAGGACGCCGGCGGCAAATTCCTGTGGCCCGGCTACGGGGAGAACATGCGCGTGCTGAAATGGATCGTGGATCGCTGCGAGGACAGCGCTGGTGCGATGGAGAGTCCGCTGGGCTGGATGCCTCGCCATGACGACCTGGAACTGGACGGGCTCGGCCTGAATGCGGAACGCTTTTCGGAATTGATGGGACTAGAGCGGGGGGCCTGGTTGCGCGAACTCGATCTGCATCAGGAGCTGTTCGCGAAACTCGACAATCACCTGCCGGAAGAATTCCTGCTCAAACGCGAGTCCCTGCTCGCCAGCCTGCAGCGCTCGCCTGAGCGCTGGACGGTCCGCTGACGATACCGGCGCAGGTCGCGCCCTATGCGGCCGGAAATACGCCGGTGGAAAGATAACGGTCGCCGCGATCGCAGACGATCGTGACGATGGTGGCGTTTTCGACTTCCGCCGACACCTGCAAGGCAGCCCAGAGCGCCCCACCCGAGGAGATGCCCGCGAAGATGCCTTCCTCGCGCGCCAGTCGCCGGGTCATCTCCTCGGCGTCCTGTTGGGCAATCTCGACTACACGATCGACACGCTTGCGATCGAAGATCCGCGGCAGATAGGCTTCCGGCCATTTGCGGATCCCCGGAATCTGCGAGCCCTCGGTGGGCTGACAGCCGACGATCGTGATGGCGCGATTTTTTTCCTTGAAGTACCGTGCGCATCCCATGATGGTGCCGGTGGTGCCCATGCTGCTGACGAAATGCGTGATCTGCCCGTGGGTGTCGCGCCAGATCTCCGGAGCCGTTCCCTCGTAGTGAGACAGCGGATTGTCGGGGTTGGCGAACTGGTCGAGGATCAGGCCTTCCCCCCGCGCTTGCATCTGTTCGGCAATGTCACGCGCTTTTTCCATCCCGCCTTCTTTCGGCGTCAGCACGAATTTTGCGCCGAATGCCGCCATGCTTTGACGGCGCTCGATTGAAAGATGCTCCGGCATGACCAGGATCATGCGGTAGCCGCGCATCGCAGCGACCATCGCCAGGGCAATGCCGGTATTGCCGCTGGTCGCTTCAATCAGCGTGTCGCCCGGCTTGATCTGTCCGCGTTCCTCCGCTTTGCGGATCATCGAAAGTGCCGGCCTGTCCTTCACCGATCCGGCAGGATTGTTGCCTTCGAGTTTCGCGAAGATGACATTGCTGGTTTCGCCTGGAATGCGCTTCAGGCGCACCAGGGGCGTATTGCCCACGAAATCATCGAGAGTTTTGCCGATGCCGACGGGATTGCGGTCCATGTGCGGGATTCTACGCGGGCGGGGGCTTCAGCGGTTCTGAAGCAGCCACCCGACATAGCGGCCCACACCGGTCTGTACGTCGGAAAACGGCGCAGTGTAGCCGGTAGCGCGCAGGTCTTTTAGATCGGCTTCGGTAAAACTCTGATACTTCTCCTTGAGACCGGGCAGAAACGGGCCGTATTCGATCATCCCCTGCGCCTTCAATTCGGAAAGCGTCAATGCATTCTTTCCTTCCGCCTTGCGCAGGGCATTGATTGTCGCGACCGCAACGTCGTTGAAGGATTGCGAGGCACCGGTGCCGCAGTTGAATATCCCGGACTTTCCAGGATTGTCGAGGAAGTGGAGGTTGACCCTGATCACGTCGTCGACCGAGATAAAATCACGCCGCTGCTCGCCTGCCTCAAAGCCGCCGCTGCCTTCGAACAGTTTCACTTTACCGGTTTCGCGAAACTGGTCGAAGCAATGCATTGCAACGGAGGCCATCCTTGCCTTGTGCGTTTCGCGCGGTCCGTAGACGTTGAAATAGCGCAATCCGACCACCTGCGCGCTGTTGTCCTCCCAGCGCCTGCGCACGATCTGATCGAACAGGAACTTCGAGTAACCGTAGATATTGAGCGGCTTCTCATTGGCGCGTCCCTCCTTGAACACCGGGCCGGCGCCGTACACCGATGCGGAAGAAGCATAGATCAGCGGCACGGATTCGGACTGGCAGTAGACGAGCAGGTCAGACGAATAGCGGAAATTGTTATCCATCATGTACCGGCCGTCGCTCTGCATTGTGTCCGAACAGGCACCCTGATGCAGGATGGCGGCGATTTCCCCATCGAACGAGCCTGCGTCCAATGCGGCGCGGAAGTGTTCCTTGTCCAGGTAATCGGCAATCTCGCAATCCGCCAGATTGCGGAACTTGTCAGCGCGGCTCAGGTTGTCGACGGCGAGGATATTGGTCTCGCCGCGTGCGTTCAGCGCCCTGACCAGGTTGGAACCGATAAATCCGGCTGCGCCGGTGACGACGATGAGCATATGCGGTTTTAGGAAAAGAGTTCTTCGGGATGAACCACTGCGGTGCCGAGTTTCCCGACGACGATGCCCGCCGCCTTGTTGGCGAGTCGGACTGCTTCTGCAAAGCTCGCGCCCGCCGCCAGCATGACGCCCAGAATGGCAATCACCGTGTCTCCCGCACCGCTCACATCGTACACTTCCCGCGCGACGGCGGGGACGTGGACGGGCCCGCTCTCGCGATACAAGGTCATGCCCTCCTCGCTGCGGGTAATCAGCAGTGCTTCCAGATCGAGCTCGCGGCGCAGCTTCTGCGCACGCTCGGTCAGATCATCCTCATTCTTCCAGCGCCCGGCGACCTCGCGGAATTCGGATTTGTTCGGCGTGAGCAGCGTGGCGCCTTTGTAGCGCGAATAGTCGTCGCCTTTCGGATCGACCAGAACGGACTTTCCCGCCGCACGCGCCGCTGCGATCATGCGTTCGATATGCTTGAGTCCGCCCTTGCCATAGTCGGACAGAATGACCAGATCGGCATTTTTCAGCCTGGCCTCGAAGTCGGCAAGCTTCGACATCAGCACTTCGCGACCCGGCTCGGTCTCGAAATCGATGCGCAAGAGCTGCTGCTGGCGGCCGATGACCCGCAGCTTGATCGTGGTGGCCAGCGCCGGATCCCGGTGCAACTGCGCGTCGATGCCCTCGGCCTTGAGTAATTCCTGAATGCGAGCGGCCGCCTCGTCTTCGCCGACGACGGACAACAGGCTGGCGCCGGCCCCTATTGCGGTGATGTTGCGCGCCACATTGGCTGCACCGCCCAGGCGTTCTTCGGTTCGGCCCACTCTTACAACCGGCACCGGGGCCTCCGGCGAAATGCGGTTGACGTCGCCGAACCAATAGCGATCGAGCATTACGTCGCCGACCACCAGCAGCTTCGTCTTCTCGACTAATTCGCGTCCGATCACTGCGGCCTGCCCATGGAAAAATATTCGATACCGGCCTCGCGCATCATGGCCGGGTCGTAAAGGTTACGACCGTCGAAAACCACCGGCGACTTCAGGCGCTTTTTCATGTCCTCGAAATCGGGGCTGCGAAATTCCTTCCACTCCGTGACGATGATCAGCGCATCGGCGCCGTCGAGCGCGCCGACGGTGGAAGTCGCAAAGCGAACGCCAGGTTCCTTGGCGAAGACCCTCTTCGCCTCTTCCATGGCCACCGGATCGTAGGCGCTGATGCTGGCTCCGCGCGCGAGCAGGCCGTTGATCACCACGCGGCTGGGCGCTTCCCGCATGTCGTCGGTATTCGGCTTGAACGACAGGCCCCAGACCGCGAAATGCCGCCCGTCCAGTTGCTCGCCGAAACGCCCGCGGACTTTCTCCAGAAGGCGCTGCTTTTGCGTGCGATTGGCTTTTTCCACGGAATCGACGATCGTCAACTGCATCCCATACTCGCCGGCAGTGTGCTGCAACGCCTGGATGTCCTTGGGAAAGCATGAGCCACCATAACCCACGCCGGCATACAGAAAGTCATAACCGATGCGCTGATCGGAGCCGATGCCGTGACGCACCGATTCGATGTTGGCACCGAGTTTCTCCGCTAGGTTGGCCAGCTCATTCATGAACGAGATGCGTGTCGCCAGCATCGCATTGGCGGCATACTTGGTGAGTTCCGCCGAGCGTGGATCCATCACCAGAATGCGATCGTGATTGCGCAAAATCGGCGCATAGAGCTGCCGCATGATCTGCGTCGCGCGTTCGTCGGAACTGCCCACGACGATACGGTCCGGGCGCATGAAATCACCGACCGCCGCGCCTTCCTTGAGGAATTCCGGATTCGACACCACGCTGAACGGCAGGTCGAGGCCGCGGGTCCTGAGTTCGTCCGTTATGGACGCCCGCACCCGTTCGGCGGTGCCGACCGGAACCGTGGATTTGTTAACGACCACACGATAGTCGTTCATGCTGCGGCCTATGCTGCGCGCGGCCGCAATGACATAGCGCATGTCCGCGGATCCGTCCTGATCAGACGGCGTTCCCACAGCGATGAATTGCACGGCGCCATGGGCGACGCTTTCATCGATATCGGTGGTGAATCTCAACCGACCCGCGGCGACGTTGTGATTGACCAATTGCTGCAGCCCCGGTTCGTAGATGGGAATGCCGCCGCCGAGAAGCAGGGCGATCTTTTTTTCGTCGGTGTCGAGGCAGATCACGTCGTTGCCGAGATCGGCGAAACACGCCCCCGACACCAATCCGACATAGCCGCTGCCGATGATGCTAATTTTCATTTCTACGCCTCCGGAACCGCGATCTCTCGGTTGACCCGAGCCAGCACTGCCAATGGATCGGCAGCGCGGGTGACCGACCTGCCTATGACCAGGTAATTCGCCCCGGATTCAATCGCAACCCGCGGCGTCATCACGCGCTTCTGGTCCTCCGCAGCATCCTCGGGTAAACGTATGCCCGGGGTTACACGCAAGAAGCGGCTGCCGATTTGATCACGGATCGCCGCCGCCTCGTGGGCCGAGCACACCACGCCGTCGAGCCCGCAATCCGCCGCCAGTTGTGCGAGTTTCATGGCCTCGACGAACGGGCTCGCCTCGATGCCGATCTCGTGCAGATCCGGCTCGGCCATGCTGGTCAGCACGGTTACCGCGATCAAATGCAGCTTGCGCGGCGCGGATTCGATCGCCTCCCGCGCGGCGCTCATCATCGTCCGTCCGCCAAGTGCGTGGACATTGACCATCCAGACGCCTAGCTGCGCGGCGGCCCTGCAGGCTTGCGCCACGGTATTCGGGATATCGTGAAACTTCAGATCGAGGAAAACATCGAAGCCGCGTTGCGCAATCGTCGCAACGAATGCCGGGCCCGCAGCAGTGAATAATTCCTTGCCGACCTTCAATTTGCAGGCCGACGGTTGCAAACGATCGACCAGGGCCATCGCGGACTGTGCGTCGGCATAGTCCAGCGCAACGATCACGCGCGAGCTCATCCGGCAAATTCCCTTTCCTCGGTACGCCGTGGCGGATAGGTTTCCCAGCCATTGCACGCCGGACAATGCCAGTAGAACTGGCGCGCCTTGAAGCCACAGCTTTCGCATCGGTAGAGGGCCAGGCTGCGGGTGTGCTGGTGCACCAGATTCTTGATGAGCTGAAGTTCGTGGCGGCGCTCCGCCGGCGCTTCCAGCAATTGCGCCTCGAGAAGTTTGTCCAGACCCAGCAAGGTCGGATTGCGCGCCAGTTCATCGCGTACCAGCCGGTAGGCGTGGTCGGGGCCGCGGTGGTCGAGTTCGCCCTGGAAAATAACGTTCAGCAGGTCGAGGGAAGGATTGTTGGCGAGATAACCGCGCAGCAATTGCAATCCTTCTTCCTCGCGCCCGAGGCTGCGATGCGCGGCGAGCAGTTTCTCCGCCACCAGGGAGATATAGGCCGGGTTCTGGCTTTCCAGGCCTTTCCAGTATTCGATCGCGGCCTGGGGCCGGCCCTCCCCCATTTCGGTATCGCCGAGGAGGATATTTGCGCGCGCGCACCTGCGGTTTACGTTCAAGGCTTCGCTCAGATAGTCACGCGCCTGGTCCCATCGTGAATGCGTTATCTCGACGGCCGCAAGCTCGCAATAGAAGTGGGCAATGTCCTTCGCGCTCGACTGGCCGGAAACAGAGTCCATCTTGCGCGATGTTTCGATCGCCTTCGTCCAGTCCTTTTCCTGCTCGAAAATCTCCAGCAGGAACTTGAAGCCCTGCTGTTCGTAGAGTGTGCCCTGCAGCTTGGCGAACAACTCTTCCGCCCGGTCCAGCAACCCCGCCTTCAAATAGTCCTGTGCAAGTTCGTACAACGCCGTCATCTTCTGCTCGGGCACCAGATCCGCCCGCTCGAGCAGGTTTTCGTGCATGCGGATGGCGCGCTCCACTTCGCCGCGACGGCGGAACAGGCTGCCGAGTGCGAAGTGCAATTCTACAGTCTGCGGATCGACCTTTACGACCTCGATAAAGGCCTCGATAGCCTTGTCGGGTTGCTCGTTGAGGAGGAAATTGAGTCCCTTGAAATACGACAACGGCAATGCGCGGGATTCGGATATCAATTGCTTGATGTCGACGCGCGCCGCAAGCCAGCCGAAGGCGAAGAACAGTGGAAATCCCAGAAGCCACCAGAATTCAAATTCCATGTTTCAGACCGGATCCCAGATCATTACAAGCAATAGCGGCGTCAGCTCAAGGCGTGTCTTAGGGCGGGCCCGGCCGCGCACGCAATTCCTTGCGCAATTGCAGGATTTCGCTACGTTGGCGGTATACATAAGTCAGGCATCCGATGACGCCCGCTGCAACACCGATGCCAAAAAAGACCAGCAGCACCAGCGCCAGCGATGCCTCCCAATGGGTGCCAAGATAAAAGCGCACGGTCACCGGGTCCGAGTTCTTGAGTGCGAAGCCGAACAACAGGACGAACAGCAGCAGGCGAAGGATCCAGGACAGGTAGCGCATCGGCAAAGTCACCTGCGTTGGAGCGGGGCCGGAAAATCAGACAAAAAAAAGCGGCACGATCTCGCGATATGCCGCCTTCTTGTCGATCCGTGAAGCAATGTAGCCCGCCTACTGACCCTTGAAATCCACGCGTTCGCGCAGTTCCTTGCCCGCCTTGAAATGCGGCACATACTTCGCCGGAACGTGTACTTTGTCGCCGGATTTCGGATTGCGCCCCACACGAGGCGGACGGTAGTTCAGGCCGAAACTCCCAAAGCCACGGATCTCGATCCGATGTCCCTGCGCCAGGCTCTTCGCCATGGCATCCAGGACCATTTTCACCGCGAGCTCGGCATCGCTCGCGACCAGCTGCGGGAAATGCGCCGCCAGCTTGGCTATCAGCTCCGACTTGGTCATGGCGCGTCCTATTGCGCAGAGTTCTTGTTATCCAGCTTGGCCTTGAGCAAGGCCCCGAGGTTGGTCGTGCCCGCATTCGACGCGCTCTCGGCGGCATGTTTCTGCATCGCCTCGGACTCGTCGGCCGCATCCTTGGCCTTGATCGAGAGGTTGATGTTGCGGTTTTTGCGGTCGATGTTGATGATCATTGCATTGACCTTGTCGCCTTCCTTCAGGTGCGTGCGGATGTCCTCGACGCGGTCGCGTGCGATCTCGGAGGCGCGCAGGTAACCCTCCACTTCGGTGTCGAGCTGAATTACCGCGCCCTTGGGATCGATGGTCTTGACCACACCATCGACGACCGCGCCCTTGTCGTGCGTGGCGACGAAATTGGTGAACGGGTCGCCCTCGAGCTGCTTGATGCCCAGAGAAATGCGCTCGCGCTCGACGTCGATGGAAATGACCATCGCTTCGACTTCGTCACCCTTCTTGTAATTGCGCACCGCCTCTTCGCCGGGAACGCTCCAGGAAAGATCGGACAGGTGAACCAGGCCGTCGATGCCACCCGGCAGGCCGATGAAGATTCCGAAGTCTGTGATCGACTTGATCTGGCCACGGACCTTGTCGCCCTTCTTGTAATTGGCGGAGAACTCTTCCCAGGGATTGGGCTTGCACTGCTTCATGCCAAGCGAAATGCGGCGGCGGTCCTCGTCGATCTCGAGAATCATCACCTCGACCTCGTCGCCGAGCTGCACCACGCGCGAGGGGTGAACGTTCTTGTTGGTCCAGTCCATCTCGGAGACGTGCACCAGCCCTTCGATGCCCTGCTCGATCTCGACGAACGCGCCGTAGTCGGTGAGGTTGGAAACCTTGCCGAACAGGCGGGTGCCGGGAGGATAGCGGCGCGACAGGCCGACCCAGGGATCCTCGCCGAGCTGTTTCAGGCCCAGGGAAACGCGATTCTTTTCCTGATCGAATTTGAGGATCTTGGCGGTGACTTCATCACCGACGTTGAGAACCTCGGAGGGATGCTTGACGCGTCGCCACGCCAGGTCGGTGATGTGAAGCAGGCCGTCGATGCCGCCCAGGTCGACGAACGCGCCGTAATCCGTGATGTTCTTGACGATACCCTTGACCGTGGCGCCTTCCTGCAGGCTGGCGAGCAGCGCTTCGCGTTCCGCGCCCTGACTGGCTTCCAGCACGGCGCGGCGCGATACCACCACGTTGTTGCGCTTGCGGTCGAGCTTGATGACCTTGAATTCGAGATTCTTGCCTTCGTAGGGGTTGGTGTCCTTCACCGGGCGGATGTCCACCAGCGAACCGGGCAGGAAGGCGCGAATGCCGTTCACCATGACCGTGAGCCCGCCCTTGACCTTGCCGTTGACCAGGCCCTGCACCAAGGTACCCTGTTCCATCGCCTTTTCCAGATCGTGCCAGGCGGCCAGGCGCTTGGCCTTTTCCCGCGACAGGCGGGTTTCCCCATAGCCATCCTCGAGCGCTTCGATGGCGACGGTCACATAGTCGCCGGGCTTGACCTCGAGTTCGCCGCGGTCGTTCTTGAATTCGTCTGCCGAGATGAAGCTCTCCGACTTCAGGCCGGCGTTCACCACGACGAAATTGGGATCTACACGCACCACTTCGGCCGTGATGACTTCTCCTGCGCGCATCTCCTTTCGCGACAGGCTTTCTTCGAACATCGCGGCAAAGTTATTCTCGGAAGTGGCAGCGTCAGGAGTTAGGGTTTCGGTTGTCATAAAAAGAGGGTTGGACTCGCAAAAATCCGTTGCTTGAAACGGGGTTGGTTAATGAACCCGTCAACGGCGGAAAATAGACCCACCTGGTGCATGCAGCTGCCGGCAGGTCTGATTCAGCGGGACGGGGCCCGGCGCTGCACAGATTCGAACCACCGGACTACTTGGGCGACTGCCTCTTCTATTGAAAGTCCAGTGGTGTCAAGAACTTGCGCGTCTGCGCTCTTTTGCAGAGGGGCCAAGCTGCGCGCGCTGTCACGGCCGTCGCGTTGGCTGATTTCCTGCAAAAGGGTGGCTAGATTAGCATCGAAACCTTTGTCTATCAACTGTTTATAGCGACGCAGCGCACGCTCCTCGGCGGACGCGGTGAGGAACACCTTGAGTACCGCATCGGGAAACACCACTGTGCCCATGTCACGACCATCGGCAACCAGCCCCGGGGGCCGGCGAAACGCCCGCTGGCGCTGTATAAGCCCTTGACGTACTTCAGGAATCGACGCGACCTGAGAAGCGGCCGCAGAGACTTCTTCGGCGCGAATGGCCTCGGTCACGTCCTCTGCGTCGAGACGAATGTTGTAGTCATGAAACTCAACCGGCAACGAATTTGCCAGCCGTCCGACCGCCCCGGCATCGTCCATCGCGATTCCTTGCCGCATTGCCGCCAGCGCCACAAGCCGGTACAGCGCACCGCTGTCGAGATAGTGGAATCCGAGTCGCTGCGCCACCAGTCGCGCGACCGTGCCTTTTCCCGAAGCCGACGGTCCGTCGATGGCGATGACCGGCACCGTGGCCCCGGCCGCGACCTCGGCAAAGCGATCGAAAAAATCCGGAAAGGTCTTGGCCACACACTTCGGGTCGTTGATTCGCACCGCCACGCCGCCGAGCGCGACCAGCGCGAAGCACATCGCCATGCGATGGTCGTCGTACGTTTCGATCGACGCTTGAGGTGTAAGGCGTGAGGCGTGAGGCGGGGTAACGACCAGGTAATCCGCGCCCTCCTTCACAATTGCCCCGACCTTGCGCAGCTCCGTTGCCATCGCCGCAATGCGATCGGTTTCCTTCACCCGCCAGCTTGCGATGTTGCGAAGCTGGCTGCTGCCGTCGGCGAACAGGGCAGTCACGGCCAACGTCATTGCCGCGTCGGGGATGTGATTGAGATCCAGGTTGAAAGCTTGCAGCCGGCCCATTGCCGGCGCGCGCGCTTCGATCCAGTTCTCTCCCACGTCGATGCGCGCACCCATCCCGGCCAGCGCCGACGCAAAATTCACGTCGCCCTGAATGCTGTTGCGGCCCACGCCTTCCACCCGTACCGGCCCGCCACCGATTGCACCGGCAGCGAGAAAGTACGAGGCGCCGGAGGCGTCGCCTTCGACGAAGACTTTCCCGGGACTGTGAAAGCGGCTGTCAGCAGGAATCGTGAACGAGGACCAGCCTGCGCGGCGCACTTGCACGCCGAACCGCGCCATCAGGTTGAGCGTGATGGCGACGTAGGGTCTGGAAATCAGATCGCCGACGACTTCAATCGTCGTTTGCTTGCCGGTCAACGGCAGCGCCATCAGCAGCGCCGTCAGGAACTGGCTGGAAACCGCGCCGCTCACCTGCACCTTGCCTGCGTCGCGGATATTTCCGGGCCGGATTTCCAGCGGCGGATGGCCTTCCTTGCCCAGATAGTGCACGTCGGCGGCGAGTTGGCGTAACGCGACCACCAGGTCGCCAATTGGG
>Ga0137403_10009778_pt1 | contig 10641 bp, 6 predicted proteins | sample CZOMad2_1_16fung_FD_122057 | JGI IMG/M metagenome (GOLD analysis project Ga0137403, IMG submission 122057) | Vadose zone soil fungal communities from Angelo Coast Range Reserve, California, USA - CZOMad2_1_16fungal (Hybrid Assembly) | ecosystem: Environmental > Terrestrial > Soil > Vadose zone... | reverse complement strand
TGATGGCGCTGCTTCTTATGTTGAAGCTGGTTTCAGTCGCGCTAAGTTATGCCTCCGGGAACGCGGGCGGCATTTTCGGTCCGAGTTTGTTTTTAGGCGCGATGCTGGGCGGAGTTGTTGGCACCGTCGGCCACTCATTGTTTCCAAATCACGTGGCAACATCAGGCGCTTACGCGCTGGTGGGAATGGGAGCGGCGTTCGCGGGAATCGTGCGCGCGCCGATGACCAGCGTGATGATGATATTTGAAATTACCAGGGATTATGCGGTGATTGTGCCGCTGATGATTTCGAATCTGGTGAGTTTTTTTGTGGCGTCACGATTTCAGAAAGAGCCGATTTACGAAGTGCTGGCGCATCAGGATGGAATTCATCTGCCGACAGCCGAGACGCGGGCATTGGAAGGAAACCGGCGAGTGCTGCAAGCGATGCGAGCGGCGTCTGAAACGCTGAGTGTGGACAGCACTTTGCGCGATGCGGTGGCGAAGACTCAGGCGAGTACCTTGAGCGCGTGGCCAGTGGTGTCGCACGAAGGAGTGATTGGCGTGCTTGGGCGTGAAGCGATTGAAGCGGCGGCGAAGAACGCAGACGCTGACAAAAAGCTTAGCGACCTAATTGGGGCCAGCGAGGATTTTCCACATGTGCACGCGGACCATTCCTTGAACACCGCGTTGCACCGAATGGGAGCGGCGGGGCTGGATGCTTTGCCGGTAGTGAACCGGGCGAATGTGCATCAGCTGCTGGGAATTGTGACCGTGGACGATGTTCTTTCGCTGTACCGGGTGCGTCCCGTTAGGGCGCGGTGATGCGAACAACGCCGAGCGTCACGGGACGATGAGCCGACCGCGGTTCAACTGCGCAGGCCGTCATCAGAGGTTTCTTGTCGAGGCCTCGGCGGTGCGACAATCCCATCCTGTGACCCACTTCATGCGCCCATCGATTGGCCAACGCTGCTTCTTTTCTGGTGAGGATTATGGAAATCTCCGGCGGGCCGGGCGGCTGGTCAGTGGGAAATGCGCATCCCCTGAATTCACCCTGGGCGAAGCAGAACCCGATCTTGTCGACAATCTTGACGTTAGCTTTCACGTTGTGCACGGCGTCGCGCTGGGCCTCAGAGGTAATGTCATTGGCACCGGGCACGTCAAACCGGCCGATGTCACCACTCAATGTGAATGTCACATCGCACTTGGCGGCCTGCATAATCCGCGACGCCCTTTTCATAATTGCTTGAGCCTTCTTCCGTGTCAGCTCAGCAGCATCCTTGTGAACGCTGACAGTCAGTGAGTACGTCTTCGCGCCGGCCGGCGCGGGCCAGATCAGCAACGCAGCAACCACGATTGTCAGGATGGCTTTCATTTCCTTCTCCCTGCGGCACAAATTGCCGGCGCAACCAACACCCAAACGATGCGTTGGGGACTCTCCCTCGTAACCCACACCGGCTGGATCATTTGCAGGCATGGACACTGATGGCTCTCATTCAGCGGCCTTTCGTTTTCTGCCGCGAAACGCGGATTGCCGAGATGGGGCGATCCGGCTGGGTGACCATTTGTTCGAGTACCTTCTGGAAGTCGCGCAGCAGGCGATCGATAGTCCTCGCGCCGAAGAGAGCCGGCTTGTATACGCAAGTTCCGATAAGACCATGAGGGCCTTCCCTCAACATTAAGATAATATCGTATGATGTGATCGTCACAAGCGGCATGAGCATGTTTGGATTGGCTTCCTCGAAGGCGAGCCCGTGTGCGGCGCTCGCCCGCGGCCGCAGGTTGGCGCTCTGTAGCGTGATCATCGCCTGGGCCAGAGCCGCAGGCTCCGCGGAGCCTTCGGACGCGAGAGCCTCGGCGAGCTCTGCGAAGGGAAAATCCTGGTGAACGAAGGCCGCAAGCGTGGTCGCGCGAACCCGGCGCAAAAGCTCCCGAGCACTGGGATCGCCGCGGAGGTCGGTGCGGAGAATGACGGTGTTGGTTAGCCGGCCGATTAGCCCCTCCGTCCCTGGACGGTTGCGGTTGGCAACATTCGTGGCGACCCGCAAGTCCTCCTGACCCAAGTAGCGATGCAACAGCGCCTTGAAGGCGGCAACGAGCGCCATGAACAAGGTACCGCCTTCGCCATGGGTAAAGCGTCTGGCGGCCTCCGCCAGCTCCGCCGGCAGTATCGCCTCTCGTCGTGCGGTACGGATATTGTCGATTATCCGGCGCGTACGGGCCGCGGTGAGCTTCATCACCGGCAGCGGAGGCCGTAGCTGCTCGCGCCAGTAGACAAGCTGCGCAACCATGTCCGGGTGTGACGGCCAGTTCCGCTGCCAGTGGGCAAAGTCGGGGTACTGAATTGAAAGCGGCGCCAAGGGGGAGGCCGTGCCGGCTGTGAACGCTTCGTAGAGCGCGGCAAGTTCTTCGACGAACACGCCGAGCGACCAGCCGTCAACGACGGTCTGGTGCATGGTCATGAGCAAGAGGTGCTCCTGCTCCGCCAGGCGCAGCAGGCGCGCCCGAACGAGCGGTCCGTGAGCGGGATCGAAGGAATGCAGGAGCTCGCGCTGGACCAGTTTGTGTGTGGCGATTTCTTTTCGGGATTTAGGCAATTTCCGCAGATCACCGAAGCTCACTGGGACATTTAATTGCGACGCAATGACCTGCTCGTATCGACTTTCAACCACAGCAAAGGTCGTGCGCAGACTTTCGTGGCGACGCACGATTTCATTGACGCTTCGCTCCAGGACAAGAGCGTCGACAGGGGATGTCAGCCGGAGCGCGTAAAGGATGTTGCAAAACGGAATTTCGGGCAGCGCCTTTTGCAGTTTCAACAACCGTTCCTGCGCGGGGGTGGCCCGCACCCCCTGTTTGCGGGGGGCGTGCACGATGGCGGAGGCACGTCCTTGAGTCCGGTCGGCATGGATCAACGTATCGAGATGGCGAGCCATCTCCGCAACCGTCGGCATCTCGAAAATGCGAGAGACCCCAACCTCGAGATGCAAGATGTCGCAAATGCGGGCGAGAACGTGTACGGCCGAGAGCGAGTCACCACCCAACGCGAAGAAGTTATCATGGATACCGACCCGTTCGACATGGAGGATCTCGGCCCAGAATCCCGCCAACATCTTCTCGAAGTGCGTCTGCGGCGCGACGAAGGTTTGCTGCGTGACGACAAGGTTCGCGAGTCCCAACTTTGACGCCAAGCCGACACGTTGCACTTTGCCTGTTGGGCCTTTTGGAAGTTCCTCAACAATGAGCACTTGGCGCGGGATCTTGAAGTCGGCGACGCGCCCGATGGTAAACTGCCGAATGTCTGCTGGGGTCGCCGCCGTATGGGGCCGCAATACGACGGCCGACGCGACGTCCTCGCCTAGCGTGGGGTGGGGCACGGCAAAGGTTGCGGCTTCTGCCACTGCCGGATGTTCTAGGAGCACTTCGTCGACTTCCCGTGGCGCGAATTTCTCTCCACCGCGGTTGATGATCTCTTGCTTACGACCTACGAGAACTAAGTATCCGTCGTCATCGAAAGACCCGTGATCCCCTGTCTTGAACCAATCGCCCGCAAACGCCGCTTGATTCGCCACCGGGTCACCGTCGTAACCCGACATGACACTCGCGCCACGGACGACAATCTCCCCCGTCTTCCCGCCGGGCAGCAATGCCCCGCCTTCGTCCATGATCGCAACATCTAAACCCACGGGTACGCCGACTGATCCCACCTTGCGCCGACGCGGCGGCAGCGGATTGCAAGCGATCGCTGAGGAACCGGTCTCCGTCATACCGTAAAGTTCGATCACGGCGGTCCCGAAAGTCTGCTCCAGTTCGGCGAAGACGGTGGGCGGCAGAGGGGCTGACGCCGAGCGGATGAAGCGTAGTCCACAGTCTGCTACGCGCTCGCGATTCTGCCGAGCCCGGGCCAGAATTGCTTGATGCATTGTAGGGACTGCCGAATACCACGTCGGTCGAAACGAAGTTAACCAGCCAAAGAAGCTGTTGACGTCACATCCGGGGGTGCAGACGACACTCGCGCCGGCTGTCAATGAGGTGAGCAGCGTGGCGACGACACCATGCCCATGAAAGAGCGGCAATACATTCAAGCACCGATCAGATTCTTTCAACGCTAGCGACGCGGCGTAAGCATGAGCGCCGGCACATATATTGGCGTGTGTCATCGGGACGCGCTTCGGCCGCGCTGTTGTACCGGACGTGAACAGCATCAACGCGACATCACCCGGTCTGACCGGTTCGTGTGGCGCCTCACCTGGTTGGTCTCCCTTGAGGGCGAAGAGACCGGCCTCCGAGTCGGGTGTAGTCGACAGTTCGAGGACGCGGATGCCGCGTGAGAGCGCCACACGGGACGCCGGCGAGTCGATCCCAGCCGATGTGATCAATGCACGAGGCCGCAGATCAGCGAAATATCTGTCCAATTCCTCAGCCCCATAGGCTGGGTTCATGGGGGCGCATGTAGCGCTCGCCGCTACGGTGAGAATCGTCACCGCCATCTCCGGACCGTTCGGCAGCACCACGGCCACCCGATCACGACGCGCTATCCCCATGGCCCGCAACGTGCTCCCCATCTCATCGATGTGCTGATAGAGACGGCTGTAGGTCAGCGGAGGACGGCCGGGAGCAAGGATTACCGGCGCGTTGGGAATTCGCTTGGCTTGATGTTCCAGGATATGAGGCAGGCACGAAAACGGAGCTGAGGATCGTACGTTTGCGAAATGTTCGTTCGCCATGGTTCGGGTCTCAACCTGAATCAGGGTGCTTCCACTACCGGCCTGATTTCGGCGGTAGGGCGAACACGCGGACCCGCATCGCCAAAGCTCATTATGTCAGCCTCTGCCTGCTTGACCCAAAAACTCATGTCCATCGCGCCATACATTGTCATCGCTTTAGTGAGACTCTCGCGAGCGCGCTCTGGATGGCCGATGCGGCGGTAAAGCTTGCTCAGGCCGAGGTGGGAGTGGGCGACGAGCGAACGCATCCCGTGCACTTGGGCAAGTGCCAGCGCTTCTCGGTATTGGGCCAAGCTTGTTTCGGCATCGAACCGGTCCGGATGGCTCGCGATGTCGCCGAGCAGGCGCAGCGCATGGGCCGCAAAGCCGGGCTGGCGCTGCGAAGTTTCAACCGCTTGATTGCCTAGGCGCCGCGCCTCGTCGAGCCGGCCGAGTAACAGACATGCGCGCCCCACCGCCTGATAGGCCCAGCTACGATGAGCGACGATTCCCCCCACCGTCTGACGCTCGAGGAGCTGCTCGCCCTCCCTGACCTGCTTCAGCGCTTCGCCTGCATCGCCGAGCTGCGCCAGCGCCCAGGCGGAGGAGGAAATCGCCCAAGGAAGTTGGACGGCAACATTTCCAGCCTGAAGCGTTGCGATCCACTTCTCGACCCGTGAGAGCGCCTTCGCCCAGTCCCCCTTTATAAGGTAGAGCATGCTCGCGGGAAGGTAGGCCCAACTGACTGTGTGCGCATGCTGTGTTGGCTCGGCAAGTTGGATCGCCTCGGTTTCGTACTTGGCCGCCTCGGCGAATCTCCCAACCTCGGCGAGGCTCATGATCAGGAAAGCACGACCGAAGACCGATGCTGGCACGGACATACCAACATACTCTTGGACCCCGTCGGCGGGCACCAACGTCACTGTGTCGGTGGCCAAATCGACCACCTGTTCGTACTCGCCCCGATAGTAATGCGTTTGCTCGAGGTACGCTGTGGTGAGCATGAGAAGCTTCGAATCGCCGAGGCGCTGGGCGATCTCCAGGGCGCGCTTGCCGGTCACCAGTGCCTCGTCCAACTCGTCGAGTGATGACTGGACAGTCGTCATGAAGGCGCAGGCAAGGCCACGCCGGGAGTCGTCTTTCAACTGCTCGGCGAGGGCCTCGGCCTCGCGGAGGTGCTCAAGCATCTGCCGGCCTTCTCCGAGCAGGCGCAGCACCGGCCGCAACTCCAGGCGAACGTCGAAGGCCTGCTCCAGAGCGGCCTGGCTCTCTGGCAATTTCTTCAGAACATCCAGGGCCTGCTCGAACCAAGCCCGGGCGTCCAGGAGCGCCGATCGCGCGGCGGCCCTCCCTCCGGCTTGCCGAAGATAGTGCACTGCTTTCTCATGCAGTGCGCCCCCGACGGCGTGATGGGCGAGCCGCTCGGCCTGCTCGCCCAGCCGGTCTAGGTAGAGCTTTTCCGTGGCATCGACAACGCGCACGTGGATGTCGCGGCGACGTTCATGGAGCACCTCGCCATAGGCGACATCGTGGGTGAGGGCGTGCTTAAAGGTGTACTGCAGATTAGGAAAGAGCTGCGTTGCGTAGAGAAATTCCGCTGCTTCCAAAGCATCAAGCTGACTGCGAAGCTCGTCCTCTGTCAGCCCGCAAATTGCATGCAAAAGGACGAATGGCACGTCGCGTCCGATGACCGCGGCCTCTTGCAACAGGCGCTTGCCGGCAGCGGGCAGCGCGTCGATACGCGCGGCGAGGACCGCCTGCACAGTGCGCGGGACCTCAATGCTCGATAGCGGCCTCGCAAGGTAGTAGCCGCCACGCCTGCCTTGGAGCACGCCAGTATCGACAAGCGTTCGCACAATCTCTTCCAGGAAGAATGGATTTCCGCTAGCGCGCTCCACTAGGAAGCTCTCCAGTGTCTGCAAACTCGGATCGGAGCCCAACACGGCCTGAAGGAGTTCTGTCAGGCTTTCGCTGGCAAGGGGACTGATACTTAGCTGCAGATAATTGGGCCGGTGCCTCCATTCGTCACGAAAATCGGGGCGATAAGTAACCAGCAAAAGCAAGCGAGCGTTCTGCGAGCCAACGGCCATCTCGTTCAGTAGACCGAGTGTAAGCGAGTCGTTCCAGTGAAGGTCCTCGAAGACCGCGATGATCGGCTGCACGCGGCTTTCGCTCAACAACAGACGGGTCACTGCCCGATACGTGTACTGCCGATGCTGGAGCGGCTCGAGGGATCGGAACGGATGCGAGCCATCCAGCACATCGAGGAGATCCAGCACCGGTGGAATAACATCCTGCAACGACGAATCGAGCGTCAAAATCCTGCTTGTCACTTTCTCGCGGATCAGTCGTGTGCTGTCTTGGACATTGATCTTGAAATAATCCCTGAGCAATTCGATAACCGGCAAATAGGGCGTTGCGCGGCCGTAGGAAACTGAATTGGATTCTAGAACCAGCCAGTCAGCTGCATTGTGCGAATGAACGAACTCGTGTACGAGGCGCGACTTGCCCACCCCAGCTTCCCCGACAATCGCCGCCACCTGCCCTCTACCCTGCTCGACAAGCTGTTGCGCGCTGAGGAGTTGCTCCAACTCGGCGTCGCGGCCGACGAAGCGCGTCAAGCCCCGTCTCGCGGAGGCTTGGAGGCGAGTACGCGCGGCACCGACGCCCGTCACCTCGTAAATTTGCACCAAATCAGCGAGCCCTTTCACCGGCATGGGCCCCCCGAGGGGGCTCATAGCTACATATCCTTCCGCCAGTCGAAGTGTGTCGGCTGTTGTAAGCACGGTCCCGGGCTTTGCCATTTGTTCCATGCGAGCCGCCAGGTTAGCTGTCTGGCCCACGACGGCGTAGTCCATGTGCAGGTCGTTGCCGATGGCACGAATGACGATCTCGCCTGAATTGAGTCCAACGCGGATCGTCACCGGCACCCCATAAGACCGCTGGACCTCATCGCCGTATCGCGCAACAGTCTCTTGCATCCTGAGAGCTGCGTAACAGGCGCGCACGGCATGATCCTCATGCGCGAGCGGTGCTCCGAAGAGGGCCATAATCCCGTCACCCATAACCCTGTTGACGGTGCCCTCGTAGCGGTGGACGGCTTCCATCATGTGTTCGAGTACAGGGTCGAGGAGATTCTGGACATCTTCCGGATCGCGGTCAGCAAATATCTCCATCGACCCCTTGATGTCGGCAAACAGCACGGTGACCTGCTTCCGCTCGCCCTCGAGAGCGTCCCTGGTTGTCAGTATCTTGTCGGCAAGGTGCTGGGGCGTGTAACTCTTGGGCGAAGCAAACCGGGGAGCCGTAACAGCTTTTGATGGACGGCCACATTCGGAGCAGAATTTGGCCTTGGGCGACATCTGGCTTCCGCAGCCGGTACAAGTTTGGGCCAACGGAGCAGAGCACTCCTCACAGAACTTTGCCGTGACAGCGTTCTCGCACTGGCATTTCGGGCAATTCATCGCAGACCTCGGCGGAAACATCGGCCAGATGCACCGAAGGCTAATGTCGCGCACAATGGGCGACAAGGCAATTTTCTCGGCCTTTACCGCTGCAACCGGGTTCAGAATCGCTGGAACGCTATGAGCTCTACATGGTTAAAATGGGCTGGCGGTCCAACTCTTCTGGTAGCTTGACGGAAATGAAATAACCCTTTCGCGCGTGGCCGAAGCGGCCGCCGGATCACGCGCCGCGATGCTCGAAAAACGGACCGCAGCCAGGGCTGCCCTTGGCTGAACTGCTCCGGCGAATGTGGAACGCCGAAGCGGACGCATCAGAGCCGTCACCGCAGCAACTCTTGCCGATGCGGCAGATCGTTCAGCAACCGTGATTGAATGTCGTTCGTGCGCTTGAAATCCGGCAATGCCGGCTTGCCCCAAAACAAAAGCGGCCAGGCAAGGACGATGACAATCGCGGCAGTCCATGCCGCCTTGACCATGGTGTGCATGTTCGCCTCTTTTTCACCCAGCGAGGCGAGGATTGCACCGGCGTAACAGTGCCGGTGTGAGCCAGTTCACCTTCGAAAGTCCCGGTGCCGGGATGACGTCTCGTGTGAATCCGTCCAGGCAGCGCTGCAGCGCAGCCAGTTGTGTCGTTTGTGGTGCTGTGTGAACCGGTTCATAAAGCCGCCGCGGCGGGTCACGGTATACGAGACGTCATCCGTTGCGCCAAGCGCAGCGATCCAAAGGGCGGAGGGTCGGCACGGCTTCGGGTTTTTTGACGGGCCGGCAGGAGAGCCCCCTTAAAGCCAGCGGAGGTCGTCATGTGGAATCGTTTGATCAGTTCGCGGTATGCACACCTCGTCACAGCAATTGGCCTCACTTTGGGCCTCGTTCTGCTCTATTGAGGGAATTACTGCAGAATTCCGGCATGATAAATTCCGTCGCTACCGGACAAGGGCTTGCACGCTCGAAACGCCGCGCACCATCCTGACCGGAGCGTGGCGCGGCGAGGTCAGTCCGGTTTGGCGACGAGGTTGCCAACAGCCTCCTGGGAAACAACTATCAGGCCGCCGCGCTGCAGCTTGATCCAGCCGCGGCGTTGCCAGTCCCGCAGGAGCTTGTTCACGCTCTCGCGCGACACGCCGATCATCTGACTGAGATCGCGCTGTGTGACGCGGATCGCGTGGCTCGACCCGGCTCCCGGCTGAGAACGAAGTTGAAGCAACGCCTTCGCAAGGCGACCCGGCAGCCCAAGAAACATGATGTCCTCGACTTGTTCGCTCGTTCTGCGCAGTCGAGCGCAGACGAGATCAATGAGCTTCATCGCCACATCAGGATTCTCCCGCACCATCGGGATGAAATCGCGACGGTCGATGACCATAAGTTCGCTGTCTTCGATCGCCACGGCATCGGCGGTCCGCGGGCCCCCATCGAGCAGCGCGATCTCGCCGAAGAGCCCTCCGGACGGAATGACGTTGAATATGGCGTCCTGTCCTTTCTCCGACGGAACGCTGATCCGTACCGATCCAGCGCAAACCGCGTACAGAGTCGAACCGGCATCGCCTTTGCGGAAAAGGACCATGCCTTTTTTGACCTTGCGGATAACCGCCCGGGACACGATCCGGTCGATGATCGAGGGCACAAAATCCCGGAAAAGCGGATGGGTGCTCAGAAGCTTGAGCTTGTCGATGGGCGCTGTAGAAGACGGCTTGTTCGGTACGGAGGTCATCAATCAGATCCCAATGCGGTATGGGCATCGATTTCAGTAGCGAGAACGCGAACGCTTTTCTTGGTCTCGACGCGATTGGGTTACCTGCGCAATGCCGAGGCAAACACCGACCGCAGCTTGGCACATGCGCCCCGGCCACGAAAGCAGAATTGCCTGTGCGCATGATTCAACGAAACATCGGGGAACGCGGGTGGTCCGGCTACTACTTGCTGGTCATGCTGTCCGTGTATTTGACGAGAAATTCCTTGATCTCGTTCGACACCGTGGCGAGCCCACTCAAAACCTCCTGGCCTTCGGCACCGGTGACGAGGATCGGCTCGGTTTTGATGACCTTGGAATAGTCCGCGAGAAATTGCGGGCTCTTCCACATATCGACGAATGCCGTTCGCATGATCGCAACGGCCTCCCCGGACGACTTCGGCGGCATCATCGCCACGCGAAACATTGCGAGCTGCGGGTCACTCACGGCGCGCAGGACCCGGTATTTGAAGTCGCCGGCCAGTGGCTTGCCGGGTTTAACCGACGCATAGAACTCCTCGAACGTCTGCAGGTTGGGCAGCGCTTTGCTGCGCGGGTAGGCGCCGTTCTTGCGCGGCGAAAGCTGCCACAGCGGCATGACGACATGCCCCATCGTCGGCTCGACCGAGCCGCTCCAGCCGGAGAGCGAGGAGTTGGCGAGCTGGCCGATGTTCTGCAGGATCGCGGTCTCGACTTCTTTCAGGCCGCGATAGGCCGGGATGGCGTGATGCGGAACCCCGAGCATATCGAGCGCCAGCACCTGGTTG
>Ga0137403_10009777_pt1 | contig 10641 bp, 10 predicted proteins | sample CZOMad2_1_16fung_FD_122057 | JGI IMG/M metagenome (GOLD analysis project Ga0137403, IMG submission 122057) | Vadose zone soil fungal communities from Angelo Coast Range Reserve, California, USA - CZOMad2_1_16fungal (Hybrid Assembly) | ecosystem: Environmental > Terrestrial > Soil > Vadose zone... | reverse complement strand
AACTCGGTCGTGGCCGTCATGGAGGGCGGCGATCCCGTCGTCATCCCCAACGCCGAGGGCGGGCGGACCACGCCTTCTGTCGTCGCGTTCACCAAGGACGGTGAGCGCCTGGTAGGCACCGTGGCCAAGCGTCAGGCGGTCACCAATCCCAAGCGGACCATCTTCTCGATCAAGCGGTTCATGGGACGCCGCATGAACGAGATCGTCGAAGAGATCAAGCGGGTCCCTTACGAAGTGGTGCAGGGCCCGAACGGGCTCGCCGCCGTCAAGATCGACGGCAAGGTCTACACGCCGCCCGAGATCTCGGCGATGATCCTGCAGAAGATGAAGCAGACTGCCGAGGATTACCTGGGCTACTCGGTGGACAAGGCGGTCATCACGGTTCCCGCGTACTTCAACGACGCCCAGCGGCAGGCCACCAAGGACGCCGGCAAGATCGCCGGGCTCGACGTGCAGCGGATCATCAACGAGCCCACGGCCGCCGCGCTGGCCTACGGCCTCGACAAGAAGAAGGAGGAGAAGGTGGCCGTCTTCGACCTCGGCGGCGGCACTTACGACATCTCCGTGCTCGAGCTGGCCGAGGGCGTCTTCGAGGTGAAGAGCACCAACGGCGATACCCACCTTGGCGGCGACGATTTCGACCAGCGGCTGATCGACTGGCTGGTGACGGAGTTCAAGCGGGACCAGGGCATCGACCTCTCCAAGGATGCGATGGCGCTCCAGCGCCTCAAGGAGGCGGCGGAGAAGGCCAAGATGGAGCTGTCGAGCACGACGCAGACCGACATCAACCTGCCGTTCATCACGGCGGACCAGAGCGGGCCCAAGCACCTGAACATGAGCATCACCCGGGCCAAGTTCGAGCAGCTGGTGGATGACCTCATCCAGCGCACCATCCCGCCCATGCAGCTGGCGCTCAAAGACGCGGGGCTCGATCCCAAGACGATCGACGAGGTCATCCTCGTCGGCGGCTCGACCCGCATCCCCAAGATCCAGCAGATCGTGAAGGACTTCTTCGGCAAGGAGCCGAACAAGTCGGTGAACCCGGACGAGGTCGTGGCCATCGGCGCGGCCATCCAGGGCGGCGTGCTGGGTGGCGAGGTGAAGGACGTGCTGCTGCTCGACGTGACTCCGCTCTCGCTCGGCATCGAGACGCTGGGCGGCGTCACCACCGTGCTGATCCCGCGGAACACCACCATCCCGACCAAGAAGTCGGAGACCTTCTCGACCGCCGAGGACAACCAGACCACGGTCGAGATCCACGTGCTCCAAGGCGAGCGGCAGATGGCCCAGGACAACCGGACCATCGGCAAGTTCCAGCTCACGGGCATCCCGCCCGCCCCGCGCGGCATGCCGCAGGTCGAGGTCGGGTTCGACATCGACGCCAACGGCATTTTGCACGTGACGGCCAAGGACAAGGCCACCAACAAGGAGCAGAAGATCCGGATCGAGGCGTCCAGTGGACTGAGCGACACCGAGATCGACAAGATGGTCAAGCAGGCCGAACAGCACGCGACGGAGGACAAGCAGCGGCGCGACGAGATCGAGGCCCGCAACCAGCTCGACGGTCTGGTGTACAAGGTCGAGAAGGACAGCAAGGAGTGGGTGGACCGGTTGTCCGGTGAGGTCAAGTCGCGGCTCGATGGTGCGGTCGAAGCCGGCAAGGCGGCGCTGCGCACGGGCGATCCGGCCGGAATCCGCAAGGCACTCGACGAGCTCAATGCGGCCTACTCGGCCGCCGGCGCGTCGCTCTACCAGCAGGCGCAGGGCGCGGAGGCTGGCGCCCCTGGCGGCACCCAGTCGGCCGGACCGTCGGCCGAGCCCGGGGCCAAGGAGGACGTGGTCGAGGCAGACTACGAGATCGTGGACGAGGGAAATAAGAAGTAAGACGGGAGCGGACGGGAGCAGGCGGAAGCGGATGGGAGCGGTAGTCTCCGGTCTGCTCCCGTCCCCGAAACCTTCCGGCCAGGACCAGAGTATCTTACGAAGCAGCTCACCAAGGACCCGAGATGTCGTCCCGCTCGTTGAACTGGCTCAAGTTTGGCGGCCTCGTGGCGCTGGCGTTCGCGCTGGGGCTGCTGTTTGCCGGACTTCTGGACCTCCCCAACCGATCCTCCGCGCAGGAGGCGCGCGTCGCATCGGCAATTCCATCGGTGCCGGCGCCGTCGATTCCAGCCGCCAAGCCCCTGGTCGACTTGAGCGATGCCTTCTCCGCCGTAGCCGACCATGTCCGGCCCAGCGTCGTCTATATCCGCTCCCAGCACACTGAACGACCCAACCAGCGGCGGGTCCCGCCCGGGATGGAGCGTTTCTTCCCCCGCTTCGGGCCCAATCGTCCTGAGTTGGAGCAGGGGAGCGGGTCGGGGTTCGTCGTCTCGAGCGATGGCTACATCCTGACCAACAATCACGTCGTCGAGGGTGCTGAAACCGTAATCGTCCGGCTGCTCGACCGGCGGGAGTTCCGGGCCAAGGTGATAGGGGCCGATCCCAATACCGACGTGGCGCTGCTCAAGATCGATGCGAAGGGCTTGCCGCCGGTCGCCCTGGGCAACAGCGACGACGCCCGGGTCGGAAGTTGGGTGCTCGCCATCGGCAATCCGCTGGGCGAGGGTCTCACCTTCACCGTGACATCGGGTATCGTGAGCGCGAAGGGACGCGCGCTCAGCACGCTGCCGGGTCGCGGAGCCGGCAGCATCCAGGACTTCATCCAGACCGATGCCGCGATCAACCCGGGCAACTCCGGCGGCCCGCTGGTCAACGTCCGGGGCGAAGTGATCGGGGTCAACTCGGCCATCGCCAGCGAGACCGGCTTTTACTCGGGCTACGGCTTTGCGATCCCCATCAACCTGGCCCGCACGGTGATGAACCAGCTGATCGTGGACGGCAAAGTCCACCGTGCCGCGCTGGGCGTGTCGATCCAGGATGTCGGGCTCAATGACGCCCAATACGTGGGGCTGCCCGAAATCCGGGGCGTAGTAGTGAAGGACATCCCCAACGACGACTCCCCCGCCAAGAAAGCCGGCATGGAGCCGGGCGACATCATCGTCGCCATCGACGGGAAGCCGGTCGGATACGTCGGGCAGCTGCAGCAGGAGGTCGGCTTCCGCAAGCCGGGGGACGTCGTGAAGGTCGAGGTCGCGCGCAAGGGGGGCGTCCGCAAGACGTTCGAGGTGAAGCTGCAACCGCTTCAGGACGCGCCGCAGCTGGCCGACAACTCGCGGCCCGGCAGCGACAGCGAGAACGCCGGGACGGCGGGCGGCTTCGTCATGCGGCGGATGGGGGCCAGCGTCCAGGCGGTCACGCCCCAAATTGCCGAGCAGCTGCAGTTGCCGGCCGACGCCCGCGGGCTCGTCGTTACCGACGTCACGCCGGGAGGCCCGGCCTGGGAAGCCTTGCTGGACGAGAGCAGAGGCGGGCCGGACATCATCCTCGCGGTGGAAGGAAAGCCGGTGAAAACCGAGGCCGATCTCCGCACCGCCCTCAAGAATCAGGCACCGGGAAGCGTGGTCACCTTGCGCCTCTACAACCCGCGCCTGGGGCGGCGGATCGAGCGAGTGAAGCTGGCCGATACACCTTGAGCCGAGTGATTCGATGAACGAGGAAGCCTTCAACCTGTCGCTGCGGCACCTGCTCAAGCGATTCGGGGTAACGGCCCAGCGCGAGGTCGAGCGCCAGGTAGATGCCGGGCTTCAGGGCGGGACCCTGGCGGGCACGCGCGCCCTCCCGGCGCGGATCACGCTCGAGATCACCGGCCTCGATGAGGCCATCGTCGTGGACGGCGAGATCACGCTCGTCTGACTGCCACCTCCATCAAACGCCGAGCCGTACCCGTGACGACCTTCGTCAAGCGCACGGACGTTGCGCTCCTCAGCGCGCATACGCTTCCCGGCCGCTACTTCACCTCGCCGGAGATCTTCTCCGAGGAGCGGGAGAAGATCTTTCTGCAGCGATGGCTTTGTGTCGGGCGCGAAGCACAGATCGCCCGGCCGGGCCAGTACTTCCTGCAACAGATCGGCTCGGAAAGCGTCATCGTCCTGCGCGACCGGTCGGGCCAGGTCCGGGCGTACTACAACGTGTGTCGTCACCGGGGCACCCGGCTCTGCGAAGAACACCGGGGTCAGTTGTCGGAAACCATCCAGTGCCCGTACCACGCCTGGACCTACAGCCTCGATGGCCGCCTGATCGGCGCGCCATCGGCCGACACCATCGAGGGCTTCGACAAGGCCGATTGGCCGCTCCATCCGGTTGCCTCGGCGAGCTGGGAAGGGTTCCTCTTCATCAACCTGGCCGATGATCCGGAGCCGTTCGAGGAGGCGTATGCCCCGGTGTTGAGCCGGTTCAGCCGGTTCAACCTGGCGACGCTCGCGGCCTACCGCCGGATCGACTACGAGCTGACCTGCAACTGGAAGTTCGTGGTCCAGAACTATTCGGAGTGCTACCACTGTCCGCTGGTACACCCCGCCCTGGTCAAGCTGTCACCCCCGACCAGCGGCGAGAACGATCTCTATCGCGGCCCGTTCCTGGGCGGCTACATGGACATCGTCGACTCGAGCGAGAGCCTCACCGTGAGCGGGCGGTCCTGCGGCGTGATGGTGGGCGACCTCCCGGCCGACGATCTCAAGCGGGTCTACTACTACTCCCTGTTTCCCAACCTGCTGCTGAGCCTGCACCCCGACTACGTGATGTATCACACCCTCTGGCCCAAGGCGCCGGGACAGACGCTGGTGACTTGCGAGTGGCTCTTCCACCCGGACACGCTGAAGAATCCGGCATTCAATCCGGACGATGGGGTGGAGTTCTGGGACATGACCAATCGCCAGGACTGGCACGTATGCGAGCTGAGCTACGCCGGCGTCCAGTCGAAGAGCTACACGCCGGGCCCCTATTCGCGCCGAGAGGGGTTGTCGGCCGCGTTCGACCAGGAAGTCCTGACCGCCCTCGGGCACCGGTCAGAGTGGTGAGCCGCGCCGACCCGCGTAGGGAACCAGAAGGATGATGTTGGTGCCCTGACCGGGAGCACTCCGCATCAGCACCTTGGCGCCGATCTGGCTGGCGCGCTCGTGCATGCCAAGCAATCCCCAGTGACCACCATACGCGCGGAAATCAGGGTCCACCGTGAACCCCTTTCCGTCGTCGGCGATTGAGACGCGCATGCGGCGCGCCCCATAGCTGCATTTGACCCGCAGCGTGCGCGCGGCTGCGTGCCTGACCCCGTTGGCGATGGCTTCTTGAACGATCCGCAACACCACGGCTTCGACCTCTTGATCCAGTGGGAGGGGCACGCCCTCCACCGCACACTCCAGGGACAGGCCGGTCCCACGGGTGCCCTCCTCCGCAGTGGCTCGGAGCTGGGCGGCGAATTGCCCGCCGGCGTGTGACGGCGAGCGCATGTCCCACACGGCGCGGCGCGCGTCCTCCAGCGTCTTCTGGGCCAGGGTGATGACCTCGCTCAGCGCGGTGGCCGTCTCGGGCTGGCCGGTCACCCGGTTCGCCGCAGCCACCAGCCTCAACCCGACCCCGGTGAAACCCTGCAGCAGGGTGTCATGGATTTCACGCGCCAGCCGCGTGCGCTCGGCAAGCATCGCGGCAAACCGGGCTTCGAGGGTCCGCTCCCGAGCCCGTCGCAACGCCCGTTCTGCCCGCTTGCGCTCGGTAACGTCCATGACGACGCCCATGAGCTCGACCGCGACGCCGGACTCGTCGAGCACCGGCTGGCCTTTGCTGTGCACGTATCGCATCGACCCGTCGGGCCGGATGATGCGGAGATCCACCTCGAACGGACGCGTCTCGCGAACTGCCGTCACCATCGCCTCGTCGTATACCTGGCGATCGTCGGGATGGCACATCTCCCGGAGCTGCTGGCCGCTGGGCACGGCGGTCCCGGGATCCAATCCAAAGATCCGGTAGGTCTCGCCCGACCAATAGCCCTCGCCCGTGCTGATCCGACGGGCCCAGCTACCCGTGTGGCTCAGCTCCTGGGCGGCGGCCAGGTACATCTCGCTGCGCTCGAGCTCGGCCGTCCGCAAAACAACTCGCTGCTCCAGGTCATTTCGTGCGTCTTCCAGCAGCCGAGCGCTCCGCCGCCGGGCGGCGCTGAACCATGCCGCCAGGAGTGCGAATAACAGAAACCACAACAGGTAGGGGTCGGGGCCCCACTCGAGCCCGAAGGTGTAGAGCGGGGGCAGGAAGAAGAAGTCGAAGCTGAAGGTCGAGAGCACCATCGCCAGGACCATCGGACCGTTCCCGGCATACCAACCGGTGAGCAGGATCGCGGCCAGGAACGCGGCCGAACGATTCGTCAGCCCAAACTGTCGCGATGCCAGGGTCACCAGCAGGGCGGCAGCTACCGCCAGCAGGGCGAACCCGTACCGTATTGGCGCCGAGCGCCTGTCCAGATCAAACGGCATAGGGCGGCCTCGGGCGGTCGGCAGGCCACGTGTGCCGCCGTGTCAGCCACGGGAGGATTGATTCCGGCACGCCGGAATCTGCCCCGGCACTTGTGCAATGACCAGTAACCCGCCGCCCTCCATAGGCCGCCGGGTCCAGGGGGTCGGGCCACTCGGGTCGCTACCTGATCGGGGGAGCAGTAGAGTCCAAGCGCCCCCCTCTCGACTGAAGCAGCTTGGACGCGGTTGGTGAACCGAAACCTCGTCGCCCGACCGGGTCCGACATTGGAGCTCACTCAGCGCTAGGGAAGTTGCTTGGAAGGAGGCCGGGCATGTTCACGGTGACGCGAGCGCCCCAACCGGTGGAACCGCCGAGCCCGTTGCAGCTGGCCATCAAGGAGTGGCAGCGCCAGCTGATCGAGAAGCAGAGGTAGGAACCGGCGACCCGCCGCCCGCGGCGCAAGGACAGGTGCCATGAGGATCCTGTTGTTCGGCGCTACCGGTATGGTGGGTCAAGGCGTGCTTCGCGAATGCCTACGGGCAGCGGACGTCGAGCTGGTTCAGACCATCGGCCGGACCCCCACGGGCCAGCACCATCCCAAATTGCGGGAAGTGGTACATCCGGATCTGCTGGACTACCGGGCCATAGAGGCCGAGCTGCGGGGTTTCGATGCCTGCTTCTTCTGTCTTGGGGTCTCTTCGGTGGGCCTGAGCGAGGTGGATTATACCCGACTGACGTACGACCTCACCCTGGCTGCTGCACAGACGCTCGCTCGGCTCAACCCCCAGATGACCTTCGTCTACGTGTCTGGTGCAGGCACGGACAGCACCGAGCGAGGACGGACCATGTGGGCGCGGGTCAAGGGCAGAACCGAGAATTCCTTGCTGCGCTTGCCGTTCAAGGCGGTCTATATGTTTCGTCCCAGCATCATCCAGCCGCTGCACGGCATTCGCCCGAAGACCGCGTGGTCCCGCGTCCTCTACTCGGCGATGAGACCGCTGCTGCCGCTATTGCGCGTGCTTCTGCCCAGGCTGGTATTGACCACGGAGATCGTCGGACAGGCCATGCTCGCGGTAGCCAGACACGGCGCGCCCAAGGCGGTGCTGGAAGCCCGGGACATCAGCGTCCTCGCCGGGGAGGCCGCCCAGGGATAGTCGTACTCAGGGGGTGAGCACCGGCGCCTGCACGAACTGATCCGGCAGAGGGCCGGTGAGCGACCGGAGGAAGGCCGCCAGGTCGTCGACATCCGCAGCCGCCAGCTGGCGGCCGAGTTGAACCTCGCCCATGACATGGACGGCCGCCGAGAGTGTCGCGACCGAGCCGTCGTGGAAGTAGGGAGGCGTCATCGCCACGTTCCGCAGGCTCGGCACCTTGAACACGTACTGATCGGCCGGGTTGTGGGTGACGTCAGCGCGCCCCTGGTCTACGTGCGCGCTCCCCGTGGCCGTCCAGTAGGGCTTGACCAGCCCGAACTTCTGGTAGAGCCCCCCGCCCACACCGACCCCGTTGTGACAGCTGGTGCAGCCGAACCCGATGAACTTCTGGAGGCCGGCCTTGGCAGGTGGATCGAGCGCCGCGGGGTCGCCCTCGAGGAATGCGTCGAATGGCGATGGCGTCACCAGCGTGCGCTCGTAGGCCCCGATGGCCTTGCCCCAGTTCTCGGCGGTCACCGGCTGAGAGTCCCCGGGGAATGCCGAGCGGAACTGCGACTCGTACCCGAGGGTCTTGAGCCGAGCGACCGCCGTCGCGTAGTCCGGCAATCCGAAGCTGGGCGGGCCGATGAGCGCCCGGGTGGCCTGATCTTCGACGCTGGTCCGATCGCCCCGCCAGTGCTCCACGAACTGGAGCGCGGCGTTCAGCACCGTGGGAGCATTGCGCGGATTGACTCGACTCTGGACGCCGATGGGCAGCGCCAGCCCGTCGGTGCCATACAGCGCCGGCTGATGGCAGCGCGAGCAGCTGACGGTGCCGTCGAGCGACACGCGCGGATCGAAGAAGAGTGCTCGACCAAGGGTTACACGCTCCCGAGAGGTCGGTGCTGCAGCGGTCGCCATACTCGCAGGCAACGGCTTGAAGAGGGCCCGCGCTTGCGCGAGCAGGCTGCTGTCGGCGGCGGTCAGGTGGGAGGGGTGAGCGGCCGCACCGGGGCCGGTCCGCGCGGCCGGGCCGGTGCGACACCCGGTGAGACCCAAGCCGCCGGCAGCGACCAGCGCGACCACCGCAAAGATGTTCGATCGCATTGTCGGCCTCGCCAGCAGGGAGGGGAGCGGGTTCGATCAGGCAGGCTGCATTTTGGCACCGAGATGCGAAAGCGGATTGGATGTGGTTGCTGCAGCAACGGCGTTCAATCGGCGCTTGGCGCTGCCGGAGGGCGGCGGGGAACGAGCAGCCTGGCGGTAAGAAGCTGAACGACATCGCCATTCTGGTTGAGGGTCGTGATGCGGAGCATGGCAGTCCCTCGGTCCGGTCGCGAGCGGGATGGGGTCAGCTCGATCACTTCCACCTCGGCATGAAGGACGTCCCCCGGCCGGGTTGGCGTGGGCCACGCGAGCTCCGCACCGACGCCGACAGTGCCGCCGGCGATAAGCGCACCATCGGTGACGAGCAGTCGCATCGTGATGGCCGCCGTGTGCCAGCCGCTGGCGACCAAGCCCCCGAACAGGCTGCGCCTGGCAGCTTCGACATCGAGATGAAAGGGCTGGGGGTCGAACTCTCGCGCGAAGGCGATGATCGCCGCCTCGTCGACGGTGTAGGTCCGGGTCGTGAATGTGTCGCCGACCCGCAAGTCGTCGAAGTAAGTCTCGGGCCGAGTCATGCCGTCACCCTCTCCGCCGAAGGCGCAGGCTGGCAACGTCACCTGGCCCGACTTGAACGACAAGAGCGACCCAGGTAAGGACGGGATGGGCGGCGGGCGGGTTGTCGGGTTGCAGAACGGGCAGCGACTTTGTAATGTAGAGTACTTTATCACTGTCTCTGGCGATCAACCCCCACCCGGAGAAGCCCGTGTCGTCACCCGCCCTGCACGCCGCGTTAGTACCTACCCCGTCCACTTACTGGTTGACCTTCTTCCGGACCAACGCAGATACACCCGATCGGATTCCCTGGACCGACCGCCCGACCTTGTCGCCCGCGGAAGGCGAGGCGGTCATCGCATCGGTCCTCGAGTTCCAGTTGGGCGAGAGCTCCGAGGGCCGCCACCTCCGCGACGCCGCGGACCAGTATGCGCTCGCGACCGGTGATGCCGCCTACGCCTCGGCCATCCGACTGTTTATCCGGGAAGAGCAGCGCCACGCGGCCTATCTCGCACGGCTGCTCGCGGCTGAGGGAGTACCGCTCAAGCGCCGTACCTGGGCCGACTCGGTGTTCCGCAAACTCCGCCATCTGAGCGGGCTCGAGACCGCGATCTGCGTACTGCTCACCGCCGAGATCATCGCGCAGGTGTATTACGCCGCCCTCCGGCGGGCGACCGGCTCACCGGTGCTCCGGGCGATCTGCCGCCGGGTGCTCGCCGACGAGGCGGTGCACGTCCAGTTCCAGGCCGAGCGGGTTGCCATCCTTCGGCGAGGGCACGGAGCGCCGGCTTTGCTGCTGGGCATGACGCTGCAACGGCTGCTCTTCGCGGCGGCTCTGGTGGCCGTCTGGCTGAATCACCGGTCCGTGCTGCGACGCGGCAGGCTCGAAGCGCTGGGGTTTTGGCGAGCGGGGTGGAGCGCGTTCGAGCGCGCGGCTGAACGGATGGACCCGCGGCGGTACGCGTGGGAGGGCGATGTCGGCGCCGCAGCCTGACACGGGCCGCTAGACCATGTAGCTCCTGGGCGGGTCCTTCTCCTTGAGGATCGGCCGGTCGATCGTGAACGGCGAGAGGTCGGCCTCCGTTTGGCCGCGCTGTGCCAGCTCGGCGAGCGTCTTGCCGATGATGGACGCGAATTTGAAGGCATGGCCTGCGCCAATGGCGACGAAGACGCCTCCCGCATCCGGCACGGCGTCGATCACGAAGTCACGGTCGGGCGTCAGAGTATAAAGGCAGGTCTTGGTGTAAATCTCAGGCCCCACCGCACTCGGCAGGTAGCGCGTAAGAAAGTCGCGGACCCGTCGCGAGTTCTCCGGATCGGGCTCGAAGCTGCGGGTCTCGGCCGTGACCGGCTTCCCCCCTGCGTCCTGCGCGGCCTTGGGCCCGCCCTCACCAAACACCGGGAACCCCTAGTAGCACGGGGCGTCCATCCAGATCCATACCGGAAAGCGATCGGGCAGGAAATC
>Ga0137403_10009776_pt1 | contig 10641 bp, 19 predicted proteins | sample CZOMad2_1_16fung_FD_122057 | JGI IMG/M metagenome (GOLD analysis project Ga0137403, IMG submission 122057) | Vadose zone soil fungal communities from Angelo Coast Range Reserve, California, USA - CZOMad2_1_16fungal (Hybrid Assembly) | ecosystem: Environmental > Terrestrial > Soil > Vadose zone... | reverse complement strand
AGCGTGACGCTGCTACCAATGGCCATGCCGAGCCAGCGGTTCTCAGCATCCGAAAGCTCCTGACATACGCGACGCACCTCTGCCTGTGTTGGGAGCTCGCGCGATGGGTGAGTCGGCCTCCATGTCCCACTGAGCAAAGCGCGAGCCGCTGCCCGGTCGCGATCAAGCCGACGCTGGTAGATCTCTACGACGCTGCCTACGACTGCCTCGGCCTCGGTGACCCGCGAACTGGCACCCTTCATGACCTGTCGTGATCGCTCCTTTACGCGCGCGGTCCGCTTCCGCGGAAGAACCTCCACGCCTCCGAATACGGCACCAGCAGCGATGGAGCCCCAGAACCCCCACGAGAGTCCTAGAGTGCGCTCGACGACGAAGTGCGCCAAGTCGTGAGGGAGTCTGTGAACGGGTGCGTAACTCGGAAGCTCAAGCATAACGCCATCGTCGCGTCGCACGAGCGTCGTAGACCGTCCCTCCGCGGTTCGCCTCATGACGATTTCCACACTGCACCTCGGACGTTCGCCGAACGGATCGGCGCTGAGCGGCCGGCGCTGGAGCCTCTGATGTCCACAGGCGCTTGCATGCCGGCCCGCTCAAGCGGTTTGTTAGGCGACCAGTCGGACGGACGCATCCTAGGCAAGATCCTCAGGTTCCCTGCCTGGCAGCAGCCACGAGCCCAGAAACAGAAGCATGCCGACAGCCAACAGAACGAGTCCCAGAGTGACGAAGATGCCCATGTCGGCGAGATTGCTGAACACGCTCAAGTCCCGCTTCGGATTGATGCCGTAGCCAACGGGCAGGCACAGAGCCCCACCGGCGATACTAACGACGCCCGCGATTCGGACAACGAGCTTAATCTGCCCCATAGTGAGTCGTCGCCAGTCGCCTAACGAATCGGCGCTGAGCGGCGGGCTTTGCCCGCCCGCTCTCGCGGCTTGTTAGACCGTTCCCACGCAATGGCGTTCAGCCTCTCGGGGGGCGGTACGAGTTCCCTTCGGCGCTCCATAGGCTTGAGCTTCTGGACGATGTCGTACCACACCTCGTCGGCCTCACATTCGAGACCTAACTTCAGCAAGTCCGTCACGCCTACGAACTCAAAGAACACGGGGCTGCCAGACGGGTTCCGGTAGTGGTACTGGGCTGCCTTGCCGCGCGACTAGGTTTTGGCCAGCGCCGATCTCGCGCTCGGTGCGCGGACAACGATGATTCGGTCCTCACACAGACGGCGTACACCAGGGTCTCCGTTGACCATCACGCGAAACTGAAACAACAGCCTCGCAGCGTACCTTTCGCCACGCCCTCCCGCCTTCGTACTTCTCACGCTCTTCATAGGTGGTGATCGGTCTAACGGTCACGGTCAGCGGCCGGCGGGCGAGCACCGCGAGCCGCCGGTCCGCTGCAGTGTGACGTTAGACGGCGACCGCCCAACTTACGCCCTGCGCTCGCGCCAAAGCCAGAGCCCTAAAGCCCCAAGGACGATAACCGCCAAGATGCTGACCCAGAGCGGTATGTTGACACCCCCTGCCGTCACTTCCACTCGGAAGAGGACGCGAAGCAACTGCGCAAGGGCGATCAGCCAGAGAAGGATCGCAGCTACGAGCGACGCCTGCTTCTTCATTTCAGCACTCTGTCCTCACCGATGGCCTCGTCCGTCTAACGCTCGCGGTGACCCGCGGCCCGCGTACACGGTTCGACAACGGCATCGCGCGGTTGGCGGGACGTCGGTCCAGCGCGATGTTAGACGGTTTGCTCACGTCAACCGACCTTGATGTGTCCGCCGAACCTCCTCGGCCACAAACGCGGCCCTGGCGGCGCTGTCGAGAATACGGCCCTCGGCTTGACACCATCGGGAGAGAGCATCGATGTCGACATCGACCCGCCTGACGGAAACGCCAGCCAGAGTCATTTCTAGCGGAGCCTTCTGGGCACCCGCGAGCCACTCGTCGTAGGAGTCGTCGAGTTTGTCGCAATCCGGCGCCAACTCTCGAAGACGAAGCCATTGTTCTCGTCGGTACCAAGCGAACCCAGCGACCATTTCACTCTCGCTCACGTGTACCTCGTGATCCGTCTAACACGCACGTCGAGCGGCCGCGGCGAGCGCATGCGAGCCAGCGGGCCGCTCCAACGTGAGGTTAGATGTCACGGTTGCGTCCATTCGCACGCTCCAACGCCGCGCGAAAAAGATCGCGGTAGCCAGGGTGGGCAAGCGGTAGAGCGAGCGCATGGTCAAGGCTCAACCAACGCAGCTCGGAATGTTCCGAATCCAGTAGCCGCGCGTCGCCACCCCAGGCGGTAACTAGGAACATGTGATACCGCGCCTCGCCATGAGAAGCCGGCTGCGGCTCCCCCAGGACCGCGATCTCCTCAAAGGCCAGCGCCTCGACTCCTATCTCTTCCCGGAGCTCAACACAAACCCCATGACACCATACGCAATAGGCATGAAGACCAAAGCTCCGACCCCAAACACTGCGTTGAAGAAGGCTCCACCCGGCCCCCGACCACCGCCATCGTGGGAGAATAGCGCAAACATGACACCGGCGATCATCCCGAGAATGGCGTAGACGATGCCGGACACTTTCGCGAAGGATAGCGGGCTCAGCCTCCTCACGATCATGAGTTGTCTCCCGTGCGCGCTCTCCAGCGCCATATTGGGCCCGATTCCGAGGTGGCGCCCGTCCTGTCGAGTGATCCGAAGCGTTCTTCGACCAGAAGGTTCATGTGCGTCTAACGGTCGCGGTGAGCGGCCGCGGCGAGCGAATGCGAGCCAGCGGTCCGCTCGACTGCGATGTTATACGACCTGATTTGAGCTATGTCCTCGCACACCGATCCACCTCAGCATGAGCGTGAGCGCAGCTGCTGGTATCAGGATGATCGCAAGGAGCAAGATGGCGCCCTCGCCATCGGCCGCATCCAGCGGCACGCGGTGGGCCCACCACGCCCAACGCGAGCCGGGTGAGCCGAAGCAGCCGCCGAGGAGAAGAATGCTCCATGTCGCCAAGCCGACCGCGAGCGCCCAAAGCAACAGTTGCCAGACCCACCAGGTGGACCGTCCGTCCGCCGTCAGCAGCCAGTAGGACAGCCCAGCGGTAAGGGAGGCCAAGAGTATGGCAAATAGCAGAAAGGTCACCCGCCAGACCAGGTCGTCAGTAGTCAGGGCGGTCCTTAGGAGGCGCCAGAGCTCACGCATGTCGGATAACGCGCGGCTTCAGCGGCGGCGCCCAGCGCCGTCCGCTGGAAGCCGTTGTTCGGCTCCGTCCTCGTCCATCGTCACGGCACGCGGAAGATGGGGAGGCGCAGGCCCCACCGGATGGCGAGCAACCGGAGCGCAACGACCACAACCATACCCGTCCCAAACGCGCGCGAACGTGGCAGCCCAAACGTCTGCAGGAGCAGGTAAAGAATGACGCCCACGATTGCGGCAGTAGCGTAGATATCTCGCCGCAGGATCAGGGGCACCTGCGCTGTGATGACATCTCGTAGGATCCCTCCGGCTACCCCGGTCATCGTGCCCATCAGCACCACAATGATCGGTGTGCACTGCGCCGTTTCTGCCACCTGGGCTCCAGACAGCGAAAACAGCGCCAACCCTAAGGCGTCGGCCACGAGGAGCGCGTTCTCCGGCGGTGGCCTTAGCCAGACATAACCGACGGTCAGTAACGCCGACGCGATGATAACAATCAGGTACCGCGCGTCGGTGATCCAAAAGATCGGATGCCGATTCAAGAGGAGATCTCGCAGCGTGCCTCCCCCAATCGCTGTGATGGCCGCGATGACGACGACCCCGAGGAGATCCAGCCCTCTATTACGCGCGGCGAGCACTCCACTCACCGCAAAGACGGCAACGCCCCCAAGATCGAGGGTATGGAGGATCATAGGTCGTCCCGCAATGCCGAACGGATCGGCGCTGAGCGGCCGGCGCTAGCGCCGTCGAGTGGCCGCGACGCGTTCATGCCGGGCCGCTCAAGCGGCCTGTTAGACGGCCGTCCAGCTGACGCCGAACTTCCGCGACGCCAAGACGGAGCACTCTCGCGAGCGCCTCCACCTCTGCTCTTATCCATACAGGGTAGTATTCTGCGCCCGGCGCCGTCATGGCCGGAAGATTGTTGGCCCGAAACAGCTTCTCGTAGAGAGCGGCATTTCGGCTATCAGCGTGCGAGAACAAGCTTGGCTCATCGGAAGGAGGCAGCGTGTCGACGACAATATTCCAAGCGTCGAGAAAGGCACCAGCAGCAATACCGCTCGCCACCGGGGTGTCACACCAGCGCTCGATCGAGTCCCAGTCGTACCTGGCGACTTCAGCGCGCTGCATCTCTAGGCCGCGTTGACTGGCGTAGGCGTGTAGCGCCGTGAGGGAGGCAAAGGCTACGACCCTTCCGTTCTCTCGGAGCAGGCCATCCCGGTCATCGGAATACCAAATCACGTAGTGATCGGCACCTCCGAGCCGGAACAGGCACGGGAAGTATTCAGTCGCCACAAAACGTCATGTCCGTCTAACGCGCACGTTCACCGGCCGCGAGCGAGCCCTGCGAGCGAGCGGTCCGGTGCAACGTGAAGTTAGGCCTTTGCCCAGGAGTCATGAACAAGGGAGCTCAGTTCGCGTGCCAGTGTGTCGAGAATCGCGGTGTCCGCAATAAAGGAGCCCGACAACTCAGCCGAGACGCCATTCGGCTTCTGAGTCCGGAACAGATAGTGCCCGGTAGCGGAAGGAGGGCTCAACGTAAGTTCGATGGCGGCATCGTTGGTCACATTTCGGAGCGTCGCAGTGTGGTTCTCGCCACGCGCCCCTCCGGCCGCACGCAAGACAGAGGCGAAGCGAAGGAGGTCGTCGATGCGGACCTCGGTCTCATAGCGTCCGCCGAAGCCACCCGCTCGCGCCTGAATCTCGAGTGCAATCCGACCGCCAGGCTCCACACGCCGAACGCGCTTGAACTGAAGCGCTACGCCATCCGCCGCAAAGCTGATAGCTTCATCGTTTGCCTGCACGCCCGCGGCGGCCTCTGGCTTGAGACAGCACCAAGAGCACCAGTAGGCGCCCATTGCCTTGGACACGGCGATCTCTTCAGCAGCAATGGCCGTCGCCCGCTGAATGTCCGTGGCACCAAGAACACCAGAATCGTGCAACCCGCCGGCGATGAACCCCGCGAGCCGCTCGCCTTCGCCTTCGCGTTCGCCAGACATTGTCGTTCCCGTTATAGGCCTAACGCAAAGGCGTTGAGCGGCCGGCGAAGCCGGACCGCTCGAACGGTCTGTTAGCGATCACTCGGGCATCCACGAGGGCCGCTTGAATGTTGCATCCGGCACGTCTTCAGGCAGATCGAAGCCCCGCTGGGCCATCTGTGAAACCCAATGCCCAATCTCACCAACGTCGTGGAAGGAGACATGGATGACTTCGTGGTGGTCGGTCTGGAGGACGTGCCGGCCATGGTCGGGCACAACGTACAGGTCCTCCCCGACTGACCAGCCAAACACCGTTATCGAGAACAAGAGGGTGATCAACGTAGGCAGATCGACGCGATCGAATATCACCACGTCGGCGGTGCCGAGCGGCAGGCCGAGCCCCTGGAGGATGCGAAGCTCCACGACCTCATTCACCCGCCGCACGTCAACAGTGCTCGGGTTGGGCCAACTCCCGAGATGCCGCCACACGTAGCAGAGGTGCCAGTCCCCCATCAGCTCCAGCAGCGAAGCGATCAGGTGTGGACGACGCTCTGGCTCTGGCGGGACGACCCAGAAGCGAGAATCTGACCCCCCGTGAAAATCGAGGACCGCAGAATCAGGGTACTGGGGGTCAAGGCCGAGGCTTTTGCCCGCCGCCCAACGTAGAAACTCTTGCTCAGTAATTGTTCGCATGTATCGCTAACGCTCAAGATAACGTGCGGCGCGAAGCGCCGTCAGGTTCATCTTGTAGTTAGGCCGGATACGTCGTCTCTCCCGCCAGCTACAGCCGGAGGGTTGGCCGTAGTGCATCTTTGACTTCTCCGTACGCCTGTTGAAAGCGGCGCCTCGCAAACGTGATAGAGAAGGTCGCCAGTAAGGCGAGAACGCCCCAGCCGAACACGAGGAACACGATTACACCACCTAGCGCTGGCCGACCCTCGTGAAGCAGCACACCGACGGAGCCCGCTGTCCACCCGGCGAGAAATGCCGCACCCAAAATTGAGGGGCCGAGGGCAAGTCGGCCCACTGTGACAGCACGGCCAGCAGAGATATCGATAGTACCTTTGAGGAAAACCGGCCCCGCGAGACGAAACAACAAGAGGCCCGAGCCTGACTCCCGAAAGAGACAGCGGTTCCCGTTGATCACCCGGTAGGTCGCGTGAGGCGTCATACCCTTGGGCGACAAAGCCGCCGGCCGCACAATCAGCGGCTCCTCGATTCGGGCCAGCACTTTCCCGGTCGTGAACGCGAATTGGACGAAACTCAGGACAGCAATCATCTCGGCGACCGTAAAGAGCATTGCGCCAACACCAATAAACCAGGCAGCCATAAAGACCGCCCCGCACGTCGTCCTCAGAATCTCTTCCACTGTCCGCGCTTAGTGACCACTGGCTGGTCGGCCTAACGGATCGCGCCTAAGCTGCGGCGCACTGAAGAAAGAGTAGTCATTCCCTAATCTACGTGCGCCGTCAGCTTCAGGCGCTTGTTAGGCAGCGACGTCACCTGACCCCACAGGGCGGCGTCTGCCCAAACCGCCGCCAACGAGCCCGCACACTGCACCGAGAACTGTGACGAACACCATCGTCCCAACCTTTGCTGCGATGGAAGTGGATGGATCGATCGGCTGAGGCCCGACGCCACCGAACGTGGCCCACGCACCCGCATCGAGCAGCCCAACGATGGCGCCACCTAGCCATCCCGCGGCTCCGGCGCGCCGGGCATAGAAGCCTGCGCCGCCGTAGACGGCGAGCGCGACTGGCGTCAGCAAGACGTAAGGGAACGCGCCCTTCGCGGCGACCCAGGCGCCCAGGCCGCCGACAATCACCAGCTCGATGGCCGCGAAGAGCGCGATGGGCTTTAGCGATGCACGAGTGATCATGTGGGTTCTCGTCGCTGCCTAACGTCCGGTTAAGCCGCGGCGGGCCGCACGCCACCGAATGCTTGGGCGCATCTCCAGGTGCCCGCCGTCGGCTTCAATCGGCAGTTAGACCTCTCGAGAAGTTGGCCACACCGCCGCCGCCGAGCGCAACCAGGTGCACACCCGGCGCGTGGAAGTTCCACGGCTCATAGCCGGACGAGTCGGTGAGCACCTCTAACCGCGGGCCACCGTCGAACTCTAGCCTGAGATCCGCAGATTTCTCGTCGAGCCGCACCTCCACCACCCGGCGTCCCTGCAGCAGCGACATGGCCTCGGCGTAAGCGTCCACCGGTGCTGGCAGACCGAACTGCTGGCCGTGGTCGCGCGACGTCAGCGCTACCTTCCCGTCTGCGATGACGCGCCAGAGGCAGTCCACGGCGAGCGTTGCCCCATCGAACTCGAACGTGAAGTTCCCAGGGTAGTGCTCATACACTCGGGTACACACCTTCCCATTCAGCCACTCCACGCCCATGCAATCCTCTTTGTGGGTCTAACGCCCACGCTCAGCGGCCGGGGCGAGCATCGCGAGCTCCGGACCGCTGCAGCGTGAAGTTAGGGTGACCCGCGTGCCTAGCCGAACGGGTCTCATCCCGTCTTGGGCTGGGCGCCGAGCGAAAGCCCGCAGTGTGGACATGGACCGTTGAAAAACAGATCAAGATACCTGAACGGCGCAAAGGTGGTCTTGAGGTAGATGCGGAACCAATACGGCCAGTTCTGAATGCTCCAGATGAGAAAAGGCCTGCCACATTGGGGGCCACGGCGCAGGCCAGAGGGCCAGCAGCCATCCAATTACGAATATCGAGATACCGACCCACTCCAAGTGTTCTTGCAGTTCCAAGGCGGGAAATAGCCAAGCGCCGACGATCAGGCCAAGCCCTAGCAGAAGCGGCAGACTAAAGCAAAGCCGCCTATTCCATCGGATCGCCCGCCAGGCATCTGGGCTGGAAATGACGCCGTCTCCCCGTGACTTCAAACGACCAGGCATGAGCAGTTCAGCCTAACGCTGCGCGTAACCGGCGGCCGAGGAGCAAAGCGACGAGGGCACCCGCAAGCGCAGCTTGCGGGCCGTCCGGTTCACGCGCTTGTTAGCCTGCATCTATCGCTTCCCCGCCCGAGACTGCGAGCAGTAGCTATCCTCGGAGCCGGCTTCCACCTTTGAGAGATCCTCTTCGGATGGGCAATCGCGAAACCACATCCCGAAACCACCGGCGTCGAGCACGAGGTACAAATACATTCCTTTCGCAGGCGGCGATAGGCAGGTTTTGGGAGCGTCGACTTCTATCGCATAGCGACTTCCGTCCCGACGCAGGACACGGTAGTTGACGCGTTTGCAAGCGCCCCACGTAAACGTTGTTGGAGTAAATGTGAATGTCCCGAATCGTTCATTGGCAAACGCCCACGTCCCGAAGAGAGGCGCTGGCCCCGAGACGGCTGCCGGGTGTAGTAGTTCAGCAAGACGTGTGCGATACGTCGCGTCGAGGCAGTCGACGTCAGCGCACGCGTTTCGCTTGGTTAGCCATCGCCGTTGCTCGGTTCTGACGTCCGCACCGGGAGACTCCCTCAAGGCGGTCTCGTAGGCCTCTCCCATCGCATCGTCCAGGGCGGAAAGAAGAGGATTCGAACAGATCAGCCGCTCGGTACGCGAGCTCGCCTTCGCGCAATCAAAACTCGTAGCATGCGCCGTCGCCGCTGCGGCGGCAAGAAGTCCTATCACGAGGAGAGATCTGGCGCCTCCCATGACGGGCTAACGCTCAGGATAACGTGCGGCGCGAAGCGCCGTCAGGTTGATCCTGTTGTTAGACGGCGACCTTCAGCCTCCACTCGCTCTAGATCGCTCTTCAGAAGCAGCGCCCGCAGTTCGACTCCAACTGTGCGGAGAGCCTCGGCTCCGCCCTCCTGCCGGTCGATCACGCATACCGCATGGTCGACGGTCGCACCAAGTCTGCGGAGGTCTTCGCACGACGCGAGCACTTGGCCTCCTGACGTGACAACGTCCTCTACCACAAGGAGCCGACGCCCGGCGATGTCCGCACCCTCGGCAAGGCGACGGGTTCCGTACTCCTTGGCCCGCTTACGGACGAAGACCACCGGAAGGCCGGTCCGTAAAGAGAGGGCGGTTGCCAACGGCACGCCTCCAAGCTCAAGGCCGGCCAGAGCGTCAGTTGCTGGCGGCACCAACGATACCAGGCTGTCCGTGATCGCTCTCAACAGCGTGGGATCCGCCTCGAACCGATACTTGTCAAAGTACTCTGTCGCGGTCGCACCAGATCGGAGACGGAACTCGCCACTCAGCCTGGAGATCTTTGCCACTGCAGATGCGAGATCCGACCTGTTCATCACGCCCGTCTAACGCCGGTATCAACCGCGGCCGAAGGCCGTCGGCTGCATGCCGAAGTTAGACTCCGCGACTGCCAACGACGTGGGAGCCGGCGGCCGTGCATGACTGCGAGCACGACGAGTTCATCCTCGATCGGACGAAAGTACACGGCGTACGGAAACCGCTGCACCAACGCGCGCCGGGTGTCGCCGTGGACGCGGGGATAGGCCAGAGGATTCTGGAGGATGGCGTCGATGGTCACCTCAACTGCTGCGGCGAAGAGCTGTCCAAGTCCAGCGCGCTGCCCCTCATACCAGGCGCGGGCATCGAGCAACTCCGATTGGGCTTCCGGACGAAATGCGAGGCGTCGCGTCACGCCTCGAGCTTCCGGCGCACCTCCTCCCAGGGGATGGCTGCGCCAGGGTTCGCGAGGTGGTCCGCGAGCCGCCTGTCGAGTTCCGTCTCCTGCTCTGGGGTAAGGACGAACTCGGCCTCTCGCTCCGCATCAGTGAGACTCTCCCAAAGTGCCATGGCGAGCTCGGCACGGTCCTTGGCGCAGAGCTTGAGAAGCTCAGCAAGGGTGTTCGGTAACATACCTGATCCTCCCACGGCCGAAGCTCGCCGACAAGCCTCGTCGCTGGGGCCAACGACCGCGTTGAGCGGCCGCGGCGAGCGCATGCGAGCCGGCGGGCCGCTCGAACGTGCTGTTAGCCAGCCTCAGCGCCATGGCTGACCTGGATCAGGGTACGTGCGGTGAGGAGGCCCAAGGGCGTCAATATCCTCCTTCGCGTGAGACTCGGCCTCTGTTCGGCCGCATACACCGGTCCAGAGCGAGCCAGACGACTCCGTGGCATAGACGAGGTAGCTGCGCCCAATCGTGAAATCATATCCACACGCCCTCGAGTCTAAGTTCGTTCGGACCCACAGAAGAGGCTCCTCGACGCCCTTCCAGACCGTCAATACGCGGAATTGGACATAGATCGTCGGCACGGTGACTTCTCGAGGCGGCGGCGGGCGCTGGCGCGAGCCTCCGGGATTGGCTCCTTTGGGAAGCACTCGCAAGCCTCCAGCGATGAAACGGACGCGGCGAAAAGGGCTGCCGCTATCGCAATAGCTGTAGAGACGGCCGCCATCTCGGTTCTCCGACTCGTCTAGACAGTATGACTTCCACGAGGTGAGGCTGACCCCCAGCGCTCTACGCGGGTTAGCCTTTGCGGGCCAGAGCCGCCAGGTGCTCGAGGCACATACCGAG
>Ga0137403_10009775_pt1 | contig 10641 bp, 20 predicted proteins | sample CZOMad2_1_16fung_FD_122057 | JGI IMG/M metagenome (GOLD analysis project Ga0137403, IMG submission 122057) | Vadose zone soil fungal communities from Angelo Coast Range Reserve, California, USA - CZOMad2_1_16fungal (Hybrid Assembly) | ecosystem: Environmental > Terrestrial > Soil > Vadose zone... | reverse complement strand
ACGGTCCAAACCTCTGACACCCCTGCAGTCCGCGCCGACATGGGCCGTACCGTCATCTACTGCAACCGCATCATCCGCACCTACCTCGACCTCCAAGCGATGAACAAAACCAACGTCCTCCTCCGCATTGAGGAGTTCAACGGCAAGCCCATTACCACCTTCCGCGGCATCCCCATCCGCACGGTGGACGCGGTTCTCTCGAATGAAGCCCAAGTTACTTGAAAGGAACACACAATGATCCTCGATGGATTCCTCCAGTTCTCCAACGCCCAAACTATTGCACAGGCAGTTGGCACTACCCCAAGCACCAACGCCATTGATTTTGGGACCACCTCTGGTATCCCATCTTCAGCCCTTGGTGGTGGCGCCCGGGACATCGGCATCGGCGACGATCCAGCAATGAAACTGCTGGTCCAGATCTCCACCACTGTCACTTCTGGTGGTGCAGCCACTATGTCCGTAGCCCTTCAGGGTGCCCCCGACTCTGGCACCGGCACTGAAGGCACCTACGTCACATGGTGGACTTCCCCGGTCTACGCCCTCGCTACGTTAGTAGCTGGAGCCCGCCTGTTCGACATGGACATGCCTCGGCCTCCCGCAGGAGTAGTCATCCCTCGGTTCATCCGCTTGTCCTACGTCATCGCAGGTGCGACCACTACAGCAGGCGCCGTCTCCTCCTACCTCGTCCTCGACCGTCACGACATCTCTTACCAAAGCACCAACAACGCAGTCCTCGGCGGCTACCCTGCCGGGATCAACATCGCGAACTGAAGGGCCCTATAATGAAAAACATCCTCCATCGTTGGGGCACCTCTCTCGCCCTCCTCCTCCTTCTGTGCAGTGTTGGTGCTGCACAGGTCATCACCGGTTCAGTACAGCTCTCGCAAGACTTGCGTGGGTCTCTTGTCGCTGATGCAGCAGGCAACTACTATTTCCAAAACAATCGCCACTTGCTGTCACAGCTCAACTCGGCCGCCCTCCCAACCGTCTCAGGCGCTGCTTGTGTTATCACCGCCAACTCCACAGACTTCAACGGTCAAGTAACTGCCTGTACCGCAGCTGCGGCTATCACCTTCAGCCAACCATACGTCACTGCACCACGCTGTGTTGCATCCACTTCCAACGCAACTAACGTAGCCGTAACTGTCTCTGCAACCACAACCGTTCTCACCATCACGCCAAATACTAACGGCGCTGGCACGTGGAACTGGTTCTGCTCAAGCGTCAGCTAAGGAACTCAGCAATGACCAAACTCCGAACACTTCTGGCGGGGGCTTTCATAGCCCTCGCCATTGCGAGCCCAGCTGTAGATAGCTGGGCTCAAACCACAACCATTGTTCAAAACCTGACCGGTAATGAACTCGTCACGATCCAAGGCTCAGGCGGTCCCGGGGCCTCCTCATTCTTCACCACCATCAATGCCCTTCGCAATGCTACTGGGTACCTCCTTGTGGGTACTGGTGGTACAGTCAACACCACCATTCCTACCAATGACAATATCGTCCTTGCTACAGGCGCAATCACCACTTGGAACATCACCTTCCCAACGGCTCCCTACGATGGTCAGTTAGTCAAAGTCGCCTGTCCCGGAGGCACAGCAACTGTGGCAATGACCGCAACTCTTCCCTCAGGTGTAGCTGTAGTTGGCACCGCCTTCACTGCCTGCACTTCCGGTGGTGCAGCAACGGCTGATTGGATTTACTCGACCTCAGCTAACACATGGTATAGGAATCAGTGATGCGCAAGTTCAGCGTTGCACTCTTTCTCTGGCTTGCACTTGCGAGTGCAGCTTGGGCCGAAAACACCGTCGGCCCTTCAGCCCAAATCCTCTGCAACAAGGTCGCCAACGTTGCCATAGGCCCCACCACAGCAACCCAAATCGTCGCAGGCATCGCCGGTCAATCCATCTTCATCTGCGGCTATCAAGTCAGTAACACAGGCACAACCGGCAGCTTCACTCTCATCTCCGGTACCGGTTCCACCTGCACCTCCCCTACCACCATTATCACCCCACAGAACGTAACCTCTACCGCCCCAGCGACCTACAACGTAGGCGTAGCCCAGATGCAAGTCGCACAAGGCGCTACTCTTTGTGTCACCCCTTCTGCCGCTGGAATCGCCACCACCATTTGGTTCTCCCAATTCTAGAAAGGCCCCCAATGTCATGACCATACTCCGCGACGCTATCGACCATCTAACAGCCGCCGAGAAGCTCCTCGAAGAACTTGGCCCCCTCGAAGACGCCACCGACAAGGCCTCGGCCGAATACGCCCAAACCACCACGGCCCTGACCGAAATCAAAGGCCAACTCAACGACGCCAAAGCCGGGCTCTCCCTGGCCCACGTTAAGAACCTCCGCGATTACGAAGAATCCATCTTCGCCAAGGCCCAGCAATCCAAAGACCTCGACGCCAAGATCTCGGATCAACAAACCCGCTTGGACACCCTTCGGGTCGAAGTCGCAGGCGCCGAAGCCAGGCATCAACAAATCGAAGACTCCATCAACTCCCTGAGGCAACGCATTGGCTGACATCTACCGCACAGAAGTCCCGGGCGGGATCCTCTACACTCCGATCTCAATCTCGGCTTCGGGCACACTCGTGTTCGGTGTAGCCGGGCGCAAAATTGTCGCCCTCTCCTTCTACTTCGTCTGCTCTGCCACCGTTAACGTCAAGTTCCAAACCTCCACCGGCCCTTTGGACATCTCCGGCCCCGCCTACTGCATCGCCAATGGCGGCTGTGTCAACGGCTTCAATGCCGGAGGCTGGTTCCAAACCCTGGTTGGCGATTCCCTCCTCATCAACCTCTCCGCTGGGGTCCCGATCGGCGGTAGCCTTAGCTATATCTTAGTCTAACCCAAGGAGCAATACCAATGGCCCTCTATGGCACTTCCAACATCGCAGCAACCACCCCAGCGCTAACCGCTGTCGCGGCCACTTCCAAAACCATGCTCCAACTCGCAGCAGCCACCGCCACCCTTCGCCGGGCCTTCCTCTACGAATGGACCGTAGGTCCAGGCTCAGTCCCTAACGCAACCGATTGCGAACTCGTCTGGTCCGTTATCAAACAAACCACCGCTGGCACTGGCGGTGTCACCCTCACCATGAACGCCATCGACCAAGCCGATGCCACCGCCGGCTCCGTCGCTCTAGGCAACTTCACAGCCGAACCAACCGGCGCAGAAACCGGCATCCTCGACACCCTCGGCGCTAACCAACGTGCATCCTATCGTTGGGTAGTCGCTCCGGGCGGCCCAGGCGAACTCGTCATCCCTGCCACTAACCTTGCCGGTCTCGGCGTCCGTACCAAATCATCAACCTACGTCGGCAACGCCATCGTTGGTTGCAAATGGCGCGAGTGAGTCATGCGAAAAGCCCTTACCGGTCTCGGGACCCTAATTGGCCCATGGGGTGAAGTTAAGGAACTTCCAACCTTCACTTGTGGCCACTGCCAAAACATTCGTCGAGTCCAACCGATGTGTGACCCCGCTGACCTCGGGGGCTTATGCAAAATCTGCATGCAAGTTGTTTGCGAACAGTGTGTCGGCAAAGGCTGTGATCCATTTGAGAAGAAACTCGAACGCCAAGAAGCCAAAGGTCGAGCACGGCGCTGGATGGAAGGAGTAACATAATGCCCGCAACACCCTCACCAAACTATAACGACAAGCAGCTTCTATCCAACGACGCCACGTTCCAAAACCGCGTCCGACAGGCTTTACTCTTAGCCTGTTCAAACATCAAGAATGAAGGCTCTGCAATAGCCTTCCACCGTGAACGCGAGACCTTCCTCGTTGCCATCATGAATCAACCGGATGTGTTCAAGCTTCTATTCGCCAATATCGTAGCGGACGATTCCGGTTGTATTGGCGATGCCACAGTCAATGGAACGGTGCCACTAACCACAGGCAACGTAGCGGCACAAGCCGCTCTTGTAACCGACCCACACATCGACACAGCCATCTCAGCCAACTTCAACTCATTCTTCCGTACCCCAGCGAACTAACATGCGCACTAAGATCGGCATCGTTTATGAAAGAACCGGTCAGATCCGGCGCATCATCATTCCCGATGAAGATCATCAGTTGGCCGCTCATGCCAATGTTGCTTTCGACGAAGTTCTTCACATAGAAACCCAAACCGGCCCGATCGGTCTGACAGAAATCCACGCCATCGTACAACGTGTGACCGGTAAGATAGTGCAATGACTGTCATCGTCATCATCTCCGGCACGACTTCCACCAGTCCATCTGATTGGAATAACTCCAACAATTCCATTGAAGCCATTGGTGCTGGCGGTGGCGGAGCAAATGGCGCCAATGGTGGTAGTGCAGGTGGTGGAGAGTATCGGCGCCTTAATAACTTTAGCGTTGCTACACCCGGAACAACAGCATTCAATTATGTAATTGGCGCCGGAGGCACCGGTGGTGGTGCTACTGGCGGCAATGGTACTAATACAACATTCAATACTAGTTCCGTTATTGCTGTTGGCGGTACAGGTGGTAGCGGCACTGGTGGCGCCGGTGGTACCGGTGGCACTGGAGCTAATGGAAATGCGAATGGAGGCGCTGGCGCAACCGTTAATGGTTTCGGCGGAGGTGGTGGTGGAGGAGCAGGCGGCCCTAATGGAGCCGGTGGCGGTGGAGGCGGTGCAGGTTCTGCCGGTACTAGTGATGGTGGCGCGGGTGGCGGTGGCGCCAACAACGGTGGCACTGGTGCCAATGCCGATGCCAATCTGACTGATGGTGGCATAGGGGGAACCAATCGTTCTGCCGGCGGTGCTGGAGCAGCCGGAACAGGTTCTGCTGGTGCTGCGGGTGGTATTGGTTCTAGTGGCGGTGGCGGTGGCGGTGGCTCTAAAGGACTAGCCGTTACTGGTGGTACTGGTGGTGATGGTAGTCAAGATTCTGTTTGGACCGGCGGGGTTTCCGGTACGGGTTATTTAGTCGGCGCTGCTGGCCCTGGTGGTGGTGCCGGAGGTGGAGGCGCATCTACCGGAACAGCCAATGGTGGGGTTGGCGGTAACGGTGGTAGTTATGGTGGTGGTGGTGGTGCCGGAGGTGCTGCCACAGGTACTGGAACTACTGGTAGTGGTGGTAATGGTGCTAATGGTGTTCTTGTTCTCACTTACACCCCGACAGGTGGGGCACCAAAATGGTTCCCCAATGCTGATCCCCAACATTCAGTTGCAATATCCGCCCACGTCAAAGCCACGGCTGTTGCCCTCTCCGTTGCAGCTGGCTTAGTCTGGGTCCCACGTCCAATACCAGTAACGCCAAACACAAAACCAGCAGGCTGGTACCAACCCCTTAGCATTCCAATACCAGCGGCTAAAGCTCAGCCTGGCTCAAGCTTCGTTCCATTCAACACTCCGCAAATAGCCACAAGTGTTCCTAGTGGTTGGCAATCAATTGCCTCCGCTGCGCCAGCTGTAGCAAAGGTTAATGCCCCAAACCTACCCTTCATCGTTCCACCATTCATCGTTCCCTTCGGATGGCAATCAACCAGTGCCCTTGCGCCACCTGTAACGAAGCCTCAGTTTGGTTCCTTCTTCGTCCCCTTCGATACCCGCCAAACCAACACCGCCACAATCGACAAGTGGCAACAGCCACTCTCCAACCCGGTTCTGTCACCTCCGGTTCAACCGGGCTTTACCTTTGTCCCATTCAACACCCTCCAACACAACACCGCTCCGCTTGGATGGTACCAAGCTCTCGCTAGTACTCCGTCAGCTCCGTCCGTCCAACCCGGCTCTACAATCCTTTCCTATAACATCACGCCGATTATCAACACCATCTCTGGCATGGGCTGGTTCCAAGCCTTAGCATCAACTCCACTTGGGCCCCCGACTCAAATCGGCGCCACGTTCGTACCCTTTGATACGTCCCAAGTTGTCACCGCTATATCGCCCTACGGCTGGTACCAACCACTCTCGCTCGCGCCTCCGGTCGCACAGGCAATCTACCCCAAAACAGCTTGGACTCCGGCCCCATTCCCAACCTTTACCTTAGCTTGGCAACAACCACTCTCCATTGCACCACCAGTTGCCATTGCACCCTACACGCAACCAATTTTAGTCCCGGCCCCATTCCCGACTTTCACTTTAGGTTGGCAACAGCCCCTTGCATCCACCCCACCACCAACAGCGGCCCAACTCGGTTCAACTTCCCTTTTCTACAACATCCAGCCCTTGGCCAATACCGTTGTTGGCATACCATGGCAGCAACCCCTATCCACTCCCATCCCAATTGCCGTTGCTTACCAAGGCCAATTCTTCGTCCCCTACAACACCACTCAAACTATCGTCGTAGCAACCCTCATCCAACGAACCCTAACAGGAGTAGGACTCTAATGGCACGATGGAAACTCACTGAACCAGAGTTCTATTGGTTGGTTGGCCTTTTGGAGGGTGAAGGTAGCTTTGCCTTAGCTGGAGGTTGTCAGGGTGTCCGTCTTGAGATGACGGATGAAGATACAGTATACAGGGCTAGAGCCTTATTGGAAAGACTAGGTGACTGCTCCATCAAAGTTCTAGGCCGTGATAACTCAGCCAAATCTAACTGGAAAGACTCTTATTACATTCAAATCTATGGGGAGTCAGCACGTCAGATAATGAAGGATATAGTTCCCCACATGTCCTATCGTCGAAGGCAACAAATCTGGCAGGCCCTAAACGGTTATAAGACAAAGAAGTCTAATGATCGTTCATCAAACATCATCAACATCATAGAACTTATGAAGGAGAATGCAAATGGCTAGGTGGAAGCTTACTGAGCCGCATTACTTGAGTGTCCCTTCCGAGCGTTGGGAGCACACTACCTCTGATAGCCGTACCGGCAAGCCCATCCGCAAAATGTTCCGTGTCCCAAAACATCTCGACCCCCGTCTCGAAGACGACTGGAACGTCCGCATTAACGGAATGGATGGCGAAATCCATGTCTGCTACGAGGGCAAGGATGATCCTAAATACCCTGATCGGGCCATTGTCTTCGAAGGCAACCCCACTCCGGGGATGCTCCCTCTCGATGACGAGGCCAAAGAGATCTCTGGTCAATTCTCATGGACCCCAACCCAAGGCATCGACGAGGACTCCCAGCGCCAGAGCTTCTACGCCCGGCTTGGCGATACCCTCATTGACCAAATGACCGAACTCAAGGTCGCCCGGGAAATGGCTCCGAACCCAGGCCTTGATAAGTTCATGGAAACCATGCTGGCCATGATGGCCCAGAACCAACAGATCCTTGCGGCCCTTGCAGGGAAGGTTCAGGCCGTTCCAGAATCGGAACAAGTCATCGACGAGGAACCGCCCCTTCCTGAAGTAGAGCCGACTGAAGCTGAACTCCACGAGGCTGCATTGGAAGCATATGCTAAAGAGGCTGCTTCACAAGGGAAGGCCCAGAACCGAATGACCTCACGGAGGATCTAATGCCAAGCAAATCCCCTAAGCAAGCCCGTACCATGACCGCTGCGGCTCACAATCCTAGCTTTGCCAAAAAGGTCGGGATCCCACAAAAGGTCGCCAAGGAGTTCAACCGGGCCGATACCGGCAAAGGCACCATCCGCCCGGCCCCCAAGAAAGGGAAATGAAATGGGCTCCCAGTCAGACCTAGACCAAGGCGGCACCTTTCGTCAATACGAGCGCTATTGGATGGGTCCCTCAGTCGGCTGGGTGACCTCCCCACAGCAAGCGGTGTTGCCGATCACCACAGGCGGAGCCGTTGTGATCTCCCGAGGGACCAATCTTGTGACTGTGAGCTTCAACGGTTCTGTCACCCTCAACCTACCCTCGGCTAAGGCTTCGCCACAATCCCCCCAAGCTATCCCGGGGCAATGGGTTCTTCTTCCTGTGACCGTGGTCGACGTGGGTGGCTTCGCGTCCGCTAACCCCATCACCATCAACCCCTTCGGAGCGGAACTAATCTCTGGCCTTGCCACGGTCCAACTCGCTTCCGCCTACGGCTCGATAATCCTCAAACCAATTCTCGAAACAGGTGGATGGACCTTATTGCAATGAAACGCTTCCTTCTCGCCTTCCTCCTCTCGCTACTCATCCCCTCCGGGGCCCTTGCTCAATGCAATGGTGTCTTCGCTAACAACACCGTATGCGGCAACAACACCGGCACAAGCAACACCCCTAGAGCGATATCTCCGGCTGCGCTATTAGGTGCAGCCGGAGGCTCCAATGGCCAGGTCCAAGTCAATAACGCTGGTGTCCTTGGTGGTCTAACCAACACTCAACTCACCGCCCTGATCAACTCCTTCTCTTCCACCCTTTCAGGTGTGGTCCCCTCATCTGGTGGAGGCACAACCAACTTCCTCCGTGCTGATGGATCCTTCGCCGTACCACCCGGCACCGGAGTCACCAGTGTCACCATCGCCGGAACTGCGGGCACGATAGCTGTAAGCGGCACCTGCACCATCACAACAACCGGCACCTGCACGCTTGATCTAGTCGCAGGCCGTAAGACACTTCCAACGATCAGCCTCGTGACTGGAGCCGCGCATAGTGGTGGCTTCAGCGCGAATGCCAGTGGCACCTATACGACACCGGCGAACGTTCTTTGGATTGAAGTTGAATTGGTTGGGGGTGGCGCTGGCGGTGCGGGCAATAGCGCATCGGGTGCAGCAGGTGCAACATGCTGGAACACTTCAGGCGCGGCCTGTACGACGCCTGTGCTTTCAGCAGGCGGTGGCAACAGTACTTCTGGTGGCACTGTTACTGGCTCCACAACATGCAATGTTGCTGCCTTACCGGGTACAAACGGTCAAGGTGGCGTAAGCACAACAGCCTCAACCAGTAGCTCAGGAGGGCATGGTGGGGCCAGTGTATTAGGAGGGGCGGGTGTTGGAGTGGCAGGTGGCTCCGGTACATCCGCCCCAGCCGATAGTGGGAGTGGTGGTGGTGGTGGTGGTGTAAACGCCTTAGTGGCCAATACCTCCGCTGGAGGCGGTGCTGGCGCAGCGTGCCGGCATATTTTCAATACCCCCGGAGCGACCTTCACCTACCAAGTCGGAGCGCAAAGCAACGGCACAGCGGCAGGTGGAAACTTGCAGGCAGGTGGCAATGGTGCGGGTGGGCGTATTACAGTTATTGAGCACTATGGATCATAAGGAAATTTAATGTCCGAACCAGAACATTCCGCCGAAGTCTACCTCGAACGCATTTCCAAAGACATGGCCCTTTTGCGTAAGCAGATGACAGAAGCCATTGCCTATATGCGTGCCGCTGAAGCCGAGGTCCCAGAGAGCCTCCGTCGATTTATGAACTATATGCATGATGTTCATGATGTTAAATATATGTATGAGGAGCTTGGGCATCCAGTTCCGCAACATTTAAAGGATGAACTTGAGCGTCTAGATGATCGTTACAGACAAATCTTAAAGGCCATGCATTCAGATGGTGGGCCTCTTGAAAAGGTTCGTCGTGAAATGGCAGATGATCCTGACAATCGTTGGGATCATACAAGGCAATTAACCTTCAAGAAGAGTGGCGTATGAGTGTACTGTCAGGTTATGAACTTGGTTGGCTTGTTGGTATCCTTGAGGGTGAAGGCCATTTTGGTATTTACACTAGCCAAGTTATTGAAGTTAATATGACAGACGAAGACACAATCTATAAAGTGGCTTCTATGTGTGAGAGAATTCTGGGGCTACCAGTGAATGTTACAGCCATTCAAAAATCACAGGGCAAGGACGTTTATTGTGTAAGGGTTTACGGTGAACGCGCCAGAATCATTATGCGATTAGTTGTATCGCATATGAGTTATAGAAGGAGACAAACTATCTGGCGGTGTCTTAATAAATATAAGGCACCGAAGTTGGACTTAATGAAAGTGCTTGGATTGGTAACTGTGAGTAAACAAAAGGAGCAAAGCTAATGAAGCAAGGACGTCCATCTATCTCAGGTCGATACGACAGCAAAGTCGAGCCAAAGTCAAAGATCGTAAACCCCGGAGCCGTGTCCTATCTCGGTGAAAAGGTCGGCAACCACTCCACTGACACTGGAGACTTCACCTTCCAGGCCACCCCCTGGTCCGGCGGCCGGGGGTACATGGCACCCGGGATCGGCCAAAAGCGCCACAAGACCGGCTCACAAGGAGAGTACTGATGCGTCATGACCTGAACGAAGTCGCGGCCCTTTTGCAAATCCATGAAAAGGCCATGGGGCACCCCCGGCTGAAGCCCCTTGCGGATGCGGCGATGAAGGCCCTCGAGGACATGGCTGAGGAAACAGCGAAGAAGCCGGAACCCCCAGAGGAGACTTGGGTAGACACCGGTGAAGGTGCCGCTGAGCCTCCCAAAGAAGATCCTCCAACTACAGCGTTTGAAAGGAAACTCTAATGGCCCGAGACATCCTCGGGGGCTTCGGCCCTAACTCACGCCAACCCCAAGCCACAGGGGTGAAATGTGGCGGCGTCCTCCCCGGCGATACCAAAGATGTTCGCAACTACCAACCCCCTCAGGGTCCGAAGAACATCATGGACCCAAAGTCCCCCGGTCTCCACGGCTCTAACCATGGCACCACCAATGGCCCAGACAATGGCGGTCCCCACTCCGGCTCACCCGGCATCGGCGGTACCAACCACGGCTGCTGTGGATCACAGGGGAGGTATTGATGACTACTACAGTAAAAATACGCGTTAAC
>Ga0137403_10009774_pt1 | contig 10642 bp, 7 predicted proteins | sample CZOMad2_1_16fung_FD_122057 | JGI IMG/M metagenome (GOLD analysis project Ga0137403, IMG submission 122057) | Vadose zone soil fungal communities from Angelo Coast Range Reserve, California, USA - CZOMad2_1_16fungal (Hybrid Assembly) | ecosystem: Environmental > Terrestrial > Soil > Vadose zone... | reverse complement strand
GGCGACTATCGCATCGACAACATGATTTTCCATCCGACCGAGCCGCGGGTGCAGGCGGTGCTGGACTGGGAGCTGTCGACGCTCGGCGATCCCATGGCCGACTTCACCTATCTGTTGATGCAGTGGACCATGCCGGGCTTGGCCAATGCCGATATCAAGGCGCTGAACATTCCGAGCGTGGACGAAGCCGCGAAGATCTACTGCGACGTCACCGGCATGGAAGTGCCTGACCTCAACTGGTACTTCGCCTACAACATGTTCCGCCTTGCGGGCATCACGCAGGGTATCGCCGGCCGTATCCGCGACGGCACCGCGGCGAACGCCAAGGCGCTGGAGTCGGCGGCGCGCACGGTGCCGCTGTCGAAATCTTCCTGGGAATACGCTCAGAAGGCCGGCGCGACCTAAGCTGCGTCGTTGGTTTACTTGGCTCTCTCTCCGAACATTCGCGGCAGCCTGCTCATGGCGGTGTCCATGGCGGCGTTCACCACGAACGACTCCATCACCAAGGTGGTGTCGTCCGAGATGAACTTCGGCCAGGTGATGCTGGTGCGCGGGCTGTTTGCGATTCTGCTGGTCGCGGCGTTCGCCTGGCATCAGGGCGCGCTGCGTCCGCTGCGCACGCTGATGCTCAAGCCGGTGGCGCTGCGGGTGTTCGGCGAAATCGGCGGCACGATCTCGTTCATGGCCGCGCTCGCGCATCTGCCGCTCGCCAACACCTCGGCGATCTTCCAGGCGCTGCCGCTGGCGATCACGCTCGGTGCTGCGGTGATATTCGGCGAGCCGGTCGGATGGCGGCGCTGGTCGGCGATCGTGGCCGGCTTCATCGGCGTGCTCATCATCGTGCGGCCGGGCGTTGCCGGATTCAACCAGTTCACGCTGCTGGCGCTGGTGTCGGTGCTGTTCTGTTCGTTGCGCGACCTCGCGACCAAGCTGATCCCTGCGCATATTCCGTCGCTATTCATCACGCTGTTGACGACGATCACAGTGACGACGGCGGGCGCCGTCATTCTCGTCCCGCTCGGCGGCTGGACGGCGCCATCGGCGCACGCCGTCGGTATGCTGGCGCTGTCGGCGGTGCTGGTGCTGATCGGCTATCAATGCGTGATCATGGCGCTGCGGTCGGGCGACATCTCGGCGATCGCGCCGTTTCGGTATACCGCGCTGATATGGGCGATGATGCTCGGCTATCTCGTGTTCGGCGACGTGCCCGACACCATGATGGTGACGGGCGCCACGATCATCGTGGCATCCGGCCTCTACGCCTTCTACCGCGAACGCATCCGCCACCGCGAAGTGGCGGCCAGCGCATCCGGCCTGCCTCCCGACGGGTTGTGAGCGTCGTCGCTTGTTGATGTTTCCAGGGAAGCTCTAGCGGCGCCTGGAAGAAATGCCGATAGGCGTGCGAGAGAAAGCCGATCCCGATGGGAACGATGAGCAGGTAGTAGAAGCTGAACACGGCAACCCAATGATGGGCTAGGAGCCACCCCTGCTGCACTGCAATGGAGAGATGTTGGTTGCTGCCAAGGCAGAGGATGTCATTGTGGTCGCCTGCCAAACGCGGTCTACCCGTCATGCCCGCACCGCAATTCCTTTGGGCTCGTCGGTCTGGCTTCCTTGTTCAGGATGTATCGAATTTAGGAGAGTTGGAGTGGTCTGATGCTACGTCCGATTCTCTCGGCCTGGTTGCACCCGTTGGATGCGATAGCTGTGTCGGCCTTCGCGCGGAGCTGCGTAATCCTGGCACTGCTTGCCTTCTGCGTCCCGGGATCGTTGGCGCAGGGAAGTGCCTCGAAGCTCCGCGTGGCCACGCGAGTGGTGCCACCCTTGGTCATCGAGGACAAGGGAGCCCTCCGAGGATTCAGCATTGATCTCTGGAACAGCATTTCGGCACGGCTAAATCGTGAGACGGAATACCTTGTCATGTCCGACGTGGGTGAGGTGCTGGATGCCGTGGGAAACGGTCGGGCTGATCTCGGCATTGCGGCTATTTCGATCACTTCAGAACGCGAAAGCCGGTTCGATTTCTCCCAGCCGATCTTGAATGCCGGCCTGCAAATCCTGGTGCGCGGCGCCGCCGGGGATGCCGAGCCAAGCCCGATGCATCTGATGAGATTGTTCTTCTCCCGCACGCTCCTGATCTGGCTCGGCGTGGCGTTGCTTCTGATTATGATCCCCGCGCATCTGGTCTGGGTGGTGGAGCGACACCATCGCAACGGAATCATTCCGAGCAGAAACTATTTTCCGGGAATTTTCCACGCGATGTTCTGGGCTGCCGGCACCCTCGCGACACAGGCCGACCATATGCCTCGGCACTGGATAGCCCGGATTGTGGCCGTGCTTTGGATGTTTACGGCGGTGGTGTTCGTGGCCTTCTATACCGCGCAGCTCACGGCATCACTGACAGCGCAACAAATCAGGGGTTCGATCAATGGGCCGCAGGATCTGGTTGGCCGGCATGTCGGCACGACGCGAGCCAGCACGGCCGCTGCCTACCTGAGTGAGAACAAGGCACAGCTCCGTGAGTTCGTGAGCCTTGACGCCGTCTACGACGCTCTACTGGAAAAGCAGGTCGACGCCGTCGTGTTTGACGCACCGGCGATCCTCTATTACGCAACACATGACGGCAAGGGACTGGCGCAAGTCGTCGGCGGTGTATTCCACAAGGAAGACTACGGCATCGTCTTCCCAACCGATAGTCCGTTGCGCAAGCAGGTGAATGAAGCGCTCCTGGCATTGCGCGAAAACGGCAGATACCAAAAGATTTACGATGAATGGTTCGGCAAGAACTAGGCGCCGCCGGTCTAGCGGCTCAACAATTCGGTCTGCGGCAGCGGCGCTTGGCCTGAGTATTCCCGACGCTGTTCTTGCCCGCGCTGACAAGGTAATCGAATGATGCGCGACTTCCGTTTCTGGCACGTTTGAGACATGCCGACCTTATGATGAATGTCGGCTTTCGGGGTAGAGCGGAAGCAGCACGGACGTTGCCGAAACGTCGCTTTGACCCATAGCTGCCTTCGGCCAAGCATGGGCCACGTCAGCTATTGGCTGGCAAGCGGGCCGAGGTACGCGCTCCCAGGCATTTTCCGAGTGTGACGCAAATCAGATCTCCATCGAAGGGCGTGTCACTCATAGCCGGAGCGGTTGATCAGCGGTGGCAATGCGAATAGGCCGAAAGCCACCATTCCCAACGCCACGGCGATGAAATTCCAGATAACGTCGGCCTTCAACCAGACCACCACATAGCCTCCGAGCACCGCAACGGCGGCCCGGATCAAAGCGGCGAGGACGGAGGCTTCCATTCGTCTGGTTGCCTGGCCAGCGCAATAAAGAACATAGCCAAGCCCAAAGAATCCGAAAAAAGGCCCGACACGGTGCAGATACTCTGCGCCGACTTGCAGCACGGACGGATCCTGGCTGAATATTCCGATCCATTGTTGCGGAAAGGCAGCAGCGGCCAGTCCGATCAATTCGGTCAGGGTGCAGACCATCAGAACACCAATCCAAGACGCCTTTACGGCTCGTTCTATCTGACCGGCGCCGAGGTTTGCGCTTATCACGATTCCGACCGGACCGCCGATGCCGTAGGCTAGCGGTACCAAAAGAAACTAAAGCCGCGAGCCCGCGCTATGCCGATGGCGGTGGACCAGAGCAGCTAAATTAGACTAGCAGCAGCGCCCAGCACTCCGTCCATTGAAGCGCCGCTCGATGAACACGTTGACGTATTCACGCTCAGCCATCGGTGCCGTGCCGGGATGCCGCGCCGCATGGTGGATCAAGTAGGCCTTATAGTCGGGCGCACCAATGACCCTAAGCCAACCCTGGCGCAGTTGTGTGGCCGCGTCCCGCGCGCACGCAAAGCACTCTTCTAGCGTCGCCCCAGTGACTTCCCGGCACGACAGGACCGGTTTCCGAGCATTACGCAGGAGCACCGGACAATCCTCCCTCACGAAGTGCTGGCGGCGTCTCTGCCGCACTCGGCATGGCGTTGCGGAACGCTTTCAGCGACATTCGCAGCGTGAAATAAGCCATGACTAGCACGAGAGCAACGAACAGCACTGTGAGCGTGCCGCATATGTAGTTGTTGAAAGCCACACGCTCCATCTCGGCAATGCTCTTGGCCGGAGCGAGGACAGTGCCAGCCGAAGCCGCCTCGCTGTACTTGTTGGCCAACGCGTAGAATCCAACGCGCGGATCGGACGAGAATGCCTTCATCCACCCTGCCGTGAGGGTGCAAACCAGAAGCCATGCCGTGGGCGCAAGCGTCACCCAGGCGTAGCGCTCGCGCTTAAGCTTGATCAGCACGGTAGTGGCCAACAGAAGAGCAATGCCGGCGAGCATCTGGTTCGAGATGCCGAATAACGGCCAGATCGTATTCACTCCGCCAAGCGGGTCGACCGTGCCCTGATAGACGAAGTAGCCCCACGCGGCGACACAGAGCAGTGTAGCAACCACATTGGAAAACAGGGACTCGGTGCGGCCGAGCGGGGCATAGATGTTGCCGAGCAGATCCTGAATCATAAATCGGCCTGCGCGGGTGCCGGCATCAACCGCCGTGAGGATGAACAGTGCTTCGAACAGGATGGCGAAGTGGTACCAAAAGGCTTCGAGCGCCTTGCCTCCAAAGGCCTGTGCCATGATTTGTGCCATGCCCACCGCCAAAGTCGGGGCGCCGCCGGCTCGGTTGAGGATAGTGTGTTCGCCCACGTCGGTTGCGGTCTGGGTGATCGCTTCGGGGGTGATCACCCAACCCCAATTGCTAATTACCTCGGCTGCCTTTTGAGGCGTGTCGCCGATTACCGCCGCCGGACTGTTCATGGCGAAGTAGATGCCAGGATCGAGCACACATGCAGCGGAAAGCGCCATTATGGCGACGAAAGACTCCATCAGCATGCCGCCGTAACCGACAAAACGGGCGTCCGACTCCCGCTCGATCATCTTTGGCGTCGTGCCGGACGAGATCAACGCGTGAAAGCCCGACACTGCGCCGCACGCGATGGTGATGAAAAGGAACGGGAATAGCGGGCCGGAAAACACTGGTCCGCTACCGTCGGTGAAACGGGTCACCGCTCCCATCTTTAGATCGGGCTGGACCAGATATATGCCGATCGCGAGAGCGACAATGACGCCGATCTTGAGGAACGTGCTGAGGTAATCGCGAGGAGCGAGGAGGAGCCACACTGGCAGCATAGAGGCGATGGCGCCATAAACGATGATTGCCAAAGCTAGAGCAGGCGCGCTGTAGGTGAAAGCTGGCCCGAGCGTTGCGTCCTGGGCCACGTACTGGCCATACCAGATGGCGAGCAAGAGAACGATCACGCCGAATGCAGAGGCTTCTCCCACTTTGCCTGGCCGGATGCTCCGCATGTAGACACCCATGAGCATGGCGGTCGGGATCGTGACGGCAACCGTGAACGTGCCCCACGGGCTTTCGCCCAATGCCTTCACGACGACCAGGCCGAGCGCGGCGAGGATTATGATCATAATCCCGAGGGTGCCAACGAGGGCGACGCCGCCCGCGATTGGGCCCATTTCCATTTTCACCATTTCGCCGAGCGAGCGGCCGTCGCGTCGCATCGAGCAGAATAGAATAACGAAATCCTGCACCGCGCCCGCAAACACCACTCCTACGAGGATCCATAGAGTTCCCGGCAGATAGCCCATCTGTGCAGCGAGCACCGGCCCGACCAGTGGTCCGGCCCCCGCGATGGCCGCGAAGTGATGACCGAAGACGACGTATCTGTTGGTAGGAACGTAGTCGAGGCCATCATTATGGCGCTCGGCCGGCGTCATGCGCGTGTCGTCCAGCTGCAAGACCTTCTCGGCGATGAACTTGCTGTAAAAACGATAGGAGATGAGGTAGACGCAGATAGCCGCGGTCACCAGCCAGGCCGCGCTAACCGGCTCATTGCGATTGAGCGCGATGCCAGCAAGTGCGAATGCGCCCAGCGCGGTTATACCCGTCCATATCAGCCAAGATAGTGCCCGCTTCGGCAGCTCAGGATTTGAGAGTGCGTGTTCCGACATGGCCTTCCTCCGTAGGTTGGCTCCAGTCTAAAGGTATCGCCGATGGAATCCCCAATCGGCTACCTGCGATAAGTAGTTTACCAGGCCGGCATGGTAACCATTTGCGCGTTGAGCAGATGAGGGTGGCGCGGCGAGGTAACAGCGACCTCGCTGAGGTGATGGCGCCGACCTGTGTATCTGAATCGGCATAGTCTATACCGACCTGATGAAGCTTTATTCTCTACCTTCTCGCTCCGCTTTTCAAGTCGAGAGCGATTGTCTTCTTTCCCTGTTGGTGATTACCGCAACCAGGTTGGCGCGCGACGTCGTGGCCCCCTCCTTCGGGTCGTCCCGGATAGCGAGGCACGCGTAGGCGACGCCGGGCGAATAGGCGAGCGCGAGGTCGCGCTGGTTCACCAGGCTTTTGGTCGGCGTGACGGAGATTTTTCCCGACGTCGGCACGCGATGATATTCCAGTGCGTCGCGGCGCAGCTGTTCTTCCATCATGTCCTCCCACTGTCTCTCTCGTCGCGCAGGCGCGACTCGCTATCTCTTCCTGGCGGGCGGCAGATCGGTGCACACGCCCTCGAACACTTCCGCCGTCATGCCGATCGATTCGCACAATGTGGGATGCGGGTGGATGGTCTTGCCGACGTCGACCGGATCGCATCCCATCTCCACGGCGAGGCAGACCTCGCCGATCAGGTCGCCCGCATGGGTGCCGACGATGCCGCCGCCGAGCAGGCGGTGATTGGCCTCATCGAACAGCAGTTTGGTGAATCCCTCGTCGCGCCCGTTGGCGATCGCGCGACCCGATGCGGCCCACGGAAACACGGCCTTGCCGTACTTGATGCCTTGCGCCTTGCATTGCTCCTCGGTCACGCCCGCCCACGCCACCTCCGGATCGGTGTAAGCGACCGAAGGGATCTGGCGTGCCTCGAACACACTGTTCTTGCCAGCCGCGGTTTCCGCCGCGACATGTGCCTCATGCACGGCCTTGTGCGCCAGCATCGGCTGGCCAACGATGTCGCCGATGGCAAAGATGTGCGGCATGTTGGTGCGCATTTGCTTGTCGACTGCGACGAAGCCGCGGTCGCTCACCGCGACGCCCGCCTTCTCGGCGTCGATTTTCTTGCCGTTCGGGCTGCGCCCGACCGCGACCAGCACCATGTCGTAGAGCTGGGGCTCAGCCGGTGCCTTCTCGCCCTCGAAGCCGACCTTGATGCCGTCCGGTGTCGCCTCTGCCGACACCATCTTGGTCTTCAACATGACCTTGTCGAAGCGGCCCGCGTTCTTCTTTTCCCACACCTTGACCAGGTCGCGGTCGGCACCGGTCATCAGTCCGTCGAGCATCTCGACCACGTCGATGCGCGTCCCGAGCGTCGAGTAGACAGTCGCCATTTCGAGTCCGATGATACCGCCTCCGATCACCAGCATCGATTTGGGAATCTGCCGCAGTTCCAGGGCGCCGGTCGAATCCACCACGCGGGGGTCGTCCGGAATGAACGGCAGCTTGATGGCCTGCGAGCCGGCCGCGATAATCGCCTTGTCGAACTTTACGACCTTGCGCCCGGCGCCGTCGTTTGCGGCAACTTCGAGGTGGTAGGGGTCGAGAAATCTTCCGACGCCCTGCAGCACGGAGACCTTGCGCGCCTTCGCCATGCCGGCCAGGCCGCCGGTCAATTTGCCGATCACCTTCTCCTTGTGACCGCGCAGCTTGGCAATGTCGATCTGCGGCTCCGAAAAGGCGATGCCGTGCGCGGCCATTGCCTTGACTTCGTCCATGACGGCGGCGGTGTGCAGCAGTGCCTTCGAGGGGATGCAGCCGACATTGAGGCAGACGCCGCCGAGCGTCGGATAGCGCTCCACCAGAACCGTCGTCATGCCGAGGTCGGCGGAGCGGAACGCCGCCGAATAGCCGCCCGGTCCGGCGCCGAGGACCAGCATGTCGCATTCGACGTCGGCGTCGCCCGAATGTCTGGCCGCAAGCGGGATCGGCGCAGCTGGCGCGGTCGCCGGCCCGCGTGCTGCCGAGGGCGCGGCCGGAGCTGCGCCGGCGACTCCGGTCTCCAATGTCAGGATCAGGCTTCCGGCACTGATCTTGTCCCCGACGCTGACTTTGAGGTCCTTCACGGTGCCGGCCGTGGGCGACGGCACTTCCATCGACGCCTTGTCGGACTCGAGGGTGATCAGCGGGTCTTCGGGCTTGACCTTGTCTCCGCCCTTCACCGCGATCTCGATGATCGGCACGTCTTTGAAGTCGCCGATGTCGGGTACCCGCACCTCGACCACCTCGTAGACGCCGGCTGCCGCGCCGTAGTCGGCAACCGGCGCGCCTTCGCCGGTCGCCGTGCCACCGCCAGTCACCTTCTCCTTGGGGACAACGCCGGCCGGAGCTGCCTCCGCTTCTGCCGTGAGGATGGGGGTGCCTTCCGATACCTTGTCGCCGACCTTGACCTTGATCTCCTTCACCACGCCATCGACCGGGGAGGGCACCTCCATCGAGGCTTTGTCGGATTCGAGCGTGATCAGCGATTGCTCGGCCTTGATCGGATCACCCGGCTTCACCAGTACTTCGATGATCGGCACGTCGCTGAATTCGCCGATGTCGGGGACCTTGACGTCGATGAGGTGGGCCATCGTCTATTCCCCTATACGAGGGCGCGGCGCATGTCGGTGAGCAGGCTGCCGAAATGCGCGTTGAACCGCGCGGCCGCTGCTCCGTCGATCACCCGGTGGTCCCACGAGAGGGACAGGGGTTGGAACAGGCGCGGCACGAATTGCTTGTCGTCCCACACCGGCTTTTGGAACGACCGGCAGGCTCCCATGATGGCGACCTCGGGCGCATTGATGATCGGCGTGAAATAGGTGCCGCCGATGCCGCCCAGGCTGGAGATTGTAAAGGTGCTGCCCTGCATCTGGTCGGGCTTCAGCTTGCCGTCGCGAGCGAGCTTGGCGAGGTCGCCCATCTCCTTGGCAATCGCAATGACGCCCTTGTGGTCTGCGTCGCGGATGACCGGTACCACCAGCCCCTGCGGCGTGTCGGCCGCGAACCCGATGTGGTAGTATTTCTTGAGGATCAGATTGTCGCCGTCGAGCGAGGCGTTGAACTCGGGAAATTTCTTCAACGACCCCACCGCCGCCTTGATCATGAAGGCGAGCATGCTGACTCGCACGCCGGATTTCTCGTTCTCCCTGTTGAGCCGGTTGCGGAATTCCTCGAGCTCGGTGATGTCGCATTCGTCGTGATTGGTGACGTGCGGGATCATCACCCAGTTGCGGTGCAGGTTGGCGCCGGAAATCTTCTTGATGCGTGCCAGCGGTTTGGTATCGACCGGCCCGAACTTGGCGAAATCGATCTTCGGCCACGGCAGCAGGCCGAGAGCGGCTCCGTCCGCCGCGGCGCGGCCCGGTGCGGCGACCGCGGCGGCTGCGGCCGGAGCCTTGGCGAAATTGGCGACATCCTCCGGGAGGATGCGGCCGCGCCGTCCGCTTCCCTTCACCTGACGCAAGTCGACGCCGCGCTCGCGCGCAAGCTTTCGGACCGATGGCCCGGCATAAGGGATGTCGGCCGCCATCTCCGACAGGCTCCGCTCGGCCGGTGGTAGCGCGGCTGCAGGTGCCGCGGGTTTCGCCGGCGCTGCGGCCGCGGCCGGTGCTGCAGGCTGCGCTTGCGCCGCCGCGGCGCCGGTGCGCAGCGTGAGGATGACCGTTCCTTCGCTCACCCGATCGCCGATCTTGGCCTTGAGGTCCTGCACCACGCCCCCGAGCGGAGACGGCACTTCCATCGAGGCCTTGTCGGATTCGAGGGTGACCAGCGGTTGTTCCGGCTTGACCGTGTCGCCGGCCTTGACCATGACCTCGATGATCGGCACGTCCTTGAAGTCGCCGATGTCCGGTACCCGGACCTCGGCGACCCCCGCCGGGGCGCTGGTCGGCGCCGGCGGCGCGGTGACGGCTGGTTTCGCCGCTTCCGCGGCGGCACCGGCCCCGTCGAGCTCGAGAGTGAGGATCGGCGCGCCCTGGCTCACCCGGTCACCGAGCTTCACCGCAATGTTCTTCACGACGCCCGCTGACGGGGAGGGGACCTCCATCGAGGCCTTGTCGGACTCCAGCGTGATCAGGGGTGCCTCGGCGGTGATGCGATCGCCGGGCTTCACCTGAATTTCGATAATCGGGACTTCCTTGAAGTCGCCGATGTCGGGAACGAGGACCTGCCTGGTTTCACCCATCGTAACGCCCCACGGGTGCGTGCTGTTGCGAAACGCGGCGCGGCATCCTTGTCCGCGCCACCGGTGTCTCCGTCACATGGTCCAGGGCGGTGGCCGCTCCGGATCAATTCCATAGGCGGCGATCGCCTTGGCAACCTTTGGTTTCGGCACCACCCCTTCGTCGGCCAGCGACTTGAGCGCCGCGACCACCACGTAATGGCGGTTGACCTCGAAGAACTTCCGCAACGCCACCCGGTAGTCGCTGCGACCGAAACCGTCGGTGCCGAGGCACACATAGCGCTGCGGCACGAACGGCCGGATCTGCTCGGCGAAGGCGCGCATGTAATCCGTCGATGCAATGACCGTCCCCTGGCGACCGTCGAGGCATTCCTCTACGTAACTCTTGCGCGGCGTCTGCGATGGATGAA
>Ga0137403_10009773_pt1 | contig 10642 bp, 11 predicted proteins | sample CZOMad2_1_16fung_FD_122057 | JGI IMG/M metagenome (GOLD analysis project Ga0137403, IMG submission 122057) | Vadose zone soil fungal communities from Angelo Coast Range Reserve, California, USA - CZOMad2_1_16fungal (Hybrid Assembly) | ecosystem: Environmental > Terrestrial > Soil > Vadose zone... | reverse complement strand
GCCAACATCGAGGAAGAGTACACGCCGTTCAACCATCAGGACTACCAGACGATCGTCGGCAAGATCAAACGGTTCTCCTCGGGCGGCGGCGCCTGCGTGCTCTCGACGATCAACGGCGACAGCAACGTGCCCTTCTACAAGGAGTTCGCCAACCAGGGTCTGCGCTCCGAGACCGCGCCGATCATGGCCTTCAGCGTGGCCGAGGACGAGCTGCGCGGCATGGACACCTCCGCGCTCGTCGGTCATCTCGCCGCGTGGAACTACTACCAGTCCGTGAACACGCCGCAGAACAAGAAGTTCATCGCTGCCTTCCAGGCCTACTGCGAGAAGAACAAGCTGCCCGGCGGGTCCAAGCGCGTCACGGACGATCCGATGGAGGCGGCGTACTTCGGTGTCTACGTGTGGAAGCAAGCCGTGGAGAAGGCCAAGTCGTTCGACGTGCCCGCCGTCCGCAAGGCCGTCTATGGCCAGAAGTTCCTCGCCCCGGGCGGCGAGATCAAGATGCACGACTTCAACCATCACACCTGGAAGCCCGTGCTGATCGGCGAGATCCTCAAGGACGGCCAGTTCAAGGTCGTCTCGCGCTCGAAGGGTCTGGTCGAGCCGGAGCCGTGGAGCAAGTACACGAGCCCGGACAAGGGTTGCGACTGGGTCAAGCACCAGGGCACGTACCAGAAATAGGAATAGCCACGAGCGTGTTCATTCGTCTGCTGTTGGCGCTCGCGCTGCTGCCGGGGCTCACCACTCCGGCAGCGGCGCAGGGCGCCGCCGCATCTGCGCCGCAGGAGATCGTCAAGGCCATCACCGAGGTCGCCTCGAGCGACGCCGCCGTGCAGGAGGCGGCGGCGGTCGCTCTGGGCAAGACGGGTGACCGCAAGCTCCTGCCCCTGCTCGAAGCCCTCCGTGAGGGCAGCGTTTACGTCCGTACGCTGCCGGGGGGAAAGAAGGAAACGGTCATCGTCGGCGACAAGGTCAATGAAGGCGACAAGACCCTCGTCCCGATCTTCACGGCCTACGACCGTGAGCCCATCCAGGGCCCTGACGGCAAGCCGCTCCTCGCCGATCTCTCCAAGCTCGAGGAAGTCTCGACGGGGCGGAGCCTGCGCCTGGTTCTGCGACCCCTCATCGACGCGTTCTCTGGGCAGTCGCAGCTCACCGACCCTGACTGGACCGTGCGCCAGGCCGCCGCCGTGAAGCTCGGCAACGCCGGCGATCCCGGCGCGCTGCCCACGCTGACCGAGGCGCTCGCGAAGGAGAAGGACCGGTGGGTGCGTTACGCGCTCGAAGAGGCGATCGCCCTCGTCCAGCTCAGGGCCGGCTCGCCGCCTGAGCGCGTGATCGCCGCCACCCGGCTCGGCGCCCTCGGGAGCGGCGACGCGCTGGACCGGCTGCGGGAAGTCGCCGTCGCCGCCGACACGTCGCCGGCTCTCAAGGAGGCCGCCGCCGCCGCCGTCAAGCGGATCGAGCGCTGGAGTCTCCTGACTCAGGGCATACAGGTCGGCTTTCAGGGAGTCTCCCTGTCGTCGATCCTGCTCCTCATGGCGCTCGGCCTCGCCATCATCTTCGGCCTTATGGGCGTGATCAACATGGCGCACGGAGAGCTCATGGCGCTCGGCGCCTATACGACCTACGTGACCCAGGGTTGGTTCCAGGGGCACGCCCCCGGCGCCTTCGAGTACTACTTCCTCATCGCGCTGCCCTTGTCCTTTCTCGTGGCGGGGGCGGCCGGGTTCGTGCTCGAGCGCGGCGTCATCCGCTTTCTCTACGGCCGGCCGCTCGAGACGCTGCTCCTGACCTGGGGCATCAGTCTCATGATCCAGCAGGGGCTGCGCCTGTGGTTCGGCGCGGCGAACGTGGACGTGATCTCGCCCAAGTGGCTGTCGGGCGGCGTGCCTGTGATGGTCGGCATCCAGCTTCCCTACAACCGACTCTTCATCATCGGCCTGGCCACGGTGGCGGTGTGCGGCATGTATTTGCTGCTCTTCAAGACCGACGCGGGTCTGCGGGTGCGCGCGGTGACGCAGAATCGCGGGATGGCGGCCTGTCTCGGCGTGCGCTCTCGCCGGGTGGACGCGCTCACCTTCGCGCTGGGCGCGGGTCTGGCCGGCATCGCCGGCTGCGCGCTGACCCAGATCGGCAATGTGGGGCCGGAGCTCGGCCAGAACTACATCGTCGACTCCTTCATGGTGGTGGTGACGGGTGGGGTGGGCAAGCTGCTCGGGACCATTCTGGCCGCCCTCGGCATCGGCGGGCTCAACAAGATCATCGAGCCTTCCTTCGGCGCCGTCTTCGGGAAGGTGGCCATTCTCGTAGTGGTGATTCTGTTCATCCAGCGGCGCCCGTCCGGACTCTTCGCGGCCAAGGGACGCTATGCGGACTCGTGAGCGCTGGGCCTTCCTCGCCACGGCCGTGCTCCTCGTGGTGGTCCTGCCCGCGCTGAACGCGCTCCCGCAGGGCTCACCCCTGCGCGTCTCCAACTTCACCCTCAACCTCTTCGGCAAGTTCCTCACCTACGCCATCCTCGCCCTCGGCCTCGACCTGATCTGGGGCTATACGGGCGTGCTCTCCCTCGGCCACGGCGTCTTCTTCGGTCTCGGCGCCTACGCCATGGGCATGCACCTCATGCTGGAGATCGGGGCCAAGGGCGTCTACCAGAACGTCCTCCCGGACTTCATGGTCTGGAACCGCGTCACGGAGCTTCCGCTCTTCTGGAAGCCTTTCGGCAGCGCGCTCGTCACCCTCGTCGCGGTGGTGGTCGTTCCGGGCATGGTGGCGCTGGTCTTTGGCTTCCTCACGTTCCGGAGCCGCATCCGCGGCGTCTACTTCTCGATCATCACCCAGGCCCTCGCGCTGTGCGCATGGCTCACCTTCAACCGCAATGCCATGAACCTCGGCGGCACCAATGGGCTGTCCGGCTTCAAGACCATGTTCGGCTTTCCCCTCAATGAGCCGGCGACCCAGCGTGGCCTCTATGTCGTGACCGCGCTCTGCCTCTGCGGCGCGTACCTCCTCTGCCGCTGGATCGTGCGCACCCCGGCGGGCAAGGTCCTCGTCGCCATCCGCGACAGCGAGACGCGCGTGCTCTTCTGCGGCTACTCGCCCGCCGCCTTCAAGCTCTTCGTGTTCACGGTGTCCGCGTGCCTCGCCGGCGTGGCGGGTGCCCTCTATGTCGGTCAGGTCGGCATCATCACGCCCGCCCGGATCGGCGTGCTCCCCTCTATCGAGATGATCATCTGGGTAGCGGTGGGGGGTCGGGGGACTCTCATCGGGCCCATCGTCGGTGCATTCGGCGTGAACTGGCTCCAGAGCCTGCTCACGACGCACTATCCGGATCTCTGGATCCTCGTGCTGGGCGGGCTGTTCGTCAGCGTGGTGCTCTTCTTCCCCGACGGGGTGGTCGGCACCGCCCAGAAGCTCATGGCGCGATTCGGAGGCGCCCCCAGACCGGCCCCCGTCCCTCAGATGGCCCCTCCCCATAGCGCCTCCGTCTCTGAGGGCAAGCGAGAGGAAGTGGCCCCGTGACCGTCACCGCATCACCGGGCGGGTCGATCATCTACCTGGAAGACGTCACCGTCGACTACGATGGCTTCAAGGCGCTCAACGGGCTCAACTTCTTCATGGACTACAAGGAGCTCCGCGTGGTCATCGGACCGAACGGGGCGGGCAAGACCACGCTGCTCGACGTCATCTCCGGGAAGGTCCAGCCGAGCGTCGGGCGCGTGATCTTCGGACGCAGTACCGACCTCGTGGGCCGGCGCGAAAACGAGATTGCCTCGCTCGGCGTGGGAAGGAAGTTCCAGACGCCGTCCATCTTTGCCAATCTGACGGTCAGGGAGAACCTCGAGCTGGCCCTGGCCCGGTCGAGCAAGGGCGTGCTGGCCACGCTCCAAGCGCGGTTCAGCGGGGAGCAGCGCGAGCGCATCGAGAACACGCTCGAGACGACCGGGCTCGCGCAGCACGCGGACGAGCGCGCGGGAGGCCTCTCCCACGGGGAAAAGCAGTGGCTGGAGATCGGCATGGTCATGGTCCAGGACGCGGAGCTTCTCCTCGTGGACGAGCCGGTGGCGGGCATGACCGACGAGGAGACGGAGAAGACGGGCCGGCTGCTGCAGGGCATAGCCCAGGAGCGGGCGGTCCTCGTCATCGAGCACGACATGGAGTTCGTCCGCAGCATCGCGCGCACCGTCACCGTGCTCCACGAGGGGAGCGTGCTCTGCGAGGGCCCGGTGGACCAGGTCCAGAACGATGATCGGGTGATGGAGGTGTACCTCGGCCGGAGCGGCGACGCCGATGCTTGAGATTCGGGGGCTGAACGTCGCCTACGGAGAGAGCCAGGTCCTCTGGGATGTCTCGCTCGAGGTGCCGGAGGGCGGCGTGGTCTGCCTCATGGGCCGGAACGGCGTCGGCAAGACCACCCTCCTCAAGACCATCATGGGCCTCTTGCCCGCGCGCTCGGGGAGCATCATCCTGGACGGCGTCGATCTCGGCTCCCTCCGGCCCGAAGAGCGCGCGGCCTGCGGCATCGGCTACGTGCCGCAGGGGCGGGAGATCTTCCCCAACCTGACCGTCTCCGAGAATCTGCGGGTGGGCTTTCTCGGACGGCCGAAAGTGGCCGGCAACGGCCGCGCCGCGCAGACGGACATCGAGCAGGTCTTCGACCTGTTTCCCAAGCTCAGGCAGCTGCTCTCGCGCAAAGGGGGCGTGCTCTCGGGCGGCGAGCAGCAGCAGCTGGCCATCGCCCGCGTGCTCCTCGCGCGGCCCAAGCTGCTCCTGATGGACGAGCCCACCGAGGGGATACAGCCGAACGTGATCCAGCAGATCGAGGGGGCGATCCGGCGCATCAAGCAGCGCGGCATCGCCGTGCTCCTCGTCGAGCAGTATCTCGAATTCGCGTGGCGCCTCGCCGGCTCCTACGCCATCATGCGCAAGGGGGCCATCGTGTCGAGCGGAGCCACCGCCGACCTGCGTCACGATGCGGTGAGACAGCATCTGACCGTTTGACGTAGAATCTCCGGCCATGCACCTGACACCGCGGGAACAGGACAAGCTCCTCATCTTCACCGCCGCCGAAGTGGCGCGCCGCCGGCGCGCCCGGGGACTCAAGCTGAACTACCCGGAGGCCCTCGCCTTCATCACCGCCGAGGTGCTCGAGGGTATCCGCGACGGCCGGAGCGTCTCCGAGCTGATGGCCTTCGGCCTCACCATCCTCAAGCGCGACGACGTGATGGACGGCGTGCCCGAGATGCTGGACGAGGTCCAGGTCGAGGGGACCTTTCCAGACGGCACCAAGCTCGTCACCATCCACTATCCCATCCGATAACGCCTCTCCCTCTCCCCCACCGGGGGGAGAGGGCAGGGTGAGGGGGCCGCGGAATGATCCCAGGCGAGTACATCCTCGGTGAGGGCGACATCGAGGCCAATGCCGGCCGGCGCACCGTCGAGCTGACCGTGGCGAATACGGCCGACCGGCCCATACAGATCGGGTCCCACTTTCACTTCTTCGAGGTGAATCGCGCCCTCCGCTTCGAGCGGTCCAAGGCCTGGGGAATGAGGCTCAATGTGCCGGCGGGAACCGCCGTCCGCTTCGAGCCCGGCGACGAGAAAGTCGTGACCCTGGTCGAGTTGGGCGGCGCGCGCGAAGTCTACGGGCTCAACGCGCTCGCCGATGGCAAGGTGGACGCTCCGCGGCGGGACGCCGCGGTCAAGAAGGCCAGCCAGGCCGGCTTTCAGGGAGCGTGAGGCCATGAGTCTCCGGCTGCCGCGCCGCCAGTACGCGGATCTCTACGGTCCCACCGTCGGCGATCGCGTGAGGCTCGCCGACACCGATATCCTGATCGAGGTCGAGAAGGACTTCACCGTCTACGGCGACGAAGTGAAGTTCGGCGGGGGCAAGGTGATTCGCGACGGGATGGGCCAGTCCGCGCGTGCCACCGCCGCCGACGGCGTGCTCGACCTCGTCATCACCAATGCCCTCATCCTGGACCACTGGGGCATCGTCAAGGCGGATCTCGGCATCCGCGGTGGCCGCATCGTGGGCGTGGGCAAGGCGGGCAACCCCGACATCCAGGCGGGGGTCACCAAGGGAATGATCGTGGGCGCCTCCACCGAAGTCATAGCCGGCGAGGGCCGCATCATCACCGCGGGCGGCATCGACTCGCATATCCACTTCATCTGCCCCCAGCTCATCGACGAGGCGCTGTCGGCTGGATTGACCACCCTCATCGGGGGCGGCACCGGGCCGGCCACCGGCACCAATGCCACGACGTGCACGGCGGGGGCCTGGAACATGCACCGGATGCTCGAGGCCGCGGACGGCTTTCCCATCAACCTGGGCTTTCTCGGGAAAGGCAATGCCTCCAGGCCCGACCCGCTGCGCGAGCAGGTGGCGGCCGGCGCCATCGGCCTCAAGCTTCACGAGGACTGGGGCACCACGCCGGCCGCCATCGACGCCTCCCTTTCCGTCGCCGAGGAGATGGACGTCCAGGTCGCCATTCACACGGACACCCTGAACGAGGCGGGCTTCGTCGAGGACTCCATCCGCGCGTTCAAGGGCCGGACCATCCACACCTATCACACGGAGGGGGCAGGGGGCGGCCACGCGCCCGACATCATCAAGGTCTGCGGCGAGGCCAACTGCCTGCCGTCGTCGACCAATCCGACCATGCCGTTCACCGTCAACACCATGGACGAGCACCTCGACATGCTCATGGTCTGCCATCACCTCAACCCCAAGATCCCCGAGGACCTGGCCTTCGCGGAATCGCGGATTCGCGCCGAGACGATCGCCGCGGAGGACGTGCTCCACGACCTGGGAGCGATCAGCATGCTTTCGTCGGACTCGCAGGCCATGGGGCGCATCGCCGAAGTCATCACCCGCACGTGGCAGACCGCGGACAAGATGAAGAAGCAGCGCGGGCCCCTGCCGGGCGATGGCCGCGCCGACAATGTTCGCGCCAAGCGCTACGTGGCCAAGTACACGATCAACCCGGCGATCTCGCACGGCATCGCGCACGAGGTCGGCTCCATCGAGGCGGGCAAGCTGGCCGACCTCGTGATCTGGAAGCCGGCCTTCTTCGGCGTCAAGCCCGAGATTGTCCTCAAGGGCGGACTCATCGTGACGGCGGCCATGGGCGATCCGAACGCGTCCATCCCGACTCCGCAGCCCGTGCGCCATCGGCCCATGTTCGCCTCCTATGGCGGCGCGGTGTTCTCGACCTCCATGACCTTCGTGTCCGCGGCCGCCCTCGAGGACGGCGTGCCCGCCCGCCTCGGCCTGAGAAAGATGCTGTCCGCGGTGAGAGGCTGCCGCGGGATCAAGAAGGCCGACATGGTCAACAACTCCTACCTCCCGAGGATCGAGGTCGACCCGGAAACCTACGAGGTGCGCGCCGACGGCGAGCTCTTGACCTGCGAGCCTGCGCGCGTGCTGCCCCTCGCGCAGCGTTACTATCTCTTCTAGGTATGGCCGTGTCCGACGAGGCGCGATTCTGGACGGCGGTGACGACGGGAGATGCCGCCACCGTCGAGGCGCTCGTGCGGGCGGACTCTCAGCTCGCCTCCGCCCGCCGCGATGGCGTCTCGGCGATTCTCCTCGCGACGTATCACCACAAGCCCGACGTGGTGGCCTGTCTCCGGCGCCATGTGGCCACGCTCGATATCTTCGAGGCCTCCGCGCTTGGAGAGAGGGACCGGGTGAGCGCGCTTCTCGATACCGATCCCCACCTCGCGAATGCCGTAGCGGGTGACGGCTTCGGTCCCCTCGGCCTCGCGAGCTTCTTCGGACATGAACCCGTGGCTCGGCAGCTGCTGGAGCATGGAGCCAAGGTCGATGAGGCCTCGTCGAATGCGATGCACGTGATGCCGCTCCACTCCGCCGCCGCCGCCCGCTCGGTGCCCATCGCCCGTTTGCTCCTCGAGCGCGGAGCTCCCGTAGATGCCCGACAGGGCGGAGGCAGTCTCGGGTTCACGCCGCTGATGGAAGCGGCCTTCAATGGTCAGGCCGACATGGTGGAGACGCTCCTCGGTCATGGCGCCCACCCGGGTCTCCGTGATGAGGAGGGCCGGACCGCCGCCGACCATGCGCGCGCGCGGGGACACGCCGCGGTGGCCGAGCGTCTGGGGAGCGCGGTATGGTCGTGATTACCGCGCCCGCGGTGCCCGTGGCCTCGGCCGCGCTCGAGGGCAGACGGCGTGACACGCTCTGTCTCACGTGGGAAGAGCGGCGCTGGACCCGCAAGCGCGTGGTGACGACGGCGGGCAGGGAAGTCGGGCTCGCCCTGCCCACCGGCTCTCTTCTCAGGCCGGGCGACATCGTCGCCGTCGAGGCCGACTGGTATCTGGAGATCGAAGGGAGGCCCGAGCCGGTCCTGGCCGTGACGCCCAGGAGCAGGGACGAAGCCATACGTATCGCCTTCGACGTGGGGAATCGGCACTTCCCGCTGGCCATGGAGGGTGAGGATCTCCTCGTGCCCGACGACACAGCCATGGAACAGCTGTTATGCCGGCTGGGTGTGGCGTGGCAGCGCCGCGCCGCCATCTTCGCTCCCCTCGGTGGTACCTACGCGGAGGAGCCTGGTAAAAGCTCTCTCGACGGCCACAGCCACCTGCATCCCCACTACCACCATGACTGATACGCGACTGCTCTCTCTGCTTCACTTCGGTGACAGCGCGTTCCCCACGGGCGGCTACGCGCATTCTTTTGGCCTCGAGACCTACTGCCAGGCGGGCATGGTGCGGAGCCGCGAAGACCTGGAGCGCTTTCTCCTCACTCAGCTCGAGGGCTCCACCGGGCCTTGCGACGCGACGGCGGCGACGGGAGTCCTCCGCGCGGCCATCGAGCAGGACCTCGGCGCCTGCCATGGTATCGACCAGACGCTCGAGGCAATGAAGCCGGTGCGGGAGTTCCGCGAAGCGAGCCGCCAGATGGGGCGCCAGACCCTTCGCGTGGCCGCCGCCCTGACCGAGGACCGGCGGCTCGTGGATTATGCGGGCGACGTGGACGAGTCGCTGGCTCCGGGTCATCACGCGGTCGCCTATGGGCTGGCGGCGGCCGCGCTCGGCTGGACGCCCGAAGCGGCGGCCACCGCCTATCTCTACTCGTCGACGGCGCTTCTCGTGGGCGCGGCGCTCCGGCTCCTCTCCATGGGCCAGCTCGAGGGGCAGCGGGTGCTCTGGAGCCTGCACCCGGTCATCGAGCGCGTGGCGCGGGAGGCCGCCGCCCGCGACGTGAAGGAGATTTGGAGCTTCGCGCCCGGCATCGAGCTGGCGGGCATCCGGCATGCCGGGCTCGACATGAGGCTCTTCCGCTCATGAGTGGCGCCCCCGGCATTCCGCGGCCTCTTCGCATCGGGGTGGGCGGCCCCGTGGGCTCGGGAAAGACGGCGCTCGTCGAGACGCTCTGCGTTCGGCTGCGCCACGTCTACGATCTGGCCGTGATCACCAATGACATCTACACGCAGGAGGACGCGCAGTTCCTCATCCGGCGCGGCGCCCTGCCCGAGGACCGGGTGCTGGGGGTCGAGACGGGCGGCTGCCCCCATACGGCGATACGCGAGGACGCCTCCGTCAATCTGGAGGCCGTGCACAAGCTCATGGGCCGATTTCCGGCGCTCGAGATGCTGTTCGTCGAGAGCGGCGGTGACAACCTCGCGGCGACCTTCAGCCCCGAGCTCGTGGACGCGACCATCTACGTCATCGACGTGGCAGAAGGGGAGAAGATCCCGCGCAAGGGCGGCCCCGGCATCACACGCTCCGACCTTCTCGTGATCAACAAAATCGACCTCGCGCCCTATGTCGGCGCCGACCTCGGCGTGATGGAGCGGGACTCCAAGCGCATGAGAGGAGACCGGCCCTTTGTCTTCACCAATCTCCGGGACGGGACCGGCGCCGAGCTCGTGGTGGACTGGATCCGGCACGAGCTCCTCTTCGAGCCCTGAGGCGCCGTCACCCGGCCGCACCGGGCGCGACGGTTTCCTCGGTCTCGCCTTCGAGCGCCGCCACGGCCGCACCGTCCTCACCGGCCGGCGCTTCACGCTGCCTCTCCAGGCTCTCGAGCCCATGGATCTGGACGGGACGGGAGCTCTCACGCTCTTCCTGCTGAATCCTACCGGTGGCGTGCTGGGTGGCGATCGTCTCGAGACACGCGTCGATCTCGGCGCGGGCAGCCAGGTCTGTCTCTCGACGCCCAGCGCCACCCGCGTGTACCGGAGCGCGGGATCGCCTTCGCGGCAGCGCGTGACGGTGCGCGTCGGTGACGGTGCGCGACTCGAGTACATGCCCGACCACGTCATCCCATCGCCGGGCGCGCGATTCGTCCAGAGCATCGACCTCGATCTGGCCCCCGGCGCTTCCGCCGTCCTGTGCGACGCATGGTCGGTCGGACGGCCGGCGAGGGGCGAGGCCTGGCGCTTCGACCTCCTCGACAACACCATCACCGTGAGGGACACCGAAGGTCTGCTCTTCAAGGACCGCCTCATCCTGCACGGCGCGCGCGGATGGGGCGGCCTGGGCGGCACGGAGGGCATGGCCTACGTCGCGAGTGTCCTTTGCGCGGCGCCGTTCCATCCGCGACTGGCCGGCCTCGCGGGAGCCCTCGGAGAAAATCTCGCCTCTACGGACATCGAGTCCCGCGCAGGGGTGACGG
>Ga0137403_10009772_pt1 | contig 10644 bp, 8 predicted proteins | sample CZOMad2_1_16fung_FD_122057 | JGI IMG/M metagenome (GOLD analysis project Ga0137403, IMG submission 122057) | Vadose zone soil fungal communities from Angelo Coast Range Reserve, California, USA - CZOMad2_1_16fungal (Hybrid Assembly) | ecosystem: Environmental > Terrestrial > Soil > Vadose zone... | reverse complement strand
TGATCGGCACTGGGGATCTGAAGAACGGTCTCGAGCGTCGAGCGGCTGCCGCGGGCGTGACCATCGAGTTCAGGGGTGTCGTGCCGCACGGCGAGTTGCCCGCGCACTTCAAAGGCGCCGACGTCTTCGTGCTGCCGTCGCTGACCGAGGGGCATCCCAAGGTCCTGCTCGAGGCGATGGCCTGCGGACTCCCGTGCGCCGCCTCGGCGCGAGGCGGCAACCTGACGCTCGTCCAGGATGGGCTCACCGGGCTCCTGTTCGACCCGGAGGACACCGCGGCGATGGCCCGCGCCATCGAGCGTCTGCTCGCCGACGTGCCCCTGGCACGCCGTCTCGGTGCCGCGGCGCGGGCGCTGGTGGCCGATCGCTACGACGTGCACGCGCTCCTCGAGGCCGAGGTGCGCTTCGTCCGGCAGGCGTCGAGGGACGCGCCGCTTCGGGAGCTCTTCGAGGACTACGCCGAAGCATTCCCGATCGACGACGCGCTGCCCGAATTCGTCGCCCAACGGTTCCAGCAGCTCCTCCGCGCCGCTCCGCGCGCGGTGCTGGACGTGGGCGCCGGCGACGGCCGCTATCTCCGCTTCTTCCAGTCCCGGCTTGCCGGTGCGCTGGTGGTCGGCTGCGAGATCAGTCACACGCGCGCGAAGCGCATGCGGGCGAAGGGACTTCGGGTCGTGGTCGCGCGATCGGAGCAGCTCCCGTTTCGTGACGGCGCATTCGATCTCGTCACGCTCGTCGAGGTCCTCGAGCACACGCAGTCCCCGGCGAGGAGCCTCGAGGAAGTGCGCCGGGTCCTGGGTCGCGGCGGCCGGCTCGCGCTCACGACGCCGAACTATCCGGTGAAACGGCTCTACGACGCGCGTGCCGCCGTGCGGGCGCGTGACTTGAGACGCCTCCGCGACGATCCAACCCACATCTCGCCACTGTCGGCACGCCGCCTCGAGCGGCTGCTCAGACCGCGCTTCGCGTCCGTCGAGCTCGAGGGGACTTCGCTACTCGGCGAGAGCCGAAGCCGATGGGTCCGCGCCCTCAAGGGCTCGCCGTTCGGGCGCCGGCTCAGCAACAAGCTCTTCGCCGTCTGCGCGAAGGCCGAGTGACGGCCGCGCCGCGATGAGCGCGCCGTCGTACCGACTCGTCGACGCCGGGGACCGGCGCCTGCTGACGGTCGACGGCCGCGAGTACCGGACCCACTACAGCGAGCGCGTGGTTCGGATGCTCATCGAGCGCAAGGGGGTGCGCCGCGCGGCGCCCTACTTTTCCTACAAGGAGACGCGGGGCGCGCATTTTCTCGGCCCGCTCTTTCGTTACCTCGACGTGAACGCCATCGGTGGTCTCTCGGTCCTCGAGGTCGGGTGCTCGTTCGGCCACATGACCGAGTATCTCGCGGAGCGGCCTTCGGTGGCGCGGATCCATGTCTTCGACACCGATCCGGCCTTCGTGGCGATCGTCAGGACGAAGGTCGAGGAGATGGGGCTCGCCAAGGTGAGCGAGGTCAGCCTGCTGTCCAACGAGGACACGCGGCGACTGCCGTGGGCGGATGGCTTCTTCGACCTGGTGCTGGCGGTCGGTGTCGTCGAGCACCTGCCGCGACGCTCGCGGCGCGCCCAGGTGGACGAGTACTACCGCGTGCTGGCGCCGGGCGGCCACATCGCGATTCTCGACACGCCGAATCGCTGGTTTCCTTTCGAGACGCACTCGATCGGCCTGCCGTTGGTGCAGTGGCTGCCGCCGTGGCTCGCGTACCGCTATGCCCGCACGCTCCGGTGCCGCGCGTATGGCGACATGGCGTACGCGGACTTCGTCGCCGATGGCTCCGGCTGGCAGAACGCGAGCCTCGGCGACTGTCTGCCTTCGTGGGGCCCCCGCGATCTCGAAGACCTGACCGAGGCGGCCGGCTACGGCTGGCGCTTCTTTCGCGACACGGCGCGCTCGCGAACGCGGCGGACGCTCTTGCCGCTCTTCGCGCTGGCGGTTGACCTTCTGACCGGACTGGGGCGCCCGCCGTCGCTGTGCCTGCCGTACTTGAACCTGCTCCTGCACAAGCTCGAGAGGTCGGGGCGGACACCATGAAGATGATCGAGATCGGCGGACGAAACTATCTCCTGTATCTGGTGCTGCCCCATCCGCTCAAGATGGCGCTCCTCTCACCCGAATCGCGCGCGAGGCTCGACCGGATCAACAGCGGAGTCAACGAGCACGTTTTTTCGGGGGATCGCGCGACGGAGTACGATCGTATCCACCGCTACGAGGATGACGCGCAGCACGAGTACCCCGCGCGGGTCCTGGTCTCGGAGGTGTGGGGTTCACCGGGACGCGGAGCAGGTGAGGGCGGCTACGGCCGGGTCCTCGAGCTCGGAGCCGGAAGCGGCTACTTCACGGCGTTGATCGCGCGTCGAGCGCGCTCGGTGATCGCGGTCGAGCCGGTCGCGGACCTCCGGAAGGTCGTCCGCGAGCGGTGCGCGGCCCAGGGGCTCGCCAACGTCGAGGTCATCGGTGCGACCGCGTTCGATCTGGGCAGCGAGGTGCCGGCGGGCTCGATCGACTCGGCGTTCATCATCCAGAGCCTCCACCATTTCCACCGACGGCCGGAGGTGTTTGCCGAGCTCGGGCGAGTCGTCCGCCCGGGTGGGCGCCTCTATCTGCTCGAGCCTCACCACAACGTGCGCCGGGTCGCTCGCCTCGCCGGGAAGTATCGCCGGGTCTATCGCGCTTGCGAGTTCCGGACGGACGAACGGAACTGGGCGACGCACGATTTCGTGACACGAGGCGAGCTCCGCGCGCTCTGCCGCCGCGGCGGATTCGGGAACGTGCGTCTCGAGACCTACTGGATCCCGTACTCTCGGCGCCTGATTCCATCGGCGGAGCGCCGCTTCCGCGTCGAGCGCATCCTCGGGCGCGTTCCTCTCCTCCGTCATGTCGGTGCCGTCCTGGCCATGCAGGCGCGACGGAACGAGTGAAGACGCCCGCCGTGTCGGTCGTGATGGCCGTCTTCAACGGAGCGTCGTGGATCGGCGCCGCCGTGGAGTCTCTGCTCGGACAGACCCTCACCGATCTCGAGGTGATCGTGATCGACGACGGCTCGACCGACGCGACGCGAGACGTGCTGGCGTCGCTCGGCGACTCGAGACTCCGCATCGAGCGGCGTGCCCGGCAGGGGCTGACGCGCTCGCTGAATCGTGCCCTCGAGCTGGCGCGGGCGCCGCTACTCGCCCGGCTCGACGCGGACGATATCGCATTGCCCGAGCGTCTCTCGCGCCAGCTCCAGTTCCTCGACGCGCACCCGGCCGTCGGGCTCCTCGGGACGGGCGCGCGCGAGATCGACCCGGCCGGTCGCGAGGTCGCGATCGTGCGGCCGCCCTTGGACGACGTGGCGATCCGCCGGGCACTCATCCGTGCGAACCCCTTCGTGCACTCCTCGGTGATCATGCGGCGCGCTGCGTTGGACCAGACCGGAGTGTACGATCCGTCGTTCCCGGTCGCGCAAGACTACGACCTCTGGATGCGCCTGGCGCGCGTCACGCGTCTGGCGAACCTGCCCGAGCCCCTCGTGATCCGGCGGCTCGTGTCGGGACGGGTCTCGGCCGTCCGCGACGACGACCGGCTCCGCGCCGAAGCGCGGGTGCGCTGGCGAGCCGTGCGGAGCCACGCCTACCCATGGTGGTGCGCCGCCTTCGCCCTGCGGCCTCTGATGGCGCTCGCCCTGCCGCAAGCGTGCCGGCGAACGCTTCGCGGATCAACGCGTATGGAAGGCGCGCCGCACCGGGTGTAGTACTATGACGACGATGCGAATTTTGATCACGGGTATCACGGGTTTCGTGGGCAGCCACCTCGCCGAGTACGCCCTCGAGCGCGGCGCCGAGGTGTTCGGATCCGTCCGCTGGCGCAGCAAAATGGAGCACATGGAGCAGCTCCGCGACCGCGTGACCTTGATCGAGTCTGACCTCCGCGACCTTCTCTCGGTACGGACGGTCCTCGAGCAGGCGCAGCCCGACTACATCATCCATCTGGCGGCGCAGAGCTTCGTCCACGCCTCCTGGCAGACTCCGGTCGAGACCTTCTACACGAACGTGGTCAGCCAGATGAACCTGTTCGAAGCGATGCGCCAGCTCGGCTCGTCGGCGCGGTTTCTAGTCATCGGCTCGAGCGAGGAATACGGGCTGGTCGAGCCCGACGAGCTGCCGATCCGCGAGACCAACCCGTTGCGGCCGCTCTCGCCCTACGCCGTCAGCAAGGTGGCGCAGGACCTGATGGGCTGGCAGTACTTCAAGAGCTACGGGATGCACGTCCTGCGCTCGCGCGCGTTCAACCACACCGGGCCCCGGCGCGGCGACGCCTTCGCCGAGTCGAACTTCGCCAAGCAGATCGCCGAGATGGAGGCGGGCCTGCGTGAGCCGGTGGTGCACGTGGGCGATCTGAAGCCCACACGCGACTTCTCCGACGTCCGCGACATCGTGCGCGGGTACTGGCTCCTGCTCGAGCGCGGGACGCCCGGCGAGGTCTACAACCTCTGCTCCGGCCTCGAGTGGTCGATCGAGCGCATTCTGAACTTCCTGATCGGAAAGTCGGCGCTCCCGCACATCGAAGTTCGCCAGGATCCGGCGCGCCTGCGCCCCTCCGACGTCCCCGTCCTGCGCGGCTCGCGGCAGAAGGTCGAGAGCGCGCTCGGATGGCGCACGACGATCCCGCTTGAGCAGTCGCTCACCGATCTGCTCGAGTACTGGCGTCGGCGGATCGGGTCACGCCCGCGCTAGCAAGAGCAGGTGTGGCTCCGGGCGCGCGAGTCGCCCTGGTCCACGATTGGCTGACCGGGATGCGCGGCGGCGAGCGCTGCCTCGAGGTCCTCTGCGAGCTCTTTCCCGACGCGCCGCTCTTCACGCTCCTGCACGTTCCGGGCAGCGTGTCGCCCCAGATCGAGCGGCGGCGCATCGTCACCTCGTTCGTCCAGCGCCTTCCGCGGGCGTCCGAGCGCTACCGCTACTACCTGCCGACGTTTCCGCTCGCGATCGGTCGGTTCGATCTGTCGGGCTACGACCTCGTCGTCTCGATGAGCCACTGCGTCGCGAAGGGGGCGCGGGTGCCGCCCCGCGCGCTCCATCTGTGCTATTGCTTTTCTCCGATGCGATACGTGTGGGACCTTTCGAGCGACTACTTCGGACCGGGCCACGCTCTGGCCGCGCGCGCGCTCGGGCCGCCCCTGGCGTCGGCGCTCCGGCGCTGGGACCGCAAGACCGCCGGCGTGAACCGATTCGTAGCGATCTCGCGGCACATCGCGGATCGGATCCGGCGCGCCTACAACCGCCCGGCGGACGTGATCTATCCTCCGGTCGACGTGCAGCGCTTCGAGATCGCGGAGGCCGGTGAGGACTATTATCTGGTCGTGGGCGCGCTCGTCCCGTACAAGCGCATCGACCTGGCGGTCGCCGCGGCGAATCGACTCGGCCGGCGGCTCGTCGTGGCCGGCACGGGTCCGGAGGAAGCGCGATTGCGCGCGCTCGCCGGCCCGACCGTGAGCTTTCTCGGCTGGCGGCCCGACGCCGAGATCGGCCGGCTCTACGCGCGCTGCCGCGCCCTCGTCTTCCCGGCGGTCGAAGACTTCGGGATCACGCCGCTGGAAGCCGCCGCCGCCGGGCGCCCGACGATCGCGCTGGCGCAGGGCGGCGCGCTCGAGACGATGGTGGGACTCGACGCCGCCGAGGCGCCGCCGACCGCCGTGTTCTTCCCGCATCAGTCGGTCGACGCGCTCGTCGAGGCGATCTCACGATTCGAGCGCGCGGCCGATCGGTTCGACGGCAAGGCGCTGCGCGCGCGCGCCGAGTCGTTCGACCGGCCGGTCTTCAAGCAGAAGCTCGCCGACTACATCACCGCGCACTGGGACGAGTTCCGGGCGAGGGCGGCGTGCTGAAGGCTCACTCGCGACTCGTCGAGAATCTGGCGCTGACCGGGGACCTCTTCCTGATCGCGATCTGCTGGATCGCGTCGTACTGGATCCGCTTCCATCTGGTGCCCCGTGTCGGCGTCATGCCCGTGAGCGATGTGCCACCGTTCCGCGACTACGCGCTGCAGCTCGTGCCGATCCTGGTCGTGTGGGGCATCGCGTTTCGCACTTTCGATCTCTACCGGCCCAATCGTCTCGGCTCGCGCCGGTCGGAATGGTGGGCCGTCGCCAAGGCGTCGACCGTCGGCGCGCTGGTCCTCGTCTCGATCATGACCTTCGTGTTCCGCGGGCACGAGTACTCGCGACTCGTCATCATCCTGTTCCTGGCCCAGTCGATCGTCGCGGTGAGCCTCGCCCGCGCGGGGCTCCGAGAAGCCCTCCGGTTCGCGCGCCGGCACGGGTACAACCTGCGCTACGCGATCGTCGTGGGCGGGGGAGAGCCGGCCGCCGAGGTGCTTCGTGTCCTGAACCGGCGCCGCGACGTCGGCATCTTCGTCCTCGGCCTGCTCAGCGACAAGAAGGAAGTGCCCGAGAACGTGCGCTGGCTCGGCGGCATCGAGGACGTTCGCGCGGTCCTCGACCGCCAGCAAGTGGACATCGTGTTCATCGCGCTCCCGCACGCCGACGCCGCGCGGCTCACGACGGTCCTCAGCGGGATCGGCGACGAGCCGATCGCGATCCACCTGGTGCCGGACGTGTTCAGTCTCGTCCCGGTGCGCGGCGGGGTCGAAGAGTTCGAGATGATCCCGTTCATCCACCTGCGCGAGTCCCAGCTCTACGGCTGGAACCGCATCGTCAAGCGGGTGTTCGACCTGGTCTTCGGCGCGCTCGCGCTGGCGGTCGCGGCGCCGGTGATGCTGGGGATCGCGGTCGCGCTCAAGCTCACCTCGCCGGGGCCCGTCCTCTATCGCCAGGAACGCATGGGGGTCGACGGCCGGCGCTTCCGGATGCTGAAGTTCCGGACGATGCGGGTGGACGCCGAGGTGGAGACGGGACCGGTGTGGGCGCGCGAGGACGATCCGCGGCGTACCCCGCTCGGCGTTTTCCTGCGGCGGACGAGCCTCGACGAACTGCCGCAGCTCTTCAACGTGCTGTGCGGCGAGATGAGCCTCGTGGGGCCACGGCCGGAGCGCCCGAGCTTCGTCGAGGAGTTCCGGCGTCGCGTGCCCGGCTACATGCTCCGCCACAAGATGAAGGCGGGGATCACCGGCTGGGCCCAGATCAACGGCTGGCGCGGCAACACGTCGATCGAGAAGCGGATCGAGTACGACCTCTACTACATCGAGCGCTGGAGTCTCGCCTTCGATCTGAAGATCCTCCTGCAGACCCTCTGGTACGGCTTCCGCATCAACCGCAACGCGCATTGAGCCGGGCGCGGGACTGGCTGCTCCGGGTGCTCACGGTCGGCCTGGCCGCGTCGATCACGCTCTCGGAGGCGGCGCTCGTCGTCCTCGCGGTCGTGCTCGTCGTTGGGGGGCGGCCCGCACCGCCGGGGGCCGCGCGGCCGCGGACCGCGTGGCCGCTGATCGGCCCCGTGATCGTCTTCGCCCTGTGGACGCTCGTGACCGTGCTTGCTTCCGCGCACCCCGGCGAGAGCCTCCTGGCCTCGCGAGGCCTGCTCACGCTCGGCGCCTTCTACGTCGTGCTCAACGCGCTTCCGGACACACGGGCGGCCGGGCGCTTCGCGAGCGGGCTCCTGATCGCCGTCGCGGTCGTGGCGCTCCTGTCGATCGTTCAGGTGGGCTTCTGCCCCCCGGGTGGAACGCTCGAGACGGAGAGCGCGCCGGTTCGGCTGCTCATGCGAAAGTGCGCGCGGGCCCGCGGCTTCTTCTCGATCTACATGACCTTCGCCGGCGTCCTCATCCTCGTGCTGGTCAGCGCGCTGCCGCGGGTCGCGCTGGGTGGGCGGCGGGTGGCGTGGGCGCTTCCGGCCTGGCTGGCCGGGATCGTCGGCCTCGGACTCACGTCGGTACGTGGCGCGTGGCTCGGCTTCGGCGCCGGCTGTGCGGTGTGCGCCCTCGGCCTACGCCGTCGCTGGCTCGTGCTCGCCGCGCTGGCGCTCGTGGTAGCGGGCTCGCTCGTCGTCGAGCCGCGCGTGCTCGAGCGTGTGAAGAGCGTCGGCGACCTCGCGGACGACACGACGCGCGATCGGCTCGCGATGCTCTACGCGGGGCTCGGGCTCTCGCGCGCGCACCCGGTCACTGGGATTGGGCCCGGTCAGGTCAAGCGCGTGTACCCGGTGGTGGCGCCGCCGGAAGCGTTACGCCGCTCGACCAGTCATCTGCACAACACACCGCTTCAGATCGTCGTGGAGCGCGGGCTTCCCGGCCTGGCGGCGTGGGTCGCGATCTGGGTGGGCTTTTTCGGCGCGGCGTGGCGGGTGCTCAGGCGCGTTCCCCCGACGGACGAAGAGGCCCGAGCGCTCGTACTGGGCTCGATGGGAGCCGTCGCGGCGTTCCTCGTCGCGGGGCTCTTCGAATACAACTTCGGCGACACCGAGGTGCTGCTGATGGCGCTCGCCGTGATGGCGCTGCCGTTCGTCGTCGAGCGCGATCTCGGGGAGAGCTCGGCTCAGCTCTTCGAGTGACGAGCGCGGTCGTAACGGCCGAGGACCTGACCAAGCGTCTCGGCCTGGATCAGCCCCTGCGACTTCATGTCCTGGAAGACGTCGCCCCACTTCCGCCCGCTCCGACGCTCTTGCGCGATCTGCTCGAGCGTCATCGGCGTGGCGCCGCTGGCGGTCGTGTTCTGCGCTTCGAAGAGCGCGGTCGCGATCCGCTTGTTGCCTTGTGACAGCGACGCGAACGCGCTCGCTGGAGGGGTCGAGACCACCTCGGGCTGGGTCGGTTTCGACTGGGCCTCGGCGGCTGCCCCCGTCGCCGCGACGAGCATGAGGACGCCGAACGTTGCTGCAAACGATCGTGTCATGGGACGCTCCGTCTAATCTTTACCGGGCACATCTCGTTCTCATCGTTCTCGGTTTGTAGAAGTGCACGGGCGATGCCAGAGGCGTGCGAAACGAGGCCTTTCCGATTTCTCGGGGACTTAGCGGAAACCGGACACTTCGGGTCGGTGGTCGGAGACTGGACAGGCTGGCGCAGTCGTTCCGGACCGATGACAAATTACGGCCAGGCCGTCGTCGAACGGGCCTCGATGGTCGATCGTGAGCTTGAGCGCGGGGTGACGCTCGGCGATGCCGCGAAGCGCGTCGGGGGACCCCCGCGCGCCTTTCGTTGTCGTTCGCCTCGGCTGATATTATCGTGACCTCGGTGCTCACGTCGCGTATCTGGGGGACTGATGATGGATGAGGCTCGCGGCACCACGGGCTCGACGCGCAGGGACTTCTTGCGAACCAGCGGAATGGTGGCGGCCGGGATCGGCGTCGCCCCGCTGCTCGCGGCCTGCGCAACCGTCCGGATCCCCGGCTCCGGGATCAACGTCGAGGAGATCAGCATCGCCGAGCTCCAGACGGCGATGACCGCGAAGCGCCTCGACGCCGAGACGCTCCTGCAGATGTACCTCGCGCGCATCCAGGCGATCGACCGCAGCGGCCCGACCTTGCGCTCGGTCCAGGAGGTCAATCCCGACGCCGCGGCGATCGCCCGGGGCCTCGACGCGGAGCGTCGCGCCGGACGTGTCCGGGGGCCGCTCCACGGTATCCCCATCTTGTTGAAGGACAACATCGCCACCGCCGACCAGATGGAGACGACGGCGGGCGCGCTCGCTCTCGTGGGCGCGCGGCCGCGCGAGGACTCGACGATCGCGCAGCGGCTCCGGCAGGCCGGCGCCGTCATCCTGGGCAAGGCCTCGATGAGTGAGTGGGCGTATTTCAAGTCGACGCCGGGCTCGAGCGGCTGGAGCGCCCGAAGCGGCCAGGCGCGCAATCCGTACGTGCTCAATCGCACGCCGTGCGGGTCGAGCTCGGGCTCCGCGATCGCGGTCGCGGCCAACCTCGTCACCGTGTCGCTCGGCACCGAGACCGACGGCTCGATCATCTGCCCCGCCGGCATCAACGGCGTGGTGGGCGTCAAGCCGACCGTGGGGCTCACGAGCCGCGCGGGCGTGATCCCGATCTCCGCGACGCAGGACACGGTGGGCCCGTTCGGGCGTACGGTCGCCGACGCGGCCGTGGTCCTGGGAGCCCTCGTCGGCGTCGACTCGCGCGACCCCGCGACCCAGGCGAGCGCCGGTCGCCTGCAGACCGACTACGTCAAGTTCCTCGATCTCAACGGGCTTCGGGGCGCCCGCATCGGGGTGCCCCGCGACGGCTATTTCGGCTACAGCCCGAAGGCCGACGCGGTCGTCAACCAGGCGATCGACGTCCTGCGAAACGGCGGCGCCGTGATCGTCGACCCCGTCACGATTCCCAACTTCGATCGCGCGTCGCTCACGGCCGCCGAGCTGATCGTGCTCCTCTACGAGTTCAAGGCCGGCGTGAACGCCTATCTGTCGAGCGTGGCGCCGGGCGCGCGCGTGCGGACGCTCGACGACGTCATCGAGTTCAACAAGCGCAACCCGCGCGAGAACCTGCCGTACTTCGGCCAGGAGCTGCTCATGCGTGCCCAGGCCAAGGGCGAGTTGACCGACGCCGAGTATCTCGAGGCGCTCGAGAAGTGCCGCCGCCTGGCCGGCAAGGAAGGCTTCGACGCCATCATGGACGAGCAGCAGCTCGACGCGCTGATCGCCCCGACGACGACTCCGGCGTGGCC
>Ga0137403_10009769_pt1 | contig 10647 bp, 9 predicted proteins | sample CZOMad2_1_16fung_FD_122057 | JGI IMG/M metagenome (GOLD analysis project Ga0137403, IMG submission 122057) | Vadose zone soil fungal communities from Angelo Coast Range Reserve, California, USA - CZOMad2_1_16fungal (Hybrid Assembly) | ecosystem: Environmental > Terrestrial > Soil > Vadose zone... | reverse complement strand
CAGGTGCTGGTTCCGGAGGCGGGCCTGCGCCGGACCACCACCCAGATCTTCGAGAAGCTGGGCGTCACCCCGGAGGACGCCGCCGACGCCGCGGACGTGCTGACCATGACCGACCTGCGCGGGGTCGAGACCCACGGCGTGTCCAACATGCTGCGCGTCTACGTCCGCGACTACCGGGCGGGCAAGCTCGACCCGCGCCCCGGCTGGAAGATGGAGCGCGAGGCGCCCGGCACCGCGGTGATTGACGCCGAGAAGCGGCTCGGCATCATCGTGGGACCGAAGGCGATGCGCCTGGCCATCGAGAAGGCCCGCAAGGTCGGCGTCGGGATCGTGACCGTGCACAACAGCGGGCACTTCGGCGCGATCGTCCACTTCGCGATGCAGGCCGCCCAGGCCGACATGGTCGGCGTCTGCTTCACCGCCGCCGGCCTCCACGTGGTGCCCACCTTCGGGGCGAAGCCCCTGCTCGGCACCAACCCGATCGCCCTCGCCGCGCCCGCCCGCCGCGAGGCGCCCATGCTCTTCGACGCGGCCACCTCCGCCATCGCGGGCAACAAGATCCGACTCGCCATGCGGATCGGCTCGCCGCTGCTCGCGGGCTGGGTCACCGACAAGGAGGGCACGCCGATCATGGAGGAGAAGCCGGTCTTCGACCGCGACGACTTCTTCCAGGCCCCCCTCGGCGGCACCCGCGAGCAGGGCTCGCACAAGGGCTACGGCTTCGCGCTCATGGCCGAGGTGCTCTCGACCATGCTGGCGGGCGCGCTGCCCACCATGCTGGCGCCGGGCAGCGGGTCGAAGAACCAGTTCGCCGCGTACAATATCGAGGCCTTCACCGACCTCGGGCGGTTCAAGGACACCATGGACGAGATGCTCCGCACCCTGCGCACCGCCGCGCCCGCACCGGGGCAGGAGCGCGTGCTCTACCCGGGGCTCTCCGAGGCGGAGGAGCTGGCCCACCGCCGCGCCCACGGGATCCCGCTCCACAAGGAAGTGATCGAGTGGTTCGGCGAGTGCACGAATGAGATGTCGCTGCCGCCGCTGGCTATTTCTCCAGCGTCTGCTTCATGACGCTCATGCCCTGCTCGATCATCGCCTGGATGTAGCCGGCGACCTCGTCCGGCAGCAGGTCCGCGATCCAGACGATCCGGCTGCGCCCGTCACCCTCGGCTGCGACCTGGAGCGAGGCGTTGTGGTGCGTGAGCCGCGGGCTGCCCACCACCGACCAGACGAGCCGCCGCGCCCCGTCGTCGACATCCACGATGAGCTCGCGCGCCGTCATCCCGTTCGCAAAAGTGACGACGCGGGCGCCCTCCTCCATCTTCGTGTCCACCACGAAGCCGGGCGCCAGGCGCTGGTGCACCGCGCCCACGTCGCGCACCGCCTCCCAGATCTTCTCCGCGCCCGCGTTGACCTGCACTTCTCGACGTATCGACGCCATCGCCGTCTCCGATTCCCCCTCTCCCCTCAGGGGAGAGGGCAGGGTGAGGGGTGAAAGGTGAGGGGTGAGAGGGTGAGGGGCGCGCGCCCCTAGATCACCCGGCGCGCGATCCCCGGGTAGTCCAGCACCAGCCCGTGGTGGTCCACCGCCAGCTCCGCCACGAACTCCGAATCGAGCCCCCGGAACCGCCACCGGGCCCCGTCGGCCCCACGCTCGAGCAGCGTGTACTCCTGACGTGCCACCTGGATGGTGAGCTCGGGCAGCACCACCCACGCGACGTCCAGGGCGACGGGCCGGCCGACCGGCATCTCGGCCAGCCGCCGGATCGGCAGCGTGTTGGTGAACGGCGAGGGATAGATGTCGATGTCCACGCAGCCGTCGAGGGCCAGGGCCTCGCCGGTCGCGGTGGTCCAGTGGCCCTGCCCGTCAGCGCGCACCGCGAGGACGCGTCCGGGGTCCTCGAGCACCTCGATCCGCGCCCGTGCCACCGTCCAGCCCGCGTCGCACTCCACGACGTAGCGCGCCCGATACGGCCGGCCCTGGTCGTCGACCGCGATGATCAGGCTGTCCGCGCGCACCGCGGCGGGCTCCACCCGCAGCTCGAGATGCTCGAGCCCGTGGCCGTCCCACGCGGCCCAGAGCGCATCGGTCGTGGCCATGGCAAGATCATCCCAGACCGGGCAACCGGCCGCTGGCGGGATCCGGACCCGGTCGGTCGGGTCCGAAAGTCGCGAGACGGGGAGGCGAGCGTGCGCGAAGATCAGCCCATGGACCTGGACGCGGAGGCCTGCTACCGCGCCATCGCCACGCGCGATGCCCGCTTCGATGGGCGACTCTTCATCGCGGTGAAGTCCACCGGCATCTACTGCCGGCCGATCTGCCCCGCGCGCACCCCCAAGCGGGAGAACCTCGCGTTCTATCCCTCGGCCGCGGCCGCGCAGGAAGCGGGCTACCGCCCCTGCCTGCGCTGTCGGCCGGAGAGCGCGCCGGATCTCGGGGTCTGGCGCGGCACGTCGAACACGGTGTCGCGCGCGCTTGCGCTGATCGAGAAGGGTGGGCTCGATGGCGCCGACGTGGAGGCCCTCGCCGACCGGCTCGGCGTGGGGGAGCGGCAGCTCCGACGGCTCTTCCGCCGGCACCTGGGCGCCTCGCCCATCGCGGTCGCGCAGACCCGGCGGGTGCTCCTGGCCAAGCACCTGATCCACGAGACGCGTCTGCCCATGTCGGAGGTCGCGCTGGCCGCCGGCTTCGGCAGCATCCGCCGGTTCAACGAAACCTTTCAGCAGCTCTTCGGCCGGGCGCCGAGCACGTTGCGGCGCGGGACCGGCGCGGCCTCGCCCGGGCCGGCCGGGGAAGTCGCGATCCTCCTTCCCTATCGCCCGCCCTACGACTGGCCGGCGATGCTCGCGTTCCTGCGGGCCCGCGCGATCCCGGGTGTCGAGGTGGTGGCGCGCGACGGCTACACCCGGACCATCGAGGTTGCGGGCGAAGTTGCGGGCGCGCACGGCACGGTGGCGGTGCGGCCCGCCACGGGGAACGCGCTCCGCGCCACGATCCAGTTCCCGCAGCTCTCCGCGCTGCCCACCATCGTCGCGCGGCTGCGGCGCGTGTTCGACCTGATCGCCGACCCGGAGGTGATCGGCGCGCACCTGTCCGAGGATTCGCGCCTGGCTCCTTTGGTGGCGGCGCGACCGGGCCTGCGCGTGGCCGGCGCATGGGACGGGTTCGAGCTCGCGGTGCGCGCCCTGCTCGGTCAGCAGATCACGGTGGCCGGCGCGGCCACGCTCGCGGGCCGCCTGGTGGCGGCCTATGGCAAGCCGCTGGCCGGCGGCGTCGAGGGGCTGAGCCACGTCTTCCCAGGCCCCGAGCGGCTAGCCGACGCCGACCTCTCGAGCCTCGGTCTGACCCGGGCGCGCGCCGCCGCCCTCGGCTCGCTGGCGCGCGCGGTGGTCGCCGACCCGCAGATCTTTGGCCCGCGGCAAAGCCTCGACGCGGCGGTGCTGAAGCTGCGCGCGCTCCCGGGCATCGGCGAGTGGACCGCGCAGTACATCGCGATGCGCGAGATGCGCGAGCCCGACGCGTTCCCGGCCGCCGATCTCGGCTTGATGCGCGCGATGGCCGATCGGAAGGGGCGCCGCCCGAGCCCCGGCGAGCTGCTCGCGCGCGCCGAGCGCTGGCGACCCTGGCGCGCGTATGCCGCGCAACACCTGTGGGCGTCCCAGGGGATGAGCTATGATCGCGGGGAGGCCCCCGGTGACGATCGATCTCCTCTACGGCCGCTCCACCCTGCCCGTCTCGCCGCCGGCGGGGTGCGTACCGACGGTGATCGAGAAGCGCGCGATGCCGGTGCTCGCCGAGCCACTGGCCGCGGTGGAGCGCGCCCTGGCCGAGCCGGTCGGCGGCCCGTCGCTGCGCGAGGTCGCCCGCGGTAAGCGCTCCGCCTGCATCCTCATCTGCGACATCACCCGGCCGGTCCCGAACGGCCTCTTCCTGCCCTCGCTGATCCGGACCCTGCTGGACGCGGGTGTGCCGCGCGCCGGCATCACGGTCCTGGTCGCGACGGGACTCCACCGCCCGAATGAAGGCCAGGAGCTGGCCGAGCTGGTGGCCGATCCGTGGGTCCTCGAGACGGTGACGGTGCGGAACCACGACGCCCGCGCGGACGAGGACCACGTGCTGCTCGGCCGTACCCCCGCGCGCGGCACGGTGGTGCGCCTGGACCGCCGCCTCGTCGAGGCCGAGCTCCGCATCGCCACCGGCCTGGTAGAGCCGCACTTCATGGCCGGCTGGTCCGGCGGGCGCAAGGTCATCGCCCCCGGCGTCGCCCATGCCGAGACCATCACCACCTTTCACAACGCCGCCTTCATGGCGCATCCGCGTGCGGCCAACTGCGTGCTCGACGGCAACCCGCTGCACGAGGAGCAGCTCGCCATCGTCGCGATGCTCGGCGGCGCGCTCGCGCTCAACACCGTGATCGACGACCGGCGGCGGCTCGCCTTCGTCAACTTCGGTGAGGTGATCCAGAGCCATCTCCAGGCGGTGGACTTCGCCCGCGCCTACGCGCGGGTGCCGGTCGGCCGGCGGTTCCAGACCGTGGTCACCAGCGCGGCCGGCTACCCGCTCGACCGGACCTACTACCAGACCGTGAAGGGCATGGTGGGCCCGCTCGACATCCTGGAGCCGGGCGGCGATCTCATCGTCGCGTCCGCGTGCTCGGACGGCATGGGATCCAAGCACTATGTCGAGGCGCAGCGCCGCCTGGTGGATCTGGGCGCCGACGGGTTCGCGTCGAGCATCGCGCGGAAACCGCACGCCGACATCGACGAGTGGCAGACCCAGATGCAGCTCAAACCCATGCGGGTCGGCCGCGTGCGGCTGTACACCGACGGCCTGGAGGCGCACGACGCGGCCCTGACCGGCGTGGAGCGCGTGACCGATCTCACGACCGCCATCGCGGACAGCATGGCGCGGCACCGGGACCCTCGGGTGGCCTTCGTCCCCGAAGGGCCCTACGTGGTGCCGGTGCACGAGGAGGCATGATGTTCGACGCGGTGATCGTCGGCGCGGGCTTCGCCGGGCTCTACATGCTCCATCGCCTGCGCGGGCTCGGGCTCACCGCGCGCGTCTACGAGGCGGGCAAGGGAGTCGGCGGCACCTGGTACTGGAACCGCTACCCCGGCGCGCGCTGCGACGTCGAGAGCATGGACTACTCGTACTCGTTCTCGGAAGAGCTGCAGCAGGAGTGGCGATGGTCCGAGCGCTACTCGGCCCAGCCGGAGATCCTGAAGTACGCCAACCATGTGGCGGACCGGTTCGACCTGCGCCGGGACATCCAGCTCGAGACGCGCGTCACCGCCGCCACCTTCGACGAGGCCACCAGCCGGTGGACCGTCGAGACCGACCGCGGCGATCGCGTGTCGGCCCGCTTCTGCATCATGGCCACCGGTTGCCTCTCGGACGCGCAGGTGCCCGACATCAAGGGCCGCGAGTCCTTCGAAGGCCGGTGGTACCACACCGGCAAGTGGCCGCACGAGGGCGTCGACTTCACCGGCCAGCGGGTCGGGATCATCGGGACCGGCTCCTCCGCGATCCAGTCCATCCCGCTCATCGCGAGGCAGGCCGCGCATCTCTTCGTCTTCCAGCGCACGCCAAACTACAGCATGCCCGCCCAGAATGCGCCGCTCGATCCGGTGTACGAGCGGCGCGTGAAGGAGAGCTACGCCGACTTCCGGCGCCAGGCCCGCGAGTCGCGGGTCGGCTTCGTGGTCGACCGGAGCGGGGACTCCGCGCTGGCGGTGCCCGAGGAGGAGCGGCTGCGCGAGTACGAGAAGCGCTGGAGCCGGGGCGGGCTCGGCTTCTCGGCCGCGTACTCCGATCTGCTCATCAGCCAGGAAGCCAACGACACCGCGGCCGAGTTCTTCCGGGCCAAGATCCGGAACATCGTCCGGGACCCGGAGGTCGCCCGCGCCCTGACGCCCACCGACTATCCGCTCGGCACCAAGCGCCTCTGCGTGGACACCGGCTACTACGACACGTTCAACCGGGACAACGTCACGCTGGTGGATCTCCGCAAGACACCGATCGAGGCCATCACGCCGCGGGGCGTGCAGACGAGCGAGGCGGAATACACGGTGGACGCCCTCGTGTTCGCCACCGGCTTCGATGCGATGACCGGCGCCCTGCTCAACATCGACATCCGCGGGCGGGGCGGCCGGCGGATCCAGGAGGCGTGGGCCGCGGGGCCGCGGACCTATCTGGGCCTCTCGATCACCGGGTTCCCGAACTTCTTCACGATCACCGGCCCGGGCAGCCCGTCCGTGCTCAGCAACATGATCGTGTCGATCGAGCAACACGTGGACTGGATCGCCGACTGCCTCACCTACCTGCGCCAGCAGGGGCACGCGAGCATCGAGGCGACCGCCGACGCGCAGGAGGCGTGGGTCCAGCACGTCAACGAGGTGGGGCACATGACGCTCTACCCACTGGCCAAGTCCTGGTACATGGGGGCCAATGTCCCCGGCAAGCCTCGCATCTTCATGCCCTACATCGGCGGGGTCGGCGTCTACCGCCAGAAGTGCGACGAGGTCGCGGCGAAGGGCTACGAGGGCTTCGCGCTGGGCGGCGGCTAGTCGCCGGCGGGAGAGGGGCGGCTTGCAGCCCACCGGCAACGACTGGCGTTTCTGCCCGAGCTGCGGCGCGACGCTCGAGGCCGGTGGCCCACCCCGGTGTCAGTGCCCGCGCTGTGGATTCGCCTTCTACGCCAACATGGGGGTGGGAGCCGCCGCGGTGATCCGGGACTCCTCGGGGCGCGTCCTGCTCGTGCAACGCGGGGCCGGTCATTTCGGCGCCGGCCTCTGGTGTCTCCCCTGCGGCTACGTCGAGTGGGGCGAGGACGTACGGGACGCGGCGGCGCGCGAGGCGCTCGAGGAAGCGGGCGTCGAGGTCCGGATCGGCGCCGTGGTACAGGTGGCGGTGAACCGTCACGATCCGGACCGGCCGACCGTCGGAATCTGGTTCGCGGCCCGCCTGATCGACCCTCGAGCCGAGCCCCGAGCCGGTGACGACGCGGTCGCGGTGGGCTGGTACGACCCGGCCGAGCCGCCCGCGCTCGCATTCCCGACCGACACCGCGGTGCTCGCCGGTCTCGTCGCGCACCCTCGGGCCTGGTGAGACGCGGTGACGGCCTGGTCACCCTACACCAGGTTCACCCGGGCCGAGTGGGCGCGGCTCCGCGCCGATGCCGCGCTGACCCTGACCCCCGAAGACCTGCTCCGTCTTCACGGACTCAACGAGAGGGTCGCGATGGACGAAGTCGTCGAGGTCTACCTGCCCCTCGGCCGCCTCTTGAGCTTGTACGTCCAGGCCGAGCGGGTCCTATACCGGGCCCGGGCCACGTTCCTCGGCGACGCGACCGCCAAGGTGCCCTACGTGATCGGCCTCGCGGGAAGCGTCGGGGTCGGGAAGAGCACCACCGCGCGGATCCTGCGCGAGCTCCTCGCGCACTGGCCCGAGCGGCCCCAGGTCGACCTGGTCACCACCGACGGCTTCCTCCATCCGCGACGGAGCCTGGAAGAGCGACGGCTGATGCGTCGAAAGGGCTTCCCGGAGAGCTACGATCTCGCGCGACTCTTCCGTTTCCTCGCCGACCTGAAGGCCGGCCGATCGCCGGTGTCCTGCCCCGTCTACTCCCACCTCACCTACGATATCGTGCCGGGGGAAACCGTCGTGCTCGACCAGCCCGATATCGTGATCCTGGAGGGGCTGAACGTCCTGCAGGCCCCGCGCGATTCTCACCGGGACGCCCGCGCCTTCGTGTCCGACTTCTTCGACTTCAGTATCTACGTGGACGCGGCCGAGTCCGACATTCGCCGCTGGTACGTCGAGCGCTTCCTTCTCCTCCGGGCCACCGCGTTCAAGGAGCCGGAGTCCTACTTCCACCGATACGCGGTGCTCTCGGACGACGCGGCCGAGAGGACGGCCGGAGAGCTCTGGGACACGATCAACGGGCCGAATCTCCGCCAGAACATCCTGCCGACGCGCGAGCGGGCCCACCTGGTTCTCGTCAAGGGCCCGGACCACGCGGTGGAGGAGGTCCGGCTGCGGAAGCTGTAGGAGGCGGCGGCCTCAGCTCGAGGCGGAAGCGGTGGCGGCGCGCCAGATACGGCGCGCGTCCTTGTCGATGTTGAGCGCCACGACCGCGGCGACCGCCAGGAGCCCGCAGGCCATCACGAAGGCCGCGCCGTAGCCGCCGGTCGTCTCGAACAGCGCGCCGGCCAGCCAGGAGCCGAGCGCGGACCCGGTCTGGTGCACCAGGAAGATCAGGCCGAAGATCGAGCTGACCGAGAAGCGGCCGTAGATGTCGGCGGTGAGCGCGGAGGTCATCGAGCCGGTGCCGGCCAGGGTGATGCCGCCCATGACCGCGACCACCATCAGCGCGGTGGGGTTGTCGCGGATCAGGAAGAGCCCGGTGAAGATGGCGATGCGGCCCGCGTAGATCCCGGCGAGCACCGGACGGCGCCCGAAGCGATCGGAGAGCGCGCCCAGCATGATCGTGAACACGATGCTCGAACCCCCGAGCACGCCGAGGGCCCACGAGGCGACCATCGGGGTGTAGCCGTGGTCGGTGAGCATCGGGATCCCGTGCGCGGAGAGCAGGCTCATCGAGAAGCCGCAGGTGAAGAAGGACCCCGCGAGCTGCCAGAAGGCCAGCGTCCGGAGCGCCTCGCGCGCGGTGACGCGCTCGACCGACGCGGCGGGAACGCCGGGCAGCCGCGGCTCGCCGTCGGCGGTGAGCCCGACCGACTCCGGGGAGTCGCGCAGCACCCAGATGCAGAGAGGCAGCGAGATGGCCAGGATCAGGCCCGCGATGACCACGTACGTCGTGCGCCAGCCGGTGGTGAGCACCATCCAAGTCACCGCGGGCACCAGCAGGCTCATCCCGGTCATCGATGCGCTGCCGAGCACCGAGAGCGCGGTGCCGCGGCGCCGGCTGAACCAGCGGGCGACGATGCCGGAGGCGATGACCGGCCCGGTCCCGGCGAGCCCGAGGGGCACCAGCACCCCGTAGACCGCGGCGAACTCCCACACGTTGCGTACCATCGCGGTCAGGATCAGCGAGGCCACCAGGAGCAGAGTGCCGGCCGAGGCGACCACCCGCACGCTGAAGCGGTCCAGCGCCATGCCGGCCAGCGGCATGAAGACGCCGTAGAGGAACAGGCTCAGCGCGACCACCGCGGAGAAGCTGGCGCGGTCGAGCCCGAGATCGGCCACGATCGGCTTCAGGAAGGGCCCGACCGCGTGGCGCACGCCGGTGGACATGAAGGTGGTGACCGAGAACGCCCCCACGACCCACCAGCCGTAGAAGACCTTCTGGTCGCGCATGTCTTCTCGACTATATCCCAGGCTAGAAGCTCGGCTTGGTCGAAAACGGCGTGAGCTGGAGCTCGTGCGTCCAGCAGGAGCGGTCCTGGCTGTGGAGATAGTAGAACGCCTCCGCGATCTTCACGGGATTCATGACGATCTCCGGCTGCTTCTGGGCCCGCGGCAGGGCCCGGGTCCCCGGCGAGTCGATGAGGCCGTCGATCACCACGTTGGCCACGTGCACGCCGTGCTCGGAGTACTCCTCCGTCAGCACCTGGGCCAGTGTGCGCATCATCACGCGCGGATAGTAGAGCGATTGCCCGGTGAGGCGCTTGCGCCCCCGCAAGGACGACGAGTTGTTCGAGATGAGGAACGAGCCGGCGCCGCGCTTGCGCATGGCGGGCAGCACCTCCTTGGCGACCAGGAACGGTCCGCGGCTCGCGATGTGCTGCGCGGTCTCGAGGATCTCGACCGGGACGTGCTCGAGCAGCTCCTTGTCGGGCGGCAGGTCGCGGCCCTCGAGGTAGCCCGCGTTGTAGACCAGGACGTCCGGATCTCCGTGCCGCTCCCGCATCGTCGCAAACGCCTTCGAGATGGATGCGTCCGACACCAGATCCATCTCGACGATCGTGCTCGCGCCGCCCTGCTCCCGGATGGCCTGATCGAGCCCCGCCGCATTGGCGGCGTGGCGGGTCGTCAGCACGACGTGGAAGCCTTCCTTGGCGAACTTCTGGGCGATGGCGCCGCCGACGCCCCAGCGCACGCCGACGGGTAGATCGCGGTCGTCGCGCGCCCCACTGATATCTACGGCACGAGGCACGACCGCGGTTGGGCGTGATCGTATGTTCGCCGAATGGATGTGACGCCGCACCACTATGCATGATCGTGCGCGCGCGACGTGCTTGGCGCCGCCGGCCGCCCCCCGGGAAGACCCCGGACCCCTTGTCCCGGAACGATTCCCGGCGGGCGCCTCAGCGACCGGCAGGGCAGGTAAAGTCGCTGTCCAAGCGACAAATTTCAATGAAGACGCTTGACAGGTCATCGGGGATGTCGTAGAACAGCCCGCAAGCCATCAACATCCTTGCGCTGAGGGTCTCCGGGCGCGCCGCCCGAGGAGATGCTACGGTTGCGGGGGTCGGATGGCGTCGAGATCATCGGATTCTCAACTCGCTTCCGAAGTCACGCTGGGGGGGATACAAGCATGCGAGATGAATCGTACTGTAGATCTGCGCTCCGCGCATCCGGCCTGGGGCTCGCCGTGGTCATGGCGGTTCTCTTCGGGCTGCCCGCGCTTTCGGTGCACGCGTTCGCGGACGATAACGAGCCGGCCGCGACCTGCGTCGACG
>Ga0137403_10009768_pt1 | contig 10647 bp, 12 predicted proteins | sample CZOMad2_1_16fung_FD_122057 | JGI IMG/M metagenome (GOLD analysis project Ga0137403, IMG submission 122057) | Vadose zone soil fungal communities from Angelo Coast Range Reserve, California, USA - CZOMad2_1_16fungal (Hybrid Assembly) | ecosystem: Environmental > Terrestrial > Soil > Vadose zone... | reverse complement strand
GTCACGTTCGGCTTAAACATGTTCCTTAATTTCATTCACATGCCGCCGCCACCGGAAGGCCCGGCGCGTGAATTTATAACGGCTCTGTTCATCAGCCATTACGTATACGTGGTGGGCGCGCTGCAAGTCGTGGGCGGCTTCATCCTGTTAAGCGGGCGCTGGATGCCGTTGGGCCTAACGCTGCTGGGACCGGTCCTTGTGAATATCGTTTGCTTCCACGTCCTGATGGCCCCGGCTGGATTGCCAATGGCGCTGGTGGTTTTGATCCTCGCCCTGTCCTTGCTTTGGCGTTATCGCGGACATTTCGCGGGACTCGTTAAAAACGGCGGTCCGGCAGTCTCGCAATTGCCCCATCAGGCAATTGTGACAGGCAACGCACCTGTTAAGTCCTGAAGCAAGAGACCTCAATGATTAAATAACCGTTTACTTAACAACATCAAAATTATGAATACCAAGAACAATGAGAAGAAACTAATCGCCGTGATTGGCGCAACGGGTCAGCAGGGAGGCGGAGTTGTCCGCGCTCTGCAAGCCAGCGGGCAATTCAAAGTGCGCGCTCTCAGCCGCGACCCAGGCAAGCATCGCGAACTCGCCAGCGAAGTCGTCGAAGCAGATTTAAACCGACCGGAAACCCTTAATGCTGCATTCGAAGGCGCACATGGTGTCTTTCTGGTCACCAATTTTCGCGAAAAAGGCGCCGACGAGCTTAAGCAGGCAACAGCGGCGGTGCGCGCAGCCAAGAATGCCGGTGTCAAACATTTCATTTGGTCCACCCTGCCTGACGTGGAAGCAATCAGCGGCGGCAAGTTCCACGTTCCCCACTTTACCGGCAAGGCCAGGATTGATTCAATCGTCAAGGCGGCGGGATTTGCGTCTCACACGTTTGTCATCGCGCCTTTCTATTTCCAGAACCTTGCGGGCGCTTTTGGGCCGCAAAAACTACCAGACGGCTCGTTCGGCTGGGCTATCCCTCTGGATCCTGACGTGCGTTGCATTCACATGGGCGACGTCAGCGAACTTGGCATTATCGTGACCGGAGCCTTCCTTCACGCGGATAAGGTTGGCAATGGCGAGTATCTGCCACTCGTCGGTGATTTCTTGAGCTTCAACGAAATCGTTGAAACGCTAAATCAACAGGGGCATAAATTGTCAGTCAAACAAGTCCCAACGGAGCTTTTCGCCACTTTCTTTCCAGGTGCCGCCGAGATTGCGGAGATGTTCAGTTACTTCCAAGCTCATACCTATTTAGGCTCGGATTCGTCCGACCGAATTGCGCTCGCTAACAAAATAGCAAGCAGGCAACCGACAAGGTTTTCGACGTGGGCTCGACTTAATCTCCCGGTCCAAAACCCTTAAATGCAACCATTCACTCAATGCGAATCGCAATTATGAAAACGCTGCTAAACATGAAAATCGGTGTGAGCGGTGCGAGCGGTCATTTGGGCAGGGCCACGGTTGCGGAACTCGTGCAACGGCCCGGCGGTCACGAGGTAGTGGCGATCTCGCGCACGCCCGAGACCATCACTGCGCCGGCCCAGGGCCGGTTTGGGGACTACAACCGGCCCGAAAGCCTTGCGGAGGCCTATGCGGGTCTCGATCGTCTGCTCATCATCCCGGCCCTGGAACCCGGAAAGCGCGCGGCGCAGAACGTCGCTGCAATCGACGCGGCCGTGAGGGCGGGCGTCAAGCATATCGTCTTCATGTCGACCGCGGGCGCGCGGCAGGAGGAGGAGCCGGCGCTCGGCGCCTCCTACTGGCGGGGCGAGCAGCATCTTATCGCCACGGCGCCGACGTGGACCATCCTGCGTATGAACTACTATGCCGAAGGTCTCGTGCAGCAGGCGCAGGCGTCGCTGGACCAGGGCGTGCTGACCGGGCTGGCCGAGAACCGGGTTGCTTTCGTTGCGCGCGGTGACGTGGCGGCCGCCGCAGCCGGAATCCTGATCGGCGACGGCCATGCAGGCGCGATCTACAACGCTACCGGCCCCGAGCGCCTGTCGGGTGCGGAACGCGCGGCCCTCATCGCCGAAATCACTGGCCGGCCGCTTGCGTTCCTCGCCATCACGGAAGAGCAACTGCGCGCCGGACTGACGCAGGCGGGTCTGCCGGTGGAGGTCGTCAACATCGCCATCAGCATCCAGGCGAGCTTCGTGGCGGGTGCGTTCGACATTGTGACCGGCGACGTCGAGCGCCTTGCGGGCCGGCCGGCCAAGCCTCTCCGCGATGTGCTTGCCGAGGCGCTGAAATCTTCTTCGGCCTGAAGAGTTGCACCATGCAAGCCCTGGAAGGTCTCCCGAGCCGCCAAGTTGGTGATCGGCGGCCAAGTCAGGCGCGGATGGGCGGGGTTTGCGACAGTGGCTGGGGCGGCACGGGACTCGATGGTCGGTTCGCGATAGGGTTGAGCCTTCGAGGCAGCTATCGAAGAAATCAGATTCTAAATCTTGCAGGTCCTGATGCTCGTTGGGACGAGCGGCAGGCAGCAACGTAAATTCCTCGTTACAACAACGGATTTAAGGTGAAATCAAGAATCGGTCGTTAAATTCAACTGGCATCCAACCGGGCTAGAATCTCACTTAGTGCTGATCCATAGCTCCTTACAACGATTCATCGGCGCGCAAGACAATGTGGCACAGCACTAGCAATAGATTTTTTGCCAGTGTATGAGATTTACCGGACTGCGTCGAAGCCGATGAATGCGCCAGCCTCACAAATTGAAAGCAAGCTGGAAATCAGAGCGGGCGCTCTGGAATTCAACTCGAACGACGCGCGCATCGCCCGCGCACGAATTGTTTCCTTCGTAACGGTGATCGTGGGGATTCTGCTCGCGGCCAACTGGTTCGTGTGCCAGACATGGAATCGTTTTTGGGGAGCGCCCTCAATGCCGCTGTGGCAAATCATTCCATCGATGCTGAGCATCTCGTTTGTCGTCACCACAGTCCTCGGGTTGCGTCATACGAACCCACTGCTGCGAATTGTGTATCGACTTTCCGCAATTTGGCTAGGCGTTTTGAGCTTCACTTTTTTCGCATCGGTCCTGTGCTGGTTTATTTACGTTCCATTGATGCTCCTTGGTGTGCGCTCTGAACCACGCTCGATAGCGGTGGTGGTTTTTGGACTCGCGTTCTTCGCCAGCGTTTATGGTTTTGTGAATGCTGCTTGGATTCGCATCAAGCGCATTACGGTGAAGTTGCCAAACCTGCCCGAAGCCTGGCGCGGGCGTAGCGCGGCACTTGTGACGGATTTGCACCTGGGCAATGTCCGTGGCGCTGCTTTTACGCGACGCATCGTTGCACGACTTCAGCGCTTGCAACCCGACGCTGTTTTCATCAGCGGCGATATGTTCGACGGCACAAGGGCGAACTTAGATCGGCTTGTTGCGCCGTGGAGCAAACTGTCCGTGCCACAGGGCATGTATTTCGTGAGCGGTAATCACGAGGAATTCACCAACCGCAACATGTTTCTTGAGGCAATTGGGAGCACCGGCATCCAGGTGCTGAACAATGAGAAGGTTGATGTTGACGGATTACAAATTGTTGGCGTGCATGATGGCGAGGCGGGCGATCCGCAAACTCTGCGCGCCATATTGCAATCGACGCAACTTGATAGTCGGCGTCCCAGCATCCTCCTGGCGCATCAGCCCTCGAACCTGGTGATTGCAGCGCAGGCAGGCATTTCCTTGCAACTCTCCGGCCATACACACGGCGGACAAATCTGGCCGTGGAGCTGGATCGCCGCGTTGGTCCATGGACGATTCAACTATGGGCTGAACCGATTGGGGGCATTGCAGGTGTTCACCAGCAGCGGCGTCGGGACGTGGGGTATGCCTATGCGCGTCGGCACAAAGTCGGAAATCGTCTTGCTGAGATTTGAAGCGGCGGAAAGGAGCAGCGGTGAATACCGTCAATAACTGGGGTCAAATTGAGCAGGACTTTCAAAACCTTCCAGCGACCAGACCAAAGGCATCCAGTTTGAAGTTCCGCTGAAAGACAGAGCAGTTGGGCAAGCTTCGATTGGATGATCGGCGAACCTGTTGCCGATCCAACTGCTTGACCGGTGCTAAGAAAACTCAGGCGCTTACCTTTTTGGACATTCAGTCGCTTCATTTTTGAGACGAGCGTGGTCGGTTGGATCCGCAGCAACGCCGCGGCGCCGTCTGCACCATAGATTTTCCAATGTGTACGGCGCAACGCGGCCTCAACAATCTCACGCTCGCGCACGGCGAGTTCATCCAGAGAAAGTTTCCCATTTCCATCCAGGCTGGATGCAGTCGCCGCAAGACCCTCAATACGAACACGACGGGGCAGGTCAAATTGAAGCTTGCCGCCTTTGGCCAGAATCACCCCACGCTCAATGATATTCTGCAACTCGCGAACGTTGCCGGGCCAATCGTAGCTCTGCAATTCCTGCACGTGGAGCTTGGTCAGGCGCGGACGAGGAACTCCAAGCCGGCGGGAGGCCTGTTTGATAAAGTGATCAGCAAGCGCTTCCATATCTTCGAGGCGCTCTCTCAAAGACGGAACTTCGATGGGGAAAACGCTAAGACGGTAATAGAGGTCGAGGCGGAAACGCCCTGCTTTGGCCTCCGCGAGGAGATCGCGATTGGTAGCAGTTATGAGACGGACCTTTACCGTTCGCGTGCGCTCGTCTCCCACGCGCTCAAATTGCCCTTCCTGCAGAACGCGCAGCAGCTTGCTTTGCAGGTCGAGCGGGATTTCCCCGATTTCATCGAGAAACAAGGTGCCATTGTCAGCCAGCTCGAAGCGGCCGACACGATCCTTGATGGCGCCAGTGAACGCACCGCGGACATGGCCGAAAAACTCGCTCTCGAATAGCTCCTTGGGAATGGACGCGCAGTTGACCCGCACCAGCGGACGGTCTTTGCGAGCGCTCAAATCGTGAATCGCACGTGCTACCAATTCCTTGCCCGTGCCGGACTCGCCCAGGATCAGCACGTTCGCCTCGGTCGGCGCGACAGTGGCAATCTGCGCAAGGACTTTCTGAAGGGCCGGGCTGTGACCAATGATATTTCCTAAGCTGGCTCGAAACTCGTCCTGGAGGAATTCATTTTCGAACTCGAGATTCTTTTGCTTTGCAATGCAACTCAGCGCCACTACTCGTCCAACCACCTCGCCGCCATCATTTCGATAAGGGGTAGTCTTCACATGCATCCAGTGCAACCGGCCATCTTTGCGTTTCATTTCGAACTCGAATGATTTCGGCTCATCTGCCGGACCCTTACTCGCGGTGCATGCAGTCGATTCCGAATCAGCGCGCAACAGGGAAGGCGTCTGGCCCAGAAGTTCCTCGGGGGAGTAGCCTGTGATTTCGTGCACCAGGCGATTGGCATAAATGATCCGGCAGTCGGAATCCAAAATCATTACCCCTTCCGAAAGACTCTCAAGAGCTGTGCGATAGAACGCCTCAGACCCGGAGAGGACTTCGGGGCGGTTGGCGTCTGCTGTTTGCATCTCTGCGAGTGAATTCACGCGGCTCAACATGGCCCAGGAGCTCGCTTCGCGCAACGTTCCATCGTTGTTAACCACGTTTAAACGTTGAGAATCGTGAAAGGTGGTCCGCTACGTGATTTTGAAGATACCATTGGCTACCAGGTATTTACAGGAGTAAATGCGCATCGGACAAGCATTGGCACGCTTAACGCAATAGGCCCTATTGGAATGAGTTCAACACTAAGAGGCTGAAGAGAAAGTGAAAGGCAAGAAGACGTATGAATACAGTTCTTGAGCGTCCGACGACCTCGCCCTATTCGGCAAAGAATATGGCGAAGCCGGTCAATTTTTACTACGCAAAACCGGACGCTAGATCCGTTAATTTGGTGGGGGATTTCAATGATTGGAATCCAAATTCGCTTCCGATGCAGCGGCGGGTGGATGGTTGGTGGTTTATCCAAGTGCCTCTGACGCACGGCCACCATCACTACCTGTTTGTCGTGGATGGCACACCGACCCTCGATCCCCAGGCCACCGGAACGGTCCGGGCTGACCATTACGCCAAGGCCTCGATGATCGCGGTAAGTTGAAGGAAAGGAGCCACAATGATGTTCGTGTTAATAATCGCCACTGTTGTGTTGAGCGTGCTCTACGGGCTTGCGTGGCACGACGACCCAACCCGAAAGCCAGTCCAAGAGCGACGCACAAGCCGGAAACAAGCATCTCATGAATGACATCACGCAATTCCCGATGGGCCACGGTGGTCTGGTCTTGTTTGCAATCGTCTTTGCGGAACAGGCCGGTTTGCCGCTGCCGTCCGCGCCATGGCTATTGGCCGCCGGTGCCCTGTCGGCCAGCGGTAAGGTAAACCCGGCGCTGGCAATTGGGGTTACTGCACTGGCAGCTCTCCTGGCGGATTCGCTCTGGTTCTATGTAGGCCGCCGGGGCGGCCAGCGCGTCTTGCGCCTGTTTTGCCGTCTGTCACTCGCCCGGAATTCCTGCGTCGGTCGGACAAAAAACTTGTTCGCGCGTCATGGTCTGGAGACCCTGGTTGCTGCGAAATTCCTTCCTGGATTGGGCGCGGTGATGCCGCCGTTGGCCGGGGCTCTCGGTATGCGCATGAGTCGCTTTCTCTTATTCGACGGTTTGGGCTCGTTGTTCTATGGGACCTTCTATGTCCTGGCAGGTTTTCTTTTCCACAATCAACTCGGGCAAGCAATAGCCGTGCTGAATAAACTCGGATTCAGTGCGCTGCTGCTAGCGCTGGCTTTGGTCACTGGTTACATCGCTTTCAAATACGCTCGGCGACGTAAACACGTAAGCAAAAAAAGCCGACAGGAGAACACCAAGAACCTATACGCCGGGGTGCTCGGCGAAGACCCGCGTGGCATAACCGGCGGCGCCCATCATGGTGCGGCCGGCTTTCTGGCTGAAAGCCTCAATACTCTGGAATTCCAGAATGTCGCCCTCGCCGTCCCAAGCTCGCCGGCAGAACATGTGATAGCGAGCACCGCTACGCCACTAGTCTCCAATTCTCTGTGAGTTATGAGAGGGTTTCTGCCAGACCAAACACGTATCAGCCAGGTGCATCTGCGCACCGACCGGCTTGAGAGGGCGCTGGAATTTTACTCAGGCGTGCTCGGGCTGAAGGCGTCCACTGGGCCAGACGCTCAAGCCATCTTCTCGGCAATGCCAAATGAGCCGGGGCTGCTCGTTGTCAGTGAGGATCGGAACTGCTCGCCACGTCTTCCGAGCTCGGTTGGACTTTATCACTTCGCCCTTCGCTACCCGACGCGGAATGACCTTGCTCAGGCTTATCGGCGCATTGTCCAAGCCGGCTATCCGGTTGCTGGCGCTTCCGATCACGGGGTCAGTGAAGCGATTTATCTCAGCGATCCCGATGGCAATGGCGTTGAAATGTACGCGGATCGTCCTCGGTCACACTGGCGTTGGCAAAATGGCCAGATCGCGATGTTGACCACCCCACTTGATCTCGAGAACCTCTTTGCGACCATCCCTGCCAAAACGGCAACGACAGACCCGCCTCCGCACATCGATCTCGGACACATCCACCTTCATGTAAAGGACCTGGCCGCCGCCGAGCGATTTTACAGTGAATTCCTCGGCTTGGGTGTAACCCAACGCTCGTACCCTGGTGCGCTGTTCTTCGCCGCTGACGGCTACCATCACCATATTGGTGTAAACGTCTGGGCGGGCCAACGCCTGCCTCCGGCCAATAGTGTGGGATTGGTTTCTTACCGCATGGAGGTTCCGGTCGCGGAAATCCTTTACTGCTTGAGCCATCGCGCGCCTCTGCTCGGCTACGAAGCGCAGATGAAACCGCAGGGCGAGCGCATTCTCCAAGTCCGCGACCCGAATGGAAACTGGCTGGAAGTCCAGGCATCAGAGAACGCAGCTATAGGCGGGCCAGGGTCTCTGTGGGCAGACTGCCCAGATGAGGGCAAGCGCCTTACCCATTTACAAAGAAAGAGAAGCAACAACCGATTGAAATCGAATTATGAAACACACCATTGAAATCAATGATACGAACTTCGAGAGCGAAGTTCGCCAATCAACTCTACCTGTTCTTGTGGATTTTTGGGCCCAGTGGTGCGGCCCGTGCAAAATGCTCGCTCCTCTGCTTGATGAAATTGCCGTTGAGCAAAATGGACGCGCAAAGGTGGTTAAAGTCAACGTGGACGAGAATCCAACGCTCGCCCAGAGGTACAATATCCAATCGATCCCGACGCTGCTCTATTTCGCGGGCGGCGAAGTACGGGATCGAACCATCGGCGCCCTCACCAAACAATCGATAATTTCCAAGCTGGAGAAACTCGTCGTGCCGGCCTGAACCGTGAACAATCAAAACAAGAACCAATTCTGAACTCAAGAAGGTGGACTCCCCAAAGGAAGAAATTCTTGTAGAAGTCTGAACCAATTATTACCAAATGAAAATCCTTCCCGCATTTCAAAAACGTCGGACGGAGGAACTCGTTCGCACATTTAGCGGTACGGATTCCGTTGTCCAGGAACCATCTGTCCAACCATTCGCAGAGGACGATGAGGAATTGCTCGACACCTATTCTCGGACTGTCAGTGGCGTCGTCGAGAAGGTTGGCCCAGCCGTCGTAAACATCCGCGTGCATCATACCAACAACGGACGGCAGCGCGGACCTGAATCCGGCGGCACGGGGTCGGGTTTTGTAATCGCGCCCGACGGGTACGTGCTCACGAACAGCCATGTCGTTCACGGCGCAGGCAGATTGGAAGTTACCACTGCTGACGGCCGCACATTTGGGGCCACTATGGTTGGCGAGGACCCGGAAACGGACCTCGCGGTCATCCGCGTCAACGCTTCCCAACTGGTTCACGCGCATCTGGGTGATTCACGCTCGGTGCGCGTCGGCCAGATTGCCATCGCGATCGGCAGTCCATTTGGATTCCATCAGACCGTTACCGCCGGAGTCGTAAGCGCCCTTGGCCGCTCAATGCGCTCTCAGTCAGGACGGCTCATCGATAACGTCATCCAGACCGATGCCGCCTTGAATCCGGGTAACTCGGGCGGTCCGCTCGTCAACTCTCGCGGACAAATCATCGGCGTCAACACAGCCATCATTCTTCCCGCACAGGGAATTTGCTTTGCCATCGCCAGCAACACGGCCGAGTTTGTGGCCGCCTGGTTGATTAAGGAAGGTCGTATCCGGCGTAGTTGGATCGGAGTGGCTGGTCAGAACGTGCCCATTCACCCGCGGGTGGTCCGCTTTTACCGGTTGCCACTGGATCGTGGCGTCCTGGTCGTTGGTTTTGAGCCGGGAAGTCCCGCCAGCCGCGCTGGTCTGCGAGAGGGCGATATTATTGTGGCATTCCAGGACGAGCCCATTTCGGGAATTGATGCGTTGCACCGGCACCTTCTCGCTCCTGCGATTGGCATCCCGGCGCAAGTTACGGTTATCCGCCATGCGGAGAAACTCGATTTGACCGTCACGCCCGAGGAATTGGCGCCGGCCAACCAAAAGAATTGAAACGACCGATGAAGAACGCATTCAAACAGGCTCATTCATTCCGGGCGAGCAAACTCACGCCACCACGCATTCGCTTAACACCGGCGCGGGTACCGCGACGCTTGCGTGGATCGGCTGCACCACCAGGAATTCTCCCATCACCCACAGCACCGTTGTCGGTATCGAGGGAAGAGCCAATTCCTGACACGACGCCGCGGGGCGACGCCTTGCAATTGTATCTTCGCGAGATTGGTCAGGTGAAGTTGCTGACGCCGAATGAGGAGATCGCACTCGCAAAGCGGATCAAGCGGGGTGACACAGAAGCACGCGAGCACATGATCAAGGCGAACCTGCGGTTGGTAGTGAAAATCGCCCGCGATTATGAGGGGCTGGGCTTACCTCTCCTAGACCTCATTAACGAGGGCAACATCGGCTTAATGAAAGGTGTCGAACGATTCGACCCCACGAAAGGGGCAAAACTTTCCACTTATGCTGCCTGGTGGATCAAGCAGGGCATCAAACGCGCGCTCGCGAATCAATCGAAAACCATCCGACTGCCGGTTCATGTGGTCGATAAGGTAGCCCATATTCGCCGGGCGGAGTTGAAGCTTCGCGAGGCATTCGATCGCGATCCAACCGACGTAGAAGTCGCGAGAGAACTGAACCTCAATCCCCGAAGCGTGCGAGAGTATCGGGAGGCGTCCAAGGCGCCGGTTTCACTCGACGCCCCGCTCGGGACTGATGAGTCAGATCGAATCTCGGAAGTCGTGGCCGATCCAAACGCAGCGGCCCCTTTTGATCGGATTGTCACCGAAACTGATTCGGAAATGCTCCACGAAATCCTCGCCACGCTGACGCAAAGAGAAAGAGCCATTCTCGCCATGCGCTTCGGGTTGGATGACGGCGAGCCGAAGACCTTGGAGGAGGTCGGCCAGCATTTTCATGTCACACGCGAACGCATCCGGCAAATACAAGAGCAAGCCTTGAAGCAATTACGGAAGATGATGGCAGAGCGCGATACCCCTGTGGTTGAAGAGCCTTCGGCAATGGCGGCGTAATTGATCCAAATACCAGCGGTCCTTTTTCCAGGAGCCGCATCACACCGGCCTTGTTTGGATATCAATCTCCGAAGTGAGTGTTCTGTGCACAGGACATTTATCCGCGATTTCGAGCAAGCGCTGCCGCTGTTCGTCAGTCAA
>Ga0137403_10009766_pt1 | contig 10650 bp, 12 predicted proteins | sample CZOMad2_1_16fung_FD_122057 | JGI IMG/M metagenome (GOLD analysis project Ga0137403, IMG submission 122057) | Vadose zone soil fungal communities from Angelo Coast Range Reserve, California, USA - CZOMad2_1_16fungal (Hybrid Assembly) | ecosystem: Environmental > Terrestrial > Soil > Vadose zone... | reverse complement strand
GTCCGAGATCACCCGTAGGCCCTTGACGATCACCTTGGCGTTCCACTTGCGGGCGAAGTCGACGACGAGCTCCGAGAAGACCGCGACCTCGACGTTCGGCAGATCCGTGAGAGCGTCGCGGAGGAAAGAGACACGCTCGTCGAGGGAGAACATCGGCGTCTTGTGCGTCGGATTGCCCACCACCCCCACGACGAGGCGGTCGAAGATCCCGGCGGCGCGGCCGATCACGTCGATGTGGCCGTTCGTGACGGGATCGTACGAGCCGGGTGCGATCGCGGTGATCACGGGTGCTCGAACACCGTGACCCGCGTCGAGCCGTACTTACGCGAGGTGCGCACGGCGAGACCGGGAAGCTCGGGCTCCGTCTTCGCCGCCGTCTCGACGACGAGCAGCCCGTCCTCGGCGAGCACGCGGGGCAGATAGCGGGAAAGGGAGTGGTAGTCGGTCATGTCATACGGCGGATCTGCGAGCACGAGATCGTACTTTCTGCCCGCCCCGGCTTCCTGCCCGAGCCCGGTGACGGCATCGTGGCGCACGACCCGCGCACCGGTGAGGCCCAGCTTGTCGAGGTTCCGCTCGATCGTGCGTACAGCTTCCGGATCGGACTCCACGAAAACGGCGGCTTCCGCACCGCGCGATAGCGCCTCGAGCCCCATCGCCCCCGACCCGGCGTAGAGGTCGAGCACTCGAGCACCCTCGACCCAGGGCGCGACGATGTTGAAGACGTTCTCACGCACGCGGTCCGAGGTGGGACGCGTGTCCTTCCCTTTAGGCGCCTGGATCGTGTGGCCCTTCCGCGTGCCGGCGATGATCCTCATCAGGGGAGCAGATCATGCACGGCGTAGGCGCGAATCAGGCAGTCATGACGAAACAGGCGTCGTGCGAAGACGGCGACACCTGCACGCGGCGGGTCAGGCGCCCCTGCCGGTCGAGCACACAGAAGCTGCCGCGGTCGAGCGACGGCGTGACGATCCAGCCGCCGGCTTCCTGCACGTTGTACGAGCCCACCGGCACCTTCGTCGTGCGAACAATCCGGCCGTCCTTCGAGGACAGCACGCGCAGCGTCCCGTCCTCCCCACTCGTCACGTACGCGTGCGAGCCGGAGAACGTCACGTGCTGCGGCGGCGCATCCGCCGGCAGCCGGCGCAGGACTTCGCCGGTTCGCCTGTCATAGACCGCAAGCGCGCCGCGGTCGCCCGAGCTGACCCAGACGTGACGACCTCCGGGAGCGATGCCAACGTCGTGCGCGAGGAACGGCGGCCGGAAGCGCCGGAGAAGCCGCGGCGCCAACGGTCGCGACACGTCGACCACGGCGACCTCCTCGGCCTTGGAGCCGAGCGAGACCCAGAGGATCTTGTAGCTCGGATCGATCGAGACATGGCGCGCGGGCCCGCCCACGCCGACGCGGGCCACGGCGCGGCCGCTGAGGACGTCGACCGTGACGACTTCGTGACTGCCGGAGTCCGTGACGAATGCGTGGCGCGCATTTGCACCCGCGGCGGTGTAGCGCGGCTCGTCGAAATGACCTTGCACGCGCCGGACGCGCAGACTGGGCCCGTCGATCAGCGAGACGACCGCGTGCGCGGTGTGACAGACGACAGCAAGCTTCCCCCACACGCTCTCGATGCTCCGAGGACCGGCGGTCGTCGGAATCGAGCGCAGGATCTTGCCGGTCGAAAGCTCGACGACCGCGACACGCGACTGGGTGTCCGCCGTGACGAGCGCGACCGGCGTGCCGCCGGCGAGCGCGCCGGGAGCGAAACGCAGGGCGACGGGCAACGTCACCGCGCCCACGAGGAACTCGCGGCGGTTCATGGTCGGGATACGGGCTCAGGCTGCCGAGAGGTCCCGGTCGGCGAAGGCGCGTTCGACCTCGTCCGAAAGCGGGCCAACGGTGTCGACGAGCTCGTCTGCGAGGACGCGAGCACGTTCGAGCAGCGGTCGGTCCTTGCGCAGATGCGCAAACCGGAGATCGGTCAGACCGGATTGGCGCGTTCCGAGCAGCTGGCCGCTGCCGCGAATGTCGAGGTCGACCTCCGCGAGCTCGAAGCCGTCGTTCGTGCGCACGAGCGCCTCGAGCCGCTCGACGGCGGGCTCCGTCAGATCCTCGCGCGCGCGCGAGATCAGAAGGCAATACGACTGTTCGGCGCCGCGGCCGACGCGGCCGCGCAGCTGGTGCAACTGGGCGAGGCCGAACCGGTCGGCTTCCTGGATGATCATGATCGTCGCGTTCGGGACGTCGACGCCGACCTCGATCACCGTCGTCGCGACGAGCACGTCCAGGTCGCGTGCCTTGAAACGTGCCATCAGCTCGCGGCGGTCGGCCGGACGGAGCCGCCCGTGCAGCAGTCCGACCCGATAGCCACGCAGTTCCGCGTGCTGCAGGCGCTCGGCCTCCGCTTCCGCGGCCCGGGCCTGAGTCGTCTCGGACTCCTCGATCAGCGGGCAGACGACATACGCCTGACGTCCTGCGTCGAGATGCTTCCGCAAGCGGGAGTAGGCGGCGGCGCTCCGGTCCTCGGCTACCCACGCGGTCTTGATCGGCTTGCGGTCTGCCGGCGGACGCACAATCTCCGACACCGCGAGGTCGCCGTAGACGGTGAGCGCGAGCGTGCGCGGAATCGGTGTTGCGGTCATGTGCAAGACGTGCGGCGACCTCCCTTCCGTGAGCGCCTTGCGTTGCTCGACGCCAAAGCGATGCTGCTCGTCGACGACGGCAACGGCGAGGTCGCGGAACTGAACGCTCTCCTGGATCAGCGCATGGGTGCCGACGACGACGTCCGCAGTCGGTGCGAGCTCGCGCTCGCGTTTGGCGGAGGAGCTCGTGAGCAGTGCACACGTGACGCCGAGCAGGCCGCAGGGCTCCTCGAGCGTGAGGAAGTGCTGCTCCGCGAGTGTCTCCGTGGGAGCCATCAGCGCGCCCTGCTTCCCTGCCTCGACCGCGCGCAGCAGTGCGTAGAGCGCCACGACGGTCTTGCCGGACCCGACCTCGCCCTGGAGGAGCCGTTGCATCGGGACGCTGCGCTCGAGGTCGCCGTCGAGCTCCGCGATCGCACGCTCCTGGTGCTCGGTCAGTTGGAACGGGAGCACGCCGCGGTAACGCCCGACGAGCTCGCCGGGCGGACCGAGCGCCGGCGCGACCTCGGACTCGCGCTCGCGGCGCCGGCGCGCGAGCCAGATCTGCAGGAGCAGCAGCTCGTCGAAGGCGAGCCGCCGCCGGCCCGCTTCCGCCTCGCCGAGCGAGCGGGGCCGGTGCAGCGCCCAGAGTGCATCGACGCGGTTGGGAAGTGCCTCGTCCTCTTTCAGGTCGGCCGGGAGTGGATCCGAAAGAGAGCGGGGAAGCGCGGCGCCGACGAGCTCACGCAGCTTCTTCGCGGTGATCTCCTCGCTCGCGGGATAGACCGGCGCGAAATCGGCGGTCGCTTCGCCGTCGCCGATGTCGAAGCTGCGCACGTCGAAGCCGTAGCGTCCCTGGCGCCCACGCAGGCGCACCGGCGTTCCCGGCTGCAGCTGGCGCTCGAGCCACGGCTGGTTGAACCAGGTGGCGGAAACGGTCGCGGTGCCGTCGCTGATGCGCGCCGTCAGCATCTGCAACCTCCCGCGCCGGCGAGTCGACGTCGAAAGCACTTCGCCTGCGATCGCCACGTCCTCGTCCGCCCGGAGGTCCGCCATGCGCACCTCGGGCACGGGCTCCTCGTAGCGAAACGGCCTGTGCGCGAGCAGGTCGCCCACGGTCTCCAGCCCCAGCCGCTCGAGCCTCTTCTTTACCGCGGGCCCGACGCCCGGAAGGACGTCGACCGAACGCTCGAGCTCCTCAGCCCGTGGGAACGAGCGTGGTCGCGGCCATTCGTCCGCATCCGCGCCCGCGAAACCCACCGGCAGCCGTACTAAGACGGTCGTCACTCCTTGTCATCGAACCAGAAGAAGCCGACGGTGCCGGGGCCCGCGTGTGTCCCGACGACCGCGCCGAGGGTCGTCACGACCTCCACCTCTGCGTGCGGACGCTCGGCGTGCACCATCTTCTTCAACTGCTCCGCGCGCTCCGGCGCGTCGGCATGCGCGATTCCGACCTTCAACGTGGCTGTGTCCTTGCTCGTCGAGGTGAACTCCGACACGAATTCCTGCATCGCCTTCTGGTTTCCGCGCACGCGCTTGAGCGGGACGACCTCACGCTTGATCGTGAGGATGGGCTTGACGTGCAGCAGGTTCCCGGCCCACGCACTCGCGCGGCCGATCCGTCCGCCGCGGCGCAGGAACTCGAGCGTGTCGACGGTGAAGATCAGTCCCGCGTCCCGCTTGAAGCGAAGGACCAACTCGTCGATCTCGTCATCGGTCGTTCCTCGGTCGAGACGACGCTGGATCGCCAGGCCGAGCATGGCAATCGCAGCGGAAGCGCTCTCGGAGTCGACAACGCGCACTTTGTCGCCGAGCTCTTGTGCTGCAGCTCTCCCGCTTTGGTAGGTGCCGGAGAGCGCCGCCGAAAGGTGGAGGGAGTAGATGCGCTCGTAGCCGGTCAGCTCTTCGTACGTCGTGAGGAAGTCGCCCGGAGTCGGCTGGGAGGTCGTGGGCAGCGTCTCGGAACTGCGGAGCCTGGCGTAGAACTGCTCCGGAGTCAGGTCGACGTAGTCCCGATAGCTCTCGTCACCGAAGAGGACGTACAACGGGACGACGCGCCAGTTCGGGAAACGTTCAGGGGCTTCTGGAAAATCGGCGGTCGAGTCGAGGACGATCGCGGTGTTCTCGGCGGTCAGTTTCATTAGGCCGCCTGCCTGATCGCGTCGACGATCTCGTCGAGCTCCTGGTCCTTGGAGAGACACGCGACCGCGCCCGCCGCGTAGAGCGCATCGACCTCGCGGAAGTTGGCGGACGCCGTCAGGCACACCACGGCGACGTCGGGGTGAGCCTCGCGCACCGCCCTCGTCGCCTGCACGCCGTCGAGCCCCGGCAGGCGGTAGTCCATCAGCACGACGTCCGGCTTGTGCGTGCGCACGACCTCCGCGGCCGAAGAGCCGTCGCCGACCGAGGCCACGACCTCGATGTCGGACTGGAGCCCCAGCAGCATCTCGAGCGCCTCACGGAACACCTGGTTGTCCTCCACGAGGACGAGGCGAATCGCTGCGGCCATGGCGCCGAAGGTTATTCGGCGGACAGAAGAAGCGGATAGTGAGGCTGGCCCCCGGCCTGGACATCCAGCTCCAGCTGGGGATGGGCCTCCTGGATGCGCCTCATCAGCTCGTCGAGCTCGGGCTCGTCCGCGCCGGTGAGCAGCGTCATCAGATCGCGAGGCTCCTCCAGGAGGCGCTCGGCGACGGCGGCGGCGACGTCGTCGAAGTCCGTCCCTCCGGCGACGGCCTTCCCGCCCGTAAGGCCGAGCCAGGCGCCCTTGCGCACCGACAGGCCGCTCAGCTCGACATCGCGTGAGGCGACCGTGACCTCGCCCGTCTTCACGCTGTCGACAATCTCGTTCATCGCAGCCGCGTTCTCCGCGGCCGAGCGCTCCGGGTCGAACGCGACGATCGCGGCCAGCCCGGCCGGCAGTGAATCCGTCGGGACGACCGTCACCGGCTTGTCGACGAGACCCGCGGCCTGCTCGGCGGAGAGAATGACGTTGGAGTTGTTCGGCAGCAGAACGACTTCGATTGCGGGCGTCGCTTCGATCGCGTCGACGAGCTCCGCGGTCGACGGGTTCATCGTCTGCCCGCCCTCGACGATCTTCGTCGCGCCGAGACTCGCGAAGAGCCGTCTGTTGCCGTCGCCCGCCACCACCGCGACGACGCCCGTCGTGGACTGCTGTGCCGCCGGCACCGCTTCGAGCAGACGCTTCTCGCGCTGCACGGTCTGCTCCTGCATGTTCGCGATCTCGACTCGGTCGATCACACCGGCCCGGGTGCCGACGGCGAGCGCGCGGCCGGGCTCGTCCGTGTGAACGTGGACCTTCAGCGCCTCCGGATCGCCGACGACGAGCAGCGAATCGCCCAGCTGCTCGAGCTCGTGCTCGATCCCGTCGGTGTCGAGCTCCTCTCCCTCGATCATGAAGGTCGTGCAGTAGCGGTAGCGCGAGAGCTCCTGGTGGATCGCGTCGATCGTCAGCTCCTCGCGTTCGACGGGAGCTTCGGGCAGGGGCTCCCCCGCGGCCGTCGCAGCCAGGCCGCGCACGATCTCGAGCAGGCCGGCGCCGCCGGCGTCGACGACGCCCGCTTCGCGCAGGACCGCGAGCTGCTCCGGCGTGCGCGCTACGGCGGCTTCCCCGCGGCGGACGAGTCGGGCAAGCAGCTCCGGCTTCGTGAGCCCGTCGGTCTCGGCGCTCTCCCCTTCCTCTGCCATCTCACGGATGACGGAGAGCATCGTTCCTTCCACCGGCTGACGCACCGCGCGATACGCAGCATCACTCGCCGAGCGGAATGCGCGCGCAAGCGTCTGCGTGTCGACCTCGTCGTTCGTGCGGAGCGTCTCGGCGGCGCCGCGGATGATCTGGGAGAGGATCACGCCGGAATTGCCGCGCGCTCCCATCAGCGCGGCGCGCGTGACCTCCTTGACGAGGCCCGCGCGATCCTCCGTCGTCGAGCGGTCGAGCTCTTCGATCACGGCGCGCGCCGTCATCGTGAGGTTCGTCCCGGTGTCGCCGTCGGGCACGGGATAGACGTTGAGATCGTCGATGCGCTGCCGGTTCCGCTCCAGTGAGGTGAGCGCGCCGTGCGCGAGTTCCTGCACGCGCTCGCGGTCTGTCACGCTGTTGACCTCTTGACGTCCTGGATACGCACGTCGACTTCGGCGACGGGAAGCCCGGTGAGGCGCTCGACCTCGTACTGCACGCGGTTCCGCAGGGTGGACGCCACCTCGGCGAGGTTCAGGCCGTACTCGACGACGACGTGGAGCTCGATGGTGATGCCCTCGTCGGCGCTGCCGCCGACCGTGATCCCCTGGCGCAGCCGGTCGCGCGTCAGTAGCTTCTCGCGCGGATTGCGCGCGGCCATGCCGACGACACCGTAGGCCTCGGCCGCGACGCGGCCGACGATGTGAGCCACCGCCTCGTGGGAGATCGAGATCCGTCCCAGCGGAGACGACAGCGAAGGAGCTGCCTCCACGGGTGGATTAGACCACGACGAGCGGCTGGAAGTTGCTGCTCAGATGGCCTTTTGCACCTTGCCGCCCTTGAGGCAGCGGGTGCAGACGTATGCCCGGGTCGCCTTGCCCTTGAGGAGCACGCGGACGCGCTGGAGGTTGGGGTTGAAGCGGCGCTTGGTGGCCACCATCGAGTGGCTCCGGTTGTTTCCGAAGCCGGGCTTCTTCCCACAGACTGCGCAGACCTTGGACATCGGCCGGCCAGTGTAGCCGACGAGCCCAAAACGGCTGGGGTCAGACCCTTGCAGTTCGCGACGTGACTCTACGGAACGTGCTCCCAAAAGCAGGGGTCAGACCCTTGCAGTTTGAGACGTGCCTCTGACGATCAGGTCAAGCGCGAGGCGGAAGCGCGCAGCTGCGCGAACGCGTCGGCCATCTCGAGTGCGGTGCGCACCGCTTCCGCGCCTTTCGAGACTCGGGCTTCCGCCTGCTCGATCATGTCCACCGTCAGGACGCCGAACGCGACGGGAACGCCCGTCTCCAACGCGGCCAGCTGGAGACCGCTCGCCGCCTCCGAAGCGATGAACTCGAAATGCGGGGTCTCGCCGCGGACGATGCAGCCCAGCGCCACCACGCACGCGAACCGGCGGGTCTTCGCTAGGGCCATGGCCGCGAGCGGTAGCTCGAAGGCGCCGGGGACCGGCATGACCGTGATCGCGTCACGACGCACGCCCGCCTCGTCGAGCTCCCTGAGCGCCGCCTCGAGCAGCTTGTTCGTGATCTCGCCGTTGAACCGCGCGGCGACGATCGCAACACCGCGTCGCGTCCCGTCCGGCTCCCCTTCGATGACGTTCACGTCGTCCGGGATGTCGAGCTCGCCGTACGCATGCTGCTCATCCGGCGCGCGCAGCTGCGGCAGCTCTTCTTCCTCCGCGACCTCGGCGGCCGGAAGCTTCTCCTCGTCGACCTCGTCCTCCTCCGGTTCGTCCACCTTCGTCGGTTGACCCGGCCAGCGCTCGCTCATTCGCCCTCCAGGGGCTCGTACTTCAGGTCCTGGTGATGAAGCTTGTGGCCGAGCTTGTCACGTTTCGTGGCGAGGTACTGCGCGTTCTGCGCGGTCGGCGTGGTCTCGATCGGAACCTGCTCGACCACTTCCAGCCCGAAGCCCTCGATGCCGGTGATCTTCTTCGGGTTGTTCGTGAGGATGCGGATCGTGGTCAGGCCGAGCTCCGCGAGGATCTGGTTGCCGATTCCGTAGTCGCGCATGTCCGGCTGGAACCCGAGCTCGAGGTTCGCCTCCACCGTGTCGTAGCCGTTCTCCTGGAGCTCGTAGGCGCGCAGCTTGTTGAGGAGACCGATGCCGCGACCTTCCTGCGCCATGTAGAGCAGCACGCCGCGCTCCTCGGCGGCGATCCGCTCGAGTGCCTGCTCGAGCTGCTCGCCGCAGTCACAGCGCAACGAATGGAAGACGTCGCCCGTCAGACACTCGGAGTGCACGCGGACGAGAACGTTCTCGCCGCCCTCGACGTCGCCCTTCACGAGCGCGACGTGGTGCTTGCCGGTCAGCGTCTCGCGAAACGCAACAGCCGTGAAGTCGCCGTAGGCAGTCGGCATCGCGACCGTCGTCATGCGCTCGACGAGCCGCTCGTGCCTTCGCCTGTATTCGATCAGGGCCGCGGTGGTGATCAGCTTCAATCCATGGCGCGCGCAATACGGAATCAAATCCGGAACGCGAGCCATCGTTCCGTCCTCGTTCATGATCTCGCAGACGACGCCTGCGGGAATCAAGCCGGCAAGCCGCGCGAGGTCGACCGCCGCCTCCGTCTGGCCTGCGCGGGCGAGCACGCCGCCTTCGCGCGCGCGCAACGGGAAGACGTGGCCCGGCTGCACGAGATCCTCCGGTTTCGCGTCGGGGTCGACTGCGACCTGAATCGTGCGCGAGCGATCCGGCGCCGAGATCCCGGTCGTCACCCCCTCGCGCGCCTCGACGGAAACGGTGAAGGCGGTGCCGTACGGCGTCTCGTTGCGCTCCGTCATCTGGCGCAGGCCGAGTTCGTCGCAGCGGTCCTCGGTGAGGCAGAGGCAGATGAGCCCACGCGCCTCCTTCGTCATGAAGTTCACGGCCTCGGGCGTGGCGAACTGGGCTGCGATCGTCAGATCACCCTCGTTCTCGCGGTCGGCCGCATCGACGACCACGACGAACTTGCCCTGCCGGATGTCTTCGATCGACTCCTCGATGGTGGCGAAGGCGCTCTTTTCCTCGACTTTCATTCCGAGGATGGTAGCCCCGGGAGGAGCCGCTCCACGTACTTCGCCAGGACGTCGGTCTCCAGGTTGACCTTGTCGCCGGGCGCCAGCCCGCCGAGCGTCGTCGCCGCGAGGGTGTGCTGCACGAGCGCGACCGCGAACCCGTCCGCGTCCAAATCCGCAACCGTCAGGGAGACTCCCTCGACGGTGATCGATCCCTTTTCGACCAGGTAACGCAGAAGGTCGGGCCCAACGTCGATCCAGACGCGCTTGCCGCCGCCCTCGGGCTCGACGGAGCGCACCGTCCCGACGCCGTCGACGTGACCCTGGACGTAGTGGCCGCCGAGCGGGTCGCCAGCCCGCAGCGCGGGCTCGAGGTTCACCTGCGCGCCGAAGAGCTTCGCCCGGCTCAGGGTCTCGACCATCACGTCGAACGCCAGGGCGCCGTTCCGCGCCTCGGCGACCGTGAGGCAGACCCCGTCGACGGCGACCGAGTCCCCGACCTCCGCCTCGATCCGGCTCTCGACGACGAGGCGACCTCCGTCGAAGGAGGCCACCCGCCCGCGCTCCTGGACGATCCCGGTGAACACCCCGTAAAGGCTACTGGGCACGCAAAGAAGCGGGCCCGTCCCGGGCCCGCTTCTCGCCGTCTTGCATGGAGTGTCTAGGTGCTTGCCAGCCCCGTCGGGCGAGACCGGTGGCGGCGGCCCAGGACGAGGGCCGTCATCAGCATCAGCGCGGCGCCGAAGGCGACCAGTGCACCGATGCCCGCGTCGCCCCAGTTGAAGCTGCTCGAGCTGGCGGTCTGGACGACCGGGTTCGGGACTGGGAAAGCTGCGTGCTTCGCGGTCACGATCGCAGTGCCGGCGGCCGTGATGTGAGAGACCGGTGCCGGAGCATTCACGAGCGCGGCGCCTGTCAGCTTGACCGCGGTGCCGCCCAGCTGGTAGCCCGGCGACTGAATGGAGATCTCGGAAGCGATCGGCTGCTGTGCCACGGCCGTGGGCGACGCCGACGAGGGCTCCCCGTCGAGGGCCACATAGGCCTGCGCGCTGGGTGCCGCGAATGCTGCGAAGGCGAGACCGAGAGCGATTTTCTTGAGCCTGAAGTGCTTGCGGATCATGGTGTTTCTCCTTCCCCGATGTAGCTCATCCACTGGCGCAACGATCGCTCCCGGCGGTAACGAGAGCCTCACGGGGGACCCACAGTCGCCCATCGCCCGGTAACGGTGTAGGTTCAGGCAGAGCCGCGATGGACTACCGCATCCTCGGGCCGCTCGAGGCGCTCGACGGGGAGCGACAGCTCCCGCTCGGCGGCGCGAGGCAGCGCGCCGTGCTCGCC
>Ga0137403_10009765_pt1 | contig 10650 bp, 10 predicted proteins | sample CZOMad2_1_16fung_FD_122057 | JGI IMG/M metagenome (GOLD analysis project Ga0137403, IMG submission 122057) | Vadose zone soil fungal communities from Angelo Coast Range Reserve, California, USA - CZOMad2_1_16fungal (Hybrid Assembly) | ecosystem: Environmental > Terrestrial > Soil > Vadose zone... | reverse complement strand
CCCGGGGCTACACTCTGTCGCCGCTCCGCGGCTGAATACAGGCGTGGGTTTCAGCGCAAGCTCACTCGAAAAGGTCTTGACCCTGCATCGAAGACCGATATCGCAGGCTTCGTCGTAGGCCTTCCTGGCATCCTACCCTTGATTTGCGATCCGATAAAGTGCGGCCGGGCGCCAGTGCGGTCTGCAGCACGGCGGCAATGGAAGACAACACAGGAGCCGGAATAGCAACTATGAAAGCGATGAGTTTAAATATGCGACAGTCAGGATACACAAAAACGAAGTCCTTGGAAAGTGGCTCTGGGCGTGGGTTTCAGCCGATCCGTGTTTTTGACAGGACCGTTGCATGGCACGCCGCTTGCACCTTGATTTGTGAAAGGGGCCGCCGTGCAATCGGAGAGTCTGAAAATGCAGAACCCTTTCGAGCGATTCCTGTCGATCTTCGCGCCCGTCCGCAGCGGCGAGGGATTCACATCCGTTCTATTGATGATCGATGTTTTCCTGCTGTTGACCGCCTACTACATCATCAAACCGGTTCGGGAAGCCCTCATCCTGGGCGAACTCGGTGCGGAAATCAAAAGCTATGCGGGGGCGGGACAGGCGTTGCTGTTCCTGTTCATCATTCCTGTCTATGGCGCCATCGCCAGCCGTGTCAATCGTGTCCGGCTCATCAACGGCGTGACCGCGTTTTTCATTTCAAATCTTTTGATCTTTTACTTCCTCGGCGATGCCGGGATTCAGCTTGGTGTTGTTTTCTTCCTTTGGGTAGGTCTTTTCAATCTGATCCTGATCGCCCAATTCTGGGCATTCGCGAATGATATCTACACCCACGAGCAGGGGAAGCGTCTATTCGCCGTAGTCGGTATCGGGAGCTCCCTTGGAGGCATTTTCGGCGCGCGCCTGGCGGGCTGGCTTTTCAATCCCCTGGGTCCATACCCGATGATGTTGGTGACGGCAGTGCTGCTCAGCATGTGCATTGTTTTGACAACGTGCGTTCACAACCGGGAAAAGCGAGCGATTGCCGTGAAGGGTCCCCGAAAGGTGGAAGACCTCAAGCTCCCGACGTCGGGCAGCTTCCGCCTGGTGTTCAAGAGCCGTTATCTACTGCTGATTGCGATGCTTATATTGCTGTCAAATCTCGTGAATACAACGGGGGAATTTATTCTCGGCAAAGCTGTCGCTCAACACGCAAGAGAGGCTGTTGGTGCCGCGGGTGCCGCCAGCCAGGAGGCCTATATCGGCAAGTTCTACGCCGACTTCTTTTTCTGGGTCAATATGCTGAGCGGCGCTCTTCAGATGTTCGCCGTTTCGCGAATCATCAGGCGTTTCGACATCCGGCCTGCCCTCTTGTTCCTTCCAATAATCGCTCTCGGAAGTTACACCTTGCTGGCTTTCGTGCCGATCCTGAGTTTTATTCGATTTGCCAAGATTGCGGAGAACAGCACCGACTATTCGATTCAGAACACCGCCCGCCATGCCCTGTTCCTGCCGACCAACCGGGAGTCCAAGTACAAAGCGAAAACCGCAATTGACAGTTTCTTCTGGCGTGTGGGCGATGCCTTATCGGCACTTCTGGTGTTCCTCGGAACCAGACTCGCCTTCGACAGTCGCAATTTCGCACTGGTGAATATCGTTTTGGTGTGCCTGTGGCTGGGCGTCGTGTACAGCATCACGCGAATCGACAAGCGCGCGGACGAGGAGCCTGGGTCCTCAGCCGAAGTACAACCTGAGGCCGCCTAGGCTTCGGCAGCCACCGAAGAAGTTACGGCTTGATGAGGCGTTCTTCAGCGCTCTGCCGGACCTGATGTTTCTGTTGGAACGTGCTCCAGTGAAATGCCGCTTACTTTGCAGTGACATCCGAGACGTCATGTGGCGGACCTTTCCAGGCGACATTTCCTGACGCGAGTCGCACCATCGAACCCACAGTCTCACCGATCTCGTCCGGCTCATAAGGTTTCTGAAAGATGGGATAGCAGGACAGCCATGGCGCAGCCTTTAAAGCCAGCGCGGGATCTGCGCACGTCATCACAAATGACCGATCGGGAAAGCGGCCGAGCAGACCCAGGACAACCGAGGACGACTCGTCGTAAGGCGGTTTAAGATCAAATACCACAACAGTCGGACTGCACGACACGATCAAGTCTTGTATTTCTTCCGCACCTCGAGACGGTTCGACGCCGCGCGATTTCAGGTTCCGATGAAGTAAGACGAAAGAGACTAGTTGAATGACATCGGGATTCCAGAGAATCAGCGCAACGTCTATTCGTGTACCCATGGGGCTCGATGGTGCGTCCCGGCGAGCAGAAAGTCGATAGGGAAAACTCCGGTATATTAAAGGAAAAGTTTTCCGATGCTGGTGATGAGTACATCGAAGGGTACAGCCAACAGCGCAACAGGAAGAAACGGCACGAGCGTGACCACGATCAGCTCCCGTACAGCTCCGAAAGTTACAGGAAGGTAGGCTATCTGATACACGTTGGAGACGATCGAGTACAAATCGGTTGTCGCTGAGAAGTCCTGACTTTCGAGCGCCGCGCCCGTGACACTCTCTCGTTCCCTCAGCCACTTGAGTTCAAACTCTTCACCGAGGGCGCGACCCAGCCGGCCGTACTCATGTGCGCCCCTCTCCTTCAGCTTGAAGAGGTTAGGCACGAATGCCGTGAATGGCATCAAAAAGAGTGTGAGAACGAATGCCAGCAGACCGGCAACGAGAAATCGCGAGTCGTATAGCGATCGCCCCGCCTGAATCTGGTTGGCGATCCTGCCGGCAAAAATGGCGGCAAATGCGAAGCTGAGAGGCCAGTAGCCACGGAGCGCGCCGCTAAGAAATCTCAGTCCTCCGGCGCGATCGGGATGTCCGGGAATAAGCCGCAAGTTCAGTTTTGAAATCCGCGACAGTAATCGCCACCAAAGAAAATGGCGCCACATCCAACCCAAAACGAGAACAGCGAGCAACGGCAAGCTTACAAAAACATGCCACTGTCCCGCAGCCGTGTACACGGGATGCCGGCTTCCAGGGTAGATATACCACTTCGGCAGGTCTTTGACCGCCAACATGGCGGCCAACCCTGCTACCGCACCGTACGCGAAAAGCACGGCCAGGATCTCCACCCAGATTGAATTCAGAAGCCGTCTTGTGGAAGCAAACTCGACAAGCAGCTGGTCTCTGTCGCTGTCCCTGATAATTCCGGAATCGAGGAATTGCAATGGAATTCTGGAGAGTCTCGGCAGGCACCAGGCCTCAGCAATCACAAGCAACGGCGCGGTTATGAGAAATCGTGCGTGGGCACCAAAGTCATGGAGGAAATACCAGAACGATCCATCGTGTGCGAACGTTTCCCGAATTGCAGTCAACGCCAGCAGCGGTGGCCATCCAATGAGCGCTACGATGAAAGCCCGGAGAAGAACCCGGCGATCGCCGGGTTTGATCAAGCCAAGGCGGCGTTCGAGCGCAAGCGGGGGACCGCCCTCAAATAAACCTTCGGGCATTGGAGTGACCGGACTAGACGAGCTTTATCCGAACGGCATACCGAATCAGCTCGGCGCTTGTGCGGACGCCCAGTTGCCGCATGATTTCATATTTGTGCGATTCGGTGGTCCGGGTTGAGATCCCCAGCACGGCTGCGACTTCCTTCATCGTCTTTCCCTCGGCAAGCAACTGCAGCACCTCACGCTGGCGCAAGGTGAGTGTCGTTTCGCGAGAGGTCTCCTGTGGTCCTGCCGTCAGCAGAGTCGAGATCAGGTCTCCAGCGAGCAACGGTGTGATGTACGTAGTGCCCCGAGCGACGCATTGAATCGCTTTCATGAATTCTTCTGCGCTGCACAGTTTGAGAACGTAACCCGAGGCGCCGGCCCGGAAGGCCTCTTCGACGAGGGGAAGATCGGCATGCATGCTGAGAAACAGAAGTCTGGCGGAACTCGCTTCTTTGCGAAGAATTCGCGCTGCGTCGATGCCATTGAGGTGGGGCATCGAGATATCGGTGACAATCACGTTGGGACGGCTCTGTCTTGCCATTTCAACCATCGCGCGACCATCGCGCGCGACTCCTATAACCTCAAACTCTTGCCGGACGAGGTTGACTAGTGCGTCCGTCAACATGACGTGATCGTCTGCCAGTAGAACGCTTGTCCGATTCATACCTTCTCCTTGATGTCGCTTCTCGTCTTCGAATAAGCGTGAAAACGGTAGAAACCCACAGAGCCGCGATCATGCGGAAGCTCGGATTCAAGTCGATCACAGAGCTGGTCCGCTACGCGATCCGCAACAGGCTCATCCGACCCTGACTGAGCGTATATCCTCCGGGAGGGGGATCCCAACACGGACTTTGGTGCCCGCCCCCGCTGAGCTGTCCACTTCCAGGCGTCCCCCAATGCACTGCACTCGTTCTTTCATGCTGACAAGACCGAGTCCGCCTTTCTGGATGGCATCCGATTGAATAAATCCTTTGCCGGTGTCGGACACTGTTAACTGGACGTGCCCGGCCGTGCGTTCGAGGACGACACGGGCGCTATCCGCGCCGGAGTGTTTGGCAATGTTCTGTAAACATTCCTGGGAAATCCGGAATATACAAAGTTCCACATCGTAGGGAAGACGTTTGAACTCTGGCGGAACCACAACATCGACTCGGATACCTCGCGTTTTTCCAAACTCCTCGCAGAGCATCTTCAGCGCAGCGCCGATTCCCAGATACCCCAGCAGAGGCGGGTGAAGGCAATGCGAGAGGTTGCGCAGCGCGTTTGAAAGATCGCTGAGATTACTGATGACTTGATTAAACCGGTGCATGCTTGAACCGGAGTTCTTCGAGTGTTGCTTCATGATGTCGCGGACAGAGAACGCCAGCAGTGCGATCCTGTTGCCCATATCGTCATGTATTTCTCGCGAGATTCTCCGCCGTTCCTCTTCCTGCGCATTGATCAAACGCCTGCCGACCTCCTGCAAGCGGGTGAAGCTTCTGTCTCTTGAAAGCTGTAGTTCAGTGATATCCATGTGGGCGATGGCAACCCGGGCATCCCGGTAAGAGATTGGCGTGACGACCATCCGGAAGTAAGCCTGCCCTGCACGGGTGTGGCAGGCATAGTCCATGGTGAAGGATTGAACCTTCTCCTTCAGAACTGCGCGAATTCCGCTGAGAGCCTCTCGAGCATCGGCGGCGGAGGAACCGCTTGCCTGTCGGCAGACTTCCAAATAGTTCACTCCCGGTCCAACGCGATTCAAGGCCGCTCCAGTCTCTTCGGCAAGAGCCATCCAGTTGTTATTGACCGCAACGATATTTCCGTGAGAATCGATGAGAGCTATCCGATCCCTGACGATTGGGACTTGTGTCACAAGTTCCCGCGCCACTGTGGGCCCGGCGACTGCGGTTGTCAGATTCGAATTCCTTTCTGTGGAACCAAGGGCATCGCCAGCGCCTGCACCGTAATGAGCAGCGGACTCGAGCATTTTGCAAACTCCTTCGTCTAGTGTCGCTCATTCGCGAAGCATGTGAGTGTCCGGCCTGCATGGATTTAGAAACTCTCGTAAAGTTTGTCGGGGAATCCCGTAAGACTGCGGAGACTAAACAACCAATTTCATGCGCACGGCATGCTGGATCAGTTCTGCGCTGCGCCGGACGCGCAGAAGCCTCATCATCTTGTATTTGTGCCATTCGACCGTTCGCGTCGACAGATTCGTGACGGAGGCGATTTCCTTCATGGTTTTGCCTTCGGCAAACAATTGAAGGATTTCGCGCTGGCGGTGAGTGAGCTGTTCAAATTCGGCGCTGGCGCCGGCAGGATCTCTCAATACGTCGATCATGCCTGCCGCGATGGTCGGTGATAGGTACAGGTGGTTCTCCAATACCGCATCGATGGCAACGGTGAGTTCGTCGTAACCGGACTCCTTGTTCACAAACGCCGAACCGCCGCAGTTGAAACACTCTCGAGCAAGTTCGGCGTCCGCATGCATGGTCAGGAAAACGATCCTGGGCGTGTACGTGTCTTTGCAAAGCAAGCGTACGCTCTCCAATCCACTCATGAGCGGCATGGTGATGTCCGTCACGATGACGTCCGGTTTGTGCTCGCGCGCGGATCTCTGCAGCGCTCTGCCGTCTCCGACGATGTCAACCACGTCGTACTTTGGTACAAGCAGCTGAGCCAGCGCCTGTGCGAATAGCATATGGTCGTCTGCAAGCAGCACTCGCTTCGTCATGGTTCACTTCCGTTGTTTGAGATTCGAAACCCATCATTGACGGAGAGCGCGCGAATGGCAATCGGGCATATTCCGGATGCGTCCCGAAAAAATACAAAGCGGGGCACGCACTTGTCCTGATACCGGACACCCTTCCGTCTTCATAGATTGGAAATAGTGAAAACACCCCTCAAAATCCACAACGTTCTGCGCGAGGCTCTGCGTGTAGCTGAAGACGTTCAGGCTGCGGGACTTGAAGACATCCAGGTCGTTCATCGCATGCAGGATCATTTCCGTCTTGTTCCCCTGACCCAGTGGGGTAAGCCGCCATCGTCGCATAGTATTCCGTTTCGGCTGGACGTTGACCAGGCAGGCACGCCCGAAGAACAGGTGGCAAGGTACGACGCGCCGGCGTTCTACAAAAGACTGGCCGGGCTGATGCTGAAGAATCCCGCGCAGGCATGTGATGCTGAAATGGTTGCGGAGTTCGCCTGGATCGGATTCTTTCCAGGGGACGACTTCGCATTTGAAATGCTGCCTGCGGCCACAGTCCAGGCCATGCACCTGGCCGTGCCGGCTGCGCAAGTGAGGATTGCCAACGCTGAGAAGAGCGCGGTTGCCGGCAAGGTCATCAATAGCTGGTCACTTAACCTGCATCCAGGCCGCTTCGAGGCAGACTATATCAGCCGGGCTGTTGCTGCGCGGAGTGGTGTTGCCGTAGCGCTGGCTGAGGATATGGTCTGCTTTCAGACAGCAGTTGATCACACGGGTGAGCCGCTGAAAGGCGCCAACCAATATGTGATCCATTTCTCCCGCGAACGTATTCCGCCTGTCGATGCTTTCTGGTCGATTACTTTGTATGACTCCAAACAGCACCTTGTTCAGAACAACATCCACCGTCATGTCATCGGCGATCACGACAGGCTAAGACTCAATTCCGACAATTCGCTTTCCATCTCCATCCAGCACGAGTGGCCGGGTACGAACAGAGAATTCAACTGGCTTCCTGCGCCCAAAGACTCATTCAATCTCGTCGTCCGGATGTACTGGCCAAAGCCCGACGTCTTTAGTGGAAGATGGCGGCCGCCTGCCGTGACGCGCATGAAGTGAGGTATGGCTATGGTGTCCATGAGAAGGCAATCGGCTGAGGACAGCAGGGAGACTTTTGATTATCCGGCCGCGCGTTTTGTGACCGATTTCACGCGTCTGATAACGGACGTAGATCGCCTGATGGTCGATATCCGCACTGCCGCGGAACAAGAAAACATACCGGGCAAGACGAACGGCCGGCTGCGGAAGCCCAGCCTGAACGACACGATTTCAACTTTGCGGGACCACGCACGAGTGTTTGTCAAATCACTCAGACATTATGGAGTCCTTCATGACCGGGTTCCGATTCCTTACCTCGAACTCGATGGGAAAGCACGCATTCTCAAGACCAACGAGGAGTGTGCCGAGATGCTCAACGGCGCGGCAACGCCGCTGCTGGGAAGATCCTTGTTCGGCTTTGTGGCCGACTCCGACATCAAACGCCTGCGCGAGCGTTTGGCCGCTTCCCGGCAGACTGACAAACCTTGCGCCGTCCACGTTTCGATCGTCCACAAGGGAAAACACTTTCCCGTCGAATTCCGGATTCGTCGCCAGTTCGTCGGCGACGAGATAGGGTATCTGGCAGTCATCGAGACTGCCGATCACTCGGCGGAGGCGCACGGCCCCAGTGCGATGGGCAAGGACGGCGCAATATCTTTACATGAACTCGTTGTGAGTCTCAGTCGAGCGTACACGTTGAGGTCTGTGGCCGACATCGTTGGAAACTACTGCCGCAAAGCCTTTGGCAGCCCCGCAGGAATGATCTTTGTCGAGCACGACGGCGACCTGCAGATGGTTTCGAAGTGGCGATCCAGGCACATTCCGAAGAAATATCTCGTGGAAGAAATGATCAGGAAAGGTCCGGTCGCCAGTGCGTTTCGTACGGGCAAGCCCATATTCTGGTCCCGAAGGCGCAAGGCTCCCTCCAACATTTCGCGCTACCTGCGCGACCTGTTATCACAATGCAGGCGCCGGAACGTGGCATTTTTGCCGATTCGTGGCTCAGAGCAACGGCCGCTTGGTGTGCTGACTATCGTTCTTCCGGCTCAGGACGAAGTGGCTCCGGAGGCGCGCGACGAGATGCTTCGATTGGCGCAGATCGCGTCAGGATGTATCGTTCGCGCACGCGCGTACGATGAGGCGCTTGACGCTCGCGCCAGGGCCGAACATGCCTTTCAACGAAAGGAAGAATTTTTTTCGGTCCTCTCGCATGAACTCAAAAACCCAATGATGCCCATCCTGGGCTGGGCTGTGGCGCTCGGGAGCGGAACTTTACCGGCCGAGAAGCAGAATCTCGCCATCGAAGGAATCATTCGAAATGTGAGGGCTTTGAATTACCTGATCGACGACTTGTTCGATGCGGCGCGCATTTCCTCAGGCAAGCTGCGTCTGGAGCTTGCAGAGATGCGGATACAGGAGGTTGCGCGTGAGGCGCTGAGCGCTATCCAACATACGGCTGAAGGCAAAAAGCTGCGCATTTCCACCGACATATCGGAAGCCATACCGCCGTTCTTCGCCGATTCCCGCCGGGTGCGTCAGGTTCTCATGAACCTGTTGAACAATGCCGTGAAATTCACTCCGGAGGGTGGCTCTATCGCGCTGAAAATCGTTAGACGCGGCGGCGTTGTGCAATGCACGGTGTCCGACACGGGGAAGGGCATTGAACCCCGGTTTCTGCCCTACGTATTCGACGCGTACCGGCAGGAAAATCGTTCGACCAGGTCAAGAAGTGCCGGGCTCGGCCTCGGGCTTGCGATCGTGCGTGAAATCGTCATCCTTCACGGCGGTACGATCAAAGCGCACAGCTCCGGAGCAGATCAGGGCGCAACCTTCATTCTTCGATTGCCGATTTCCAGGCGACGACCAGTTTCCTCGCCGCAAGTTCATTCGCAATCACTGTAGCGGCGGTCTATGCCCGCCGGCATTCCGAAAAAAGATTCCAGATGATCCGAAGTAATCCGGATACTCGCGCGGTTTTCGTTTCAATTCTAATTTCGATGTAACGCTCCACAAGATCCCGAAAGGAGAACACGAAATGGAAACCAAAACAGCACTCGCTTTGACAAAGCTGGACCGCATGGTCTGGGTCGATGGAGGGACCTTCATGATGGGTTCCGATCATTATTATCCTGAAGAGGCGCCGACGCATCAGGTGACCGTCGGGAGTTTCTGGATCGATCCCGCTCCGGTAACGAACGCGCAGTTCGCGAGCTTCCTCGAGGCGACGGATTACGTGACGCTGGCGGAGCGTCCGGCAAATCCGGCGGATTACCCGGGAGCGAAGGCTGAGCTGCTCGCGCCTTCCTCAGTCGTCTTCGTGCAGCCGCGCCACCGGGTCGATATGCGCAATCCGTACAGCTGGTGGCGCTATGTGCGCGGCGCGGACTGGCGTCATCCGTTCGGGCCGAAAAGTTCGATCGAAGGTCTCGAGAACCATCCTGTCGTTCATGTCGCTTACCCGGATGTTGAAGCTTATTGCGTTTGGGCCGGCAAGGACTTGCCGACCGAAGCGGAATGGGAGTTCGCTGCGCGCGGCGGATTCGAAGGCGCCGACTATGCCTGGGGTGACGAGTTCGAGCCGGATGGCGAAATCATGGCGAACACCTGGCAGGGCGAATTTCCGATCCAGAACCTGGTGAAAGATGGCTTCAAATGGACGTCGCCGGTGGGATTGTTTCCTCCAAACGGTTACGGACTCTACGACATGATTGGAAACGTCTGGGAGTGGACTTCAGACTGGTATCAGGACCATGGCGCTGTCCGTCAATCCTGTTGCAGCAGCGTGAATCCCAAGGGAGGCGACCGCGAGAAGAGCTACGACCCGCGGCTGGACGGTATTCGCATTCCAAGGAAAGTCATGAAAGGAGGCTCGTACCTGTGCGCGCCGAACTACTGTCAGCGTTACAGGCCTGCGGCCCGAATGGGCCAGGCCATCGATACATCCACGTGTCATTTGGGATTTCGATGCGTTCGGCGAGCTTCTTCATTGTGAAGCAATAGGAGCACCAAAAAGATGGCAAAGCAGAAACCGAACATCCTTTTCATCATGGGCGACGACATCGGCTGGTACAACATCAGTGCCTACAACCTGGGTGTGATGGGATATCGCACGCCGAATATCGATCGCGTCGCGAAAGAGGGGGCGCTCTTCACGGACTGGTATGGACAGCAGAGCTGCACCGCCGGGCGCGCCGCATTCATCACGGGGCAAGCGCCGATCCGCACCGGGCTGACCAAGGTTGGCCTGCCGGGATCCGACATCGGCTTGCGCGCCGAGGATCCCAGCGTTGGGGACATCATGAAGTCGCTCGGATACGCTACCGGGCAGTTTGGCAAAAACCACCTCGGCGACCGCAACGAATTCCTACCTACAGTGCATGGTTTCGTCGAGTTCTTCG
>Ga0137403_10009764_pt1 | contig 10651 bp, 9 predicted proteins | sample CZOMad2_1_16fung_FD_122057 | JGI IMG/M metagenome (GOLD analysis project Ga0137403, IMG submission 122057) | Vadose zone soil fungal communities from Angelo Coast Range Reserve, California, USA - CZOMad2_1_16fungal (Hybrid Assembly) | ecosystem: Environmental > Terrestrial > Soil > Vadose zone... | reverse complement strand
AAAGCACCGGAAATATTTTTGGTAACCACGGCCCACAGGCGAACACGAATTGCTTAGCGAAGATTTTCCCGCCGGAGACCGTGTGGAGCGATTGGCAATTGGCGAATTCCGATTGCCGATTTAAGTGCTCCGCAGCGCGACCGGGTTTAGTCAAGGTAATCTCTGGCAAAACTGCTTCATTCAGGTAAACAACTCCAAGCGCCCTAGCCTGCGCGACGACCGCCTGTACCGCCTGACGCGCCATCAAAACGCCACTATTCGGCTCGAGAATCCCCCAGGTCACCGCGCCCAGCTCAAGCTGCGGATACCGCCGCTGAAGTTCAGCACGGTCGAGCCGTTCATATGCAACCTGGCATTGCTCCAGCGTTTCTCGTGTCGCCTCGCAATAGGAATCATTCTTCTGCGCCAGCCATAAAATGCCCGTGGGTTGAAAGAGCTGTGGCGATACTGCAGGAGGGCCAATCTGATCGAATAGTTCCTGCCAGAGCGCGAGCGAGCGCTGGGCCATGCGCGTGTAAATCTGATCTGGCCCATATCCCATGCGAATCATCCGCGACTCGCCCCCTGAGCTTGCGCGGTTATTTCCCGGTCCGTATGCGTCAATTAGTACGACTTCGGCGCCCGCGCGACTGAGTTGGTAGGCGGTCCATGCTCCGAAAACTCCGGCGCCGACGACCGTGACATCGAACGTCTTGTTTGTACTCACGCTGGAATTGTATCGTGAATAGAGCCAGCGGTAACATTGTTCACACTCGCCACGAGTGAAGTGCACACATGATCAAAAAAATCCTATTGTTATCAGCCTCAGCTGGCGCGGGTCACGTCCGCGCTGCCCAGGCGATCGAAAAAGCTTTGAAACAATCCGGCGAAGAGGCGGGTGTCGGACGTGAGGTCCAACACATTGACACGCTCCAATTCACCAACAAAGTCTTCCGCCATTTATATTCCAAAGCCTACATCGAACTCGTCAACAAAATGCCCGAAGTGCCGGGCTGGTTTTATGACAAGTTTGACAAGCCCTGGAAAAACGAACGCCGCCGCCTGGCACTCGACAAACTCAACACTCCACGCTTCGTCAAACTGCTGCGCGAATACCATCCCGATTTAATCGTTTGCACGCACTTCCTACCCGCTGAGATTGTCTCGTGGCTTAAAGCCAAAAAGCGCATCGCCAGCCGCCAGGCCATAATCGTCACCGACTTCGACGTTCATGCGATGTGGCTCTGCCATCATTACGAACAATATTTCGTAGCCATTGATGAATCGCGCGCCTACCTGGAAGCCCTCGGCATACCACGCGACAAGATAACCGTCAGCGGCATCCCGATTGATCCGGTCTTCGCCTTAAACAAAGACAAAAACGCGATGCGCCTTAAACACGGATTGGCGCCGGACCGCACAACTATCCTACTTTCCGCCGGCGGATTCGGCGTCGGCGCCATGGAGAGCCTCATCAACTCACTCTTCTCCCTGCAACATTCAGCTCAGATAGTTGCCATCTGTGGCCGGAATGAGGACTTGAAAAAGCGTTTGGCCAAACTGGCGACGCGCATCAAGCCGGATGCGAAGGTGACAGTGAAACCGATCGGCTACACCCAGGAGATGGATGAGCTCATGGCTGCGTCGGATCTGGTGCTGGGCAAACCCGGCGGTCTGACAACATCCGAAGCGCTGGCAAAAGGATTGGTCTTTGTCATCGTCAACCCGATCCCCGGGCAGGAGGAACGCAATTCGGATCACCTGCTGGAGGCAGTCGCAGCGATTCGTTGTAACAACCTGCCGACACTTGCTTATAAACTCGATCGCCTACTCGCCGACCCGGTTCGTTTCGCTACCATGAAAGCTAATGCATACGGAATGGCACAGCCGAATGCGGCGCGCGACATCGTGCAAATGCTCTTACCGTTAAGCTGAGCTCGAGGAACCGAGCAGGTTCTTCGGCCCCCGCGCATTTTTCTACCATCAGACGAAAGCGGCGACTGATTCAACTCCTTGGAGTGCGCCGGCCAGGCGGCGCTTTGGCCTAACCATGAGCGGTTTCAAGCTTTGTTACTTGAATGCCTCTGCCGACATCGCGGCGCCGGGCCGCCGCGGGCCAAAGCGGCGCCAGGCCACCGCACTCCAAGGAGTTGACGCACTCTGAAGAGTTGCCTAAACATCAGTAGTCATCATGGATCTTCAGCTTGTCAGTTTTGAAACTGTAAATAGTCTTGACGGCGGACACTGACGCGGTACGCTCAAACCATGCTGCAGAACACCATGGATACTGGTTAGCCACATTTACGAGGCGGTGCTTTACTGCATTCTGGTGGACGTAATTTAGTCGAGCCAGGTAAGAGCGTTCATATGTGAGTTTAGTGTCCCAAAAGTTGAACCAAACTTCGCGCCCAGTCAACTGGTCCAACTGGTTCAAAATACGCGCAGTGTCTGAATGCAATTGATTAAGAAATGCATCGAGCGGCAATGCACTAGGACGACCGCGGGCGACGAAATGGTAATGATTGACGAACACGGCCCACGCCTCAAGCTGCCAATGGTATTGTTTGGCCAGCGTTAGCAGCTTGTCCTCAAGCAAGTTTAGCTTCTCGTCGCAAGAGAAGAGATGCGCCTTGTGCAGAGTTGCGCCGGTGACCATGTATATGCCGTGGGAATCGATCCGGTGAAGCGGCGCATGAGGCCAATCTTTTGTGGGTGCCATCGGGCGAATTGAATGACTGCCGAGGTGGGAGCGTCAAGTAGCGGCAGATGAGCGCGCTGGTTATCGAGATGCAATAGGTCAAGCATGACTAGATTCCGAAAACAATGCGCAGACTCAACTCCTTGGAGTGCGGCGGCCTGGCGCCGCTTTGGCCATCCGCAAGCTATAGCGACTTCTGTTACTTTGAATACCTCGCAACGACGCGTCGCCAGGCTGCCGCGGGCCAAAGCGGCGCCGGGCCGCCGCACTCCAAGGAGTTGGATTGAGGTCAATTCTGACTTCTTCGCTCCGTTAGGAGTGAATATGGAGCTAAAATGTTTTTTCAGTCTTGAGCTATAAACATTACGCTCCTAACGGGACTTTCGGCTCTGTCGTTAGATTCTCGTCAGAGACTCAAACTAGTTAGGAACTCTATCGCATTATGGCAGCACTAATATTTGATCTTGACGGCACGCTCGTCGATACCGTCTACGCACACGTCTTCTCGTGGCAGCGCGCCCTGGCAGAGGCAGGTATGGCTGTCGATGGTTGGCGCATTCATCGCCGCATCGGAATGAGTGGCGGCCTCTTCACTCGGGCCGTCGCCCGCGAACTGGGGCGCGATATCTCACCAGCCAAAGCTGAGGCGCTGCAACAGCGACACTCAGAATTGTTTCATGAATTCCTGCCTGAGCGTCCGGTGTTGCCGGGCGCGGTAGAGTTACTGCGTTTTCTTCGCGAGAAGGGCATCTCACATGGCATTGCCACGTCCGGCAGGCGACCGGAAATCGATGCTTCGTTGGTCGCGCTTGGTGTCGGCGCCGAGACACTTGTAGTCGAGCGCGGCGACGTACAGCGGGCCAAACCCGCTCCCGACCTGTTTCTTAACTGCCAACAACGGCTGGGCGTGCCGGTCGACGAATGCTTTGTGGTGGGTGACGCAGTTTGGGATTTGCTGGCAGCACGCCGGGCCCGAATGCTTTCGATCGGTCTGTTGAGTGGAGGTTACGGCGAAGACGAGCTAACACGCGCAGGCGCTTTCCGCGTCTACAGTGAGCCGGCCGAGCTGCGTGCTTCCCTGGACGAGTTGGGGATATTGCCATAGGTCAGAGATCAGCCGTTAGTTGTCTAATTACAAACAGCAAAACAGAGAGATTTTATGCGCATGAGCAGACAGTAGTGAGGGGTAAGCGGTGAACCATGTTAATCAAGGCAGCAATAAACGGAGGACGAACGAAGGCTGAATACGCGGCAATGCCGGTCAGTCCGGAAGAACAGGCAACCGCCGTGGTCGAATGTTTCAAGGCTGGAGCAAGCGCCATCCATCTCCATGTTCGCTCCACTGCTGGTTTGGAGGGTCTTGACGCGAAAAATCAAAGTCAGGCCTTAGCGAAGGAAAGTCTCTACTCAGAAGATGTCGCGCGAACGCTTCTGGCCGTGCGGTCTGCGGCGGCGAAGGCAGATATTGACGCCGCGAAGGTTCAGATTGGAATCAGTACGGGTGCCTGGATTTTGCCTGACCCTGCTGCACGGTTGCAGGCCGTGTCAGCGTGGGAAGTATTGCCAGATTTTGCCTCGGTGAACTTCAGTGAAGAGGGCGCGGTTGAACTGGCCAGACTGCTGTTTTCGCGAGGTGTGAGTGTTGAAGCCGGAACGTGTGATGCAGCTGCGGCCGCGGTTTTTCTCAAAAGTGGTTTGGCCGCGCGCTGTATTCGCGTGCTGCTTGAACCTCAGGAGCAGGAGATGGAGCGCGCACTTGAAACCGTGCGCGCGATTGAGAAGGTATTAGACTCCGCGTCAGTAGAACTCCAACGCCTGCTTCACGGCACGGAAGCGACTGTCTGGCCCATGATGGAAGAGAGCATTGCGCGTGGATATGGCGTGCGCATCGGACTCGAGGACACCCTCGCTATGCCTGATGGGAGGATGGCGCGGGATAATGCGGAGTTGGTAACGGAGGCGGTTCGGCGGGTGCGAGCCGCTGGAGTCGATAGTTAGTCCGTCGAAGAAGTGATTGATTGCACCTGATGTATCCAAGTATACAAACCGAAATTCGTATCGTATTTGTTTTAGTACTCGCCATCCTCGCCTTTTCAGCGAGGGGCGCATTCGCACAACAACAAAGCAATTGCTCTCAAGTCAAATACTCAGAGCGCCTGACCAACGCCTACACTTATCGACTGAAAGGTGTCGAAGGACAAGCGGTATACGGAGAGATTTCGGAAAGAGGAGAATTCCATTCGGCGTCCAGCGTGTGCGTGGCTCTCTTCAACCAGAAGGATAAGCGGCTTGTGGCTAGCGTTCCGACTGAGAGTGGCGGGCAGTTCAAATTTGCGAATGTTGCGCCAGAGAAATATGTGCTCGTCGTTTCCGTTAGCGCTTTACACGAAATCATCATTCCCGTCGAGGTGGCTGACAACCCGAGAGCGAAAGCGTTCAAACCCTGGGGACTCCTGCTACATTTGCGGTCGAGGGAGGACCGGAAAAAGAGTTTCGTAACCCCGATCACTCAGCCTGGTCTGCGGGAAGAGCTACTCAGGATGGTTCGGGAAGATCAGGCCATTCGTAATGAGATAATTAAGGATGGTTACAATCTTCACGACCAGGGACTCGATGCGCGCATGGCCGTTATTGATGCCGACAGCACCGCGCGGATGAAAGAGATAGTTAAGAGATACGGGTGGCCTGGTCCGGGACTGGTCGGAAGAGACGGCGCAGATGCCGCGTTTTTTCTCGTGCAACACAGTCCTGACCTCGCATTTCAGCAGGCGATGTTGCCTCCGGTGCGCAGGAGTTACGAGAGTGGCAAACTGTCTGCGTGGAACTACGCTCTTTTACAGGATCGCGTGCTCGTGCGTGAAGGTAAGCCACAGATGTACGGGATGTCGCTTAACCATTGGGCGGGGGAAGCGCCGGTACTTGATCCGATAGAGGACGACGCCAATGTGGATAAGCGGCGCGCGAAGATCGGGCTGCCACCCTTACACGAATACCTTGAGTTTATGAAGCGGCTATACTTTCCGCAGCGGTGAGTATCCCAAAAGTAATGAGTGATGACTTAGGGGTTATGAGTGATGAGTTAAGCTTGCGCTGTGTTTGGATAAACATCGCGGCAGAAAGGTAAAAGCCTTTCACCACGGAACGCGGCAAAGTGGGTTCGGCATCTGGAAATCCGAAATCCGACATTCGAAATTCTTTCGCTACTCTGCCATCTCGTCGTTGATAGACTTCAACGCGCGTTCGAGCATTGTGCGATGCGCCGGATTGGTGGCGGCGGCCAGTTGGCTCATGATGCGGGAGCGAGAGAGCCGGAGCGATTCAAATTTGGCACTGCGGGCGCGCTCCTCGACTGAGGACGTGCCCCGGTTTGCGCGGGCGTCTGCCGCTGCCTGTTGCCGTTCAAACACCTCTTCCATCTGACCGGCCAAATCATCCCCATCCCATCCCATGGCGTCCACCTCCTCAAGTTTCCTCCATCGTACCACCGATCCCTTCAAGGCACACTGTTGGCTTGCTCTCTGGTGGGATGCTCAACTTTAATCCCCACTTGCTCTTTGGGTCTCTCTGCTGAGACTATGACCGCGAGACCAACACCTATGAGTACCGCAATCAGCAAAAAGAACGGCAAGGAAAAGAAGAAGCGCATCTCCCCAGCGAGCGCGTGGCGTGACGCGCGAGAACTTATTTATGCTCATCGTCATCGTCTGGGGCTGGGGATGTTGCTCATGATGGTTAACCGGCTGGCCGGCCTCGTCTTGCCGGCCAGTTCCAAATATCTAATCGACGACGTCATTATTAAACATCGCAGCGAGTTGCTGGTTCCGCTGGCGCTGGCGGCAGGCGCGGCAACTCTGATTCAGGCGTTTAGTTCCTTCGCTCTCACGCAAGTGTTGGGCGTGGCCGCGCAACGCGCCATCACCGAGATGCGCAAGAGCGTGCAGGAACACGTCGCACGTTTGCCCATTCGATACTTCGACTCAACGCAAACCGGCATACTCATCTCGCGCATCATGACCGACGCTGAGGGCATTCGAAATCTTGTCGGCACCGGACTGGTGCAACTCGTCGGCGGTCTGGTAACGGCAGTGATTGCGCTGGGCGTGCTCTTCTACCTGAACTGGCGACTGACCTCGATCACGCTGCTGGCTCTCGGCGCGTTTGGGGGCGCGATGGCGCTCGCCTTTAACCGCCTGCGGCCGCTTTTCCGCGAGCGCGGTCAAATCAACGCGGAAGTCACCGGCCGTCTGGCTGAGTCGCTGGGCGGCATTCGCATCGTCAAGGCCTACGCGGCGGAGAAACGCGAGGAGATCGTCTTCGCGCGCGGCGCGCACCGGCTGTTTCGCAATGTCGCGCGGTCAATGACGGGAGTCGCTGGGGTCACGGCCTTCTCGACTGTTATTGTCGGCGTGATCGGCGTCATCCTTATCCTCGTCGGTGGACGTGCCATCCTCAACGGCCAAATGACCCTCGGCGACTTCTTCATGTATATGATTTTCACGGGATTGGTGGCCGCGCCGCTGGTTGAGATCGCTTCCATCGGCACGCAGATTACTGAAGCCTTTGCGGGCCTCGACCGCATACGCGACATCAAGCACATGGCAACTGAAGACGCAGACGAGGCGGATCGTCTACCGGTACCGGCGATTGGCGGCGAAGTAGCTTTCGAGAACGTTAGTTTTGAATACAACGAGAGCGTGCCGGTTCTCCGGAATGTTTCGTTCCGCGCACCGGCAGGCTCGACGACAGCGCTGGTCGGCTCGAGCGGCTCCGGCAAGTCGACGCTGATCAGCCTGGTGATGGCTTTCAATCGGCCGCTAGCAGGTGAAGTGCTGGTGGATGATCGCGATCTCGCGTCGATCCGTTTGCGAGACTACCGCAGCCAACTTGGCGTGGTCTTGCAGGACAACTTCCTTTTCGACGGCACAATCGCGGAGAACATCGGCTTCTCTCACCCGCACGCGACACGAGAGCAGATAGTCGCAGCCAGTCGCATCGCGCATTGTGAGGAATTCATCAACGGTTTTGTCGACGGCTACGATACGATCGTGGGCGAACGTGGCGTGAAGTTATCCGGAGGGCAACGCCAGCGGGTGGCGATTGCACGTGCGATTCTGGCGGAACCTAAAATTCTCATTCTTGACGAAGCGACATCAAGTCTCGATAGCGAGAGTGAAGCGTTGATCCAGGATGGTTTGCAATCGTTGCGTCGCGGTCGCACCACGTTTGTTATCGCTCATCGTCTCTCAACGATTCGAAGCGCGGATCAGATTCTGGTGCTGGAAGCCGGCGAAATTGTCGAACGCGGCACGCATGAAGAGCTGCTCGCCGCGGGTGGCCGCTATAAGCAGTTGTACGACAAGCAGTATCGGTTTGAGCGAAACCAGTTCATCAATCCTGGTGAGGATTTCACTCCGGAATTGCCCAAGGCCGCCCCCTCCGTGCCTGCATCCGAGGCGATGCCGACGAATTTGTAACAATGGTCGGGGGCTCTTTACAGAACCGAGCGCAGTAGCGCCGGATGCCAAGCTCAACTCTCAATACTCGGTGAATCCCTCGAATTACCATCATCCGAACTTGAGTCTAGCATCCGGCGCTACCGCGCTCGGTTCTGTAAAGCCACGCCACCTCAGCCAAGTTCAAACTGACCCACTACCTTGCCTCACTGGTTGGCAATCTCAACTTCAAGGTAATGAGCAATAGGAGATAATGATGACGACTACCCAAACTTTCGCAAATCACACTCGTTGGCATCCGCCGTTTCATTTTTTCATCCTCCCGGTGATGTTGATTAATTTCATCTGGTCCATTGTCCAGTTTGTAATGTCTCCCGGCTGGAATTCGGGTTGGTGGATCGTAGTCTCGCTGGCCTTGCTAATGCTGGCGGTTTTTGTGCGAACGAATTCACTCAAGGTACAAGATCGGATTATCCGACTTGAAGAGAAGCTTCGTTACCAGCAAGTTCTCTCGCCTGCTGTCATGCAGTGGGCCAGCGCGCTAACGCCTGGGCAGATAGTTGCTCTTCGGTTTGCAGGCGACGACGAATTGGAAGAACTGGTGAGCGCGGTAGCGACCGGCAAGCTTGCCAAACCGAAGAACATCAAGCAGGCAATCAAAAACTGGCGCGCCGATACGTTCCGGGTTTGATAACACCGCCCGCCTTCGGTGCCGACCAGAATGATCGAGTGATACTCCATATCGTGTAAGCGATTCCTGAGCAATTCGCACATCGTCTAAAGTCCGCCGAGCAGACACTTCTGCAACAATTAACTTCCGTTCTAATTTCCCTATTAGTTGGGTTTCGGGCCCACCTCATCAGAAAGGCCCCGTTGGCACGGTCGTTGCTGAAGTACTTCTCGAGCGCGGAGTGACCCTGTGAGAAAAGGCTAGCAGCGGCGGGCGCGCCTATGGATAGTGGTTGAAATGGTTACCCTAAGAAGTTGGAAAGTTCAAATGCGAAGCGTAAGAACACCTGGATCGAAACTGCGCCGGTTGAAGTTGCGCAGATTAAAAATGCGGAGGATGGAAATGAAAACAAAGACTACTAATCGATTCTCACGAACTCTGACAAGCACTCTTATTTTGCTGGCGCTGATCGCTTCTACCGTCGTTCCAACTCTGGCCCAGACCAAGAGGCGACCAGCTCTGCGACGACGCGCCCCCGTGCGTAGAGTCGTTAAGACAGTGGAGCCTGCACCCGCACCCGTCTATTACAACGTCAACGCCGGTCAGGTAATCCGCGTGCGCATGAGTCAAAATATTACTTCCGAGACGGCGCGCGTCGGTGATCAGTTTACAACTACTGTCGTCGATCCGGTTTATGCCAGTGGTGTCGAAGTGATTCCCGCAGGCGGCGAGATTATAGGTCGCGTGACGAGCGTGAATCGCGCCTCGAGCAAGAGCAGAGCCGGCACGCTTGGTGTTCACTTTGTTTCGCTTCGCTTACCAACAGGAATCGCCCGCGCGATCAATGGCGACTTGACGGATCTCACGGCTAATAACGTGAACGCCGATAACGAGGGTGAGGTGTCCGGACGGTCTGCCACGAAGCGCAACGTAGTCTTCATAGGCGGCGGCGCCGCAACCGGCGCGCTGATTGGCGCCATCGCGGGTGGCGGCAAAGGCGCGGGTATCGGCGCTGGTGTGGGAGCGGGCCTTGGCGTAGCCGGAGCCCTGTTCTCGAAAGGCCATGAGGCTGTGGTTAAGTCAGGCACTGAGTTTGGCGTGGTCTTGAATCAGACACTTTCACTGCCGGCAGCTAACGTTCGCTAGTCGTTCCCACGTCCGACGAACATAGTTTGTCGAGTAGGGTGGTCAAGCACGACAAACTGAAGTCTATCGGACATACGAGAATCGGCAGCCTCGCGGCCGCCGATGCATGGGAGCCCACAAGCGAAGGGGAGAGCGCGTGTGGGCTTCCAAACAAAAGTAGGACAGGCATTCCTGCCTGTCCTACTCCTATATGTCACCAGTTACCGCAGGCCTCCATTCTTGCAGGTACTATCAAGAAAGATTTTCCATATCTCTTCTGACGACAATTCCAGGGAGGTATTCACTTCCCAGCGGCGTTATGGTGCTTCGTGTCAGTGAGACGACTGTAATTTGGATTCAGGTAGACCACGCGGCCGCCAACGATTGTGGCCACCGCAGCCCCTGTCATAGCCCGGCCATGAAAAGGAGTGTTGCGGCTTTTTGATTTTGAAGACGCAACGTCGAACACCCATTCGCAGCCAGGATCCAAAATCGTTACGTCAGCATGTGCCTTCTGCGCCAGGGTTCCGCGGTCCTGCAAACTAAAGATGCGGGCCGGATTGGTGGAGCACAACGAAATCAGCCGCTCAAGGTCGATGATTCCCTGATTCACCAGATCGAAGGCGAGGCCCACCGCAGTTTCTAACCCAGTGATACCGAAAGGCGCCTGATCAAACTCCAGAGCTTTTTCATCCGCGTGATGAGGAGCGTGATCGGTAGCAATCG
>Ga0137403_10009763_pt1 | contig 10651 bp, 10 predicted proteins | sample CZOMad2_1_16fung_FD_122057 | JGI IMG/M metagenome (GOLD analysis project Ga0137403, IMG submission 122057) | Vadose zone soil fungal communities from Angelo Coast Range Reserve, California, USA - CZOMad2_1_16fungal (Hybrid Assembly) | ecosystem: Environmental > Terrestrial > Soil > Vadose zone... | reverse complement strand
GCCTAGGAAACAAGGAAGGTCTGATCGCGGCGCAACCGGATGTCTCGATCGGCGCTCTAGCCGAATTATCCGGCTACTTCTATTGAAGAAGAAAAACTCGTTATCAGAAGGAGGATCATATGGCAGCTAATATTCCAGAGCAGTACAAGGATCTGTTCAAGAAAGTTGCGTTTGCGCATCTTGCGACTTTGATGCCGGATGGTAGTCCTCAGGTCACGCCGGTCTGGTTTGATCTCGACGGATCTCATATCCGAGTCAACTCAGCCAAAGGGCGAGTGAAAGACAAGAACATGCGGCGCAACAAGAAAGTGGCCCTCTCCATCGTCGATCCCGATAATGCCTATCGCCACCTGGCGGTCCAGGGCGAGGTCGTTGACATCACCGAGCAGGGCGCTGACGCACATATTAATGCGCTGGCCAAAAAGTACTTGGGAAAAGATCAGTATCCGTTTCGCCAGCCCGGAGAAGTGCGCGTGATCTACAAAATCCGGCCGGATCGCGTCACCCAGATGGGATAACGTCTCTCCTGCCGCTAGAAAGCTGCCCTAAGGCGTATCGGGATGGCCGGTGGTGAGAGTTTCCGGTAGGTTTCTCTGCGGAAAACGGTTGAGCGCGGCCAACGCGGCCACTTTGTAGCATTCGGCCAAGGTGGGATAGTTGAAAACGTTATCGACAAAATAATCCAGCTTGCCGCCATGGGCCATGACCGCTTGCCCAATATGCACCAATTCAGTTGCGCCTTCGCCGATCACATGCACGCCGAGAAGCTGCCGATTCTCGCTGTGAAACAGGAGCTTTAGCATGCCCACCGTATCGCCGATGATCTGGCCGCGGGCGATCTCACGGTAGCGGGCGACGCCGACTTCGTACGGTATTCCGTCCCGGGTCAGTTCCTCTTCGTTGCGTCCCACCATGGAGATTTCCGGGATCGTATAGATTCCGTAGGGCAAGAGATGGCTTGATGTCTCACAGGAGAGACCGAAGGCGTGACAGGAGGCGTGCCGTCCTTGTTGCATAGAGGTCGAGGCGAGGGCAGGGAAGCCGATGACGTCGCCTACCGCGTAGATGTGCGGGATGGAGGTCTGAAAGTTTGCGTTGACCTGCAACCGGCCCCGTTCGTCGGGCCGAAGGCCGATGCGCTCCAGGTTTAAGCCGGCGGTGGCGCCGACCCTGCCGATGGAGTACATCAGCAGGGGAGCGCTGATCTTCTTGCCGCTTTTTAGATGGATCGCTACAGAGTTGTCCGGCGATTTTTCAACGCGGACGACTTCCTCGTTGAAGCGAAGCGTGACGCCGATGCTGCGCATCTGGTACTGAAGGGCTTCAATAAGCTCGCTATCGACGAACTCGAGCAATCGTGGGCGCCGTTCTACCAAGACGACGGGGATGCCGAGAGTGGCGAGAATCGAGGCATATTCGCATCCGATCACTCCACCGCCCACTATGGTCAAAGACTTCGGCAACTGCTTCAGCGTAAGTAGGCTGTCGCTGTCAATAATCGATTCTGAATCAAAAGCGATCTCTGGAGGGCGCGCCGTCTCAGTGCCAACGGCAACCACGATGAAGTCCGCGGTGTGTTCGTTGGTTTCAGAGTCTTGCTTGATGGAGAGCCGGTGGGGGTCGAGAAACGTTGCGGTTCCGACGATGAAATCCACATGGTTGCGAAGCAGTTGGTTCTGGATAACCTCCTGCTCAGCCTTCACCACGTGATCGCAGCGCATGGCGAGATCTTCGAAGGTAATGTCCTTTTTGACTCGGTAGCTGGCCCCGTACAGGTTGCGTTGACGAAAGCCGGACAGAAAAAGGACAGCCTCACGCAGCGATTTGCTCGGAATCGTCCCCGTGTTGATGCAGATGCCGCCGGCAACTTTCTTGCGTTCCACAATGCCGACTCTCTTGCCGACCTTGGCGGCCTGAATGGCGGCCTTCTGGCCGGCGGGGCCTGAGCCGATCACCAGCATGTCATAGTGAGCCATCTTGGTCTCCGCGGACTAACGCACGCATCACAATCGGGTTGCGACGTTGCTATCCTTGATCCTCTCGTACGCTCTAAAGCCGACAGCAACGTCCATGATCCCGATACCTTGTAGCTTATAGAGCGTTATCTGATCGTCGTCTGTTCTCCCGGTGACCTTCCCAAGCAGGAGACTCGATATCTCGTGCACATGGTCCCACGAAGCGACCTTGTCTCGAAGGGCGCGAAAGATGTCACTCTCGTTCACGCACACGGTCTCCTTCGAGGTGATGAATATAGTAGCTGCCCGACGGAGCGTTGTTTCGTCGATTTCCTGCCGCGTGCGAGTCCTGTCGCCGTTTGCAATCGAAGTGATGTGGGTTCCCTCCTTCAGCCACTTGCCGTCGAAAACCGGCGTCTGAGAATTAGTTGCCGTAATAATGATATCGGCGCCTTCCAAGGCTTCTTCAGGGCTCGAAGCCGCGTTGATCTCGATTGCCAATTCGCGGCTCATCTTTTCGGCAAACGCGCGACGATGAACTTCGGTGGGACTGAAGACGTTTACATGCGTCAAAGTTCTGACGGCGGCGGCCGCCTTGAGCTGCGTCTCCGCATGGACGCTGCTGCCAAAAACTGCAACCCGGCTGGAGTTTTTTCGGGCCAGGTACTTGGCGCCGATGCCGCCTGCGGCTCCGGTTCTGAATTCGTTGATAGAACAATCCTGAAACAATATGAGAGGCTCGCCCGTTTCTGCGCTATAGAGGATAACCGTTTCGTGGTGTAAACGGCGATCCAGATCCGTTTGGAGATAGGCTCCCATGACGCCATGGACCGAACCGGGCAAGAGGCCGAAAATCATCCGATTGGGGTGATGGATTCTCCGACGCGGCAGATCGAAACCGCGCCCGTGGGCCATTTCTTTCAAAGCGTCTTCGATTGCCACGATCATCTCGTCCATGGAGACAATCTGATCGATGGGAGTGTTTTTGAGGAAGAGCATGTCACTCGAGAGCGAACGAAGCTGCTTGATTTCCCAAGCCCTGCGATAACGGGATGCGTCTTTAAGATAGAGTTTAACGCAGTCGCTGAAAAGCCTCAATGGAAAGGTTGGGAGAGATCGGATGATCTCATGCAGAGCTTTGTGGGCTCGCCTATGCCGGGTTGACCGCCAGCCGCCGCTCAATGTGCCGCGCGTAGCGGGACATTCCATAGCTACACAGCCAGTAGATCCCCGCGATGAACAGGTAGAGCTCAAAGGGCCGAATTTCACGGTTGTTCACAATCTGCGCCGCCTTGGTCAGATCGACATAGCCGATGATCGATGCCAGAGAAGTGTCTTTTAGCAGCACGATGGATTGCGTCACTAAAGCAGGGATCATGTTGCGCAGCGCTTGAGGCAGAATAACGTAACGCATCGTTTGTGCCCGGGTGAGTCCGGTCGCCGTGGCCGCTTCCGCCTGGCCACGCGGAACCGATTGGATTCCCGCCCTGACGATCTCGCCGAAGTAGGCCGCTTCGAAAATGACGAAGGCCGCGAGAGCCACACTGTATTCCGGTAAGGATTTTCCGACGAGAACCGGGATGATAAACCAGAACCAAAAGATCACCATCACTAACGGCACGCCGCGAAAAAACTCTACGTACAGCGTTGCGGGCACATAAATCCAACGCGAACGGGCCAGACGGCCCATGCCAATGAAAACACCGAGAAAAAAGCCGAGGATAATGGCAGGGACGGCCAAGCGCAAAGTTCCGCCGGTAAAATTGCCCAAGCCAAGAAAACCTTGAAAGATCAGAAAGCCGACATTGTTGATAATAACCGCGAAGTCCACCCTCAAAATTCTCCAGTCTGCCTTTTGGCGATCAGCCCTGGGATGGCGAATCTTTTCTCCAACTGTGACATCGTGGTGGCGATAGCCAGGCAAAGCAGGAGGTAGATCAAAGTTCCGGCGGTCAAAGCTTCGATGGCCTTCGCCGTGTAGGTCTCGATCTGTCGCGTCTGGAAGGTTAATTCGGCAACGCCGATGGTCAGCGCAACCGAGGAATTTTTGATCAGGTTCAGCGATTCGTTGGTGGCAGGGGGAATGATCAGCCTCAAGGCGATGGGGATGATGATCAAACGATAAGCTTGAGCCATCGTGAGTCCTGTCGACACCGCGGCTTCGAACAGCGCTTTCGGGATCGACTGGATTCCAGAGCGCATCACCTCGGAAAAACGCGCGCCGTGATAGACCCCTAGCGCGACAACAGCGGCCCAGAACTCAGCGCCGTGATCGAACAGCCAATCCTGCAGCGGCTGCGGCAATAAGGGCGGCACGGCGAAATACCAGAAGAACATCCAGACGAGGAGCGGCACGTTTCTGAAGAATTCGACGTAAACACTCGCAAGCCAGCGCAGCGGCGTGATGGACACGGTCCGGAGCGCGCCGGAAAATATCCCGAGGGTGAAGGCGAGCACCCATGCGATAGCGGAGATCTCGATGGTCGTAACCAGACCTTGGAGCAGCCACAGGCCGGATTGGCCGCGCCACAGTACACTCCAGTCGAAGTTGTAGGTCATCGATCAAGAGAGGGACGAAAAGTTGGAGTACCGGAGTGATGGAGTAATGGAAGTATTTATCGCCCAACGCTCCAATACTCCATTACTCCAGTGTTTCATCATTGGCGAATCCAAACAGAAGAAATGAAGCGTTATTACTATTTGGGTACCACCTGCATCTGCAGAAAACGTTTGGTCTCCGGCGTCAACGGGTAGGGGACTTCGCCTTTCGCGCCGAACCACTTTTCGTAGAGCTGGAAGTATTTTCCCGACTCGATGGCTTCCATGAGGCCGACGTTAACGACTTGGCGAAAGTCGGAGTCGTTTTTTCTCATGGCCATACCATAGGGCTCGTAGGAAAAGAATTCGCCGACCACGGCCCATTCATCCGGCTTGGGCGCTTTGGCTTTCAGACCGGCGAGTTGAATTCCATCGTTCGTATAGGCTTGCACCTGTCCTTGGGCCAGTGCTTGGAATGCCGCGGGTTGATCCGGAAATTCCAACAACTTTGCCGTCGGCACGCGCTCGCGTATAATTTTCGCAGTCGTGGAACCCTGTTGGGCCGCAATGCGTTTGCCGGCGATGGTTTGAATTCCTTTGATCGGGGTGCCTCTCTTGACGAGAAACTGCGCGCCGGTGGCAAAAAAAGTCAAACTAAAGTCGACTTGTTCCCGGCGTGACTGGGTGTCGGTCATGGTTTCGGCAATTAGGTCAACCGCGTTCGAAGTCAAGAGCGGGATGCGGGTATTCGGCGCCGACTCTTTTTTTTCTAGCTTGATTTGCTTGTTGAGCTTTTTCGAGATCGAGGGCAAGATCGATGTCTCCACGAGATCGATCGAGAATCCTACCCACTCGTTGTTTTTATTCACGTATGCGAACGGTGGCGACCCGGTGCGGGTGCCGATGGTGAAGACCCCGGTCTGGCTGATTTTTTCCAGTGTGGTTTCCGCTCGGGCAACGGTGATGCTTCCGGCAACCGAGATAAAGCTGGCGAGAAAGAGTAGCAATCGTTTCATCGAATTCTCCTTAATGTGAAAGAATTTTTCCTAAAAACTGCTGGGCTCTGGGTGATTGTGGCGCGCCAAAAAAAGTTTCCGGTTTGCCTTCCTCGATGATCTGTCCTTCATCAATGAAAACAACCCGGTGCGCCACGCGTCGGGCAAAGCCCATCTCATGGGTGACCACGACCATGGTCATTCCGTCGTGCGCGAGGTCGGTCATGACTTCCAAAACTTCGTTGATCATTTCGGGGTCCAGGGCCGAAGTGGGCTCATCAAAAAGCATGATCTTCGGCTTCATTGCTAGGGCGCGAGCAATGGCTACCCGCTGCTGTTGCCCGCCGGAGAGGTTCGCTGGATAAACCCCGGCTTTGTCCGGGATCCCCACACGGTCCAACAGCTCTTTGGCAATTTTTTCGGCTTCGCCGGCGGCCAATCCCTTTACCTTGGTCGGCGCAAGAGTAATGTTCTGTAGCACGGTCATGTGAGGATAAAGATTGAAGGACTGAAAGACCATGCCCACGTGGGTCCGCAGTTTCGACGGATCGAACTTGGGGTCCGAAAGCGACTGCCCATCCACGATGATCTCGCCCGACTGAATCGATTCCAGCCGATTAATGCAGCGGATGAGCGTGCTCTTGCCGCTGCCGCTGGGTCCGCACACCACCACGACTTCGCCTCCGCTGACTTTGAGGTTTATGCTTTTGAGGACGTGGAGCGAGCCAAACCACTTGTCTACATCGTGAAACTCGATCACGGCAAGAAGTTTAATTTTCAACCGTCAAGATTGCAAAATATCGGATGGCATACTATATGAACAAGGGCTTTTTGCAACACATACAAACGCATTCTCTGAAGAACATCTCGCCTGGGCAGACAGCATTCTGTCGGGCCGGCAAATTTTCTATCAAAGGTGAATATTCCGCAAGAAATATATAGAGGGGCTTAGTTCGGCGTGAACATCTACCTAGTCCGGCACGGTGAGGCGGTGTCGGAAAGACTGGATCCGGCAAGACCGCTCACTTCCTCGGGACGAGAAGAGGTCCAGCGAATGGCCCTTATGGCGGTGGCGAAAAATGTTCAGGTCTCGGCTATATTCCATTCCGGAATCCTACGCGCAAAACAAACCGCAGAGATTCTTGCGGAGCATCTCCAATTCAACTTGGGTGTAGAGCAGCTTTCTGGTCTATTGCCGCAAGACGATCCGGCTGTCGCCAAGGGCGAGCTTGAAGCCGCCGAGAGTCCCATCATTCTGGTGGGCCATCTTCCTCACCTGAACCGGCTAATAGCACTGTTGGTCAGCGGTGATGTGGAGTCGGGCGCTATGGAGCTCCCTCCCGCGACCATGGTGTGCTGTAGCAACGACGAGTCTAAATGGAAGATCTCTTGGACGCTGACACCGCGGCCTTTGTAAAGCGCGGTTGACCGGCGGATGGGGATAGTCTAAAAAGGAAAAGTAGACGCGTGGGTATAATCGAAAGGCAGACGCAATGGCTTCAGAGACACTGACAATTACCGACAACCGGACAGGCAAGAAATACGAGATTCCCATCCGTAACGGCGCGATCAAAGCCACAGACCTGTTCCAAATCAAGGTTGCCGAAGATGATGGCCTGGTCAGTTATGATCCGGGCTTCATGAACACCGCCTCCTGCCAGAGCAAGATCACCTACATTGACGGCGACAAGGGTATCCTGCGCTATCGGGGCTACCCTATCGAGCAGCTCGCGGAAAAAAGCAACTATCTGGAAACCGCTTATCTAATTCTTCACGGCGAGCTGCCGACCCCGTCTCAATTGGCAGACTGGACACACAACATCACTTATCACTCCATCATCCACGAAAACATCAAAAAACTCATTGATGGATTCCATCATGATGCCCACCCCATGGGTATTTTGGTGAGTACCGTTGCAGCCTTATCGACTTTTTATCCCGGAGCCAAAAAAATCTTCGACCCGCAGTCCCGGAGAGATCAAACCTATCGCCTTATCAGCAAGATGCCGACACTGGCTGGCTTCGCTTATCGCCATAGCCTGGGTCTGCCCTATTCTTACCCGGACAACGACCTGAGTTATACCGGTAATTTTCTCAACATGCTCTTTAAAATGACGGAGCTTAAGTACAAGCCTCATCCGGTGCTTGAGAGAGCCCTGGACGTCCTTTTTATTCTGCACGCGGATCACGAGCAAAATTGCAGCACCAATGCCATGCGCGGTGTCGGCAGTTCCCAATCCGATCCTTACTCTTCGGTCGCGGCTGCCGCAGCGGCTCTTTATGGCCCGCTTCACGGAGGCGCCAATGAAGCTGTACTGCGAATGTTGATGGCGATTGGCTCGAAGGACAAAGTCCCCGAGTTCATCAAGAAGGTCAAAGGCGGTGAGGGGCGATTGATGGGCTTTGGCCATCGGGTCTACAAGAATTATGACCCACGCGCCACGATCATCAAGCAGATTGCTGACCAGGTCTTCGAGATCAAAGGGCGCAACCCGTTGCTTGATATCGCTCTTGAACTCGAACGCATCGCTCTCGAGGACGGCTATTTTATCCAGCGCAAGCTCTATCCCAACGTAGATTTCTATTCCGGTCTGATATACCAGTCGATGGGCCTACCGATGGATATGTTTCCCGTCTTGTTCGCTATTCCACGAACCTCGGGATGGATTGCTCAATGGGCAGAAATGCTCACCGATGCGGATCAAAAGTTGGCGCGCCCGAAGCAGCTCTATCTCGGTGCTGAGACGCGCGACTATGTGCCGATGGAAAAGAGAAAGTAGGAAGATAGCCGGGGCTTACCTTAGCATTCCGCCGCGAAATCCTTCAGTCACTATTACTTTCAGCAGTTGGCCGACCCGAAGGGTTGGGCTGGCAAGACCATTGAGTTCCATCAAAGCTCTGACGTGTTGACCGTAGCGGCGGGCGATGGCAAAGAGCGTTTCTCCTTTTTTGACCTCGTGGGTGACGAACTGAGCTTGTCTCGTTTCTCGTTCCTGATAGGTTTGCCCGAATATTGTCGCGTGTCCGGCGGGAAGCTTTACGCGAAAACCACTTTCCTCCGGCGGGGTCCGGCTTCGTAGCAATTCCGGGTTCAGTTCGCGGATCGTTTCCGGGTCGGTGCCCGCCATTTCAGCCAAAGAAACCAGGCGCAAACTCCCTTGAACTTCCATTTCTTCGTAGTCCATCGGGGGTTCGTACGCCACATCAATGAAGCCATATTTTTGCGGATCGCTGGCGATCAGCGACGCCGCCACGAACTTGGGAACGAAGTTGCGTGTTTCATCGTTTAACTTGGCCTTCGCGCTTAAGGTCCAAAAATCCGTTGCTCCAGAACTCTGCATGGCCTTTTCAATGGCTCCTTGTCCTGCATTATAGGCTGCGATAGCCAGATACCATCGACCAAAGGAGTTGTGCAGATCCTTGAGATAGGCAGCGGCAGCCCGGGTTGATTTTAACGGATCTCGGCGCTCATCCACCCACGAATCAATTTTCAAACCGTACCTACGTGCAGTGCCGGGAACAAATTGCCAAAGTCCGACGGCCCCTGAAGGGGATGAGCTGTGGGTCACAAAACCGCTTTCGATGAGCGCCAGGTGGGCTAGCTCTTCCGGTACCCCTTCCTCGTGAAGCACCTGCGCGATCATCGGCATATACTTTCCCGAGCGGGCCAAGGCCCTTTCGAGGTCGTTTCTACCGCTTTTGGAAAATTGGTTGATGAAATAGCGGACCCGTGGGTTTTCAATCACTGCTTTAGAAAACTCCAATCGACGTCGCTCGACGGGTTGGTCTATTCCTTTGTTAAGATCCTTCTCCAACAAGTTCAAGAAACGATCTTCTGCGCGCGGTCCGGAGACATTTCTAAAGACCGAAGAGTCGTTCTGAGCTGATGCCGTTCTCTTGTTTGCTTCTTGCTGATCCGGTTTAAGCGCCGGTTCTGTGTCGATCTTTGAGCGGGTTTCGAGTGTGGCCGGCGCAAGCAGATTTTCCTCCTGCACATCGAGTTGCTGCGCAAGGGTTGCCGCTATCCCCTCATACTCGACGGCAAGTGACGGTTGGGGAGAAGCACTGTCAGCTGGGTTTTCTTTTGTTGATTCTACGGGAGGTGGCGCACTGCGCACCAGAGTCATTGCAAACGGTGCGCAGCCATGTAAGAGGCCAACCGCCAAGCCGAGGACTAGAATTTGAGTTCGCGTCGACATAGCTTGGATCACCGACGAACTCGCGGAGGGTACTCGAATCGTCGCAGTCGCGCAACCCAAAAGTGCTTGACAATTGATCGTCTAAGTCTCTAGATTCCTCATCGATGCCAAAAAATTGAAAAAGATTGACAGATTGGAGTAAAAAAAAATAAAAAATATTCTATCGAATCGCATTATAAGGACGAAGGAGGCGCTATTGTGAAGACAATCGCTTTGATGATGGCGATAATTTGTTTAGGCTTGGCATCTCTTGTGCCGGGAGCGGAAAATACCAAATACCCCGCGCCTCGATTTCCCTCTTATTTGCGACCGCCGAAAACCATCGACGATGTTATGCCCTTTGCACGGGCTGCCGTGCGCCAAACCGGTGGGCGCACGCCGCTGGGCTTGGTCGAGAAAGGAATGGCGACACTGATCGTCACTGAAGTCAACGCCGATCCGATGGTCATGCAGGCGATCACGCGCGCTTTCGAAGAGCGTGGCGTCAAGGCTTACGTCGTCTCTGAATATGAACTGCTTGGGGTCAATAAAGAGGATGCGCTGAAAGCCATTCAATCTTCGCATTGGTACACGGGGGAGCAAGGCTATATGGAAGTGCGCCACTGGCTCGACGATTTGTTCATCGATCCCGAGGTGCCCAAGAAATGGCTCAAGGAACGACGGCCCGACTTGTACAACGCGGTTTACGCGAAAGGCGAAGAAGCGCCACAAAAAGAGCGGGAGCTGGCGAAGCAGTTCAGCGGCCCGAATGTCGCCGAATTTATCGTTAAGTTTCTCGATCAGCATCCCGACGTAAAGGCGGTTTTTTGGCGCCGTGGAGGGAGGCCGCGCACCGCGCGGTTCCTAAAGCAGCACAGCGCGAAGTTTTACGGCAACTTTATTTTTGATAACCGCTACGAGCTGATGAACAAGGCGTCGACCTTTCCGGGAGATGTGTGGAAGCTGGCCGAAGAGCGGGTGCTTG
>Ga0137403_10009762_pt1 | contig 10651 bp, 7 predicted proteins | sample CZOMad2_1_16fung_FD_122057 | JGI IMG/M metagenome (GOLD analysis project Ga0137403, IMG submission 122057) | Vadose zone soil fungal communities from Angelo Coast Range Reserve, California, USA - CZOMad2_1_16fungal (Hybrid Assembly) | ecosystem: Environmental > Terrestrial > Soil > Vadose zone... | reverse complement strand
CCCGGCCCGTTGGGCCGGGCTATTACATTTCGCGCCTTCGGCGCTCAAGACAACAACCTGCCAATCACATGATTTGATGAGTCAAGGATGTTAGTCCTCTCTCCCAAAAGGAGAGGGAGATCAGACCTCGACCGCTTTCACTCAAAACACAAACCGCACCTGCAACTGGAACATCCTTGGCGGGTCGATGTTTGCGAAGGCCGGGATGGCGTTCGTGGCCGTCCCGACGCCGCCCACGAACTGGCCGAAGGTAGTTGCCGGTGTTGCGGCATCGCCGTAGGTTGTCACTCCGCGGCCCAGCATGTTCGCGTGGTTGAAGAGATTGAAACCCTCTAACCTGAGCAGGATGGCCGTGCGTTCCGACGTTTTGATGCGACCTTCGACGAACATCGCCACTTCGGAAGTTGGCGTACCGCGGAACGCCGACTTGTTGACTACGCTGCCATTGATGACGGGACGGTCATTGTTCGCGCCGTCACCATTGTTGTCGACGCCAGTGGTCGCATTGAACGGACGCCCCGAGGCGAGCTGAGTCAGGGTGCCGGCCGTAATGTTGAATGGGAACTTGTAGCTGAAAGTGATGACCGCACGATGAGTTTGATTAACCACGCTTAGTCCGCGTTCAGCCGCGCCGAGCCGCGGAATGATGCTCTGGTTCGGGTTAATACCATTGCCATCCGGTTCGGTGGTATTGGTCGCCTTGGAAAGGGTGTAACTAACCGCGGCATAAACTCGCTGGTGGCCTCGATAGCTGAAATTCGTCTGCAACCCGTTGTAAACCGCGAGGCCCAGGTTCATTAAGACGTTAACCTGACGCACACCACCGTTGACCGGCAGGATTGGCCGCGTCGCATTGGCTGCCGCCACGGTTCTAACCTGTCCCGGCGACGTGCGATCGAAAATCGACGGGGCATTTAGATCGACCGTGCGATCGATGTTGTTCAGGTGCTGATGGACGTAGTCGGCGCCGAAGAACAACCCCTTGGTAATCTCGCGCTCGGCGCCGAAGGAGATCACCTGGCTGCGGGGATTCACGAACCTGTCCGGATAATTCGGCAGTAGGTTAAAGTTCAGACCATACTTCGCGAACTGTGCGGTATAGAAGGCTGCCTGGCCGGCCCTGATCGTGATATCGCGCGCGGGCAATTGGCTAGCCGCGACAGTCTTAGGATCAACATTGACCGGAAGGCATGATCCAGTTAGGCAAGTCGGAAAGCCGGTTTGCCCGGGAGTCGCGGTGTAGGTAGTCAATCCATCCAGCCCGTTTACCAGGTAAGCGGCGAGCGCGTTCGTTCGAATCTGCGTGTAATACATGCCATAGCCGCCGCGAATTGACAGGCGGGAATCGCCGCCCGGATGCCAACCGAAGCCGATGCGCGGCGCGAAGTTCTTCGTCGCGTTCGTCAACGTCTGGCGATCATAACGAAGGCCGGCGTCGATGGTCAGGTCACTGCGCAAATGAATGCTGTCTTGCACGAACCCCGTGTAGAGCCATTGCGGCAATTCATAGCTGTTGATTCCGAAATCGATCGGCTGCGTGTAGTTCTGTACGTCGGCCAGGGTCAATGAACCAAACGGCGCGGTCGTCGTGTTCTTGAAAGTGAACGTGCCCAGGATCGCGGTGCCGGGTTCGCTGCCCGTGCCGCCCGAAGTGTGATGGATCACACTGCCGCCGAAGCGGAGGTAGTGCTTGCCACGCGACCATGACAGAGTGTCTGAGAACTGCGTCTGGTAACCATGAATGTTAGAAGCTCGCGACTGTCCGATCGTGAACGGCACAGCGCCACTTCGTGTGTAGGTGGTTGAGAGAGTCTGCGCTTCCCAGAGCGTGACCGGATTGCCATGCAGGTAGGCGAAGCGCGCCTCGTTAAGAAGGTTCTTGCTGATGACCGAAGTGTGATTGACCTGCAGCGTCCATGATCGGCGTGAGTACCGGCGCGCGACACTGGGTGCGCTCGTACCACTCACAGCATCCTGCGGGTTGTCGTCTGAAAACCGATCGACGTTAAAACGAAACATCAAGTTCTGGTTAGTCGTCAGCTTATGATCCAACCGACCGTCGAAGAGGAACTGTCGGTAATGACCCGTGTAATCAAGGTGCCCATCCGCAGGCAACACAAACGCGGGCAGCGTCGACGAGAGAAACGTCGTTCGATTTTGTCGCGTGTGATCAGCCGTGGCGAAGAAGAAAGTTTTGTCCTTAACGATTGCTCCGCCGATCGAACCGGAAACCTGCGAGAGTTGATCCGGAATGTCGACCGGGTTTATCGCGGTGAGCGTAGTGGGGGTGACGCAACTCGGCACTGACGGCGGACAGAAACCCTTGGTCGAAAATGTCTTTGCCTGCCAGCTCCCACCCGGACGGGCCATGTATATTCCTTCACCGTGCAGAGTATTCGTACCGGACTTGGTGACGATATTCAGCGCGGGGCCGGAGGTCCAGCCGAATTCTGAAGAGAACGCGTTCGTAAGAATCGTCATCTCCTGGACGGCGCCCATTGGCACGGTGGCGATCGCCACCTGGCGGCCCCATCCTTCATCGTTGTTGGCGCCGTCAAGCACGAACGTGGTCGCCCGGCGCGAACCCACTCCGGTGATGAAGTATGTCGCGTTGACGAAGAGGTCGCCTGTGCCCTTCCCCTGGCGGAACGCCGAATTGAGGAGCGGCAGCGTGGTCACCTTGCGTCCCAGGATGGGCGTCTCGTCAATGCGCGGGCTGTTGAGTGGCAGGCCAATCTGCGGATTCGCGCGCACGCCTTCGGCAGTGCCAAAGACTGTGACCTCCGCCTTCTCAGAGCCGATCAGGAGTTTCACCTTAAGCGTCGCGGTCTCTCCCGATCGGAGCGCGACGTCCTTGAGCTCTTCGTTGCCGAATCCATCCTTGGACACGGTGACCGTATAGGTTCCCGTCAGCGGCAGCGCCGAGATGTTGGCGCTGCCGTCGTCTCCTGATACGGCATCGCGCACCGCTCCGGTCGCAGTGTTCGTCACCGAAACTCTGGCTCCCTTAACGACGGCGCCGTTTTGATCGGTGACCACGACGACCATCGCTGCCGTGTTAGGCGATTGCGCGAGGGCCGCCGGCGCGATGAACGCAAATAGGGCAATCACAAGCAGTGGCCGGCGGAACGAGCGTCTGATTCGCATGTAGGTTGTCCTCAATTACGAAAGTATGGTGTGCCCGAGCAGGGGGAAGAGGCAATTTAGCCCGGCGAGAGGAATTACTACCAGCCGTCGTTGAAGTGCAATTTCGATATGCACTCTGGATGGGAAAGAGACGCAACTCTAATTGTGGGTTCCAGATTAGCTTCTTTCATTACACCCCATACGATCCTCTCTTGCTGATGTTATACTTATCTGGATGAAAATCGAGTTCAACAGTCAGGTTTTCAAAGAGGGCAAAATGTTCGTTGCTTATGCTCCAGAGCTCGATATCTCTTCTTGCGCTACGACGAAAACGAAGGCCTTAGCAAATCTTCAACAGGCAGTTCGACTCTTCCTGGAAGAAGCCGAGAAAAAAGGCTCGCTCAAACAGATCCTGAAGGAATCTGGCTTCTCACGCCGTAATCAAACACTCGTTGGACCCAGGCTCGTTGATACCAAGCGAGTCACTATCCCTCTCCCCCTGGCTCATGTCCAGACTTAGCCCGGTTTCGTACAGAATCCTGGCATGCGTATTCGAGCGTGAGGGATTTACCTGCGTTCGCGAAGAAGGCGACCACATGATCTTCACGAGATCTGGCGTGATTCGTCCGGTCGTCATACCAAAATACAAGAGTGTTCCGGTCTTCATTATTAAGAACAACATGCGCAGCGCCGGTATGACGCGAGAGCGATACTTCGAGCATCTGGCCCGATGCGCATAGGTTACTTCCCAAACCATCCAATCGGCTTGCCTGAGAGATCAACCCAGACGCTCTTAACCTGCGTATAGAGTTCCAGAGCGTGCTTGCCCATCTCACGTCCATACCCGGACTGCTTGTACCCACCAAACGGCGACGCCGCATTCATCATGTTGTAGGTATTGATCCAGACGGTGCCCGCTTTGACGGCCTTTGCGAAGCGATGCGCGCGGGTGATGTCGCGCGTCCAGATCCCCGCCGACAAACCATACATCGTGTCGTTGGCCTGCCGTAGGAGATCGTCGTCGTCTTTGAAAGTGATAGCACACGACACGGGTCCGAAGATTTCTTCCTGCGCCACTCGCATCGAATTATCGACGTCGCTGAAGATCGTCGGCTGAAAGAAATAGCCGTTCTGGAATGCGCCTTCGAGTTCGGGCTGCCCGCCGCCAGCGAACACCGTCGCGCCTTCGTCGCGCGCAATCGCGACGTAACTCTTGATCTTGTTCAGCTGCTCCATCGAAACCTGCGGGCCCATCAAAGTCGCCTTGTCCATTGGATCGCCGACCTTGATCTGGTCCGCCTTTTCTTTGAACCGCCCGAGAAATTCCTCTTTGACCGACTCTTCAATGAACACGCGCGAGCCGGCACAGCACACTTGGCCCTGATTGAAGAAGATTCCCATCATCGCGCCATTCACTGCTTGATCCATGTCGGCATCGGCGAAAATGACGTTCGGAGCTTTGCCGCCCAACTCCAACGAAACCTTAGTCAGATTTTCAGCCGCTGCCCTGGCAATCAGTTTGCCGACTTCACCCGAGCCGGTAAACGCAATCTTATCGATGCCCGGATGCGACGCGAGCGCGGCTCCGGCCGTCTCGCCAAAACCCGGAACGATGTTGACGACGCCTTCGGGAAAGCCCGCTTCCTGAATCAGCTTGGCCAGTTCGAGCGCAGTCACGGGCGTCTGCTCAGCGGGCTTCAAAACCACCGTGTTTCCGGCAGCCAATGCCGGCGCCAGCTTCCACGCGGCCATTAGCAAAGGGAAATTCCATGGAACGATCTGTCCGCAAACTCCGACCGGTTCGCGCAGAGTGTAATTGAACATCTGGCCCGGAACCGGAATCGTTTCGCCTTCAATTTTTGTCGACCAGCCGGCAAAGTATTCAAAGTTTTCAACCACACCCGGCAGGTCGATGTAGGTCGATTCCTTAATCGGCTTGCCGTTGTCCATCGTTTCCAACTCGGCCAGTTCGCCCGCGTGTGCTTCGATCAACTGCGACAGTTTGTAAATCATCCGGCCGCGTTCGCGGGCGCTGATCTTCGACCACTTCCCTTCGAAGGCCTTGCGCGCGGCGGCAACGGCTTTGTCGATGTCGGCCTTGTCGCCTTCAGCGACTTCGGCAAAGGTTTCGCCGGTGGCAGGGTTCGGCGACTTGAAGGTCTTGCCTGACTCGGCGTCAACAAACTGGCCGTCGATGAACAGTTGATAGCGATGCGGGTTGGTTTGCACTGGTTGCGGTGATGACATGATGAATTGTTTCCTTGGATTCGATTTTAGTTGATTAGAAGGAAGAATCTAGCATCGAGTAATCGTGAAAGTCTAAAGCGCAAAATAGGCCGACTGCAAAGGGCAGGTGCTTTCACGCTGAAGGCGTGAAATGTAATAGCCAGGGGCAACGCCCCTGGATAACATCAAACTAGAATTCAATTAAGCCCTGAAGGGGCGACATAGATTGCGCGCATTCAGCGCTCGAATCGCCTCCAACCATTACCAAACCTGGGGCGATGCCCCAGGCTGTTGCATCTCGCGCCTTGGCGCTGAAACCGGCTGGTCTTTCTTGCGGCGGGCCTTCCGATCGGTCGCCGAATGCGCTGGTCTATATTTAGACTTCGCGGTATGTTTACCAATCATGACCAATCAACCCTGGCCTTTTCTTATTCTGGAAGACTGGCAGGACACCCTGACCACGTTGCACATGTGGACGCAGATCGTCGGGAAGATCCGAATGGCAACAACCCCGCTCGTCAATCATTGGTGGAATGTCCCGCTTTACGTTTCGGCGCGCGGCCTGACCACTTCTGCCATGAACTACCAAGATCGCATCTTTGAGATCGAGTTCGACTTTATCGATCACAAACTGTCCATCGAATGCAGCGACGGCGCCATCAAGCTGCTGGAACTTCGGCCTGAATCTGTCGCGGCTTTTTACGAGCGGGTGATGGCGGCGCTCGAAGGCCTCGACATTCAAGTAAAGATTTGGCCGATGCCGGTCGAGGTGCCGAACCCGATTCGCTTTGACGAGGACGAAACGCACGCGTCGTATGACGACGAGTATGCGAACCGCTATTGGCGCGCGCTGGTGAACATCGACGAGGTCTTCAAAGAATTCCGTGCGCGTTTCATCGGCAAAGTCAGTCCGGTGCATTTCTGGTGGGGCAGTTTTGATCACGCCGTCACGCGCTTCTCTGGCCGGTTGGCGCCGCCACGCGAAGGCGCCGACAAGATCACCGTCGAAGCCTATTCACACGAAGTGATCAGTCATGGCTTCTGGCCCGGCGGCAACGGTGTCGAAGCCGCGTTCTATTCCTATACCGCGCCCGAACCCGCGGGTTCGCCTGAATCAGAAATCGAACCACGCGCCGCTTTCTACAGCAAAGACATGAAAGAGTTCCTGCTGCCCTACGAAGACGTGCGCAATTCGCCTTCGCCGGAAACTGCTCTGATGGACTTTTGCCAGAGCACGTATGAAGCCGGAGCTAATCTCGCCAACTGGGATCGCAAAGCCCTGGAACGCCCCGATCCGCTCGGGGCAGTAGCCCGACCGTGATGGGGCGTTCTTCACGCTTAGGGGGCGGTAGCCCGACCGTAAGGGAGGGCGCTCTTCACGCTGAAAGCGTGAAATGGAATAGCCAGGGGCAACGCCCCTGGGTTACGTCCTGTTAAGAAATCACCGAGCCCTGAAAGGGCGACATAATTTCGCGCCTTCAGCGCTCGCTGAAATTCAACAACAACCTAACCTGGGGCGATGCCCCAGGCTTTTGCATTTCGCGCCTTCGGCGCTTCAATCATTACAGGAACCCTATTATTCACCGAGAGATCAATCCCATGAAACACGACGCCCTAATCGTCCCGCCCGGCAAAAAGATTCGCCTCAAGGATTTCGATCCAGGCTACACCGGAAAATATCAGACCAAGGAAGACGCGCTCGAAAAGCTGGAAACGGACATCACCCGGCTCTGTGACTACCAGAGTGTCCTCTACGCGCAGGACAGTCACGCTCTGCTGATAGTTTTTCAGGCGATGGACGCTGCCGGTAAAGACAGCACGATCAAGCACGTGATGTCCGGCGTTAATCCACAGGGGACTGACGTCCACTCTTTCAAGTCGCCTTCGGCTGAAGAACTTGATCACGATTATCTCTGGCGCATTCACAAAGCGGTGCCCGAACGCGGCCGCATCGGCATCTTCAATCGCTCTCACTACGAAGAAGTGGTGGCGCTGCGCGTGCATCCGGAATTCCTGAAAGCCGAACGCCTGCCGCTTCACTTAATAAAGAAGGACATCTGGAAGCAACGCTTCGATCAAATCAACGACTTCGAGCGCTATCTGGTCGAAAACGGAGTCGAGGTGCTGAAGTTTTTTCTCAACGTCTCGCGGGAAGAGCAACGCAAGCGTTTCATGGCGCGTCTGGATACTCCGGAAAAGAACTGGAAGTTTTCGGTGAATGACCTGAAAGAGCGCGCGCTCTGGAACGACTATCAGAAGGCGTTCGAAGCCGTCTTCAATCACACGAGTACAAAGTGGGCGCCCTGGTACATCATCCCCGCCGATCACAAATGGTTCACCCACGTCGCCGTCGCCGACATCATCATCAAGAAACTAAAATCACTCAAACTGAAATACCCCAGCGTCAGCAAGGAACGGTTGCAGGAGTTACAGATAAACAGAGAACTGTTGGAAAGTGAATCGTGAGGAAAACGCAGAACCAGTCGCTGGGAGCGCGGACATCCCTGTCCGCATTGAGCGCGAAGCGCGAATAGTACTTCACGTTGAGCGACTAACTGCCGGGAGCGCGGAGGTCACGTCCGCAATGGGCACGAGCGCGAACAACTTTTCACTCCAAGCCGGCGGAGCACTAGCCCGACCGTCAGGGAGGGCTCATAGTCTTCAAGCAGCTTTGCCTCAAAAGTTGGAACTAGCTCGAGGCAGGAGTGTTTTGCTTCGTGTTGGTTAGTGTGACTTCGTGGATCGTCCTTAAGTTTTCCGGACAAAAGAAACGATCCATGAAGTCACACGAATTAAACACGAAACTCGTTACCACCGTAATCGACTTTTGAGGCAAAGCCTCTTCAAGCATAATCCGATCTCCTAACGACTCTGCAAGCGTGCCATCTGACAGACGCTAAATGTCATCTGACCAACGCCAAATGCCGTCTGACATCTAACGAGTCTCAGCTGACTTTTGTCGAATGTTGACGGCAATCGCCCAATGTCGTTCGACATGCAGTGAAGATTAAATGAAAACCGCCGCGTGTCGTCTGACATTTGACACGGGTTGAATGGCATTTACAAATAGTCGTCTGACATACGGCAAATGTCGACAGACGTTTCACAAATGTCGGATGGCAAAGGCCCGATTTCTAGTCACTTTTGGCCATGTTTCTTGGGATTTCAGGTGGTTTTGACGAGCCAGTGGCGTTTCCGGAACATATAGCCCGACCGTCAGCGAGGGCTCCCCATCACGCCAACGGCGTGAAAATAAAATAGCCCAGGGTAAGCGCGCATCGGCGCGCCACCCTGGGATCCAGCACAACTATCGCCGCAACCCTGACAGGGTTGCAAAAACCAATCACAACCCGTTGGTCGAGAGGGTTGTAAATCCCTCGCCCGATTTCCTCGACCGCTGCTATAATCCCGCCGACCTCGCGACATCCTAAAACTCCAGGCACGAAGAGGAAGCCAATGAAGACCGCGATGATCAGCAGCACCGCGCGCGACTTGCCCGAACATCGCAAGGTGGTAGAACACGCCTGCAAACGAATGGGTTTCGACCCAATCGTGATGGAAGACTTGGTGGCAACCAGCGGCGCCGACGCCACCAAGGCCTCAATCGAGATGGTCGACGGAAGCGATGTCTTCATCGGCGTCTACGCCTACCGCTACGGCTATGTCCCCGACGGCTCAACTGTTTCAGTCACCGAACTGGAATTCAATCGGGCGAAGACGAAGAAGATTCCACGACTTGTGTTCTTAATGCACGAGGATCACGCGGTGAAGCGCTCCGCTATTGAAACCGGCGAGGCCGAGAAGAAGCTTGACACCTTTAAGCAGCGCGTCGGCAAAGAACAGATTGTCCGCTGGTTCAAATCGCCAGAAGAGTTGAGCCAGGAGGTGTTTGCCGCACTCGGCAAAGTAGTGACCGATCGGGCTGCGCAGTCTGGGGAAAAGATCGCGCCCGACTTCCATCCGCCGAACACTATTCCTGCGGCTCCACAGACTTACATCGCCCATCCTTATTCACTGCTGCAAACCTCGCAGGTCGTTGGGCGCCAGACCGAGTTGAATTTGCTCACGGACTGGGTCACAACCAACACACAAGTCCCGGCCGACGTGCGCCTATTCACTCTGGTGGCCATCGGTGGCATGGGGAAAAGCGCGCTCACATGGAAATGGTTTAACGATGTCGCTCCACATGAACTGCCGGACCGGGTGGGGTGGTTGTGGTGGAGCTTTTATGAGAGCGACGCACACTACGAAAACTTCATCATCCGGGCCCTCGCCTATGCGTCGGGTCAGACAGAAAAAACCGTACGCGAACTGACAACGTCAGAGCGCGAGGAGCAACTCTGGCGCGTGCTTGACGAACAGCCCTTTGTTCTCGTGCTCGACGGGATAGAGCGCATTCTTAGTGCCTACGCGCACATGGAAACGCGGCCGTTTCTCGACGACGATCTCGATGAGCGCACGGCCAATCGCGTCGCGCAACAGGTGGGACTGCCAGAGAGTGCCGGGCAATCCTTCATCGGTAAGCACCAATTGCGGCTCGCAACCGATCCACGAGCGGACCACTTCCTGCGCCGTCTCGCGCGCGTAAGAGGTTCCCGAGTGCTCTTGAGCACTCGACTCTATCCCGCCGCACTTCAGGCGGTCACTGGTGAACCACTACCCGGTTGTTTCGTCTTCTTCCTGGCAGGGCTCGCGGATGACGACGTACTCAACCTCTGGCGCGAGTTTAAGGTGAGCGGCTCTCGCGAGGAGTTGCTGCCGCTGTTCCGGTCGTTCGATAACTACCCGCTGCTTGTCCGTGCACTCGCAGGCGAAGTGGCCGGTGACAGGTGGTTTCCGGGGAACTTCGACAAGTGGCGACGAGCGCATCCGCAGTTCAATCCGGCTGGTTTGCCGCTTCATAACGCTAAGTCGCACGTGCTCGAATACGCTTTGCGCGGCCTGGGTGAGGTCGAACGAAAAGTCCTTCACACTCTTGCCGCTTTCCGGATGCCCGCGACTTGGGACACCCTGCAGGCGTTACTCGTAGAGGGTCCCAGGGCCCAGCCCACTCTTGCAGTCGATACAGATCGCCAAGGCAACAAGGAAACGCCTCCGGATGCCGACGCGCCCTGGGAGACGCTGAAGTCTTTGCTAGCCGACAGTGAACAGAAGAGAGATTTGCCCTATCCGGTCGCAGCGGACGCAAATGAGCCGTGGGATGGCCAGAGCCCACCCTCCGCCCGAACTCCTGAGATTCGTCCTGCCAAGCGGCCCTGCAGCGACGATAGGGCGTTGGACGTAGTGCTCACAGATCTGG
>Ga0137403_10009761_pt1 | contig 10652 bp, 10 predicted proteins | sample CZOMad2_1_16fung_FD_122057 | JGI IMG/M metagenome (GOLD analysis project Ga0137403, IMG submission 122057) | Vadose zone soil fungal communities from Angelo Coast Range Reserve, California, USA - CZOMad2_1_16fungal (Hybrid Assembly) | ecosystem: Environmental > Terrestrial > Soil > Vadose zone... | reverse complement strand
CATCAGCCGCACCAGCATGATGCAGTACAAAGGCGGATTGAAACGTAACCTCCCGGAAATTGCGCAGGCATTAAAGGTGGCACACGTCCTCGAAGGGAGCGTGCAGCGCTCCGAGAACCGTGTCCGGGTGAGCGCCCAGTTAATCGATGCCCGCAATGACACGCATGTCTGGGCCGAGAAGTATGACCGCGATCTGGCCGATGTCTTTGCCATCCAGAGCGAGATTGCCGAAAAAATCGCCGATCAACTTCAAGCCAAACTTTCGCCAACCGAAAAAAGCGCAATGAACGAGCGCCCCACGTCTGACATGGCTGCCTACGATCTCTACCTGCGAGCAAAAGGACTCATTTACGACAGCGATGTTATTCCCTCTCGTGGAAGAGAAGATCTTTTTAACGCGGTGCAGCTTCTCGAACAAGCGCTCGCGCGCGACCCGGCCTTTCTCCTCGCTCATTGTCAGCTCGCGTATGCGCACGATGATATATACTTGTTTAACTATGAATCGCTTCGTCCGAACGCCCTTGACGCCGGTCGACTGACCCCGCCCAACCTTCCCGGGGATAAGAAGGTACTTCGCCAAGATGCGCGCGCTGCAGAAAAAGCTCGGAATCGATCGACGACATGCTTTTGACGGCTGCTGGCGTCTCAGACGAAAAAGAAATGATCAAACGTCAGATAGCAAAATATGAATCCCATGTCATTTCGTCGCCCCCAGCCCCAACCCCACCGCCCAATACTGTCACCTCACCCGGCCCGTTTCACTCAACGCTGCCACTGGCAGCGTTACCCTTCACCCGGGCAGTCAGGTTAGAGTTATCTCACGCCACGGCGACAAGGTGTGGCTTCGTTACTTCAATACCGATTATGAAATCCCCGCCTCTGCAACCGATCTTGCTAAATGAAGTATTGGGAGGTCATCGCCGACAAACTCAGCGCGTCCGGTTGGTCATGGGGGGTTCGTCTCAGATTGATTCGACTGGTGGCGAGCTTTTCGCAGCAGACGCGCACCGCCACAACGAAAGCGATTCGTGTTCCCATGCCTGTCAAAAGAGACCGAGAAAATTCTGTACGGAAGCTGGGATGCGACTATTGGACGAGTTGCTCTAAACAATTGCCAGCGCCGGAAATTTTCGCCCAAGCACTTTCTCACTCGGCGCTTTCAACCATCGATCCAACACGGTTCCGTAAACGCTGCGAAAATCCGTGTTGAATTTCAGGTCGCCGTGGTCAAGATCGACAAGACTCGGATACTTGCCAAATAATCCGGGTTTCACCGCGCCGCCGAGAACAAACATCGGCGCGGCCGCGCCGTGATCGGTACCGCCATTCGCATTTTCCGCGACGCGCCGACCGAATTCGCTGAACGTCATCAGCAAGACGCGTTCGAAATTTCCTTGCTGTTTCAAATCGGCGACGAATGCCGTGACCGCGTCGTTGTACTCGCCCATCAAACGCTCGTGCGTATTCAACTGGTTGGCATGCGTGTCGAAGCCACCCTGGCTCGCATAGTAAACGCGCGTCGGCAATCCACCCGCGATCATGCGCGCGATAATGTTCAAGCTAGCGGCGAGCCGGCTCTGCGGGTACGGCACGGTCGATTTGTACTTGCGCGCGATCGCTAGGATTTTGTCGGAGCTCAATTGCGCATCGAGCGCGGTGCGCTGTAAAAAATCCATCGTGCTCAAATCGCTTTTCGCTTTGCCTGGAATCGCCCCGATGGAAGCGCCGCCCGCCGCTGTGATCGCGCTCTCCTCGCTCGCTCCCGATTCATTGAGCTGGCGGAAGAACATTTCCTCGGCGCTCATGCGGCCCTTGTTTGGCTCCGATGTTCGCCAACGAAATTGTTCCGGTCGCGAAAACGTGACGCCGGTCCGTGTTTTCGCTGCAAAAGCTTGCGGCGTCTCGCCGCCGATGGCGACGCCGACCGTCGGATCGGCGCCCGCACAACAATTGTCGAAGTAACGTCCAAGCCAGCCATCACTGATGTTGCGATCGGCATCGGATGCGGTCTGCCAGATTTCCGTCGACCGAAAATGCGACCGATTTGGATTTGGATAACCAACCCCCTGCACAATCGCGACATGACCTTCGTCAAAGAGCGCCTTCGATCCGGTGAGTTTCGGATTGAGCCCAAGGCAATTGTCGATCTTGAGAATTTTGTCGGCCGCAAATCCGAGACGCGGGCGCGCGCGATGATATGTATCGTCCGCGTAAGGGACGACCATGTTGAGTCCGTCATTTCCGCCGGCCATCTGCAACACGACGAGGATCGTTCCATCTTTGCCGGTTACAGTTTGGGTAAGCGCGTCCGCCGCCATCGCGTCGAGCGCAAAAAACGTTTTCTCGAGGAAAACTGGAAGCGTCCAGGTTGCGGCCGCCCCGAGCATGGAGGTGCGCAGAAACTGTCGCCGTGTTTGCAACGTCGTTTTCATAAATTCGTTAGGCCAATTGGAACTGCGGGGTACTCATCATCAAATGCACAAGTCCACGCATCGTTTCATCGCCTGTGTCTGGCTTGCGTGCTTCGAGATATTGCACAAAAGCGCTCGTTTCTTTTTCCGGCGGGCGAGCTTGAAAAAGTCGCGCGCTCAAAAGATTGACAAGGTCGCGCGGCTTTTCTCGGAGTTCAGCCGGAATGATTTTGTTAATGTCGATTGGATCGCGGCGAGTTTGCTCGGCCAACTGGGCAGGACGACGGAAACCGAGATCGGCGCCTTGGCGGTGTTGCGGAGCATTCGCAGGCGACATGGCATCGCCATTGATCAGGTAGCTCGCGAAGTTGTAGCGAAATAATAGTGTCGATGTACTAATCCACGCCTTGCCGCCGTCCCAGCCTTTCACATTCGGCGGCGCGAAAAGAATCTGGTCCATTTGTCGCATCGCGTTTTGCGCGACAATTGGTGAGGGGAGTTGCGTCTCGAGAAGCTTCGAGGTTTGGATCAAATACTGAATCGGACTCTTGATTTGCGTCCGCATTACGTGATCGGAATAAAATTCTGCGGAGCTGAAAATTTCGCGCAGCACCGGTCGCATCTCATAATTGTGCGCGCGAATGCTGCTCGCTATTGCGTCGACCATTTGCGGCGATGGTTCATCCTCAACAAAGAAGCGCCATAACTTTCGGCCGATGAATTGCGCGCAGGCAGGCTTGTTGACAAGGATGTCAATGATCTCGTCCCCGTTGAGTGCACCGGTTCGGTCCATGAAGTTTTTGGGGCGACGATCCTGCTGCATCGGCGCAAAGCGAAATTGCTGCGTTGTCATGTCGATCCTGTAACCGGTAAAGGCGCGGGCCGATTCACGAATGTCCTGCTCGGAGTAATTGCCGATGCCGACGGTAAAAAGCTCCATCAACTCGCGCGCCCAATTTTCATTTGGATGCTCTTTGCGGTTCTGCTGAAGATCGAGATAGATCATCATCGCCGGGTCGCGTGATATTTTTTTGACGAGTGTGGCGAAATTTCCCAAGGCGTTGTGGCGCAGTGTGTCGTTTTGCAGCCACATCCAGTAAGCGTCTTTCACTTTTTGCACGCTGGTCGCGAAATGGCCGTGCCAAAAGAGCGTCATTTTTTCGAGAAGCGGCGCCGGCCCAGTCATCATCCGTTCCAGCCACCAACGGCGAAGGTCGAGAATGTTTTCGCTTTCCATCATGCGAACTTCGCGCGCTTTTTCCTGGAAATTTTGGCCCTGATCCTTGGCTGCTTTAATTTCCATTCGTTGGGCACGAATGTTTCGCGGATGCGCCCACGCTGGCGGCGGCACATTGGCAGCGTCGGTGTTAACATCGACAAGCTCGCGCACCACTGCGGCGAGGCCCTTCTTGCGCGCGGCTTCGATCTCCCCTGGCGTGCCGCCAAAGGCCCCGCGATTCAGAAGATGCGCAGCGGTCTCGTCATTCCATTTCTCCGTTGGTAACGGAACCAGCACGCTGATTGAACCGATTCGTTAGGATGAAGTTGCTGAAAACTCTTATCCGTGCTCTTGCTCATCGGCACTATTTTTCCATGACGCCACAATTCGATCATGAAAAATCTCGAACGCGTAATTTCGTTCACGGAAGCGAATCGAAAGTTGTGATCGCGAGGCATAGCGCCGGGGAACCGTCGGCTGCAGTACTTGGTTAGGAAAATTCATCTTTGAGACCAAAAAGCGTCAGCGGCGTTGAAGAGAGCGTGGAGTATTCCTGCTGGTAGAAGGCTGCCGCTTCGCCGCCTCAATTCACCAGCAACGAGCCCAAGTACGATCGCGCCGGTAGCCACAACTGCGCCCGCCCCTAAGGTTTCATGGAATCCTTCGCGCGCGTGTGCGCGAGAGACAAGGGGACTTCGGACAAATTCGGACACTCGAACTGCGTAATTCTGCAGTTTCCAAGTAGCTGTCCACGGCAACGAACGTGTTACAGGCGTTGATGAGGTTACTTACTTCTTTGAACGTTTGATCCCCTACGAAGCTGTCGGATACTTGTCCTTCTCCGGTGCAGCCGATCTGGATCCGGACATCGGCGGTAAGCTGAGTTTTCACGATTGAACCCAAAGCCTTCGCCGGTTTTTGCTAGTCTGCCTATGGGACTTTAGGCCTACACGTCTGCGCAGTGGAGCGCGCAGCCCATGGAAAGTCGAGTTTCAGCCGATTTCGCAACAGATTCGCAACAAAATCAAAGAATGCATGTTTACGAAGTGCGTTCGCGCAAAGATAAACGCGGCTTTGATCTAATCAGCGACGCGCTCCCGTTTGGCCGGCTGTGGTACGGCGAGCCGAACGCGATCAGCAACGCAGTCTCCTACGCCAATTTTTCAGCCGGTCACTTTGCTGTGATTCGCGTTTACAATGAAGCGGCCAAGGTGATCGAAACACACGAACCCGCGGGCGAGTTCAAACAGTGGTGAGCGATTCGTAACCTAGCTGGACGTGCAGGCGACTATCAGCCCGGATATAAGAGAATGAATTGACATTGTCACCGGTATTTTGACAGCGGTCGGCACAGTCGGGGCTGTTATTGTCGCACTTGGAGCGGAAGGGCACGTTTTGCGTACGCGCTACGGTTTGCTCAGCGGACGAATTTCGCCAGTGATTTCAGTCACAACCCAATAACCCTCGATCGTGCGAGGGATGTCGCGTTTTGCTTCGGGCGTTTCCTCTGCCAGCATTACTTTGAGACAGGATGTCTGGCGATCGTCGAGCACGCCGACATACACTCCGACGACACCCGGAATCGCAAGCAATCGTTTGTCGTTGTCAGCGAGCACTGCGTTGATGTCGCGCTTCGGCGAAGAGGAATCGGTCTGCGCCATATTATGCCGGCAACTTGCGATGAACGTGGCGCCGACGAGCAGCACAAGAATTAATGCGTAGCGCCATTGCTTCATCTTTCAAACATCGGGCGAAAACAAATCATTGATCCGCTTCAAGCGCAGCAAGATCGACAATTACACCTAGATGGACAATCACTAATTGCCGACCATCGTTGCGCCGAGAAATGTCAGCACGTCGTCGATCGGGTTCGCGATCGCGTTCGTGCTGCTGCTGGCAAAGAGCAAACCGATGGCGCGCGGATTCGTCGCCACCTCTTCCACCAGTAGCGATCCGGAATCGCCGCTGTTCAGGAAGCTCTTGTTATTATTGAAGACAACGATCTGCCCTGTGAAAGTCTTGGTGAAGGCGGTGCCGCCCGCGCACTCGTTGTCGTAAGTCACCCTAACAGTTGCGTTCAGACCGTCGATGAAGCTGTGGGTCAATCCGGTCGTGCGTCCGCTTTTCTTAACCGCTTGATTGATGGATGCGGCGAGTGTTTGCGACGAGATTGGCCCGATCTCGAGAATCGCACCATTGGTCATGACCATTCCGGGATTAACCTGGGCAATCGCGCAATCGACATTGTTGTCGGGCAATGAGCTCGTCTTTTCGAGCGTGGCGACGCTCTGCGCGCCATCCACGTTGCAACCCACATCGATCAAGCCCGGTTGAATGATCGGGTCGCCGGTCATCGCGACGGTGCCGTTGCCACCCGAAACGATGTCGGATTCGAAGACATGATAATTACTTAGAATGTACTGCTGGTCGCCAATCTGCACGAGCGATCCAAGCGTGCCACCGCAACAGAAACCGTTCGCTAAATCTTGGCTCCAGCCACCGGACGTGCCGAGGCGGATTGGAGGCACTTGAAGCCTGCGATGCTGACGCCGACCAGACGCGCGAAATTTGTCCGTTAGATGGATCTGCACACCGATGCCACCAACCGCTCGAGGGAGATTACGGATCACTTCCCCTGCGTTCGCAGCATCGCGATCGACGTAAACCGTCAATACTGGAGCACCACTGACATCGACGCCGACCGCAGTTCCCAAAATCTCCGGCTGCTGCATCAGCGTCGGTGTGATCTCACCTTGAACGGCCAAAACCGCTCGAATGGCGGCATGCGTATCATCCAGAACGCCTGCGGGCGGAGCAGCAAACGCGCCGATTGGAAGGAAAACGAAGATAATTGTTGCGAGGGAATTTGAATACAAGGCGGATGATCGATTGATCGGAAACATAATGGAATAGCTGAGGGGGTTGAAATGATGCAACGAGAGACCATCGGTCGCTCGTCGGACAAACGCGAGCTTTAAGTAAAACGAGTGATAAGTGAACAGTCAAGAGGCTTGATCCTTCGCAGTCTCAATTTGTTGATTCGACTGCTCGCCTGAGAAGGGGTCGCATTTTTCAGTGGCTTCGCGAGCACTTCGAGACTGGACAACGCGGAGCGTCGGGACGACTGTTCGCATCTCGTGAGTGTCTTGTTTTTTAAGCGTTTCCTGCAGCGGCCGTTTCAGATCGCCTCGATCGTACCGAGCTCAAAAGCGCTCGTTGAACGCGTCGCCAGCAAGATGGACTTCAGCCAGCCACGCGTGATCGCCGAGTATGGTCCGGGCGAAGGCGTGCACTCACGCGAAATCGCACGACGTATGAGTCCAGATTCGCACTTGCTCCTGTTCGAGCTCGATCCGGCGTTCTCTCACGATCTTGAACGGCAATTTGCCGGGGATCGCCGGGTGCATGTCATTCATGGAGATGCGGCGCGTTTGCCGCACGAACTGGAGAGGCGAGCCATCCCGGACTGCGACTACATCCTCTCCGGCATTCCGTTCAGTATTCTTAAGATCGACAAGAAACGCGCTCTCCTCCAAAAGACCCACGACGCGTTAGCGCCAGGCGGCAGTTTTATCATTTACCAGGTAACCAATGAGCTGAAGCAGCACGCCACATTGTTCGAGCACGCCGAGTCAGAATACTTCCTGCAAAATATACCGCCGATGTTCATTACCGTTTTTCAAAAAACGCCGATGATGAATGGCCGAGAATATCCCGCCGTGGAGCGGATACCTGTTGGCGCGTATCGATCGGCATGATTGAAAGGCCGACCCGTGTGGAAAAGGATTCGATGGGCGAAATGTCACTCCCCGTATCTGCTCTCCACGGCGCGTCTACCCACCGCGCGGTCCTTAATTTTCCGGTTAGCGGTTATCGGTTTTCGCGCCCGTTTATCCGCGCCTTGGGTTTGATCAAGTGGGCGGCCGCGCAGGCCAATCACGATCTCGGTTTGCTTGATGCGGAGCGTGCAGCGTTGATCGTTCAGGCAGCCGAGGAGGTTGCCGACGGAAAACTTGATGACCATTTTCCGCTCGATATTTTTCAGACCGGTTCAGGCACAAGCACGAATACCAACGCGAACGAAGTGATTGCGAATCGTTGCGCCCAACTTGTTGGCAAACCGATCGGATCGCGCGAACTAGTTCATCCGAACGATCACGTCAACATGGGACAATCGAGCAACGACGTGATTCCGTCCGCGATCCATATCAGCGCAGCGGAGCAGTTGAAAAACCGTCTCATCCCGGCTTTGGAAAAATTGCATACCGTGGTCGACGCCAAGGCGAGGGAATTTTGGGAGATCATCAAGATCGGCCGGACCCACTTGATGGATGCGACACCGGTGCGGCTCGGTCAAGAATTTTCCGGCTATGCCCAACAAGTTGTTTACGCCAAAGAACGCGCGCAGAAAGCGATCGAGGCTTTGCGCGAGCTTGCGCTCGGTGGAACGGCCGTGGGCACAGGTTTGAATCGTCATGTCGATCTTCCAGGCAAAATGCTGCGGCATTTGGAGCAGCGTACCGGCATCGCGTTTCACGAGGCGAAAAATCATTTCGAAGCGCAAGGAGGAAAAGACGCGGTCGTTGAAGCGAGTGGTCATCTAAAAACCATCGCAGTCAGTTTGTTCAAAATCGCAAACGACATCCGCTGGCTTGGGAGCGGCCCGCGTTGCGGTATCGGCGAGATTCAACTTCCCGCCACACAACCAGGCAGCTCGATCATGCCGGGCAAAGTAAATCCGGTGATGTGCGAATCGGTCATGATGGTCTGCGCCCAGGTGATCGGCAACGACACCTGCATCACGTGGGCCGGTGCAAACGGAAACTTCGAGCTCAATGTCATGATGCCGGTGATGGCGCATGATCTTCTCGAGTCGATCCGGTTGCTCGCGAACGTTGTCGATGTTTTCTGCGACAAATGTATCACCGGTATCGTTGCGAATGAAGAGCGCTGCCGCGAGTTAGTCGAGCTTTCCATGGCAATGGTGACCAGTCTTGCGCCCAAAATCGGTTACGATCGCGCGGCTGAAATTGCGAAGGAGAGCGCGAAAACAGGGCGCACCGTTCGTGAAATTTCTCGGGAACAGAAGGTCTTGCCTGAAAAAGAATTGGAGCGCGCGCTTGATCCGGTTGCAATGACGAAACCGGGCGAGAAGGAAGTTTAGGCGTTCTTAGTTTCGCGGGATGCCATGGTCGCCAAACTTAACGGGCCTCAGTTTTCAGGTGGCGCAAACATCGCGATCAAATGTCCAAGCCATACCTATGAGCAAACGGTTGTGTTTTATCGCGACACGCTCGGGCTGCCTCTGATCGAAGAAGAAACGGACGGCTGCATTTTCCAATTCGGTCCCAACCGACTCTGGATCGATAAGGCGCCGAATCTGAGTCACCCCGACATTTGGCTGGAACTGGAAACGAACGACACCGAAGGAGCAGCGTCATTTCTAAAAGTAAACGGGGTGGTGCGGCGCGATGAAGTCGAACAATTACGAGAAGATTTCGACGGTTTTTTTGTATCGGCGCCAAACGGCGTGATTCATCTCGTCATCGGCCACGAGGAAGCGTAATTCAGAAGAGTTGTTGGCTGCAGCGCTTCGCTAGATGAACTGGCGCAAAGACATGACTGGCGTAAACGAAGAAAACGAGCGTGAGCTGGCCGACGACTTCGCCATCTAACGTTCATGACAGCTTCGATTTCAGCCAGATAGCCATTCGCTATTTTGGTTGCATCATACTCACGCTTAGCTGCCGTGTGCGGAACGAGCTTTCGCAACATCGACATTGTGTTTCGTAAATTTAAGCTGCTCATCGCGTCCCGAAAGGATTCACCGGAAGTTTCTGGAAAACGGCGGGAATCTTAGATGTGTCGACCCACGATCGCGAGATCACGCTCGATTCCGTCGAGCCGTGCAACTCGCGGCAGCAATCCCCAGCGCTCAAAGCCAAGCCGATGGAATAATCTCAGGCTCGGTTCGTTGTGCGCGAAGATCAGGCCAACCATGGCGTTGATCCCGAGTGACGGCGCACGGGCGATTGCTTCTTCTAATAGTCGACGCGCGACGCCCCCGCGCCGGAACTTTTCATCAACGTAAACGCTGATTTCGGCTGTGCCGCGGTAGGCACAGCGCGGCAGGAATTTCTTGAAGTCGAGCCAGCCGATGACGCGGCTGTCGCTTTCCGCCACCCAGAATGGATATTGATCCGGCGCGTGCTCATGGAACCACGGCAAACGCGCTTCGACTGTGGTCGGTTCAAGTTCGGCCGTCACCATGCGCGTCGGCACAGTGGCGTTGTAAATGTCGATGATGACCGGGAGATCGGCGTCGAGCGCGTCACGGATAATCATATCTGCTGCAGCCGCTTCGTTATGCAAGCGCGGCATCGCCCGGAGGGCGACGGCTACAAGAGGATGTTTGGAAAAATCCATTTTCGAAAGTCGGCTGAAATGGACCGGGGTCCGTCTCGCCGATGCGAAAGCGGGGACTGATTTCTGATTGCGTGGCGCAATAGACTTCCATATCGATCTTGCCGCATTTTGTGAGCGACGCGTGGATTGTGCCGCACGCCAGCTCCGGTGTGTTGCAATCGCGGCTGAGATGTCCGAGCACGACGCGGTCGATTTTTCCCGAGAGCAATTCCTCGATGACGTTCGCCGCCGCCGTGTTCGAGAGGTGGCCATGACGCGATTGGATTCGCTGTTTCACCGGCCACGGTCGATACGGATCATTCAGCAAAAGTTTTTCGTCATGATTGGTTTCGATGACGAGCGTCTGGACCTGGCGCAAGCGTTCTACAATCATTTTTGTCGCGTAGCCGAGATCGGTGATGAAACCGAGACCGCCCGAGCCCGCGTGACAGGCAAAGCCAAGGGGATCGACAGCGTCGTGTGGCACGGGGAAGGTTTGGACGGTCACGTCGCAGATGGAGAACTCGGCCCCGGTGCGAAAGATTCGCCAGTTGCGACGTTTCTCGAACAATCCATCACACCGAATCGCCTCCGCAGTAAGCGCGTTGCAATAAATC